>Ga0190275_10004107_pt1 | contig 10465 bp, 6 predicted proteins | sample Popmic550T_FD_133745 | JGI IMG/M metagenome (GOLD analysis project Ga0190275, IMG submission 133745) | Populus adjacent soil microbial communities from riparian zone of Yellowstone River, Montana, USA - 550 T | ecosystem: Environmental > Terrestrial > Soil > Riparian zone > Trees stand | place...
GGCGCGAGCTCGAACGCACCCATCGGCCCGTTCCACAGCACCGTCCGGGCGGCCGCGACCTCCTGGGCGTAGATCGCCCGCGTGCGCGGCCCGATGTCCAGCCCCATCCAGCCGTCGGGCACGGCGTCGGCAACATTGGTGTCGGCCTCTGCGTCGAAGCGATCCGCGAGCACGAGGTCCTGTGGCAGCTCGAGGCGGCACGACGACTGCTCGGCCAGCTCCAGGGCGCGGCGCGCGAGCTCAACTCCCTCCTCCTCCACCAGCGAGTCGCCGGTGGGACGCCCCATCGCGCGGAAGAACGCGAAGCACATCGCGCCCCCGATCAGGATCGCGTCAGCGATCTCGAGGAAGCGCTCGATCACGCCGATCTTGTCGCTCACCTTGGCGCCACCGAGGACTACGACGAACGGGTGCTCGGGTTCGTCCAGCAGCGACGACAGCCCGGTCACCTCGCGCTCGAGCAGCAAGCCGGCGACAGCCGGCCGCATCCGGTGTGCCACTCCCTCCGTGGTGGCATGAGCGCGGTGCGCGGCGCCGAAGGCGTCGTTCACATACATGTCGCCCAGGCGTGCCAGGGAGTCCACCAGCGCGCGGTCGTTCCTGGTCTCGCCCCATTCGAAGCGGCTGTTCTCCAACATCAACACCTCCCCGTCCGCGAGCTGCTGTGCGAGCCACTCGACCTCCGGCCCGACAACCGCGGGTGCCTGGCGTATCTCGTTGCCGAGCAGCTCACCCAGGCGGGCCGACACGGGCGTCATCGAGTACTGCGGATCGGGCCCGTCCGGCCGGTCCAGGTGCGAGACGAGCACGAGCCGCGCCCCTCGCTCGCGCAGGTACTCGATCGTCGGGAGCGCGGCCCGGATGCGACCGTCGTCCACCACCCGCCGGCTGTCGCCCTCACCCTCGAGCGGGACGTTGAAGTCCACCCGCACGAGCGGCCGCCGCCCGCCCGGGTCGACGTCGCGGACGGTCTTCTTCGGAAAGGCCTTCGTAGGCACTCAGGGCCTATCCCGGTAGAGGGCGTGGGGTGCGAGCTCTATTGGGGTAGGCCCTCAGGCGAGCGCCGGCTGGGAGGCGCAGACCTTCTCCGCAAGCTCCGTCAGCCGGCACGAGTAGCCCCACTCGTTGTCGTACCAGGCGACCACCTTCAGGAGCGTCTTGTCGGTGACCATCGTGAGCTGCGAGTCATACACCGACGAGTACGGCGACTTGTTCACGTCGGTGGAGACGATCGGGTCGCTGGTGTACTGGATGATGCCCTCGTAGCGGCCCTTGTCGCACTGGCTCGAGAAGAGCTCGTTCACCTCCTCTACGGAGGTCTTGCGCTCCATCTCGCAGACCAGGTCCACGACCGAGCACGTGGGGACCGGGGCGCGCACGGCGATGCCGTTCAGCCTTCCCTCCAGCTCCGGGACGACGAGGCCGAGCGCCTTCGCGGCGCCCGTCGAAGTCGGAATCAGGTTGATTGCGGCGGCGCGTGCACGGCGCAGGTCCTTGTGCGGCATGTCCTGAAGGCGCTGGTCCGCGGTGTAGGCGTGGACGGTGGTCATCAGCCCGTGCCTGATCCCGACGCCGTCGTTGAGGATCTTGGCCACCGGCGCCAGGCAGTTGGTCGTGCAGGAGGCGTTGGAGATGATCCGGTGCTCGGCCGGGTCGTAGGCCTCGTCGAAGTTGACGCCCAGCGCGACTGTCACGTCCGGGTCTTTGGCCGGGGCCGAGATGATCACCTTGTCGGCACCCGCCTCGAGGTGCTTGGAGGCGTTCTCGCGGTCCACGAAAAGTCCGGTCGACTCGACCACGACCTCCGCGCCGAGCTCCTTCCAGGGCAGCTTGGCGGGATCGCGCTCGGCGAGTACCTTGACCGCCCTGCCGTTGACCGTGATCGCCCCCTCGCCGGCCTCGACCGTGCCCGGGAACGGCCCCAGCGTCGAGTCGTACTTGAGCAGGTGCGCGAGCGTGTGCGCGTCGGTGATGTCGTTCACCGCCACGAACTCGAGGTCGCTCCCACGTTCGAAGGCGGCGCGGAAGAAGTTCCTGCCAATCCGGCCGAAGCCGTTGATCCCGACCTTTACCGACATGCGTCCTCCTGCTGGAATGCTTGCTTTGGGCTGGTACCACGGAACGACGGGGGAGGCGGCGCAGCCGCCGAGGGGGCAGAGCCCCCGTGCGAATCTATCAAGCGTCTTAGGGGCTCGGCTGCGGGTCGGTCCGCACGTGCGGGTAGGTGCTCGACTCCCCGCCTTCCGTGAACGGTCCCTGCTCGCGGCACGGCGGCGCGATCGTGTTCCCGCCGTTCAGCACGTACTGGACGATCCTGGTGCGGAGCTCCTCCGTCAGGTGCGGGCTCGACGGGATGCTGGGGAACGCGCCGGGCCCGCAGTTGGAGCTGTCGAACACAGGCAGGCCGCCGCGAAGCTGATCGTAGGTGCCGGGCTTGAGGTACGGGTTGCCGCGGAACCAGTCCTGGCGGCTCGGGTAGGTGGCGAGGGACTCCGCATTCACCGGGCTTGTGAGGCGCAGGTAGTGGAACCTGTCCTCTCCGATCTGATCGGTCGCCTGGGTCACCGCAGTGTCGTTCGCGAGCATCGCTGCGATCTCGCGCCTGTACTGGCCGAGGAAGCGCAGGAACGGGTTGAAGTTGCGCAGGAACGGGTCCAGCTGCGCCAGCACGTTGCGAGTCTGGTCGAGGAACCTCGACTGGGCCGGCAGGCCCTTCCTCGAGGCCGGGATCAGACGGTTCAGCCCGATGAAGAACCTGTTGAAGTCGGGCGAGATCCTGTCCAGGTTGACCAGCAGGTTGCTGAGCTGGGTGCCGACCGGGCGCAGGTCGCGCATCAGCGGGTCCGTGTTGACGGCATAGGCTTCGAGGTCCTTCAGGGCCAGCTGCGACTGCGTGATGAACTCGGGGAACGCCCGCCAGATCGCGCTGATCCGGTCATCGCGTCTGGCCGTCGTCTCGAGCAGGCGGTTGGAGGTCGTGATCCAGGTGCTGAGCTGGTCCCCCCGCTCCGTGAGCGCATCGAACACCGTGCCGGTGTTCTTGATCGCCTCCTGGGTGGCGCGCTCCTGTGAGTTGAGGATCTTCAACACCTCGTTGGTGTTGTTCGCGAACTCCGGCAGCACGCCCAGGAAGTCGGAGAAGTCGGCGCCGTGGCTCTCGATGCCCTTGCCGAGGTCCTGCTGCCAGATCTGAAAGCCCTCGCGGGTCTCCTTGTCGAATGCGCGGAAGATCTCGTCCAGCTCCACGGTGGGCGCGACCTGGGCGGTCTCGAGGCGCCCGTCCTCCGGGATCTTGCCGGCGGCCTCGGTACCCGGCGTGAGCTCTATGTAGGTCTCCCCGAGCAGCGTCTTCTGGCGCAGGATCGCGCGGCTGTCCTTGGAGATCGGCGCGTACTCGTCGTTGATCTCGATCGTCGCGTCGGTACGGCCATCGTCACTGAGGTCGATCGTCTTCACCTTGCCCACGTTCACGCCGGAGATGCGCACGTCCGCCTCCTGGGCGAGCTGGGTGGCCTCCAGGAACGAGGCGTTGAAGCGGTAACCGTGCGGCTTCAGCGGGATGGCGCCACCGAACGCGGCCCAGAGGTAGAGCAGCAGGCCGAAGCACGACAGCGTGAAGATCGCCATCACCATGATGCGGCCGACGGTCGGTGCCTGCTTCTGCATTAGAACACCACCTCACTCGCGCAAGCGCTCGCTCGGGTTTGTGTCCGTACCACAGCAGCCGTCATCCGCACGCCTCCTGCTTCGTGGCGAAGTTGGACAGGTCGATCAGCGTGCCGAGCTGGTTGTCGATCGTCCGTGTCGCCTCGAGCGCCCCGAGCGCGATGCAGTCCGTGAAGATGATCCCTCGCCGGACGAGGCCGTGCGCGTCCTGGGTCGAGTACACGGATGCGCCGATGTGGTTCAGCCACAGCGCCCAGAACAGGTAGCCCTCTTCGGTGCCGGGCGGGTTGTAGCCGAGGGCGTTCAGGAGCGTGTTGATCACGTCGAAGCTCCGCTCGAGCCGCGGTGTGATCGTGGCCAGGTCGCGGGCCGCAGGGCGGAGCGCCTTTACGGCGGGCTGTGCCTCACGCGCGAACGGCCGCACCTGGTCGCGGATCGGCGGGATCGTCTCGCGCGCGAAGTCCGCCGTCGCGCGCTGCGCATTGTCGAGCGCGCGGACGCCGGGGCGCAGCTCCCTCAGCGTCGGGCCGAGCAGCGAGGTGAGCTCATCCGACTTCGCAAGCGCAGAATTCGTCGTCCTGAGCGTGTCCGGGAGCAACTGGAACGTCTCGCGCAGGTTGGCGTCCTGGTTGGCGAACGCCTCGAACACGGCGTTCTGCGACACGACCAGCTCGGCAAGCTCCTTGTCCTTCGTGCCGACCTCGGTCACGAGCAGCTGGAGATTGTGGACCAGCCGCGCAAGATTGCGGCGCCGCTGCGAGAGCAGCTTCGTCAGCTTTGCAGTGTCACGGCCGAGCGGCTCGAAGCGGCGGAACGCGTTGCGGAACGCAGGGCCGTTGTCCTTCAGGGCCTCCCCACCGCCCGCCACCAGCAGCCGCAGGTAGTCGCGCGTGTCGCGGTCGAGGTTGGAGAGAATCTCGTCCAGGTTCACGTCGGGCCGCGTCTGCGCCACCGGGATCGTGTAGCCCTCGGGCACTCCCGGCGCCCCGCGCGTGCCGGGGTCGACCTCGATCACCATGTCCTTGAGGCCGGTCTTCGGCCGCAGCAGCATGGTCGCGTCCCGCTTGATCATGTCCCTGTACTTGGCGCGAATCGCCATCGTGACCACCGCGCGGCCGTCCACCAGCTCGACGCGCTTGATCTCCCCCACCGGCACGCCCGCGATCTCGGCCGTCTGGCCCTGGCCGGGCTGGACGGCTTGCGCGGTGCTGAACTGGGCCTTCAGCTCGAAGAAGTCGGTGCCCAGCACCGGCACCCACGCCGGAAGATAGAACCGCTGATTGGACAGGATGTAGCCGCCGACCCCGAGCGCGATGAAAATCATCACGATCACCGCGATGAACTCGCGCAGGTTCTTGCCGATCGCGTGCCTCACCGGCCCCTCCTCGAGCGCAGCGCCTGGTCGGGCGGCCCGGGAGTCGCCGCGGGGCCGTTCAGATTCGGCTTGGCGTTCTTGTAGCAATCCCTGTCAGGCTCGTACCTCGGCTTCCTGGATGGCCGGTCCGGCCGGGTGCCGAGCGGCTTCGTGAGACCGCGCCCGTAGAGGATGTCGCGATTCCTGGGGCGGTTCGAGAGCCTGCCGGTCCTGATCAGGGTGTCGCCGCCGCCGGTGGCCGTGTTCACCAGCGAGCCGTTGCCGTCGATGCTCTGCGCCTCGCTCGCAAACGCGGTCATCACGTACCAGAACTCCTTGAACGCCGACGCGCCGCTCGTGAACGGGCCCTCGTTGATCACGGTGTCGCCGGCCGGCAGGATCACCTCGTCGAAGCACCGGCTGGTGAGGTTGGTCTGCGTGAGGAAGCCGCGGGAGGCGGACGCCGCGCTCGCCAGGCTGGCGGTCGCCGGGCGCAGCGAGTCCAGCAACCCGCCGAGCTCCGAGCGCCCGAACAGAAGCTCGGCCTGAGAGATCCACGGGGTGACGGCGGTGATCGTCGACTGAGTCTCCCGCACGCCGGGCGTGATGTCGCGTGCAAAGCCCTCGAGCTCAGGCAGCGCGGCGTTCAGGCTCCTGAGCGACGAGCGCGCGTTCTCGACGGTCGGCCCCAGCAGGCGGATCGCCTCGTTGAGGTTCTGCTCCTCGTCGGCGAAGCTCGAGAAGAAGCGGTTGAAGTTCGTGATCAGGTCCTTCAGCTGCTCCTCGTTGGTGCCGAGCGCGGTCGTGATCTTGTCGAGACCCGCGATCAGCTTCGAGAGGTCGTGCGGCTCCGTGCCGAGCAGGGCCTGGTTGACCTGCGCCGAGCCCTTCAGCGAGGCGGGCGCGTGGTCGATGGAGTCGTTCAGCGACTTGGCCGCGGACTCGCCGCGCACACTCGCATCCTGGTCGCGATCGTCCGCGGCGCTCGGCTTGCCGCTCAGCCCGTCGCCGAGGCCGTCGAGCAGATCCTGGAGAGACTCACGGTCGTTCGTCTGGAGCGCGGTCAGCAGCTCGTCGAGCTGCACGGGGGTCGACGTCCGGGTGACCGGGATCGTGTCGCCATCCTCGAGCTCCTCGCCGGCGGGCGTGCCGGGCGTCATGTCGACGAAGAAGTTGCCCTCCAGGAAGATGCGCGAGCGGATCTTCAGCGTCGCGTCCTTGTGCAGTGGCAGACCCGACTCCTTCATCTGCATCGTGACCTTGACCAGGTCGGAGTCCTCCTCGCGCTCGACTGCGACGACCTCGCCCACGTTGACGCCGGCGATCCGCACGGGCGAATCGAGGCGCAGGTTGTTCGAGGTCTGGAAGACCGCGTGGAACTGGTATGGGTCGCGCCACGGCAGCGACTTGGTGAACGCCAGCCAGGTCCCGACCACGATGATCAGCAGCGCGATCGCGCCCGCGCGCACGGGATCGATCCGGCCGCGCAGGCGCCGCGGGACGATGTGCTTCGGAGAGGTCTGTGGGGAGGCAGCCATTACTCTCCCGCCGCCCTTTCGGAGCCCTGCTCGTCGGTCTCGACGCCCTGGTTGCCGGGCACGTTCCCGATCGACTGCCTGCCCTGCGCGTAGGTCTCGTTGCCGGCCTCGCACTCGCGCTCCTGGCCGGGCGCGGCTGTGTTCGGGTACGGGTTCACGTGCAGGAAGTTCGGGTCGACCCTGTCGATCGGCCGCCCGCCGCCGTTGGCCGGCGCGGCCGAGGGGCCGCCCTCGCCGTTGGGCGCCGGGCCACCGTCCACCCCGACCGGGGTCGTGACGACCATGAACCGGAGCCAGGTGCCGTTCTGGTCACCGTCGCTCAACAGGCTGGCGGCGTTGCGGAAGAACAGCGACATGTAGTTGCAGACCGTCTGGGCGGGGGTGATGAAGCTCAGCGCCGGGTCGAGCGCCTTGACCGTCTCGATCAGGTCCTTGAGGCCGATCGGGACCAGCGGGTCGGTGGCGAAGTCCTCCAGGTCGCCGAGGTAGGTGCTCAGGCGGCGGTTGAACCCGGGCGAGCCCTCGAGGCCCTTGATGCCCTTGGTGAACGCGCTCGCGAGCGTCGGCGCAGACCGGCGCAGCGCCCGCGCGCCGGGCTGGAGCTCGGCGAAGAACTCACCGGTGCTGCGGAAGAACGGCCGGATCTGCGGGAACGTCTCGATCGCGGTCTGCATCCCCTCCGGGCCGCGGCGGATCGTCTCCTGCAGGAAGGGCCTTGCCACGTCGGCGAAGGCGGAGATCGTGAGGTCGAGGTTCGCCCACAGCTGCGCCTGCACGATTGCGACCGGAGCGACGATGATCGCCGCCTGGGACTGGGACGCGAAGAACCGCCGCCAGCGCGTGTCGGGGTCGGCGATGTTCGTCAGCACCGGGACCGCGTTGGCGACCAGCGGGACGAGCGCCTGGATCGCCTCGTTCAGGTCCTTGCCGCGACCCGCGAAGGCGTCGCCGAAGCCGCGCAGGTTGAGCCGCTGACCGGCGCGCGTCGGCCGGTCCCACATGCCGAAGAACTCGTCGAACTCGACCGGCGTATCGGTCTGGTTCTCGATCGGGATCGTGCCGCCCTCCGGGAAGCCGCGCGCGGACTCGCCGCGCGTGATCTCGATGTACTTCAGCCCCAGCGCCGACCGTGGCCGAACCATGATCGTGGAGTCCACCGGCAGTGGCCTGATCCGGGTCTCGAGCTTCAGGTCCAGCTCCGCCATCACGGACCCGTCGTCGCGCTGGACCGGGGTGATCTTGTCCACCACGCCCACCCGCAACCCGCCGATCCGGGCCTCGTTGCCCTCCACCACGCTGGTCGCGACCGGCACCTCGGCCGTGACGCGGTAGGTCGGCACCCAGGGCAGGCCCGCGTTCGCGTTGTAGGCGAGGAAGACCGCCACCACGATCACGAGCGTGGTGGCGACGCCCACGAGGACGGGGTTCGAAGCGATCGCGGTGGCGCCGCGACGCCGGCTCACTGGCCGTCTCCCAACAGATAGTCGACAACAGGATCCGGCTTGCGCTGCGGTGCTGCGGGGGCCGGCGCCGCCGGCTTTGGCTGCTTGGGCGCGGCCGCCGGCTGCTGTGCCGGCTCCGCGGCTTTCGCCTGCCGCTCGGCCTTGCGCGCCTGCTGGCGGCGATACAGGCGCATCACCTTGTCGGGGTTCTCGCCCGCCAGGATGCGGTCGAGCGGTGTGCTGGGCTTCCGCCTGAACGCACGCGCGCTGCTCGCGCCGGCGATGAAGTTCGCCGTGCAGGCGGGGTTCACGACAGTGGCGAGCGAGTTGCATCCTGCGAGCAGAGTCGTGCGCAGGTAGTGGCCGAACTGGTCGTAGCCGTTGGTCGAGAGCGCGACGTAATAGATCAGGTCCATCAGGCGCTCGATGCCGTCCTCGTCGCGGAGGCTGGTGAGGAGCTTGGAGAGGTTCGACGTGAGGCTGCGCGCCCGCGAGGTGAAGTTGCCGAGGTCCTCGATCGTGGGCTGCGAGGCCTGCAACGCGCGGCTGCCCACGTCTGCGGTGTCACCCAGGGTCTGGAAAGCCGGGATGCCCGCACGCGAGAACGGCCCGAGGGCGCGCAGGATCCGGCTCACGTCGGTCCCCACCGCGCCCAGGTCACGCGCCACCGGGGTCATCTGCTCCGACATCGCGCCGAGCGCCGCCATCGTAGGCTTCAGCTCCCGCAGGAACTTCGGGAACGTCTCGAAGTTCTTCTCCAGGTTCGCGCGCTCCTCCGCCGTCGCCTGCGCGGTGATGTTCGCCTGCACGATCAGGTTGGAGACGTTCTTGCGCTTCTTCGCCCACTCGGCCAGCACGCGATCGCCCGACCGGGCGCCGTCGGCCAGCAGGCGGTTCTGGTCGGCCAGGATCTTCAGCACCTTGTCCAGCTCCCGCAGCGCGGGGTTCGCGCCGCGGATCACCTTGCGCAGATCCTTGCCGCGCCCCGCCAGGCCGGCCCCGAACTCGTTCAGGATGATCGCGAAGCGCTCACGGTAGGGGCGCCGCATAACGCCCCGGATCAGGTCCTCCCCCACCGGTGTGAGGGTCTGTTCCACGGGCAGCAGACGCTGCCCGGCCCCGTCCTGGCCATCGGGGATCTTGGGCAGCGGCGGCGGTGGGGGCTCACCTTCCGGACGCGGCTGGGTCGGCTGGCACTCGACGAGCTTCTCGCCGATCACCGACTGGAGGCGGATCTGGCACTCGGCGTCCTCGCGGAAGTCCTGGAAGCCCGGCTCGTCGATCTTCAGGACCACGGCCGCGCGCAGGTCGTCCGTCACGTCGAGGCTGTCGATCACGCCCACCTTCGCGCCCGCGATCATCACGTCCTGGCCCGGGATCGCGAACGCGGCGTTGTTGAAGATCGCGCGAACCTTGTAGCCGCCGCCGTCATCCTCACCGGCGCCGACTCCGACCACAAGCGCAACGATCAGTGCCACGCCGGCAAGCGCGATCGCAAGCCGCTGCCTCACGGTCCGACCGGCCTATCGCTGGGGTTGCAGTCCTCGGGGCCGAGCCTGCCGTCGTCGGTCGACGGGTTGGAGCCGTCACGGGCCGGCTGCGTCGCCCCGCCGGGGCAGAACCGCGTGCCACGCGGGTTTACGGCCGTCACCCGCTCATTCGGGGCAAGTGCGATCAGCTCGTTCGTCGCCTCGTCGTAGCGGAACGCGTTGAAGATCGGCAGCACGCGTGCGTAGTGGCCGTTCGCGTCGTAGTACGCCGGGACCTGCGAGAAATGCGTGATCCAGGCCGAGATGTCGGGCGCGTAGGGCCGCAGGAACTCGACCTCGTCCTGCCCCTGCTTCAGCGCCTCCACGGAGTTCTTCGAGCTCTCCCGCGAGATCCGTTCGAGCTCGGGGGAGACCCGCATCAGGTCGACCGAGTCGTTCCGGGGTCCCGGTTCGTTGACGAGCCGGCGCAGATCCGCGAACGTCGGCCGCATCGTCCCGAACAGATGTGCGAACCGGCGCAGGAACGGGGCCAAGCCCTTGATCTGCGGCTTGGAGACATCGGTGAGCTCGTTCAGGGGGACGAGCGCCGACCGCAGGCTCCTGAACGTGTCGCTGCCCTCCTCGAGCACGTCCGGCAGCGCGGCCAGCGTGCGGTCGAGCCCTTCGTTCTCCTGGCCCAGCGCCCGCGCGAAGCCGGCCCCGTTAGTGACCAGCTCGGCCAGGTCGTCGCGCCGCTCAGCGATCGCGCCGGTCGCCTTGGCGCCGTTCACGATCAGGCTTTCGAAGGCCTTCTGATCGCGGGCCAGCTCCGCCATCACCCGGGAGAGGTTCCCGAACGAGGGCGCCAGGTACTTGAACGTCTCCTGAAGGTTGTCGCTCTGGCCCACATACCATGTGCCGAACCCCCGCAACACTCCCTGCAGGCCCTTGCGTGCCTTGGGGTCGAGCGTGTTGAACAGCTGGTCGAGGTCGACC
>Ga0190275_10004108_pt1 | contig 10465 bp, 7 predicted proteins | sample Popmic550T_FD_133745 | JGI IMG/M metagenome (GOLD analysis project Ga0190275, IMG submission 133745) | Populus adjacent soil microbial communities from riparian zone of Yellowstone River, Montana, USA - 550 T | ecosystem: Environmental > Terrestrial > Soil > Riparian zone > Trees stand | place...
ATCATGTCGAACTTCGTCGGGTCCAGCACCAGCTGCATGGCCGTCGCGTCGATGATGCGGTCCTCGAACTCCACCCGCCCCTCGTACTCCTTCGCGATCTCCCGGCCCATGTCCAGGAACAGCCCCTGGGTGTACTTGAGGATGTTGGCCTTGTGCGCCAGCGTCACCTTCTTCCGCCCGTGCTTCACCGCGTACTCGAAGGCGTAGCGCAGGATGCGGTTCACGCCGAAGCGGGTGACCAGCATCACGCTCTCGGCCGCCGCGCGCGGGTCGCCGCCGATGCCGATGTAGTGCTCCACCCCGCTGTACAGCCCCTCGGTGTTCTCGCGCACCAGCACGATGTCGATGTCTTCGTAGCGGCCGCCCTGGACCAGGGTGCGCACCGGGCGCACGTTGGCGTAGAGCTCGAACTCCTGCCGCAGCGCCACGTTGATGCTGCGGAAGCCGGTGCCGCTGGGCGTGGTGAGCGGCCCCTTGAGCGCCACGCAGTGGGTCTTGATGGAGTCGAGGGTCTCCTTGGGCAGCGGGTTACCGACCTGCTTGAGCGCGGTCTCGCCGGCGATCTGCCGGTCCCACAGCAGCTCGGCGCCGGCCGCCGCCAGGATCTTCTCGACCGCTTCGGTGATCTCGGGCCCGATCCCGTCGCCGGGGATCAGTGTGACGGTCTTTGCCATTCCGGATCCGGTCCTCTATGCATGTGGCGGGCGCCGAGGCGCCCGTCGAAGGGTTGTTGCGAGCGTTCACCCTGCGCGGGATGCAACAAGCGCGCGAGCAGCGTTGCGTCGGCCTTCGGGAGACTCCGCCGCAGGGATGCATGCAGCGGACTGCGTTCGACGCGGATGCCGGCGCGGGAGGCCGCCGGGCGAATAAATTCGCGGCAACAACGACACGAAGTCCGCCTTCGCGGACTGCTGGATGGCATCGGTTCGTGTCCATCGGTCGGCGCGAGCCGGTCGTCAGCGGGTGATGACCATGCGGGCGGCGAGGGCGGCGGCGGCGGTGGCCAGGGCGGCGGCGTCGGGGGTGGGGCGCGGGGCGCCGTCGGCCTCGCCGTACCAGACGACGTTGCTGCTGCGCGCGTCCACCATCACCGCCGCAATGCGCACGGTGCCGCCCGTGCCGTCGGCGGCGGGGAGCCACTGGGCGCCGCGCGTGACCAGCACCAGGCGCGCGTCCATCAACGCCGAGTAGCGGCGCAGCAGGCTGGCCATGGGGTCGATCATGTAGCGCTCGCGGTGGTGCTGGAAGCCCTCGGCGGGGAGGGCGTCGGGATCGTCGGCGAAGCCGGGCGCGCCGCGGAGGGCCGCGCGCAGGCGGGCGGGGTCGATCCACCGCGTGCGAGTGTCGCGCTCGCTCAGGGCGAAGAGCACCTCGCGCGTCACGTCTTCACGGCCCTGCGGGATGCCGCTCACCGCCTGCGCCGGGAGCACCAGCACCTTCTGCCCCGCCAGGTCCATCGGCGCGACGGACTGGGGGGGCCTGGGCGCCGGGGTGGCGGCCTGCGCGGGCGCCGGCTGGGGCGCGCAGGCGCCGGCGAACAGCACCAGCGCGGCGGCGAGGGCGCGGCGGACCAGGGGCTGACGGACGAACACGTGGGGCATGTGGCCGGGTGTCGGGTGCGGGGCGGAGGTTCGGCGCGTGCGGAGCTCGCGATCCCTCGCGAGGGATGGTACGCGGCCGATGGCTGACGAGCCCGGGCGACGGCGTGGCGAGCGACGCGTGAGGGATGCGCGCCCGGAGGGCCGGGAACGCGGCGGCGGGGCAGTTTCCGCCGCCGTGGGCCCGGCGCCGTTGGCAACGGCTGTATCGTTGCCTACGGCGCGCGCAGCCCGGCCCCGCGCAGCGGGGACACGCCCAAACCGGCTGTTGATGTTGTCGTCGTAAAAGCCAGCCTCAAAGCAGGTGCCCGCCATCTACCGGGAGCACGGCGCCGGTGATGTGGCGCGCGTACTCGCTGCAGAGGAAGACCACCACGTTGGCCACGTCCTGCGGGTCGCCCAGGCGCCCCAGCACCGCCCGCTCGCGCGCCGTGTCGAGGATCTCGGCCGGCACGCCACTCGTCAGCCGCGTGGTGCGGATGTACCCCGGCGCCACCGCGTTGACGTTGACGTTGCTGGGCCCCAGCTCCAGCGCCGCCGACCGCGTGAGCCCGAGCAGGCCGGCTTTCGACGCGCTGTAGTTGGCCAGCCCGAACTCGCTGCGGATGCCGTGCACCGAGCTGACGTTGACGATCTTGCCGTCGTGCTGGCGGCGGAAGAGCGGGCTCACCGCGCGGATCATGTGGAAGGCGCCGGTGAGGTTGGTGTCGAGCACCGAGCGCCACTGGTCGTCGGTGAGGCGCCAGAGCGCCCGGTCGCGGGCGATGCCCGCGTTGTTCACCAGGAAGCTGATGCCGCCCATCTTCTCGTTGGACTCGGCGACGAAGCGGTCGACCTGTCGCGAGTCGCGCACGTCGCACTCGTCGTGGTGCACGCGCACTTCCATCTGCTGGAGCTCGCGGGCCGTCTGCTCGGCCTCGTCCACGATCTCGCGGGCGCCGTCGTAGCTGTAGTAGTTGAAGGCCACGTTCACGCCGTGCCGCGCGAACTCGAGCGCGATGGCCTTGCCGATCCCCGTGGCGCCGCCCGTGATCAGGGCGATCTTGCCGCGCATGCTCATCCCGTAGGCGAGCGACCGCGGCTGCGCCTCCTCCACCATCTCCTCGAGGAGCTGCTCCACGGGATCGGCAACGCGCAGCCCCTCCATCTGGAGGGGATGATAGCCGGCCTCGGGGTGTTGTGGTGTGGGGTCGCTTCCGGGCTCGCGAGGGGGCATCGGCGACCGGGAAAGGGGTTGGGCTCGGGTTGCGGGGAGCGCGTTCCATCATAATGCGCCAACGCCGCCCGCTGCAAGCGAATGCGGCGGACGGTGGGGTGGGTGGGCAAGTTGGGTGCCCAATTCACCGCCTAACGTTTCGATGGACTAGAGTTGCCGGTCGAGAAAAGCACTCGTACGTTGCGCAATCTCGAATCCGCTCTCCATAGGATCCAATGCACCCTGTCGAACAGTATATCCGCGCCATCCGAGAGAACCACTCAGCTGGTGTCGCAGAGACGACACACTATGCTGCACTTTCGGCTCTACTGAATGTAGCAGGGGATCAGCTAAAGCCGCGCGTCCGTTGCGTCCTTCACCCGCGGAATCAAGGTGCTGGGTTCCCCGACGGTGGACTTTACTCGGCGGAGCAACTTGCGGGGACCGGTGAATCTCCGCAGTTGAATGTGCTACCCAACCGCGGAGCGATCGAAGCAAAGCCGCTTTCTGCCGATGTTCGAGAGGTAGCCAAGACTCAACAGGTCTCTCGATACTTAGGCCAATACGGCCAAGTGCTGGTCACCACGTTCCGTGACTGGATACTGGTGGAGCGTGGACGGAATGGAGAGCCCCTACTTTCCGAGCGCTTCCGTATGGGCGAAACAGAAGCAGACTTCTGGAGTGCTTCTCAGAATCCTAAGATGTTCGCGGCAAAAGTCGGTGACCGGCTTATCGAATTTCTTCATCGTGTTATGCTACGGCCGGTTCCATTGGAGGACCCGAAGGATGTGGCACGTTTGCTCGCTGCGTACGCGCGTGACGCGCGGTTCCGTGTCGAACGCGGTGGGACACTACCGGCACTCGCGGCTGTTCGGTCGGCAATGGAAGAGGCATTAGGAGTATCGTTCCAAGGAGAACGCGGTGAGCATTTCTTTCGCTCATCGCTTGTCCAGACGCTCTTCTACGGGATGTTCTCTGCATGGACACTTTGGGTACGTGAGGGAGGCACCGGGCAATTTGAATGGCGGACAGCGATTTGGCATCTTCGCGTTCCCGTCCTCCAAGCCCTGTTCGGCCAGATTGCTGTTCCGGCTCGACTAGGTCCTCTTAATTTAGTTGAGGTGCTTGATTGGGCGGGCAACGCTCTTGATCGTGTTGTGCAACAGGCATTTTTCAAGCGATTTGCCCAAGAACATGCCGTCCAGTACTTCTATGAGCCCTTCCTTGAAGCGTTTGACCCTGAACTGCGGAAGGCACTCGGCATTTGGTACACGCCGCCGGAAATCGTCAAATACATGGTTTCCAGAGTCGACGCGATTCTCCGTGAGGACCTTGGAATACTCGACGGGCTGTCTGACCCGCGGGTTCTAGTCCTTGATCCTTGCTGTGGAACAGGTGCTTTCCTTTACGAGGTCCTCGAACGGATCGCACAACAACTGCGTAGTCGTGGCGAAGACGCGTTGCTTGCATTGGAGATAGAGCGCGCTGCGGCTGAGCGAATTTTGGGATTCGAAATTCTGCCTGCTCCTTTTGTCATTGCGCACCTTCAAATTGGGCTACTACTCAGGCGATTGGGTGTAGATGATTCTGGTCGAAATGGTCGTCGTATCGGTGTGTTTTTGACAAACGCGCTGACGGGATGGGACCCGGCTGACGAACAAAAGTTGCTGGCACTTCCAGAACTCCGAGCCGAACGTGACGCGGCTGAGCACGTAAAGAGAGATCCACGAATTCTGGTAATAATTGGTAACCCACCATATAACGGATATCCCGGCCTCGCTATAGGTGAAGAGCGGGGTTTGGTAGAGGCTTATAGGCAATCCATTAAGGCGCCCAAGCCGCAAGGCCAAGGTTTGAACGATTTGTACGTACGGTTCTTTAGGATTGCTGAACGTCGAATCGTCGAAATGAGTGGCAAGGGTATGGTTTGCTTCGTTTCGAATCACTCGTGGTTGGATGGTCTTAGCCACACCGGTATGCGAGAACGGTATCTGAACGTCTTCGACAAGATTGCTATCGATTCACTTAATGGCGATAGCATTCGAACGGGCAAACTTACGCCTGACGGCGCGCCTGACCCCAGCGTTTTCTCAACAGACTGGAACCGTGAAGGAATTGAGGTCGGGACGGCGATCACTTTACTGGTTCGAACAGAGGATCACTCCTCTGTGAATGCTGTCGAGTTCCGCGAACTCTGGGGGCGTAACAAAAAGGAAGAGTTGATCGCGTCGCTCAGTGATCAACCATTCGATGGCAATTACGCAGCCGTGCATCCGGAAGCTGCACTTGGATTTCCCTTTCGCCCTCGTGCGCGCGCCGACTCGTACCTCGAATGGCCATCGTTACCACAACTGTTCCCAGTCAGCTTTCATGGAGTAAAAACGAGTTGTGATGATTTCGCCGTTGATATCGATCTGGCTCGTTTAGAGGCGCGGGTTAACGAGTACTTCGACCCGTCAGTCACCGACGACATGATCCAGCAACGATATCCATCTTCCATGCGCAAGTCGGAGAGACTTGATGCAATGGGTACGCGGACATATCTGGTTGGTCGCGGCCGTGCTTCTGGCGCTGTATTTCGACATTTATACCGACCGTTCGATTTGAGATGGCTGTATTGGGAGCCGGAGACGAAATTGTTGGACGAGAAGCGCTCTGAATTCCGCGCCAATATGACCACCCAGACGCTGTATCTCGCCTCGCAAAAGCGGTCTCGGCGCGACTGGTCACCCCCAGTGATAACGCGCGGGCCTGGTGATCTAGTTCTCTTAGATCCGTCAACGACGTTCACACCGCTCCACCTCGTCGTTGCCGGTGAGAATAGAAACCTTTTCTCGGACCCGAGCGATACAGAATCGAACCTTACTGAACAATCGCGCGAGTACATCCGTGAAGTTTCTGCTACCCCTGAGCAGTTATTTTTCCACGCATTGTGCATTCTCCACGCACCTAGCTACCGCTTCGAGAACGATGGTGCGTTACGTCAAGGCTGGCCACGCGTTCCTCTGCCGAGCGATCGTGTTCATTTGCTCGCGTCAGCAGAGATGGGCAATTCTGTGGCAAAGCTGCTTGACGCCGAATCCGGTGTGCACGGGGTAACTGCGGGATTGATTCGGCAGGAGTTAGGCGTTCTCGGCACGCTCGCGAGAACAGGTGGTGGGTCACTCCAAGAGTCGGAATTCGCATTGCTTGCTAATTGGGGACGGCCGGGCAAATCTGGAACGACGATGCCCTCCCGTGGACGAACGATTGTTCGTCAGTGGGCAGACGATGAGCGCGCAATCGTCGCGGCTGGAGTGATCTCCTTGGGCATCGATCCGGCGGAGGCTTTTGGACTCCTCGGGGAGTCGGTGATTGACGTTTACCTCAATGATGTAGCGTTTTGGAGGTGCGTCCCAGAGCGCGTTTGGGAATTTTCACTCGGCGGCTATCAGGTACTAAAGAAGTGGCTTAGCTACCGCGAGCAGCTCGTGCTCGGGCGCGCGCTTACACTCGACGAGGTAAGAGGGGTAACAGAAATCATCCGGCGTATCGCTGCACTTCTACTGCTGGGTCCTGGACTGGACGGAATCTATGCTGCCGTGAAAGCTTCCACTTACGAGTGGTCAATGAGCACGTCAGCTACGCCGGCCCATCCGGCGAAGAACCTTTAGCGAGTGGTCCTGCTAAATCGTTCAACTCCATCGCCTTAGCTCGGGCCAACTGCACCAGCACCGCCTCCCACCCCGCCGGCGGGTTGCGGTAGCTCGGGGAGCTCGGGTCCATGCGCGCTTGGCGGATGGACTGGATCGAGACGCCGCAGGCTTCGGCGATCTCTGCGTGGGTGATGCAGCCGGCCACGCGGTCGGTTGCGGTTTTGAAGTCCATGTTTTGTCGATGTTAGGGTTGACAAACCGGCACTTGTCTATTATATTATAGACAGCAGGGCACAAAGCAAGGCTGCCGGTTTCCCCGCCAGGAGAAGTGCCCGACAGCCTTGATCGCAAACCGACCCGAAGGCCGACCCGCTCACCGAAGCTAGCCCTGCCGGGCGGCCGGGGTCAAGACGGATGGAGGTGCACGATGGCCGACACGCAGGCGAACGACGCGCCCGCCACCTTCCGCATCAGCAAGCAGCGCAAGAGCCGCTACTGGGAGGTGCGCGACCCGCAGGACGAGCTGGTGTGCATCACCGTGTACAAGAAGGGCGCGGCCGAGGTGGTGCGCAGGCTGGCCGCCTGAAATGAGAACGGCGCCGCGAGGAAACCCCGCGGCGCCGGTTCTGTTTCGAGGGATTTCGGACACGGTTGCGAATCAAGCAGGCGGTCATTTCGTGCGGTGTCAATGTTGACACCCGCACACTTGGTGACGAACGTGGAGTTGGCCCGACGTGCAGGGCCGAACTGCGCTTCATTTTTCCCAAGGGAGGACCGAATGACCCGAAAGTGCCTGCTGCTGGTCGTTGGGACGATAGTTCTGGCTGGCTGCAGCGACGTGACCGGTGCGACGGCGCGTCCAAGCAGCGCCCAGATGAATGCTGCGCCAGACTCGGTTCGCCGCGATCCCGGCCTGTTGGGGGGCGGTGGGTGATTGCGTTCCCCTTCAGCACCTCGCCCCTCCCCGGAAGAATTGGGGGAGGGGCGGGGTGGGACTCACGACGCTCGCCGCTTCAGTAGGGTGACGGCGCGCTCTGCCACAGGGGTATGGTGCGGATGCGCGTACGCCTGATCGGTGCGAAGACGCTGATCCACCTTGATGAGAAGCTCTTCGCCGTGGAATTTCACGTACCCTTGGCCGGTGCGTTCGGCCTCGGCCAGGGCGTCCACGAGACAGCTCCGCGCGAGGTCCCAACGCTCCAACGATAGTGCTCCACGCGCGAGCTGGAGCAACGTCTGGGCGACTGGAAGAGATTCGGCCGGAGCTGCCGCGATGCGCTTTCTGGCCTCCGAGGAAAACCGCGTGAAGGAATCTGCATCCCCAGCGCCCGCAGCGGCGCGGGCGCCCCAGGCGTAGGTGAGCAGCTCTGCGTCCGGCTCGTGCTCGAAATGGTTCCGTGCCAGCAGTTGCCGATGCAGCAACAGGGCATTCGTGTAGTCGCCGTGGTCCGTCCAATATGCGGCGAGGTCGTGCGCAAAATGCGGAAGCCTTGGATGCGAGTGGCGGTAATGATCCAGAACCAGGCTTGCCTCGCGTTGTGCCAACGCATGATCGGTCGTCGCGACTCCGATGGTGAAGAGATGATGGTGGATCTCACCCAGTCGCTCCGGCATGTGGTACCTCTTTGCAACGCGGAGCGCGAACTCGAAGCGGTGGCGTGCACGCGGATAGCTGCCGCGCCTGAAGCTCAGCACCCCGAGCCCCATCAGTGCACGAGCCTTCGTGTCCCAATCGCGTTCTCGCGTGGCAGCGGCATGCGCTACCTGAAACCAGGTCTCGGACGCTTCTGAGTATCCGTAGGTTCGATGGTGCCGCGCCGTGAGCCACGCGAACCGGGAATTGTTCGCCACGGCGGCAGCGAGCCGTGAGTATGCCAGGGCGGTTCGGATGTGATTGGAGCCGAACGCCCACTCCGTCACCGTCAGAGCCCCGAGAGCCATTCCACGCAGGTCCGGCTTCGGCTGAGCCATCTCCGTGACGAGCAACACCAGGCCGGCCGTCGGATTCTCGGCATCGGGACCCGTGCAGAAATCGGCGTGGCCTACGATCTCGACAGCTAAAGCTTTCAGATCCTCGACGTGAAAGAGAGCGGGCCTGAGATGCTCCTCCGTCGCCAGCCAGATTCCAATCAGCCGATACACGCTGAAAGCAAATCGCTGAGCCGCCGCATCACCGCGAAGATCATCAAGGATTTCGGCTCCAGGAACGTCGGGCCCTCGAAGCGAGAAGACGAAACGTTCCCTCGGGCTCATGATCATGCTGTCCATTGATCACCGGAGCTGGAGCGGGTATGCGGATTCTCAGGATCGCGGCGCAACCTACCCGCCCAGATGCGGCATATCAACCCGTTTCACGACGGACTACGCGGTCGACGATCCAAAGACGAATCCCGCGCCCACCACCTTCCGCATCAGCAAGCAGCGAAAGAGCCGCTACTGGGGTGCGCGACCCGCAGGACGAACTGGTGTGCATCACCGTGTACAAGAAGGGCGCGGCCGAGGTGGTGCGCAGGCTGGCCGCCTGAAACGAGAACGGCGCCGCGGGAGGATCGACCTCCCGCGGCGCCTTATTGTAAGCCACCACCCTGGGCAAAATCTTGCGGGCGGGGAGAGCCTGGACAGGGAACGGGACTATGACAGAAACGAGCGGCGGTCGAGCCAGCACGAAGGTGTCGCGGATCATCCGGGCGACGCGGCAGGCGCTGTACGGGGCGTTCCTCGATCCCGAGGTGCTCGCGTCGTGGCGGGCGCCGGAGACGATGAAGGCGCAGGTGCACACGTTCGATCCGCGCGAGGGGGGCGCGTACCGGATGTCGCTCACCTACACCGACCCGGAGCACGCGGGCGCCGGAAAGTCGTCCGACGACACCGACACCTTCCAGGGCCGCTTCGTCGAGCTGGTGCCGCACGAGCGGATCGTGGAGCTCGTCGTGTTCGAGTCCCGCGAACCGGGATTTATGGGCGAGATGAAGATGACCACGACCTTCGCCGAGGCCGAGGGGGGAACGGAGGTCACGCTGACGTGCGAGAACATCCCGCCCGGCATCCGCCCCGAGGACAACGAGGTGGGCTGCCGGGAATCCCTCCAAAACCTGGCCAGGCTCTTCGAGTAGCGCCCGGCGGGAGGGCCGGCGCCCACCCGCCGCGACGTCCTTTCGACGCCCCCCCCCGCTACAGCTCGATCTGCGCGCCGAGCTCCACCACGCGGTTGGGCGGCAGGCCGTAGAACGAGGTCGCCGTCCGCGCGTTGCGGCTCATCACCGCGAACAGGTGCTCCCGCCAGCTCGCCATCCCCGGCGCGCGCGACGGGATCAGCGTTTCGCGGCCCAGGAAGAACGAGGTGCGGCCGGGGCGCAGGTCAAGGCCCTCCACCTTCACCGTCGCCAGCGCGTCGGGAACGCAGGGGTCCTCCATGAAGCCGTAGGCCAGCACCACGCGGAAGAAGCCCTTCCCCAGCGGCTCCACCGTCACGCGCTCGGCATCGTCCACGTGCGGCACCTCCTGCGTCTCCACGCTCAGCAGCACCACCGTCTCGTGCAGCACCTTGTAGTGCTTCAGCGAATGCAGGAGCGCCGGGGGCGTGCCGTCGCGGTTGCCGTACATGAACACCGCGGTCCCCGGCACCCGCTGCGCCGAGCGCCGCTCCACGTCCTCCAGGAAGAGGCCGATCGGCAGCGAGCCCTTCTGCAGGCGGCTGGCGAGGATCGCGCGGCCCTTCTTCCAGGTGGTCATCAGCGCGAACACCACGGCGCCGATCACCAGCGGGAACCAGCCGCCGTGGGGGATCTTGACGATGTTGGCGCCCCAGAACGCCAGGTCGATGGTCAGGAACACCGCCGTGAACGCCACCGTCGCCCAGAGCGGCCACTTCCACCGCTCGCGCTCCACGGTGAAGAGGAGGAGGCTGGTGACCACCATCGTCGTCGTCACCGCGACCCCGTAGGCCGCGGCCACGTTGGTGGAGCGCTGGAAGCCGAGCGTCAGGCCGATGCACGCCAGCATCAGCACCCAGTTGACGCTGGGGATGTAGATCTGCC
>Ga0190275_10004109_pt1 | contig 10464 bp, 5 predicted proteins | sample Popmic550T_FD_133745 | JGI IMG/M metagenome (GOLD analysis project Ga0190275, IMG submission 133745) | Populus adjacent soil microbial communities from riparian zone of Yellowstone River, Montana, USA - 550 T | ecosystem: Environmental > Terrestrial > Soil > Riparian zone > Trees stand | place...
AGGATTGGGTGTAGAGAGTATGTCGCAACAGCAGGATGCCGCCACCTTGGGCTTGGACTACTACGGCTTCGTGCTTCGACGCCAGTGGATGGTGGTCCTTGCTGGGTTCGTGCTCGGCGGCTTGGCTGCCGTCAGCTTCTACGCGGTGTCGCCGTCTCCCGTAAAGGCGACGGCCATCGTCAACATCAGTGTCATCTCTACCGATCCGTTCAACACGACCAAGCAGGCATCAAGCCTTCTCGACGGCACGACAGAGACACAGATCGCCACGTCATACACCGTGGCCGAGGACGCCGCGAAGAAGCTGGGTTCCGACACGAATCCGGCCGAAGTGCGGCGTCGTCTCACGGTCGACTCCGAATCGGGCGCATCGATTGTGCACATCACCTACGCGGCGCCGTCGAGCAAGGAAGCGAGAGCAGGGGCTGACGCCGTTGCCGAGTCCTACCTCGCCCACCGCACCTCTCGCGCACAGGCGAAGCTCGACTCCATTCTTCAGACCGTCGAGGAGCGCCGCATCGCACTGGGAACCCAGCTGGCCGATGCCAATGCGCGCGCCAGCGAGGCGCGTCCCGGGACTCTCGCAGCGAACCAGGCCAGCAGCGACCGCGACCTCGTCACGATCGAGCTGAACTCCCTCCTGGCGCAGAAGGGCGCACTCGAGCAGGTCGACACCCAGGGTGGGGAAGTAATCACCGAAGCAGCACGCAACGAAGTCACCGTACAGCCGAGCCTTTCCCAGCTGCTCCTCGTCGGCCTCCTGGCCGGCGGCTTGCTCGGTGTGGTTGCGGCATTCGTGGTCAATCGTTTTGACCACCGGATGCGGAACGCCAACGAGGTACGCAGGGCCACCGAGGCGCCCGTGCTTGCTGACATCCATTCTGCAGAGGCGTCGATCCCCCAGGATGAGTCCACGCTCGAACTCCTTCGTGCCGCGCGAGAACGCATTTTCGCCGACCTGCCGCAGGACGCACAGGTCATCGCCGTTGTGGATGACACCCCTGGCGAGCTGTTCTCCGACATTCCCGTGAACCTGGCCTTCGTGACAGCAACGGGCGGGGTGCCGACCACACTGATCCTGCCCAGCGCGTCGAACGAACTGAAGCGTGTTCTTCGCTCGAGTCTCGACCTCAGCGACCCTCTGCCCGATGAAGCAGGCGAGGTCTATCAGTCCGGACGCGTCCGGGAGCTGACCGTTGTATTCCCGTCGGCCATGGGTCCCGCCATGGGACCGCGCCGGGCCGGCGAGTTGCACTTCGTCGTGATCGGACGGGCCGCATCCCAGTCGAGTGCACTCGCTGCACTGCGGCTATCGGACGCCCTCGTTCTCGTTGCCGTTAAGAAGCGGACCCGAGCCGACGATGCCGAACAGATCCTTGACGAAGCATCCCGGCTGGACATCAACTTCCTGGGTTCTATCCTCGTTCCGCACAGCCGAGTCGCACACATGGCTCCTGTACCGGCTCAGGCTGCCCCTGCGCGCCCGGCGGCTGGATCCGACTCGACCGGCTTCGACGTTGAAACCTTGTTCCCCGTCTCGAAGCCATGACCTCCACGCCGGTCGCCAATGTGCGGGTGGTCGACCTGCCGGTTGACTGCCTCACCAGCGAGCAGGTCGTCGCGACCATCATGGACTGGACCACACTCCCGGGTTCCCGTGTAGCGGTGGGCATCAATGCTGCCGTCTGCAACATGGCGGCAACGGATACGGACTTTCGTGCGACCTTGATGCGCGCTGACCTCCGTTACGCCGACGGGCAATCGATCATCTGGGCGGCCAGGCTGCTCGGACCTGGACTCCCCGAACGTGTCGCCACGACAGATCTCATCGACCCCCTCGCGGCCTCCTCGGCAGAGGGCGGCAAGAGAATCTACCTCTACGGAGGCCGGCCCGGGGTTGCCGAACGCGCGGCTGCTCGGCTCCGGGAATCTGCTCCCGGACTTCACATCGACGCCCACGACGGTTACACGGCGCCTGAAGATATGTCACATGTCATCGAGGAAATCAACGCGTTCGCGCCGGACATCCTGTTCGTCGGCTTGGGCGACCCGTTGCAGCAACACTGGGTCGAGGCGCACAGGGACGAGCTCAACGTCCCAGCGATCCTGACCTGCGGCGGCCTGTTCGACTGGGTGAGTGGCGACAACCGCCGTGCCCCCCGATGGATGATCACGTCGGGCTTCGAATGGCTGTGGCGCCTGATCATCGAACCGCGACGGCTCGCATCCCGCTATCTCATCGGCAACCCGATTTTCCTCTTCCGGCTCGCGCGCCAAATCGTGCGCACGCGGCCCGGACCCACCGTCTCGTGAGCGACGGGAACACAGCTCTCAACGACGACAGCAACAGTTCACGAAAACTTGCACGTGAAGGTGCAGCTGGTTTCTTTGGCGCGGCAACCAGCGCGATCATGGGTTTCGCCCTGACCGTCGTTCTGGCCCGCGTCCTGGGCGATGCCGGGTCCGGTGTGGTGCTGCAGGCGGTCGCGGTATTCACGATCGTCTTGAGCCTCGCTCGCGCCGGTATGGACTCCGTCGCCGTGTGGATCATGCCCCGCCTGAGCGCCAACAATCCGTCACGGATCCGTGGAACTCTCGCGATGATGCTTCTGGTGACCGCAGTGAGTGGGATTGTCTGCGGCATCGCCACGGTCGCGCTCGCGCCGAGTTTCGCCCTCAGCGGTGACCGCTACGCCACTGATGTAGCCAGGGCAGTCGCAGCGGCCGGTTGGTTCCTCCCGGCGGGAGCGCTCGCACTGGTGGCGCTTGCTGCAACCCGCGGGCTTGGAGGGATAATCCCGTACGTCAGCGTCGGCAGCATCGGCCTGCCCACCATCCGGCCCATTGCTGTCTGGGTCGTCGCGATGGCCGGAGGATCCCTCGTCGCCGTGACAGTGGCCTGGGCCGCCCCCCTGGTCGCCGCCCTGGTGGCGGCCCTTATTGTTCTCCACTTCCAGGTCAGCCGCCACGAGAGAATGGCGAGCGTGCGGGGAGCCTGGCGCGTCGACCCGATTCTCCGCAAAAGCGTCCTGACCTACGCCCTGCCCCGTACCCTGTCTGCCGGTTTGGAACAGTCCATCATCTGGCTGGGCATCATCATCGTCGGGTTCCTGGCGGGGTCAGCCTCGGCCGGCATCTACGGCGGCGCAAGCCGGTTCATTGCGGCCGGCCTCATCGTCGACACGGCCCTTCGGATGGTGGTGTCCACGCGTTTCAGTGGCCTGCTCCACGCCAAGAAGATCGGCGAGGTTGAGGCCCTGTACCAAACGGCCGCCATCTGGCTCGTCCTCTTCAGCACCCCCATCTATCTGGTCCTCGCGGTGTTCGCGCCCGTCGTCCTCCGGTTGCTGGGACCGGGGTTTGACGAAGGCGCCGGTGCTCTCGTCATCCTCTGCGTCGGGGCCATCCTCACGTTCACGGCCGGCAACATACATTCCGTGCTGCTGATGAGCGGGCGAAGTGGCTGGGCAGCGTTCAACAAGGCGGTGGTCCTCGTGGTCAACGTCGTGGGAACTGTGCTGCTTGTGCCGCTCGTCGGCATCAACGGTGCGGCGATCTCCTGGGCGCTCAGCATGCTGATCGACGCGTTACTGGCCGCCGTCGAAGTTCGCCGTTTCATCGGCATCCGCATCTGGGCGCCGACGATCGCCTACGCCCTGCTCGTTCCTGTGGCCGCGTTCGGCATCCCGGCGCTGCTCCTGCGTTGGACGATGGGGGACACGATCCTGGCCCTGGTGCTCACCCTTGTCATGGGATCGATTCTTTTCATCGCCTGGTGCGCGCTCGACCGCAAGCGCCTGCACCTGCAGGACCTCGCCCGGTTGAGCCGACGCCGATAATTGCCGATTACACCCGAAGGGGGGGCTTAACCAATCGGGGGTTCGGAGTAGCCTAGTGACGATGCTGAGTATTCCTCAGCTCCCACCCAGAGCATATGAAACTATGCGCCTGTAAACCCGATACAGGAGATTACTTGTGACACGGATACTAGCGCTGTCGTCACGCAGCTGCCAGCGCACCCCTGTGAACCCTGAGGCACGTTCCACGTACACGAGCGGCAAGGGTGGGCTGGCATAATGACACAGCCGAGCGACAACCAGGAACGACCCACGCATCGTCGAGTCCCGGGTAAGCGAACTCTCGCCCTGGGAGTGGCCGCGGTAGCGGCCATCGCGCTCAGTGCCACCACTTACCTTTCCGGGCAGGCACCGGCCGCAGAGAACACAGCGGCAGGCGGAACGCGCACAAGCAGCGAATCCGTGGCAGTGACCCCTCCCGAGACCAGTACCGAGGCACTCACGGAGACGAGTGAGGCACAGGCGAACAAGGCACCCGGCGCCGAGAAGCCAGACACCCCGCTTCCGCCCGACCACGCCAAAGCGCGTATCAAGAAGTTCCTCGACGTCACGGTTCCGGCGGATCCGGCAGCACCCGGCTCCGACGCCGCGCTGGAGGATGCCGCCCGCGGCGCCATCCGCGAGGAAGTCGCGAATGACAACCAGGAGCTGAAGGCAAACGGATGGTCCCGGAGGGGAAACGCAACGGTCGAGTCGGTGACGATCATCAGTTCCGACCTGACGACGGAGCCCGCCACCTCGATTGCCCACGCGTGCGTTGACTCCAGCAAAGTTGTGACACTGGACGCCGACAAGAAGCCCGTTGGGACTTCTGGCACATCTATCCAACGGGCGCTGAACATCTACACCTTGCACTACATTGCCGGCGAATGGCGAGTAGTCGCCCGATCCTTCCCGGACAACCCCGCCTGCTGAGCGAGTTGCCCTGCAAGTCTCCTTTGTCGCATGGAACCCATCAAGGAGTCCCCCGTGTCATCCAACCGGAAGGCAACTCGTCCGCTAATCGTCAGCGCGTGCGCGGCTCTGACCGCAGCCGTGCTTTCAATCGGTGGCTTCACAGCACCGGCCGCTGCGGAGCCGACCATACCCGCACCAGATGGAAAGTCCGCCGTTACGGCAGCCGCCTCCTGTTGGGAAATCAAACAACTCAACCCGTCGGCCCCCAGCGGCAAGTATTGGTTAGTCACGCCGGAGCTCGGCGCCCCCCAGCAGTTCTACTGCGACCAGACGAATGCCGGCGGTGGCTGGGTCCTGATCGGACGCGGCCGCGAAGACTGGTCAGGCACTGCGGAAGGAAGGGGAACGCCTGCTGAGGTCGCCGATACGGTGACCGGCACGGCTGCCTTCTCGCCGCGCCAGCTCTCGACGAAAGTCATCACCGGTCTCGTGAATGGCAGGTCGATCAGCTCACTGGGCAAGAACATATTGCTGCGCCGCGCGACGAACACGGCCGGTACATCCTGGCAGGACTCGACCTTCAGCTACTCATCGCCTCGAAATGAATGGATGTGGGCCTTCCACAACGAGCAGCGCGTCGCCTCGTGGACTATCGGCGGGATCAGCGGTACCGGTGGATTCACCAGCTCGTTCGGCACCGGGACAGGCTTGAACCGGATCGAAACCGTCGCGGATGCGACGCACGGAAACTGGAATAGCGGCTTCGGTTACGGCTCATCGGTACGGGGTTCCACAGACGCCTCCAGTTACCTGTGGGCACCCAGCTCGACCGAGGGCTACCCGCGACCCTTCACCCAGGTGTTTATCCGTCCTCAGTTCCGCAGTGCGGACGTCTTCACCGCCGTCCCGGATTCCGGCACGCCGAAACGTGAGATCCAGCCTGTTGCCGAGAGTTTCGCTCTACCGACTGTGTGGGGTGTAGCCGGTCTCGGCTCAGGTCCTTCCACGAGCAGGGAGGGGAGCGTTGAGGTCTCCGCATTCGCCGAAGGGAACGGCGTCGTTTACGTCGGCGGAAACTTCACCCGCGTACAGCGCTCCTCGAGCGGTACCGGACAGGTCTCCCAGGCGTATCTGGCCGCGTTCAACGTGCGCACCGGCGAGTGGATTTCCACCTTCCGGCCTGCGATCAACAACCAGGTCAAGTCACTCGCCGTTCTACCGGACGGGCGAGTCGCAGCCGGAGGATATTTCTCGAGTGTCAACGGCAGATCAGCCACCGGATTCGTCGTACTGAATCCGTCGACAGGCGCAACTGACACGACATTCACCACGCGGGTTGTCAACACCCTGTCCGGTGGCGTGCCAGCCGTTCGAAGCCTGGACGTCCAGGGCGGTTACCTCTACCTCGGCGGCGAGTTCACCCACCTGGCCAGCGGATCCACGCAGCTCTACGCCCGCTCGGCGGGACGTGTGTCTGTGACCAACGGAACTCCATCCAGCTGGAATCCTGAATTCAACGGCAGCGTGGTTTCCCTGGACGCCTCCAGCCGGGGCGACCGCGTCTACTATGCGGGATACTTCACGTCGTCCGGCGGGACCTCTGCCGCCAAGGGAGCTGCGATCACCACGGATACGGCGTCGGTCGTGCCGTGGACAATCAACTTCTCGAACACAACGGCCAACTACCAGCAGGCGGTGAAGGAAGTCGGGAACAGGGTCTGGATCGGCGGAGCGCAGCATATGCTCTTCAGCTACGACCGCTCGAACATGGCCGAACTGAGCACCAACATCACCAAGAGCGGCGGCGACTATCAGGCAATCTCGTCTGACGGGACAACCGTGTACGGCGGTTGCCACTGCTTCCACGCGGTGTACGAGGGAGCGAGGACGTGGCCGAGCCTCGGGACGTCATGGACGCACGCCGCTAAGGCGAATTCGGTGAACGGCTGGGACAGCGCGACGGGCAAGCTCAAGGCCCAATTCAGCCCCAGCGTCAACCAGCGCGGCGGGGCCGGCGCCTGGGCGCTCTTCAACGACTCGACCGGTGTTCTCTGGGCCGGTGGCGACTACAGCAACTCCATCAGGTCCGGATGGACCAAGCAGTGGTCCGGCGGATTCGTACGATTCCCGCACAACGACACCACTGCCCCGTCTGCGCCATCTTCGCTCACGGCCTCAGCCAGCACCACGGCAGTGACGCTCAACTGGGCGGGCTCCTCGGACAACCGCGGCAGCGTGACCTACGAAGTACTTCGTAACGACCGCGTCGTTGCCGCAACGACCAGCCGCACGGTGACCTTGCCGCCTGCGCCGTCGACCACGAAGTACTTCGTTCGCGCGGTCGACCCGAGTGGCAACCGGTCCGCGAGCACCGGCGCGGTGGCGGCGGGGTCGGTTCCGACCGACCCGCCGCCACCGGTTGGCGGGAGCACCCTCGTCGCCTTCGGGTCGACATGGTCGTACTACTTCAGCGCGACAGCGCCGTCCAGTTCGTGGAACTCGGGGACATTCGACTCCTCAGGATGGTCAACCGGCCCTGCTCCACTGGGTTGGGGTCATTCCAACCTCGGAACGACGCTGACGCATCCTGACCCGAAGCCGATCACGTCGTACCACCGGAAGTCCTTCACGATCGCCGACGCATCCACGGTGGGCTCGGTGAAATTGACCACGCGCGCTGACGACGGCATCATCGTCTACGTCAACGGCACGGAGGTGCTCCGCCAGAACCTCGGCACAGGCACGGTGACCTCGGGAACCTACGCCAGTAGCGCGGTATCCGCGTCCACCGCCGCCACCAACCCGGTGACCGTCAGTGTTCCCGGATCGGCCTTCGTAACCGGCACCAACGTCATAGCAGTGGAAGTGCACTCCAATTATCGGGCGACCTCAAGCCACAGCCTTGAACTCTCGGCAGTGACTGAGTGAGCCCCGTGGGCTATACAGGAGGAGTGGAAGAAGCAACAGCGGAAGACCACGGCTCGGGGCGGCATCGCCCCGGCCGGGGTCGCGCCGATGGGTCAGGCGTACTCAGCCAGTACCGCACAGCACTCAGCGGACTGAACAGTGCCCAAAAGCCTGGAAGCGGCGTGCCTGCGTATACGCGCTGGGTCAATCGCCGACTCGGGCGCTATGCGGCCGCAGCGGCCTACACGCTGCATTGGACGCCGAACGCGGTTACCGCACTGAGCGGTGCATTTTCACTGGCTGCGATCGTCCTCTTGATCGTGGCCGATCCGCAGCCGTGGGTTGGCTTGGCCGTTGCCGTGCTGCTCGCTACGGGGTATCTTCTCGACTCTGCGGACGGTCAGGTAGCCCGGCTGCAAAGAACCGGTAGTCCGGCTGGCGAATGGCTCGACCACGTGGTCGACGCCCTCCGGGCCCCCGCCATCCACTTGGCGGTGCTGGTGGGGTTGTGGAACCAGCAACAGCCGTCCTGGATCCTCGCGGTGGCGCTGGCTTACTGTCTGGTCACGGTCGTCGAGTTCATGAGCCAGATTCTTGCCGAACAGTTAGCCAAACAGCACATGGCTCCGACGCCGACGCAGACGCCGACAGCGAGCGCGGCGCGTTCGTTCCTGCTGCTGCCGACCGACACGGGCACGTTCTGCTGGATTTTTCTCGTGTGGGGCTTCCCGACTCTTTTCGTAGTTGCGTATGCGGCCATGTTCACCATGAACGCTCTTCACACCGCGGTCTCCATGCGACGCAAGTACGTGAAGCTGAGAAAGGCTGGGAACGTCGAACGCGCTGGTCACTCGGCGACTCATACGCATACATGACACCGACCTCGTGCCCCACTCGGGGGGCTTATCGGCCCCCGGGAACCGGGCTAGGATGCGCATGTTGCTGATTTTTCCTCAGGTTCTCTTCAGACTGCCTGAGCCACCGTCTCAACTCAGACCATCCACCTGTAACCCGAAAATACAGGAGATCAACGGTGAACCCGACACCATCCCTGCCACGTCCACGCTCCCTCGATCTGAGGACGAAGAGTCCTCACCTGACGCGTGCCACGCGCGAATCCGGACTCTCCTCCACCAGCCGGTTGCGCATCCTCGCAACCGCAGCACTCACCCTTGTCTCGACATTGATGCCAGTGAGCGTGAATGCGGCACCCGCTACACCCGACGGCTTGTCCGAAGGGACAGCCGCGGCGTCGTGCTGGGAGATCAAGCAGCACACGCCGGATGCCCCCAGCGGAGTGTATTGGCTGAACACTCCGAAGCTCGGTGCGGCCGGACAGTTCTATTGTGACCAGGTCACCGATGGCGGCGGCTGGGTGCTCATTGGACGAGGCCGCGATGGCTGGTCACAGTCCAACGAAGGTCAGGGCACTGCCGCCGAGGTCCGGGGCAACGTCACCGGCCAGGCCGCGTTCACTCCCAAACAGCTTTCGGTGGAAACGGTCGGCGCACTCCTGAACGGCCAGTCCGTGAAGTCTCTGCCGGATGGCGTCCGACTTCGGCGTGCAGCCAGCATCGACGGCACCGCCTGGCAGGAAAGCGCCTTCACGTTCTCGTCCCCACGGGACGAATGGACCTGGATGTTCGACAACGAGCAGCGGGTCGCATCCTGGCGGATCGGCTCATCATCGGGTACTGGCGGTCAGACGAGTGCGTTCGGCACCGGTAACCTCCTGAACCGCATAGAAACGGTTACCGGAGCGAACCAGGGCTGGAAGCCCGGATTCGGGTATGGAACGGGCGCACGCGGATCGACAGACAGCGCCAGTTACATCTGGGCGCCGAGCGCCACAGCCGGTAACCCCCGCCCCTTCACCCAGGTCTACCTCCGACCGCAGTTGATGAGTTCTGCCATTTACAGCGCCATCCCGGACTCCGGTACATCAAAGTTCGAGAAGCCGGGAGTGGCTGAAAGCTTCGCTCTGCCCACGGTCTGGGGTGTTAGCGGCATCGGCGCGGGCCCCAACACCGTCGAGGGCAGCAACGAGGTGTCAGCGTTCGCGGAAGGCAATGGAGTCGTCTACGTCGGCGGAAACTTCCTGACTGTGCAGAAGAGCGCTGCCGGTGCCAGCCAGGTCGCACAGTCGTACCTGGCAGCCTTCGATGTTCGCACCGGGGAATGGATCTCGTCCTTCCGGCCGACCCTGGACAAGCAGGTCAAGGCCCTGGCAGTCCTGCCTGACGGGCGCCTCGCGGTCGGCGGATACTTCACGCAGGTGAACGGCCAGCCGCGCGCCGGGCTCGTCGTTCTGAACGCCACCACCGGAGCCACCGACACGGCGTTCACGACGAACGTGACCAACAACCTCAGCGGCGGAATACCCATCGTGCGAGCCCTCGACGCCCAGGATAACTGGCTCTACGTCGCCGGCTCTTTCACCCACATGACCGGCGGGTCCGTCACGAGTCCCGTCTACGTTCGCGCCGCCGGCAGAGTGTCCGTCGCGAACGGTACTCCCGACCGCAATTGGAATCCGGACTTCAACGGCACGGTGATCGCGCTTGACGCATCGCCGAAGAACGACCGCGTCTATTTCGCAGGCTACTTCACGGCATCGAAGACTACTCCAACCGAAAAGGGCGCGGCACTCAGCGCCGCCGACACCTCGGTCATCCCCTGGACGATCGACCACTCGAGCACCGCCAACTACCAGCAGGCGGTCAAGGAGGTCGGCGAGAAGGTCTGGATCGGTGGGTCGGAACACAACCTGTACAGCTACGATCGCGCGAACATGACCGAGGCG
>Ga0190275_10004110_pt1 | contig 10464 bp, 5 predicted proteins | sample Popmic550T_FD_133745 | JGI IMG/M metagenome (GOLD analysis project Ga0190275, IMG submission 133745) | Populus adjacent soil microbial communities from riparian zone of Yellowstone River, Montana, USA - 550 T | ecosystem: Environmental > Terrestrial > Soil > Riparian zone > Trees stand | place...
AGCGTGCCGCAGGCCGCCTTCCTCGCGACCGTACTGAACAACCCGACCCGCTTCGACTGGGACGACCCCGCGGCGCACAAGCGAATCATCGAGCGCTACCAGTACGTCATCTCCGGCATGCGGGACAGCGGCGCGATCACCGAGGCCAAGGCGGCGCAGTACAGCGCGAAGCTCCCCGCCGTGAACAAGAAGCCGAAGAACAGCCGGTACAAGGGCCCGAACGGCTACCTGCTCGACATGGCCCGCAAGGAACTCGCGAAGATCGTCCCCGAGGACCAGATCAGCGGTGGCGGTCTCCGGGTCGTCACCACCTTCGACCTGGCCAAGCAGAACGCCATCGTCAAGGCCGGCCTGGAGCGGTTGCCGAAGAAGAACCGGTCGAACCTGCATGTCGGGATGGCCTCGGTCCGGCCCGGCACGGGCGAGTTGGTCGCGATGTACGGCGGCCCGGACTACCTGAAGAGCCAGCTGAACTGGGCCACCCTGAAGGCCCGTCCCGGCTCCTCCTTCAAGCCGTTCGCCGTCGCGGCGGCGCTGCTGGAGGACCGGAGCATCTACGACGTGTTCCAGGGCGACAGCCCGATCGAGGTCCAGGGCAAGGAACTCAACAACGAGTTCGACCGGGACTACGGTGACGTCAACCTGCTGGAGGCCACCGAGGAGTCCATCAACACCGCCTTCTACGACCTGGTCGACAAGCAGATGGAAAACGGCCCGGACAAGCTCGTCGACGCCGCCGAGGCGGCAGGAATTCCCAAGACCGACGCCCTCGAGCGCGGACGGAACAACCCGTCGACCGTTCTCGGCCCCGACCCCTACGCCTCACCGGTCGACATGGCCAGCGCGTACGCGACCTTTGCTGCCAACGGCAAGCACGTGCCGGTCCACAGCTTGAAGAGCGTCACCGGGCCGGGCAACAAGTCGATCTGGGCGCAGACGAAGCTCAAGGCCACGCAGCCCTTCGATCCGAAGGTCGCGGCCATGGTCAACTATGTTCTGCAGAACGTCGTCGAGAAGGGCACCGGCAAGGATGCCAAGGAGCTCGACCGTCCGGCGGCAGGCAAGACCGGCACCGCCGGTGGTGTCGCGGTCGAGCACCGCGCCGAGAATGTGAAGTGTGGCGGCTGTAAGGACGGCGACGACACCTTGACGTCGTGGTGGGCGGGCTACACGCCACAGCTGTCCACCGCCGTCCTATACCGGGCCGGCAAGACCGGTGAGTCCGACCTCGACCCGTACAGCGAGGACGAGGCGTTCTTCGGTGGCAACTGGCCGGTGAAGACGTGGCTGGCCTACATGGAGCCTGCGCTCGCAGGTGCGCCGGACGACCCCTTCCCCGAGCCAGACGAAGAGCAGCTCAAGGACAGCCCGACGCCGACCTTCACCCCGACCAAGACCCCCACTCTGACGCCGAGCAGCACCCCGCCGCCGCCGAGCTCTCCGCCCACGTCGAGCACCCCGCCGCCGTCGTCGAACACGCCGAAGCCGCCCAAGCCCCCGACGTCGAGCCCCACCAAAACCAAGCCGACGAAGCCGACCTTCCCGACGCTTCCCACCGGCCCGACCGAAACACCTCCTCCGGAGGAGTCGAACGAGCAGTAGCTCCAGAAGAAGGCATCCCGCCGGGCGGGGTGCCTTCTTCGCGTTGTTGGCGGTGTTCGACCCCGCTACGGCGATGGGGCACCATTGGGGTGTGATGGCGCCTAGGTGGTTGGTTGCGCAGTGGGTGGGTTGTGCGCAGGGACGGGCGCCTGGTGGTTGTTGAGCGGGCGGCTTCTGATGAGCAGTCGCGGCCGGGGCGGCGGGTGAAGGAAGGGACTGCGCTCGGGTTGCGGTGGCGGCCGGATCTGGTGTTCCGGGAGACGCTCGGGTGGTGGCTGGTCAGCCGGATCGGGATCTTCGTGCTGTCCGTGTCGGCGCCGCTGTTGTTCAATCGCGGGACCGACTATCCCAATGTGTGGCGCGCCTGGTTGCAGTGGGACGTCTGGCACTTCAAGGCGATCGCCGACTTCGGCTACAACAACGGTGAACCCTCCGGGGCGCCGCTAGCCGCGTTCTTTCCAGGGCTGCCGTATCTGATGCGGGTAGTCGGCTGGACCGGCATCGGACCCGTGGCGGGCGGCGTACTGATCTCGCTCGTCGCCAGTGCCGTTGCTGGCGTCTACCTGGCTCGCCTGGCGCAGTACGAGTTCCCGCAGTTGGCCAACTTCGGTCCGAAGGCGGCGCTGATCTGGTTCACGGCTCCGGTCGGGGTATTCCTCGCGGCGCCGTACACCGAGGCGTTGTTCTGCGCGTTCGCCTTCCCCGGCTGGCTGGCCGCGCGCCAGGGCCGGTGGGCGCGGGCGGCCCTCTTCGTCGCGCTCGCGGCGACAGTACGGGTGTCAGGCATCTTCCTGGCCTGTGCACTCGTGGTCGAGTTCCTCACCTCGAAGAAGAGGGACTGGTACTCCGTACCGTGGCTCGCGCTGCCGGCTGTGCCGGTGCTCGCCTTCATGGCGTACCTGAAGCAGATCCACGGCTCCTGGTTCGCCTGGCAGGAGGCGCAGGAGAAGGGGTGGGCCCGCGAGTTCACCGAGCCGTGGGTCTCGCTGATCCATACCGTGGAGGCCGCGACCACCGGACATTTCGCCGGGGACCGTAGTGACTGGACCTGGATGTTCCGGGCCGAGCTGGTCACGCTGTTCGTCGGCCTGGTTGTCGTGGCGTGGCTGCTCTGGCGCCACTCCTGGGGCGAGGCTGCCTGGGTCGCGAGCACGATCGCCGCGTTCGTCACGTCGTTCTGGATCTACTCACTGACTCGCGCGACCCTGCTCTGGTGGCCGCTCTGGATCGGCCTCGCAGTACTCGCCGAACGAAGACCCTGGCTGGGCCGCCTCTACCTGGCGGTGGCAATACCCTTGGCTGCCATCTGGGCCGCAGCCTTCTTCACCGGCCGCTGGACCGGCTGAAGCCCAGGGCAACAGTTGCCCTGGGCTACTACCGTGCTTACTCGCCGACCAGCTGCGGGCCGTCGGCGCGGGTGCGAAGGAAGTACGTCGGGGCATCGAAGTTGGCCGCGAAGGTACCGACGGTGTTGATCAGGGTCGCCGAGCCGTTCGCGCGACTGACGGCGTACATGGTGCCGGTGTTGGCGGTGTTGTTCATCCCGACCAGCAGCATGCTGCTCGTGCCGCAGCGCTGGACAACAAGCTGGTCGTAGGCTGCGAAGCCGGTCGAACGCACCTGCTTCAGTGTCGCCTTGAACGGGGCGGTGACGGGAACATGGATGGTCCACAGGGCACCGGCCTTGGTGGTGGCCAGCAGTGTGTCATAGGTGGCGGTCTCGGAGATCACCGTGATGGCCTTGAACGCCTGGTAGCCCGGCGCCGATCCGAACGCCCTGACCGCACCGGAGGTGTAGTTGTAGCGGTACAACGAGCCGTTGGCGTGCAGGCCGTAGAGGAACCGGTGTGCCTTGGGTCCCTGCACATAGTTGGAGGTAGCGATCGTGCTGAACCCGGACCAGCCGCTGCCGAGCTTCACGGCACTGGCCGCGGTTCCGCTGGGGCTATACGTCGAGTAGGCGGCGTACAGGTTGCCGGCCTGCAGTACGAGCCCGTAGTGGTGCTTCTTCGGGGTGTTCTCCACGTAGTACCAGGTCGCGCTGGCGCGGACGCCGAACAGCTTGTACGGCTCCAGCTGGATCTCCTGCAGCGGCTTGGTCGCCCAAACCTTGTAGGCACTTGCCTGTCCGGCGGCATTCACCGCCCCGATCTCCAGACTGCAAGCCTCCGCAGTCACCTGCGCGCTGGCCTGGCTGGTCATCGCGGCCCCGGCGACCAGGCTCAGCCCGGCCACTGCAAGCGCGACTCGACGGATTCCCATCAGCAGCAATCTCCCTCAGTACTCGATGCCCCCCGAGGGCGTCGCACGCCGACGAATGTCGCCACACTCTACTGAGCCGACGGCCCGCCAGGAGGTCGATCCGGTTGCAACAAGCTGCAATGGGGCTGAGTAGTTGTGCTCACGTGGTGCCGGGTCACCGCAACTTACCGTGACTGCATGAGCCAGAAGACGGGGCAGGCGAGCGGTGACAGGCGACTGAGTAGTCGGGTGATGTGCCTAGCGGGAGCCCTTGCGGTTGGGCTTGTGGTGGCGGTGGTTGCCGGGTTGCTCGGTACTTCGGTCTACGAAGGCCGGTGTCTCCCGGACGAGGAGTGCTGGGCAGTGCTCGCTGGCTTCACGATCGGGTTGATCGCAGGGGGTGCGGTCGCCGCGATCACCGTCGTCGGGCTGGCGGCGTACACGGGAGCCGGGATGGTGTTCGGCGTGGGAGCAGCCATCGCGCTGCTGCTGACCGCCGCCGCGCCGCTCGGCTGGTTCCAGGGCTGGGTTCCGCTCCTCTGCTTCGGAGCAGCCGTTGCCCTCGTCGGTGCGTTCGTACTGGCGGATGGCTGGAAACGGCCGAAGCCGATCGCGATCCTGCTGGTGGTCGCCGTCCTCGGGATCGCAGGCTATCCGCTGGGCAAGGAGCTCAACGACGTCCGCCAAACCCAGCAGAGCATCGAAAGCCTGATCGAGCGACCGCTGCAACCCGAGCTGGCCGGTACGGACCTCTGGGGCGTCGGCTATGGCACGACTGGGGTCAAGTACTCCGTCCTGGAGCCCGAGCGCAACGGCAGCCGGGTCGCGGAGATCGACGTCGAACTCCGCGTCCTGTACCCGGCGCCGGCGCCCTGCATGGGCTTCGACCCGGGGATCGGCAAGGGCTGCACCGAGATCCAGCCGGGCGTCTGGCGCGGCCGCGACGCCCACAAGGCCCACTTCTGGGTCCGCGGCGAAAACGGTCAGTGGGCACATGTCACGTCCAGCCACTACGTGGAGGACGTCAACTTGCAGAATGCTCGCGACGACCGTGCCGAGCAGGTCGCCCGGTCCCTGAAGCCGGGCTCCGCCTGGCCGCTCGCCGCGGCGGCGACGGAGTGCCGGTTCTGCGGCTGGCTCACCTGAGTGTCCACGATGTGGACAGATTTGGGTCAAGGCAACCTAACCGGAGCCTCGCTCGTCAGTAAAGATGTTGGGGTGGCAGGCCGGGCGGGGTCGCCACCCCTCCATACTTCCCGGCCGTCAGGCACGGGCGTCCGGCGGAACCTCTCAGGGGCAGGTTCCGCCGGAGATTTTTGTCTGGAGGGGTGTGGCGGCCGGGCCGCCACACCCTCCGGATCAGCCGTAGTTCCGGTCGATGGACTGCGACGGAGTCGGGCTCGGCTTCGTCTGGGCGACCCGCTTGTCGCTCGGGTGGACACCAGGCTCGATGCCCTTCAGGGTGCCGAGCAGTTCGAGCTCGGACAGCGTCACCCCGTCAGCCCCGGTCGCCGGAGTCATCACCAGCCGGTACTGCGTATAGGCCTTCGGCGCCGCGATACTGAATGACCTCGTGTACGCCGCAAAGGCCCACGTCTGGCCGCTCCGCTTGTCGACCTCGGACCACGTCGTCCCGTCATTCGACCCTTCGAGCGTCCACCCCGCCGGCGCAGTACCGGTACTTCCGCTGGTCAGCGTGTACATCGCCACCGGCCGGCCCTGCTGCAGGCTGACCGTCACCGTCGGGGTGGCGCCGGTCAGCGTGACCTGCTTCTTCGAGTCGTTGTCGGTCAGCGCGGACACGTCCACCCCGCCGGCCGCCGTGACGGCGCCTTCGTCCTCGGTCGAGTCGCGCCAGGTCTTAGGGTCCTCGCCCGGCGTCGTGAGCGACGGCGGCGCATCGTTGCGTCCGCTGCCCCAGCTCGACGGCTGGTCGGTCATGTCGAACTCGATCTTGCCGCCACTGGCGATCAGGTCGTGCGGCAGCGCGGTCGAGGTCCACTTCTTACCGTTGACCTTGACGCCCTTCACGTACTTGTTCGTCGCACTGTTCTCCGGCGCACTGATGGTCAACTTCTTGCCGTCAGCCAGCCGCACCGTCGCCTTGGTGAACAACGGCGCCCCGATCGCGTACGACGGAGAGCCCACCTGCAGCGGGTAGAACCCGAGCATGCTGAACAGATACCACGCGGACATCTCGCCGTTGTCCTCGTCGCCCGGGTAGCCCTGGCCGATCTCCGACCCGAGATAGAGCCGGTCGAGCACCTCACGCACCTTCTCCTGCGTCTTCGAGGGCTGACCGACGAAGTTGTACATGTACGGGATGTGGTGCGACGGCTGGTTGCTGTGCCCGTACTGACCCATCCGCACGTCCCGGGCCTCGAGCATCTCGTGGATCGTGCCGCCGTAGCCGCCGGTGTGCAACGCGTCTTCCGGAGTACTGAAGAACTCGTCGAGCTTTTTCGCCAGACCGTCGCGACCGCCGTACAGGGCAGCCAGGCCGGCGCCGTCCTGCGGGGTCGAGAACGCCATGTTCCAGGCGTTGGTCTCGGTGTAGTCGTGACCCCAGTCGCGTGGGTCGAAGGTGGTCGGCGAGTGACCCCAGACACCGTCGGGTCCCTTGCCCTGGAAGAAGTTCAGCGCCGGGTCGAAGAGCGTGACGTAGTTGCGCGCCCGGTTCAGGTAGTAGTCGTAGTTGTCGAGGTACTCCTGCTTGCGCGGGTCGCTCTTCTTCGCTGCGTCGTACAACGCCTTCGACATGTTGGCGATGCCGTAGTCGTTGATGTAGCCGTCCATCGACCAACTGAAGCCCTCACCGGTGGTGTTGGCCGTGTAGCCGTTGAACACCGAGAGATCCAGACCCTTGCGGCCGACATTGTCTGTCGGCGGGCGAGCCGCCGCGTTCTTCAGTGCCGCGTCGTACGCCGCCTGGACGTCGATGCCCTTGATCCCCTTGAGGTAGGCATCGGCGAAGGCGACATCCGAGCTGGTACCGACCATCAGGTTCGCGTAACCCGGTGAGGACCAGCGCGAGATCCAGCCACCGTCCTTGTACTGCTGGACGAACCCGTTGACCAGATCGTCGGCGGTGTCCTGCGAGAACAGGCTGTACGCCGGCCAGACGGTCCGATAGGTGTCCCAGAACCCGTTGTTCACATAGGTCTGGCCGGCCACGATCTTCGAGCCGGTCGTGGTCGGGGTGTCGACGCCGACCTTGGGTGATGTCGGCGACGCGTAGGTGATCACCGGCTTCTTCACCGTACCGGTGTTCTCGGAGCCGTTGTTCGGGTAGAGGAACAGCCGGTAGAGGTTCGAGTAGAGCGTGGTGAGCTGGTCGGTCGTCGCACCCTCGACCTGGATCGTGCTGAGCTTGGCGTCCCAGGCTTCCTGCGCGGCGTTGCGGACCTTCTCGAACCGGCTGCCGGCGGGCAGCTCCATCTCCAGGTTCTTCTTCGCCTGCGCCGTACCGATCAGCGAGGTCGCCATCCGCAGCTGGACCTGCTTCACCTTCGGGTCGAAGGAGAAGTAGCCACCCACGTTGGCGCCGCCACCATCGGCGAGCTTGCCGCTGGCAACTACCTTCTGGTCGACGACACCGTAGACGAACAATCGCCCGGCGCCGGTGGACAGCCCGCTCTTCACGTCGCTGTAGCCAGTGACGACACCGGTCTCCGGATCGAGCGTCAACCCGCCTAGGTTGCTGGTGTTGTCGAACACCAGCGACGCCTTGCCGGCCGGGAACGAGAACCGCAGCATTGCCGCGTGATCGGTCGGGGTCAGCTCGACCGCGTTGCCGTTGTCGAAGGTGACGCCGTAGTAGTACGGCCGGGCGATCTCGTTGTCGTGGCTGAACGCCCAGGCCCGCGCCTTCCGGTTCGCGGTCGGCGTGTCTGCCGTGGACGGCATCACCTGGAAGGTCTGCCGGTCACCCATCCACGGGCTCGGCTCGTGACTGATCGAGAACGCCTGGATCTCCGGCTTGTTCTTGTCGTTGTTGCCCTTGGCATAGTCGTACAGCCAGGAGATCGAGCCGGCGTTCGTCACCGGCGTCCAGAAGTTGAAGCCGTGCGGTACGGCCGTCGCGGGGAAGTTGTTGCCCCGGGAGAAGCCGCCGGTGGAGTTCGTACCGCGGGTGGTGATGGCCAGGTCCGACGGGTGGTGCCGGGCGATCTTCTGCGCGGCGGCGTCGGAGCTGGTCGCCTTGCTGATCCGCAGGTCGTCGATCCAGCCGCGGAAGTCGGCCGGGCCGGACGGCTTGTCGTAGCCGACCAGGATCCGGCTCACCGTCTTGCCTGCCGCGACCTTGCCGAGGTCGGCCTCGATGTTGTTCCACTGGTTGGTGGACAGACCCTTGGCATCGCCCTGGCCGCGCGGGCTGAGCTCGAAGCCGTGGTGGTCCTTGGCCTTGAGCTCGCTCAGGTACGTACCGTCGGAGAACGCCAGGTCGACCGCCGCGAACGTGCTCGGGTAGCTCAGATCGCCCTCGACGTGCTCAGGGAAGATCTTGTACGCAAGCTGAGTGTCCTTGCCGATGGTCAGGTCCACGTCGGCGATCTTGTTCCAGGTGTAGCCGCGGCCCTCAGCGGTCTGGTGGCCGGCGTACCGGAAGCTCTTGACGCCGGTGAAGCCGGTCCGGGCGCGCGCGTTGTAGGCACTGGTCGGGCCGGAGTCGAGGCGTGACTCGGCGTTCTCACCGGGTGGCGGCAGCGGGGCGCCGTTGGACAGGTACCAGTCGGCGAGCTGGACGATGTTGTCGCCGTGGTTCAGCGTGACGTCGAACTTGAAGAACTTGTACGCCACCTCGTTGCTGAAGCTGTACTCCTTGGTCTGGAACCTGGTGGCGAAGTCCTCGCCCGTCCGGGTGTCCAGCGTGGTCCAGGTGGTGCCGTCGTTCGAGCCGGACACGGTCCAGTTCCTCGGGTCGCGGCCGACCGCGTCGTTGGCCGAGGTGAGCGCGTACTTGCGGATCACCACCGGCGCCGACGTCTCGTAGACCAGCCAGCCGGTCGGCTGGAACACCAGCCACTTGGTGAACTTGTCCCCGTCGGCCGCGTTCGTCGCGATCTCACCGCCGCCGGTGTTCTCACCGTTCGCGGTCACCTTGACGACCTTGTCCATCTCGCTGCCGCCGATACCGGTCGGCGTCGGGCCGCGGACACCGTCGGCGCGCGGTTTCCCGTCCGGGCCGGTCTCGACCGTGTCGGTGTACCCGGGCTGCGGCTGGCCCGGCTCGAAGGAGGTGAAGAAGCTGGAACCGGCGACAGCCGGCTGCGCCTCGGCGGCCGGATTCGCGTCGGAGGCAGCGCTGGCTGACGTCGATGAGGACATAGCAGCCATTGTCACAACAAGACCGAGGGACGTGACGAGCCCCAGTGGGCGGCGGAGATCCATCTACGCTCCTTGCACGACAAGCCCGGCGTACGGCGGTCGCCGCGTGCCGGTGATTTACGCGGCCCCGATGACAAGGTTGTCAGCCCGCGTCCGGGGTGATCCTGCCCATCATGATCACCCCGGGTCAAGAGTTCATCGCACACCGTTCGCAAGTGGCGCCGACAACTTGTCCCGGCGGTAGGTTTGCGGGCATGGACGGATTCGCGGACAGAGTGCTCGTGACCGGTGCGGCCGGCTTCATCGGGCGGGCCGTAGTGGCTGCGTTGCGGGAGCGCGGGCTGCCGGTGACGGCGGTGGACCGGGAGCCGCCGGACCCCTCCTGGACAGATCCGTCAGGCGGTGGCGAGGTCACCGCGATCACCGGCGAACTGGCCGAGCAGGAGGTGTGCATCGCAGCCTTCGAGACGCGGCCGCGGGCGGTGATCCACCTGGCGGCGCTGACCTCCGTACTGCGCTCGGTCGACGCCCCGATGCGAACCTTCGCCGAGAACGTCACGATCACCCAGGTCCTGCTCGAGCTGTCGCGCGGCAGTGGCGTGGACAGCTTCGTGATGGCCTCCACCAACGCCGTGGTCGGCGACGTCGGCACCCAGACGATCACCGCCGAGCAGCCGCTGCGCCCGCTCACGCCGTACGGCGCCACGAAGGCCGCGGCCGAGATGCTGCTCTCCGCGTACTCCGGCAGCTACGGCCTTGCGACGGCAGCACTGCGGTTCACCAACGTGTACGGCCCGGGCATGTCGCACAAGGACAGCTTCGTACCGCGAATGATGCGAGCGGCTCTCAGCGGCGGCGGCGTCAACGTCTACGGCGACGGCAGGCAGCGCCGGGACCTCGTGTACATCGATGACGTCGTCGCAGCCGTCCTGCTCGCACTCGACACCCGGTTCGACGGGCGGGCCATCATCGGCTCGGGTAACTCGGTGTCTGTGCTGGACCTTGTCGAGACAGTGCGCACGGTGACGGGTGCCGCAGTGCCGGCTGAGCATGTGGAAGCGCCGGTGGGCGAGATGCCGGCGGTGGTGGTCGACGTGTCTGCCAGCGCCGAGACGCTCGGCTACCGCCCCACGGTGTCGCTGGAGGACGGCTTGGCACGGACGTGGCAGTACTTCCAGGCTCAGTGAGGCAGACCCTCCGAACGCATTGGCTGCTTGCCGTCTTCCTGGTGGCGGGCCTGGTACTGCGTGTGCTGGCGACGGTCGCGTACCGGCCGGCCATCATCTACACCGA
>Ga0190275_10004111_pt1 | contig 10463 bp, 15 predicted proteins | sample Popmic550T_FD_133745 | JGI IMG/M metagenome (GOLD analysis project Ga0190275, IMG submission 133745) | Populus adjacent soil microbial communities from riparian zone of Yellowstone River, Montana, USA - 550 T | ecosystem: Environmental > Terrestrial > Soil > Riparian zone > Trees stand | place...
GAAACCGTGGACGGTGCTGCTGACGCCTCATTGACTGCCGAATCTTCGGGTGAGGGTGATGCCAATGTCGAGGCGACCGCAACCGCCACGACCGGAGAGGCCACGGCCGGATCGTCTGCCGTCCGAGGAGCGGTCACCGCGGGGATGGCGTGTGTTGTCGATGCGACCTCCGGTCGGATGGCGTTCAACGGTGAGACGCCGATCGCCAAGCCGACAGGTGTTGCGGTGACAGCAGAGGCCATCCATGCCGCTCTCGTGAGCCTCGGACTCATCGAGGCGTGATCCCCCTCGACCCCTTCGGCTACGCGGTCGCCTAGATCCCCGAGCTGCTGTTTCGTCGGCGCCCTGCCGTCGCGCAGCGACTCGGGGTCCGGCGCGGTCGCGCGGATCCGCTCCATGTACTTCGCGACCGGGATGGCGTGCTTCACGCCGTCGGGCAGCTTCGCCCAGCCGGGGATGCGGACGCGGAACCAGCGTTGACGGATGGCGCCGCACTGCCGAAGCCGCCCGCGATCGGTCCACGTTCGGCGGCAGGTGCTCTGCCAGTAGAGCCACTCGACCCGGGCGCCGATCAGCGGCGGGTGCAGACGCCAGTCGTCGAAGTCGTGGCCGAGCAGGCAGGCGAGGTTCACCAGCCAAAGCCAGGGATTGCATCGGCCCCGTGCTGCTCTACGAGACGCACATGGTCCGCACAGAGCGGGACATAGGTACTCACCGCGCCGTGCTTCGTCCACGCGACCATCGCGGTTGCATCGTTGCCGTCGTTCTCCTCGATCGCGATACCGACGTTCACGCCACAGGGAATCCGTCTCCCCGGTGGCAACGGACGGATCTGCGGCGGGGTGCGGTTCATCGGCTCACCTTCCTTGCGAGGTCGAGGTCGATCAGGTAGGTCGAGTCGCCCGACGCCGCGGCCGCCTGGTATCGCGCCGCGAACACCAGCACGTCGAGCGTCGGCATGTCGGGCACGATGCGGCGCAGCACGGCGATCCAGCGGCCGGTCTGGCGCGTGACGCTCGTCATGTTCCCCACGGCGATCAGCTCGGCCAGCACCGGAAGCACCAGAGCGGCCTCGGCGGGATCGGACTCGCCGACGGTCCACACGTCCCCCGCATCGCGCGGCCGGAGTTCGGCGGCCATCGCTGCGATGGTGCGCAGGCTGGGGACGCGGCCACGGAAGGCCGGATCGGCATCGGCCCGGGCGCGTGCCGCCGCGGGCTTGTAGCCGACCAGCAGCGAGGCCGTGATGGCCTGCGCGACATCGGGGTCGATCCGTCGGCGAGTTGGCATGCGGACATATTGCACCAACCTGCACGATGTTGCACGCCCGTTGCACGGACCGATGATTCACGCTGCACGCATGACACGGATGATCGACCGTCTGAACGCCAAGCTGGTGAACCTGCCGGGCAAATGCCGCTGCCCCGGTGAGCCGCACGGCAAGGACTGGGCGAAGGTGCGATTGAAGTCCAGCTACGGCGAGACGCTCGAACTCAGCGAGAGGCTCGGGCAGTCGATCACCGCCGCATTGATCTGGTGGCTCGCGATCCACGTCATCGAGTGGACGCTGCTCGACGCCGATGGCAAGCCGGTCGAGATCACCGAGCAGGCGATGTACGACCTGGAGGAGGAAGACGCGGAGTTCCTTCAGGAGGTGCTCGAGCCGCCGGACGAGAAGAAGAAGAAGAAGGCGAAGCCGAAGGGGACCGATCCCCCAAACCCCTCCGGCGATCCCTCTCAGAAGTCCTGACGGGCGATCGCACACCGCACCCCGATGATCCAGATGCACGAGTTCTGTACGACCGGCTGCTCCAGCACCGCCACCACTGGACGAGCGAGCAGCTGCTCGGCGAGGACCCCGAGGTCATCGAGGACCTGCGCTTCGCGCTCTACGGCGACCTGCTCGCTGGCGCGGCGACGCTCGACCTCGAAGGCACGGCCGAGGAGCTCGACGTGAACGAAGCGCTCATGAACGCCACGAAGGATGCGCAGCGACTCGCCATCCAGCGCGGCCGCCTCTACCAGATCCGGATGCGGGTGCGCGACCAGTTCCTGCCGCGGGCCCGGGCTCGCCTGGCGCTGCTGCTGCCGCTGTCGAAGACGGACCAGAAGCTGATCGACGACGCGCGCAAGGCCGAGGAGGTGGCTGGTGGCTGAGCTCGGCGAGCGCTTCTGGTCGAAGGTTGATCGGTCAGGCGGGCCGGATGCCTGCTGGCCATGGATGGCGTGCCGGGAACCACGAGGGCCGAAGGGCTACGGCCGGTTTGGCTGGCGTGCGAGTCCTAACGGCAACGAACGCGCGCACCGGCTGGTCCTCCAGGAGGCGCTCGGGCGACCACTTCGAGAGGGCTACGAAGCCTGCCATCGCTGCGACAACCCACCGTGCTGCAACCCGGCGCACCTCTACGAAGGAACGCACCAGCAGAACATGGCGGACATGATCCGTGCCGGGCACGGGATCGCTGCACGTCAGCCGATAGGCACGGCGAACGGCAACGCGAAGCTCACGGAGGACGACGTTCGATCTATCCGTGCCGCGGACCTGAGTCGCTACGGCTCTCTCATCGCCCTGGCGCGCAAGCTGGGCGTCTGCGACCAAACGATTCGCGAGATCCGGATCGGTAAGCGCTGGCCCCACCTGATCGGAGGGCAGTAGCCACGGCCGAGAGGGAATTGGGAATTGTTCTGCGGGCGAAGGATCTCGCCAGCCGCACGATCGCGGGCGTCAACAAGCAGCTCGGCAACATCGGGTCGAACGTCAGCCGTGGGCTGGGCAACGCCGTCCGCAACGTCGAGCGCGGCATCGCCGCCATCGGCGCCGCGGCGGTGGCCGGGGTCGGCTTCAGCCTGAAGGTCGCCGGCGACTTCGAGGCGCAACTCAACACGATCAACACCGTGGCGAAGCTGACGCCCGAGGTGTTGGGCGAGATCGGCGAGGGCATCCGCAAGCTGGCGCGTGACACCGGCACCAGCCACGCCGACCTGACCAGCGCGTACTACGACCTCGTCAGCGCCGGGATCAAGGCGGCCGACGCGCAGAACGTGCTGACTGCGGCCAACACGCTGGCCATCGGCGGCCTGTCCACCACGGCCGAGGCGGTCGACCTGCTGACCACTGCGATCAACTCCTACGGCGGCGACGCCTCGAAGGCCGGCGTCTATGCCGACCAGTTCGCGCAGGCCATCGCCGCCGGCAAGGTCACGGCCGCCGAGCTGGCTGCCAGCTTCGCCCAGGTCGGGCCGCAGGCGGCGTCCATGGGTGTCGGTGTCGACGAGATCAGCGCTTCGATCGGTGTGATGACCGCCAAGGGCACGGGGGCGTCGGAGGCCTTCACCCAGATCAGCGCGGCCATGACGGCCCTGCAGCGGCAGACGCCCGAGATGACGCGCGTGCTCGAGGAACTGGGTATCGCCGATGCCGAACTCTATGCCGACACCTACGGCCTCGCCCCGCTGTACGAGAAGCTGGCGAAGAAGGCCGAGGAGCTGGGCATCCCGCTCATCAAGCTTACCGGCCGCCTCGAGGGCTCGCAGTACGCGTTGCAGAACACCGGTCCCGCGTTCGCCCTCTACGAGGCGGGCCTCGATGCCGTCCGCAACAGCTCGGGCGAGGCAGCCGACCAGATGAGCGAGCGCCAGCAGGGTTTCAACTACCAGCTCGCCCGGATCAAGACGCTGGCGCACGATGCCGCTATCACGATCGGCGATCGTCTCCTGCCGAAGATCGTGCCGCTCATGGAGAAGGTCGCCCAGTGGGCGGACCTCAACCAGGAGGGCATCGGGAAGTTCGCAGAGGATCTGGCCAATGGCGTGGAGCGGGCAGCGAAGTGGGCGTCATCGTTCGACTGGTCGACCATCGCCAGCACCATGAAGGTGGTGGCCGGCGTTACCCGGACGATCCTTGAGACGTTCCTGAAGATGCCATCGTGGGTGCAGATCGCCGTCGTCAGCGGCTGGGGCCTGAACAAGCTCACTGGCGGGGCGCTGGGGTCGCTTTTGGGTCAGGCGCTCACCGGCGGGGCGAAGGGCCTGCTGGGCGGCCTGCGCGGAGCGACAGCCGCGACCCCGATGTTCACGAAGGAGGTCGGTCTCGGCGGCGCTGGCGGGGCGGCTGGCGCAGGCGGCAGGGGCGGCGGACTGTTCGGCAACGTCCTCAAGGGGCTCGGGGTTCTGGCGGCTGCTCAGATGGCGAGCGAGGTGGACGAATGGCTCGGGCAGGACCTCAAGCCGAATGATCTGGAGTGGCCGTTCGGGCCGAAGAACACGCCGGCCATCCTGCCCGAGATCTTCGGAGGCAACGGCCTGCTGGGCGGCACCGCCATCGAGACTGGCGGCACTGGAGGTGGCTCCTCGGCCGGTGGTGGCGGTGGCAGCGGGTCATTCGGTGGCAGCGGAGGAGTCGGCGGCGGCACAGCCCGCGGTGGTGGTGGGGCGGTTGATCCCGTCATCGGTCGCCTCGGCAGTGCGCTCGAGAAGCTGAGCACCGGCGAGTTCCTGACCAACCTGGCGAGGACGACCGAGATGGGGCTGGCCGGCATCGGCACCTCGATCGAGGTCGGTGTCACCCGGGGCATGGACCCCCTGGGCGACCACTTCACGCGACTGGCTGGGCAGTTGGAGAACCCGAAGGACCCGCCGGCGCTGGTCGAGATCAGCAACCACATCATCGGCCTCGAGGAGATCCAGGCGGCCTATCTGGCCAGCGGCGACGTGAAGCTGGCGGGCAAGGTGCAGACCAACATCGACACCCTCCACACGCTGATCGGCACGACCGACAAGGTGCGCGAGGTGACCGCCTACCTGGCCGAGCAGGCCCGCAGCTCCGACGCGGCGATGCTCCAGACGGCGCAGCGTCACACCGCGCAGAACGACTCACTGGTCGTGACGCAGGCCGAAGCGCTGGCCGCGGTGCGCGCCACCAACGCGACCCTCGCGACGAAGAACTTCAGCACGATCGTGAAGGTGAACGTCAACAACGCCGTCACCTTCCCGATGGGCGAGTACCAGCAGCGCGCGGCCAGCTACGAGTACGCGACCGGCCTGCATAAGATCTGATGACCGTCGAAGTCGAGATCCGCAAGGGCGGCGCCGACGTCGCAGACTGGGAGGACTACTCGACCGTCCACCGCGTCGAGCAGCTGGAGGTCGCCCACAAGGCCCACAACGGCGAGTCGGCGCAGTTCTCCGTCACGCTCGACGACGACGATGGCGAGATCGGCAACGACGCCAGCCTGCCGGGCGGGCTGACCGCGAGGTACGCCTCGGCCCACGCCGTTGTCGTGGTGCGAGAGACGGCCACCACTCCGCCGACCGTCATCGGGCGTGGCCGCTACAGCCAGAAGACCGTGCATCGCGTGGACAACGCGATGGGACGCTCACGTCAGGTCGAGATCGGTGTCGACGATGCCAACATGCACCTGCGCGGGCTCGGCTTCCTGGAGCCCCAGGTGCGTCCCGAGGAGACCGACGTCGAGCGCATGGAGTGGCTGCTCGCCACCCACCTGCAGGGCACGCCGCGCTTCACCACCAACCTGACCAGCCGCATCATCAGCGACACCCCGATCACCATGCCGGAGCACACCTACGCCGCCGGCGAGCAGCCGTTCGACGTCCTGAACGACTGCATCCGCGCCTCGGCGAAGATCGGATTCGTCACCGTCGACGACGAGCTGTACTACGCGCCGGTCACCGACGAGTCGTACTACGCGGGCATGCGGATCAGCGACCGCGAGAACGAGCACAACTTCGAGGGCACCTGCGCCACCGGTGGCAGCGAGGAACTGCTCGGGATCAACGCCTCCGATGACGGCACCAACGCCGTCTCCGACTTCCCCGCGTGGGGTGGCGGCCTGGAGGAGCGCGTCGAGATCACGGCGTCCTCGGCCGTCCCGGTGGGCGGCTCGATGCTGGCATTCGTCTCCACCAACAAGGACGGAGTCAACGCCGCTCGTGACCGGCAGGTCTACGACGAGAGGGGCAACACCTGGGTCCTGGACGGCGAGGCTCCCGTCTCGGGCACCTCCGACACGATGTGCCAGGTGTGGCGCTGCCTGCCCACCGTCGCCATCCAGGTCGGCGACTGGATCCGCTTCGCCACTCTTGGCACGACGACCGGGGACTCGGAGTCGGGCGGGCGCGTCCTCGGCGTGTTCGGCTATCCCGACCATCTGAGCGACCCCGTCGAGGGCGCAAATGCGTCCGGGTTCTCAGCGGCTCCAGCACTGGGGTCCACGCAGGCGGCGCCGTACACCGTGGTCGCAGCCTCGATTCCCGACAACTCCGCGGGCGGAGCGGCAGGCGACGGCGGCTGGACTGACCTGATCCCGTTCACGCAGCTCAACGGCGCCGGCGTCCACATGACCGGGCTGCTGGCCCAGGCGCTCGAGCCGGGCAGCGGCGGGGCATGGGCAGGAAGCGTGGATCAGAACCGCGACTGGTCGGCGCTGTCGATCGGCTACACCCGCGGCATCGACACTGACTCGCTGCCGACCTTCCCGCCCATCGATCCGAAGTCGATCGAGATCGGCCAGGAGTTGCTCAGCGGTGGCGTCCTGCGCTATGGCGGCGACGGTTTCGTCACCGAGACGCGCGACACGGTCAAGGACGAGTACGACTACTGGGTCGAGGCGGTCAACGAGGACGGCGTCGATGACGCGACGGCGGCCGCCGACCGGCTGGCCCACATCATCGACGAGCAGCAGTACGAGAGCCGGACCTACGACCTCGCCGTGCTGCTGCGGGCCGACCAGGTCTGCCTCGTGAAGCCCGGACAGATGATCGACATAAAGGCCCGCGCCATCCCCGATGCCGACGACGCCTACGTCACGCGCCGCATCGCCGAGTTGCGTCGCCTGTGGGCCGGACCCGGCTACTACCTCCACCAGTTCAAGCTCGACCGTCCTCTTCTGGCCGGACGGCGCACGCCTGGTACGAGGGACAGGGCGCTGGTCACCATGCCGCGCGGCGGCGACGACATCCTCGACAACGCCAACGCCTCCGATGGCGGCGACTCGACGAAGTACGCCGGCGAGCATCACGTCCACGGCACTGGCGTCCAGGTGCGCGAGGTGGATGGCGCGCCCTCCGAGGACAACGTCACCCAGATCCGGTTCTCGAACGGGGCAGTCACCGTACTCAGCGACGGCGTGGTCGAGGTCGATGCTGGCGGCGGCCCTTCGGAACTCAACGACCTGTCCGACGTCAACACGGCAGGCCAGGCCAACGGCAACTTCCTCCAGCGCGCGTCCGGCGTGTGGGTTCCGATCGGCTCGATTCCGGCGAACAAGGTCGCGCTGACCGACGCCCCGGGCGACTGGACTGCGACCGATCTGGAGGCACTCGCTGCCGAGATTGCCGACGCGATCATCGTGGCAGCCGGCAGCGGCGTTCCCGGTACGTCGTTGGTTGTCTATCCCGCGATCCCGATGGCGCTCAACTCGACCGCTACTGAGGGTGGCGTGAATGCAGGCCTGCTCGTCCCCATCGTCATCCCGGCACCAATGCGGATAGTCGCCCTGCGGGTGCACACCGGCACCTCGGCGGTCGGTACGAACGAGTGGGGCCTGTTCGATTACTCCGTCGATCCCACGGCGTGCGTGAAAGTCGCGGGCGGCAGCGGCGCACTCAACGGCGGCAATCCTTCATGGAGCTCCATCGCCGCCGTCGGTGCTCCGGTCGTCGTTCCTGCGGGCACCTACGCCCTGATTCTCAAGCTCGCCCCCACCAACACGCCCACGATCCGGATCACCGCCACCACTTCAGGGACTGGCGTCAAGCGCATCGGCACCTATACGTGGGACAACACGCCCGACCTGACGACGACCTGGGCCGACAGCGCCAATCTGCCGCACATGTACCTGCGGGGCGAGTACGCCGGCGGGACCGACTACTAGGGCATGACCGCCTGGCATACCGGACCGGGCTGGAAGTCTGGCTCGGCGTTGCAGCGGGTCGTGATGAAGTCACGGACGCTATGCCCATCGAAGGCGGCCGGGTGCATGTCGCTCGCCCGCTCCAGGTCGGCCAGCGAGTGACATACGAGGATCGCACCGTCGAGATCGGTGACGGTGTCGTGCATCTGGTCGACCTCGGCCGCCCGTCGGATCTGGCGCTCGCAGGCTGAGAAGCCGCTCGTGTCCGTCTCGGCTGGCTCCTCGGTCGCCACCGGCTCGGCGCTGCAACCGGCGACCAGAGCCACGACTATCAGTGCCCGGATGATCATCGCCGCTTGTCCCGCTCGTTCAGCTCGATGATCGCCTCGCGAGCCTGAAGGTCGCGCGCCTTGTTGTAGACGATGGCGATTGCACCGAGGAAGACGAGGCTGGCGAGCAACCAGGTCAGCGGGTTCGATTGGTAGTCCGGATGCAGCAGGGCTCCGATGGCTAGCAGCACGAGAAACGCGACGCCCACTTGTTGTTCCCTCCCGTTGCGACCCACTGATGTCGCGTTCACCTTGTCTACTCCGAGAGTCGCGGCCGGTATGGCCCAGGCGCTCCGGGCCCGCTGAGGAGCGCACGAGGGGTATGCCCGTGCCCACCGCTGCCTGCGATCACCGCCGGATCCTCGAGGATGCGCTGTCGATGAGCTCTGCCCTCATGGCGCTCCTTCCTGTCTCGCGGCGCCTGCAGGGACCTGAGCTTCGGATCCAGTTGACGCTCCAGTTTCTTCGGACGCACGTCTGTGGTCAGCTGACTCCGCTGCCCGGATCCCCACCGCCATCAGCTGCTCCGGCGTCAGCTCCAGAACGACCGACTCGCTAAGGCGCTCCTCTACCCTGGCCAGCCTCTCTGCGACCTGCTGCCACGACGGTGGCTCGGCACGGTCGTCGTCCATGGCAGCCACCAGGTCCGTCCGACTGACCTTGCAAGCTGCCGCCACGCGTCGGAGCGTTCCGAGGTCGGGCTCGCTGTCCCCTCGGAACCATCGGTAGAGCGTCTCGGGCCCGACTTTCGCCTCATCGGCGAGTTTCCGTAGGCCGCCACGCCCTCGCGGATACAGCTCATCCAGCGTCGCTTTCAGACGCCGACCGGCCTCTCGTCGGGCTGTGTGCTCGGGAACCCTCGGCATATCTGTCACGAGGGTATTGACAACCGTCACGGTGTTGCGTACAGTCTCGCGTGTCAGGGTGTCCCATAAACGTGACACATGAGAGGACTCAGGTGTTGGAAGAGCTTCGGCAGGAACTCGAACGACAGGAGCGGTCGGCCGCGTGGCTGGCCCGCAAGACGGACTTCGATCCGAGCTACGTCACCCGGGTCCTGAATGGCGAGCGCAAGCCGAGCCCCGTGTTTCAGGCCCGCGCCGCTGAAGCCCTTGGGGTCGCCGCTGACCAGCTCTTCACGCAGGCGTTGCCTGCATAAACCAACCGCCGGCCCATATGCGCTTACACGCAGGACCGGCGGCTAGACGAAAGGCACGGTAACACGTTGACCGCCACCACGACCACCCCCGAGTCCCCCCTCCGCCAGCGGGTCCACCGCATCCGCCGTCTGGCCTCGGTCGGCCTCCGCCGCTCCGAGCTTTCGATGGACAGTCAGATCGGTTTGCGCGACATCCGGTCCGCCGTCCGCGCGCAGATCGAGGCGGCCCGCACTGAGCATGTGCGCGACCGGGTCACCGACCGGCAGCGCGTCGGGAAGTACCGGGCCATCGCCACCGCCATCGCGGGCTGCGACCCGAACGTCGGCCGCGCGGCGCTCGTCAGCCTGGCGTCCTTCGAGTTCGCTGACGAGTACCTGGAGGACCAGCACCGCGACGGCGAGATCGCCGCCGGGGAGCGCCTCGAGCAGAACATCGCCGACCTCCACGATGCCCTCCACGAGCTGACGCCGGCGCTGGTCACCGGCGTGGCGCGGCCGTCGTGAACAGATTCTTCGGGCGGCACATCAACAACACGATCGATGTCGTCACGTTGCTCGTTCTCGGGGCGATCTCGGCAGGGCTCTACTTCGCAGTGGGCTTCGACCCGCGGTCGATGTTCCTGACCTACGCCCTAATCCGCGTCTTGACGATCGGCTATGTGGCCGACAAGCACTTCAACGCATACCTCGATGCGCGCTACGGACGGCGTGAGCGATGAACGACACCCTTGCCGTCGGCATCGGCATCTTCATCCTCGTCGCGATCGTGGCCGTCGTGATCCTCGTCTCGACCAGCAGGTCTCGGCGATGACCAGCCGCCGACACTCCGTGACCCGCACCCGCCATCCTGCGCCGTGGCGTCAGTCCGAGCCGTGGCGCATGACGTGGCGCGACAACGTTCGGACGGTCGTCGAGATCCTGCTCGGGCTGTTCGTGATCGCCGAGATCGTGGTCGCGGTGTTCCTCTGGTCGTGGATCGCCGCGGCCAGCCGGGTGACGCCATGAGCCGCGCATCCGAACTGCTGGAGCAGGCGACGCCGCTGCCGTGGGACATCGAGCAGGGCTTCGAGGATGCCGGTACGCCGGACAGCCACTACACCCGAC
>Ga0190275_10004112_pt1 | contig 10462 bp, 9 predicted proteins | sample Popmic550T_FD_133745 | JGI IMG/M metagenome (GOLD analysis project Ga0190275, IMG submission 133745) | Populus adjacent soil microbial communities from riparian zone of Yellowstone River, Montana, USA - 550 T | ecosystem: Environmental > Terrestrial > Soil > Riparian zone > Trees stand | place...
GACCGCCATCGCCGGGTTCGCGGGCGTGGTGGCGGTCGGCATGGCCATCGCCGGCCCGTTCGCCATGGACCTGGTGTTCGGCGGCGAGTTCCCCTACGACCGGCTCGGGCTGGTCCTGATCTCGGTGGGCATGGGCCTGTACCTGGCGGCGGCGACCCTGAACCAGGCCCTCCTGGCGCGCAACCAGGCGCTGCGGGCGTGCTTCTGCTGGGTGGTGTCGGCAACGGCGTTCGTGGCCTTCCTGCTGGTGCCGGCGTTCGACGACCGCGTGCTCCAGGTGGAGGTCGGGTACATATCTGGCGCGCTGGCACTGTGCGGGCTGCTCTATGCGCTGTACCGCGCCGAGTAGTGTCGCGCGCATGGCCAAGCACCCCGCAGTAGGAGACGTTGCGCCGGACTTCGAGCTGGAGGGCACGGACGGCACGTTCCGCCTGTCCGACCACCGTGGCGAGCGGGTGCTGCTGCTGTTCTACCCCGGCGACGAGACCACCGTCTGCACCAAGCAGTTCTGCTCCTACCGCGACAACGCCGAGGCGTTCGGGGCCCTGGGCGTGACGGCCGTGGGCATCTCCGGCAAGGACGTCGACTCCAAGAAGTCCTTCCAGGACAACCACCGGCTCAACGTGCCGCTGCTGGCCGACCCCGACGGGTCGGTGGCCCAGCAGTACGACGCCTATGCGAAGCGGCTGAAGGCGACCAAGCGCGCCGCGATCATCGTCGACGAGGACGGCAAGGTGGCCCACCGCCACGACCACGCCCTCGGGCTGGACTTCCAGACGGTCGCGGACCTCAAGGAGACGCTGGACTCGCTGCCCGCGCGCGCGTAGGCTCGCTCCCCGTCGGAGCCACCACCACACATATCCGGACCTGTCCCTTCTGCGAGGCCACCTGCGGCCTCAGCGTCGAACTGGACGGCCGTGACGTCGTCAAGGTGCGCGGCGACGCCGAGGACGTGTTCAGCAAGGGCTTCCTGTGCCCCAAGGCCACCGGCCTGGAGCACCTGAGCGCCGACCCCGACCGGCTCCGCGCGCCGCTGGTGCGCGGCCCCGACGGCGAGCTGGCGGAGGCCACGTGGGACGAGGCGTTCCGCGTGATCGACCAGCGCCTGTCCCCCATCCTGGCCGAGCACGGCCGCGACGCGGTGGCGGCGTACGTGGGCAACCCCAACGCCCACAACCTGTCGGCGCTGACCTACGGCCCGGTGTTCCTGAAGGCGCTGGCCAGCCGCAACGTGTTCACCGCCAGCAGCGTCGACCAGATGCCCAAGCACGTGTCCTCGGGCCTGATGTTCGGCACGCCTCTGAGCATCCCGGTGCCCGACGTGGACCGCACCGACCACCTGCTGATCCTTGGCGCCAACCCGCTGGTCTCGAACGGCAGCCTGCTGACCGCGCCTGACATGCGCGGGCGGCTGCGGCGCATCCGCGAACGCGGCGGCCGCGTGGTGGTGGTCGACCCGCGCCGCACCCGCACCGCCGAGGTGGCCGACGAGCACCACTTCATCCGGCCCGGTCACGACGCCCACCTGCTGATGGCCATGGCCCAGGTCCTGTTCGAGGAGGGCCTGGCCGACGTGGGCGCGCTGGCCGGCCACCTCGAGGGCCTGGACGAGGTACAGGCGCTGGTCGCGGGCTTCACCCCCGAGGCGGTGGCGCCGGCGTGCGGCATCGGCGCCGAGCAGATCCGGCGGCTGGCGCGCGAGCTGGCGGGCGCCGAGCGGGCCGCGGTGTACGGCCGGATCGGCACCACCACGCAGACGTTCGGCACGCTGACCAGCTGGCTGGTGGACGTGCTGAACGTGCTGACCGGCAACCTCGACCGCGAGGGCGGTGCCATGTTCACGCGGGCGGCCGCCGGCCAGCGCAACTCGGTCGGTCGCCCCGGCCAAGGGCGTGGCTTCGCCATCGACCGCTGGCAGACGCGCGTGCGCGGGTTGCCCGAGGCGCTGGGCGAGCTGCCCGTGTCGGCCCTGGCCGAGGAGATCGACACGCCCGGCGAGGGCCGCATCCGCGCGCTGGTGACCATGGCCGGCAACCCGCTGGTGTCCACGCCGAACTCCGACCGGCTGCAGCGGGCGGTCGAGGGCCTGGACTTCATGCTCTCGATCGACATCTACGTGAACGAGACCACGCGCCACGCCGACGTGGTCCTGCCCGCGCCCGGCCCACTGGAGAAGTCCCAGTACGACCTGGCCCTCTACCAGCTGGCCGCGCGCAACGTGGCCAACTTCTCGCCCGCGATCCTGGAATCCGAGCTGCCGGCGGAGTGGAGGACGCTGGCGCGGCTGACGGGGGTCGTCTCCGGCCAGGGCCCGGAGGTGGACGTGGACAGCGTCGACGCCATGGTCATCGGCGCGATGATCCAGCGCGAGGTCGGCGACCAGCACTCGCGGATCGCCGGCCGGGACCCCGCCGAGATCCTGGCCGAGCTCGAGCCCCGCCGGGGGCCCGAGCGGATGCTGGACCTGCTGCTGCGCGTGGGCGCCTACGGCGACGCCTTCGGCGATGACCCCGAGGGCCTGACCCTGGCGGTGCTGGAGGAGAACCCGCACGGCGTGGACCTGGGTCCGCTGGAGCCCCGGATCCCCGACGTGCTGCGCACGGCCTCCGGCAAGGTCGAGCTGGCGCCCCAGGCGATCGTCGCGGACGTGCCGCGGCTGCGCGAGTCGCTGGCGGCCGCCGCCCCCGAGATGGTGCTGGTGGGGCGGCGCCAGCTGCGGTCGAACAACTCGTGGATGCACAACCTGGAGCCGCTGGTGAAGGGCAAGGAGCGCTGCACCGCGCAGCTGCACCCCGACGACGCCGAGCGGCTGGGCCTGGCCGAGGGCGCGGCCGCGGTGCTGCGGTCGGCCGCCGGGCGCGTCGAGGCGCCGGTGGAGATCACGGACTCGGTCATGCCCGGCGTGGTCAGTCTGCCCCACGGCTGGGGCCACGACCAGCCCGGCATGCGGATGGCGGTGGCGGGCGCCCACCACGGCGTGAACAGCAACGTGCTCAGCGACGAGTCGGCCGTGGAGCCGGTGTCCGGCAACGCGGTGCTCAACGGCATCCCGGTTGAGGTGTCGGCGGCCGGGTAGGCCCGGGCCCATGGAGATCGAGCACATCGAGGAGTGGCTCGGCCAGGACGTGGTCGACCCGGACGGCGAGAAGATCGGCAAGCTGGAGGACCTGTACTACGAGGCCGGGTCCACCGTTCCCGTGGCCGCGGCGGTCAAGCACGGCACCCTCGGCAAGTCGCTGACCCTGGTGCCGCTGGAACGCTCCAGCATCACCCGCTCCTACCTGCGCGTGAGCTACGAGAAGGGCGCGCTGAAGAAGGCGCCCGATGTGCAGCCGGCGACCGATGCTCCCGCCAGCACGGTGACCGAGACCGGCGAGCACTTCGGCGCGGTCCTGCCCGCGGGTGAGCTGGAGAGCGGCGTGCGGCGCAAGCAGCAGGCCGAGGCCAACGCGGCCGCGACGCCCAGCGCTTAGGCGAGGTCTAGATCGGCCGCAGCATCGAGTTGCCGCAGTTGCGGCAGATCACGTTCGCCGTGTCGGACATGCGGGCGATCGTGCTGTGGGCGCCGCAGTGGTCGCACTCCGAGCGCAGCTCGAAGCGGTGCAGGCAGTTGACGCACCGGTAGCGCCCGGCCAGGTTCGTGGCGCGCAGCCACGGCTCGCCACAGGCGGGACAGCCCGGCCCGAGATCCACGGCGTCCTCAGCCACGACCACGGAGGAAGTCGGCGGCGGGCATGGCGCGCTTGCCGGGGGGCTGGACCTCGAGCAGCTCGAGCGAGCCGTCGGCGGTCCCGAGGACCAGGCGGCCGTCGGTGCCCGAAAGCTCGCCCTGGGCGACGGCCTCCGGAGCCACGGCGGCCCGGCGCACGCCGAGGCGATCCTCCGCGTCCGCGACCCACGTGCCGATGTGCGGGTTCAGCGCCCTCACGGTGCGCTCGAGCTCGGCAGCGGTGCGGCTGGTGTCGAGCTGGCGCTCATCCCGCTCGATCTTCTCCGCGTAGGTCACTCCTTCCTGCCCCTGGGGCTCGGGCTCGGGGCGCTGGTCGAGTGCCTGGACCAGCAGCCGGCCGCCCAGGTCGGCCAGCCGGGGGGCCAGGCTGCCGTAGTCGTCACCGGGGTGGATCGTCTCGGTGGCGCGGAGGTGGACCGGCCCGGCGTCCAGCTCCGCCACCGGGCGCATGATGCAGACGCCGGTCCGGGCGTCGCCCGCCTGGATGGCCCGCTCCACCGGCGCCGCGCCGCGCCAGCGCGGCAGCAGCGACGGGTGCACGTTGTAGGCGTCGTGGGCCGACAGCAGCGGCTCGCGGATGATGGCCCCGTAGGCGCACACCAGCAGTGCGTCCGGCCGGGCGGCGGCGATCCGCTCGATCGTGGCGTCGGCGTTCAGATCGTCGGGCTGGGCCACGTCGATGCCCAGCTCGCGCGCTCGCTCGGCCACCGGCGGCGCCTGGGTGCGCCTGCCCCGCCCGCGTGGCCGGTCGGGGCGCGAGAGCACCAGCTGCGGCCGATGGGGCGAAGCGGCCACTCGTTCGAGCACCGTTGCGCCGAAATCGGAGGTTCCCAGGTAGACGGTGCGCACATCAGTCACCCTAGGGGTGAACCGACGTCCCCCGTCGCCCGAACGCACCCCGGATGAATCGTCCCTTCCCGCCACCCTCGCCGCACGCCCCCCACCGGCAGGGGCTGGCCTATCGCCGCCGCGTCGGCGGGGCGATGCTCGCGGGCTGCGGGCTGCTGGGCACGGGCGTGGTCGTGGTTCCGGGCGGGGACAGCACCCCGGCGCTGCTGGGCGTCAGCGTGGCGGCCATCGCCTTCGGTGCGCTGCTGGTGGCCCGCCCCAGCCTGCTGCCCGCCTGGGTCAGCCAGGTGCTGATCGCGATGGTCACGGTGCTGATCAGCCTGGCCGCCGACTCCGGCGACGGCCGGGTGGCCGACGTGCCGGTGTTCTACCTGCTGGTGGCCATGTACTCGTTCTACTTCTACCCGGCCGCCGTCGGCCTGGGCCAGGTCGCGTTCGCCGGCCTGGCGTACGCCGTCGTGCTGTGGGGCGACGTCTCGCTGGGCGCGGGCATCGGCCGCTGGGCCACCGTGGTGGTGGGCATGGCGGCCGCAGGCCTGATGGTGCGCGCCGTCACCCGCGAGGTGGACCGGCTGTTGGCCGAGCTCGACGCCACCGCGGCCCGCGACCCGCTGACCGCCGTGCTGAACCGGCGCGGCCTGAACGAGCGGCTGGGCATCGAGCTCACGCGCGCGCGGCGCACCGGCGAGCCGCTGACGGTGCTGGGCTGCGACCTGGACGGGCTGAAGGAGATCAACGACAAGCACGGCCACGCGGCCGGCGACGAGGCACTGGCGCTGGCCGCCGAGGTGATGGGCGCCAGCCTGCGCGACGTGGACGTGCTGGCTCGCACCGGCGGCGACGAGTTCCTGATCCTGCTGCCCAACTGCGAGAACGAGGCGGGCGTGCGGATCGCCGACGCGTTGCGCGAGCAGCTGCGCTCCGCGGCGCGGAGCGAGTCGTGGCCGGTCACGGTGAGCATCGGCGTGGCCTCCGCCCCTCCCCTCCCACTCGATCCGGACGCTCTGAAGCTGGCGGCCGACGAGGCCCTGTACCGCGCAAAGGAGCTGGGCCGCGACCGCGTCTCCCGCGCCGGGCGCAGCGAGCTGCGCAAGGCGCTCGAGTCCGGCTGAGTTTCCAAGTCTGACTTTTCGGGCACTGGCGGCCCAAGGAGAGGTCCGAGGAGGGAGAGAGGGATGTACGAGCAGGTCTTCGACCCCGTGGGTGACTCCCTGGGGCTCAGCGCCATCTTCGCCGCGTTGCCGCTGCTCACGCTGTTCGTGATGCTGGGCGGCTTCAAGGTCACCGCCTGGAAGGCGGGCATCGCATCCCTGGTCGTGTCGCTGTTGGTGGCCATCGCCGTCTACAGCGTGCCCGTGGGGCAGGCGCTGAACATGGGCCTCGAGGGTGCCGCATTCGGCCTGTTCCCGATCATGTGGATCGTGATCAACGCGGTCTGGATCTACAACATGACCGAGAGCACGGGTCACTTCGCGGTGCTGCGGCGCGCGTTCGCGTCCATCTCCGACGACAAGCGGATCCAGGCGATCATCATCGCCTTCTCCTTCGGCGCGCTGATCGAGGGCCTGGCCGGCTTCGGCACCCCCGTGGCCATCACCTCGGTGATGCTGCTGGCGCTGGGCTTCCAGCCGCTGAAGGCGGTCGCCCTGTCGCTGATCGGCAACACGGCGCCGGTGGCCTTCGGCTCGATCGCCACGCCGATCGTGACCCTGTCGGCGCAGACCGACATCCCCATCAGCGACCTGGGCGCCATGGTCGGCCTGCAGACCCCCTTCCTGGCGCTGATCGTGCCGCTGATCCTCGTGGGCGTGGTCGACGGCGGCCGCGGCGTGCGCCAGACCTGGCCCGCCGCCATCGTGGCCGGCGTCTCCTTCGCCGTGGCCCAGTTCGTGTGCGCGACCTACATCTCGGTGGAGCTGACCGACATCATCGCCGCGCTGTTCTCCACCGGCGTGCTGGTGGGCTTCCTGCGGCTGTGGTCGCCGGGCGAGCCGCTGCTGAGCGACACCGATGCGGGGCCCACGCCCGCCGTGGCCGGCGCCGAGGGCCACAACCCGTCGCTGGAGCGCAGCGTGCGCCTGCGCGACCAGGAGACCGACACGCCGCGGGAGCGACTCGAGGCGTTCGCCCCCTACATCATCATCGTCGCCGTCTTCGCCATCGCGAAGCTGGTCGACCCGGTCGAGCAGTTCCTGTTCGAGTTCTCCGGCGGCACCGGCTTCGGCACCGAGGAGAAGACGCCGAACGGCTTCGACTGGCCGGGCCTTGACGTGGTGGGCGCAGACGGCGAGGCGCCCAGCGCCCAGACGTTCCAGTTCTCGTTCTGGGACACGCCGGGTACCGTGGTCCTGTTCTGCGGCCTGCTGACCGTGCTGGCGATCAAGGTGCCTCTCCGCGACGCGGTGCGCACCTACGGCGCGACGCTGAAGCAGCTGACGCTGGCGATCGTGACCGTCATGGCCGTGCTGGGCCTGGCGTACGTGATGAACCTGAGCGGGATGACCTCGACCCTGGGCCTGTGGATCGCCGGCGCGGGCGGCATCCTGGCGCTGCTTTCGCCCGTGATCGGCTGGCTTGGCGTGGCCATCACCGGATCGGACACGTCCTCGAACGCGCTGTTCGGCGCGCTGCAGGTGCAGGCGGCCAAGGAGGCCGGCATCGACCAGACGCTGCTGGCCGCGGCCAACAGCTCGGGCGGGGTGCTTGGCAAGATGATCTCGCCCCAGAACCTGGCGATCGGGGCCGCCGCCGTCGGGATGGCCGGGAAGGAGGGGGACATCTTCCGGCGGGTACTGTTCTGGTCGTTGGTGATGACCGCGCTGATGGGGATCCTCGTGTACCTGCAATCCACATCGATATTGAGCTGGATGGTGGTCTGACTGGCGGCCGACCCGGCCCTGGTCGCCAAGCTGCGCGCCGCGTGCGGTGACGAGCATGTCCTGACCCACCACCACCAGCTGCGCACGTACGAGTCGGACGGGCTGCTGCAGTACGCGCAGTTGCCCAGCGCGGTGGCGCTTCCCGCCACCGCCGAGCAGGTGCAGGCGTGCGTGAAGGCCTGTTACGAGCACGGCGCGCCGTGGGTGGCGCGCGGGTCGGGCTCGGGCCTGTCGGGCGGCGCGATGCCCGTCGAGGACGGCGTGGTCATCGCCGTCTCGCGCATGCGCCGGATCCTGGACATCGACCTGCCCAACCAGCGCGTGGTCGTCGAACCCGGCGTGACCAACATCGCCGTGTCCGAGGCCGTCGGCCCCGGGCACTTCTACCCCCCGGACCCGTCCAGCCAGATCGTCTGCTCGATCGGCGGCAACGTGGCCGAGAACTCGGGCGGGGCCCACTGCTTCAAGTACGGGTTCACCACCAACTACGTGACCGGCCTGGAGGTCGTCCTGCCCGACGGGCAGATGGTTTCGCTTGGCGGCAAGGGCGTGGACACGCCCGGCCTGGACCTGGTCGGGGCGTTCGTCGGCTCGGAGGGCACCCTTGGCGTGGCCACCAAGATCACCCTGCGGGTGGTGCCCTCGCCCGAGGCGGTGCGCACGCTCGTGGCGTTCTTCGACTCCACCTACGAGGCCGGCGAGGTGGTGTCGGCCATGGTGTCCGAAGGCATCGTGCCCGGTGCCATCGAGATGATGGACAACCTCTCCATCCGCGCCGCCGAGGGCGCCACGAACGCCGGCTACCCCCAGGACGCGGGCGCCGCGCTTGTGATCGAGCTGGACGGCTCCGAGCACGAGTGCGAGGCCCGCTTCGACGCCGTGGTGTCCATGTGCGAGGACGGCGGCTCCTGGCAGGTGCGCGTGGCCCAGGACGAGGAGGAGCGCGCCCTGATCTGGAAGACGCGCAAGGCCGCGTTCGCCGCCATGGGCCGGATCGCCCCCAACTACTACGTGCAGGACTCGGTCATCCCCCGCACCCGGATGGCCGCCGTGCTGCGGCGGATCGAGGAGCTGGGCGAGGAATACGACCTGCAGGTGGCCAACGTCTTCCACGCCGGCGACGGCAACCTGCACCCGCTGGTCTGTTACGACGGCTCGGTGGAGGGCGAGCCCGAGCGCGCCGAGGAGCTGGCCGGGATGATCGTCAAGGCCTGCGTGGACGAGGGCGGGTCGATCACGGGCGAGCACGGGGTCGGTGTGGACAAGAAGCGCTACATGCCGTCGATGTTCGGCGAGGACGACCTGGCCACGTTCCAGCGCCTGCGCTGCGCCTTCGACCCCGACGGACTGGCCAACCCGGGCAAGGTCATGCCCACGCCGCGGCTGTGCGGAGAGGTGCCCGGCCCGTACCGCAAGCACCCGCTCGAGGAAGCCGGGATAGCGGAGCGCATGTGAAGCGCCAGCTTCAGCATCAGCATCAGCTTGCGCCTGGCGACGCCGACGAGTTCGCCGCAGCACTGCGCGACGCGGCGCAGGCGGGAAAGACCGTTCGCTTCGTCGGAGGCGGCACGAAGGTGCTCTGGGGCGGCCAACGTGATGCTGATGCTGAAGCTGACGCTGTCGAGATCTCGACGCTCGGCCTCAACGAGATCCGCGAGCACAACGTCGGCGACCTGACCGCCGTGCTCGATGCCGGCGTTCGGCTGGCCGACGCGCAGGCGGCGTTCGGCGCCGAGGGGCAGATGCTGGCGCTGGACCCGCCCGACGACGGCGCCACCATCGGCGGCATGATCGCCACCGCCGACTCGGGCCCGCTGCGTCACCGCTACGGCTCGGTGCGCGACCTGGTGGTGGGCATGACCGTCGCGCTCTCCGACGGCACGATCGCGAAGTCCGGCGGCAAGGTGATCAAGAACGTGGCCGGCTACGACCTGGCCAAGCTGTTCGCCGGCGCCTACGGCACGCTGGGGGCGATCCTCCAGGTGGCGGTGCGCCTGCACCCCCTGGCCCCGGCCACGGTGACCGCCGTGGGCCGCGGCGAAGACCCGCGAGCCGTGGCCGCCGCCGCTTCGGCGCTGAGCCACGCGCGGCTGGAGCTGGAGTGCCTGGACATCCGCTGGGAGGACGGCACCGGCGCCGTCCTGGCGCGCTCGGGAGGCGCGGCCGCGGCCGAGGCCGCCGAGCACGTGTCGGAACTGCTGGCGGCCGAGGGCCTGGAGGCTTCCGTCGAGGACGAGGACGGCGCGCTGTGGGACGCCCAGCGCGACGCGCAGCGATCCGAGGACGGCATCGTGGTCCGCGTCTCGGGCCTGCAGGACCAGACCGCGCTGCTGCTGGAGCAGGCCCGCGAGCTGGACGCTCGCGTGGTCGGCCGTGCCGCCTTCGGCCTGTCATGGGTGACGGTCACCGAGCCCGGGTACGCCGAGCGCGTGCGCGAAGCGCTCTCCCCCTCACCCTGCGCCGTGCTGGACGGCCGCGGCGACCTGGACGCCTGGGGCCCGCGCGACCCCGGCGCGCTGGCCCTGGCCGAGCGCGTGCGCGAGCGCTTCGACCCCGCGGGCGTGTGCGCGCCGGGGCTGATCTGATGGAGGCCGGTCCGATCCAGATCGGCATGTGGGACGAGGACAAGCCGCCCGAGACCGCGCTTATCGACGACTGCGTGCACTGTGGCTTCTGCCTGCCCACCTGCCCGACCTACCAGCTGTGGGGCGAGGAGGCCGACTCGCCGCGCGGGCGGATCGTGCTGATGCGCGCGGGCCACGAGGAGAACACCGAGCTGTCCGGCGAGATGGTGAACCACTTCGACAACTGTCTCGGTTGCATGGCCTGCGTGACCGCCTGCCCGTCGGGCGTGCAGTACGACAAGCTGATCGAGGACACACGCGCCCAGGTGGAGCGCAAGTGGGAGCGCAGCGGCCAGGACAAGTGGACCCGCAAGGCCGTGTTCGCGCTGTTCCCCCACCCCGAGCGCATGCGCTGGCTGGTACCGCTGATGCGGTTCGGC
>Ga0190275_10004113_pt1 | contig 10461 bp, 7 predicted proteins | sample Popmic550T_FD_133745 | JGI IMG/M metagenome (GOLD analysis project Ga0190275, IMG submission 133745) | Populus adjacent soil microbial communities from riparian zone of Yellowstone River, Montana, USA - 550 T | ecosystem: Environmental > Terrestrial > Soil > Riparian zone > Trees stand | place...
CCCCGTTCACATGGGTCACCTCATCCTCGCCGAGCAGTGCCGCGACCAGGCCGGGCTCGACGAGGTGTGGTTCCTGCCGAGCTACCACCCGCCGCACAAGGCCGCGGCCGCGGTCACGCGCTTCGAACACCGCTGCGACATGCTCGAACTCGCCGTCGCCGGCCACCCGGCCTTCCGCATCGATCGCATCGAGAAGGAACTGCCGCCGCCGAGCTACACCGCCGAATCCCTCGCCGAACTCCACCGCCGCCACCCCGCCGCCGACTTCTCACTGCTGATGGGCTCGGACAGCCTCCCCGACCTGCCGGGGTGGTACGAGCCGCGGCGCGTCGTCGAACTCGCCAGCCTTATCGTCGTGCCTCGGCCCGGCGTCATGCTCTGGACCGCCGACCGACTCGCGAAAGCGCTCGACCTCCCCACCGACGCAGTCCGGCTGCGCTACGTCGCCTGCCCGATGATCGAGATCGCCAGCCGCGAACTGCGGCGGGCCGTCGCAGACGGCATGAGCGTCCGATATCTCGTGCCGCGGGCGGTCGAAGAGTACCTCCGCGACCGAAAGCTGTACAACCGCTGACCATCGGGGCGAAATAATTGTTTCCGCCGCACCCCCCACCGGGTTGCGGAAACATGTCGCGCGGTTAAATCGACGGGCGTTCGCGTATGCCGCTGGCCGACACCCACGTCCACCTCCTCGCCGGCCTCGACGACGGACCCGCCACGCCGGCCGAAGCGGTCGCCATGTGTCGGTTTCTGGTCAGCGAAGGGGCCGGGTTCGCCACCGCACTCGCGCATCAGAACGAGGACTATCCCGACAACACGCCGGACCGCCTGCGGGCGGCGGCGGCGGCGCTCGCGGCCGAGCTCGGTCGCAAGAAGGTGAAGCTGTCGGTGCATCCGACCGGCGAGGTGATGCTCGGCCCGGACACGCTCGCCGACTGGCACGCGGGTCGGCTCCTGACGGTGGGCGACACCGGGGCGTACCTGTTGGTGGAGATGCCGCACCGCGACTTCGTCGACGTGCTGCCGCTGGCAACTGCCGTGGCGCCGACGCGGCTGGTGATTGCGCACGCGGAGCGGTATCCGCCGCTGCTGTTCGACGCGGCGCGGGCGGCGGCGTGGGTGAAGGCGGGGTGCCTGTTGCAGGTGACGGCCGCGGCGCTGGCTGACCCGTGGGACGACGACATGGACCGCGGGCTGCGCCAATGGGCCGACGCCGGGATGATTCACGTCATCGGCTCGGACGGCCACGGCATCGACCGGCGTCGGCCGCTGCTCGCGGAGGGGTATCGGGCGCTGCGGGGGCTGGCGGGGCGTGCGGCGGCGCGGCGGGCCGGCGAGGAGTGGGGTGCCGCGGTGCTGCGCGGGGCGGCGCTGCCGGTGCCGATGCCGGCGGTGCGGCGGTCGTGGTTCGCGCGGGTTCTAGGGCGTTAAAAGCCGTCGGGGAGATTGATCTCGGAGCCGGCCCCGTCAGGGGTCGGAGCGTCCGCAGTGCGTGCGGCTCCGACCCCTGACGGGGCCGGCTCCGGGAGCTCCTGAGCGCCTCCGAATTCCTGGCACACCCACACCGCCAGCGGGTTCGGCTGCCGCTCCGTGACGTACCGCACAGCCGCGGCGACGGCCCTCTCGTCCGGCTACCGCTGTCTCGACCCACTCTTGGTCCACCACGTCTCCGACGCCGGTTTACCGAACCGCTGCGACAGCGCTCGGCTGGCGTAGGACTTGAAATCGCCCAGCAGGTTCTCGGACCGTACCGCGTCGGCGGCGCGCACGATCAGGTGGAAGTGGTTGAACATCACCGAGGCCGCCAGGAGTTCCCAGCCGCGGAATGCCGCTGTCTCGCGGAACTGTCCGACGACCACGACCGCGTGCCCGGCCGACAGCAAGACGGGCGGGCCGTTCATCCGGTCGCGGGCGCTTTGCTCCAACTCCGGGACCGGTCGTGTTCGATCCGCACGACGGTCGGGGCGTCGTCGGGCCGGGTGTCACGAACGGACGTGACCGACCCGCGCCGGTCGCCGGGGAGCCAGGTGCCGTACGTCGTGCTCGTGAGGAGCCAGGTGAGCATCGACAATGCCTCCTGAGCCGGCCGCGTCAGCGGTCGGAGCGATCGAGATTAGAGCTCCTTGCGAAGTCGCCGTCAAGCCTCCAACCGCTGACGCGACTGGTTCGGGAAGGTCTCCGACCGCTGACGCGGCCGGCTCAGTCACCGAGTCGAACTGCGTCCGTAGAATCACCCTACCGCCCGCCTCTCCCGACCCCCGCCCGCGCCGCCGCCCGCGGCCGCGGCGCGGCCGTGGAGTACCCCCTGTGGTCAGCCGCGAAGAACTCGTCGTCAAATCGCTCGGCCCGTGCCGGGTCGAGTCGCCGATGCTCCACCTGCTCAAGCGGCGGGAGCGCAGCTACTACAACGTCGACCCCACCGACCGCGTCCTGTTCGACGACACCGCCTCCGCCCTCGCCCGCCGCGGCAGCTCGCCCGACGACATCCCCGGGTTCGAACCCGCCGGGCCGCGACCCGAAATCTACTTCGACCCGTCCAAAACCCACGCCGGCATCGTCACCTGCGGCGGCCTCTGCCCCGGGTTCAACGACGTGATCCGGGCGCTCGTGATGGAACTCCACTTCCTCTACGGCGTCCGCCGCATCAGCGGCTTCTGCAACGGCTACCAGGGGTTCATCCCCAAGTACAAGCGGCCGGTCGTCGACCTGACGCCGCAGTCGGTCAGCCAGATCAACGAGGCCGGCGGCACCATCCTCGGCACGTCCCGCGGCGAGCAGAACGCCGGCGACATCGTGGACTGCCTGGAGCGCATGGGGGTGAACGTCCTGTTCGTGGTCGGCGGCGACGGCACCCTTCGCGGGGCCCAGGCCATCTGCCGCGAGGTCGAGACCCGGGGGAAGAAGATCGCCGTCGTCGGCATTCCCAAGACGATCGACAACGACATCAGCTTCATCGACCAGAGCTTCGGCTTCCAGACGGCGTTCTCCGTGGCCGCGGACTCGATCCACTCGGCACACGCGGAGGCGAAGGCGTCGCCGAACGGCATCGGCCTGGTGAAATTGATGGGCCGGCACTCGGGGTTCATCGCCTGCTACGCCGCGCTCGCCCGGAACGACGCCAACTTCGTGCTCATCCCCGAGGTACCGTTCCGGCTCGACGGCGAGGCCGGGTTCCTGGCCGTGCTACGGCATCGTGTGCAGCGGACCGGGCACGCGGTCGTGGTGGTGGCCGAGGGGGCCGGGCAGGAGCTGATGGAGAGCGCGACGGGGGCCGACGCCTCCGGGAACGCGAAGCTCGGGGACGTCGGCGTGTTCCTGCGGAAGCGGATCACCGAGGACTTCGCGGCGGCGAACCTGGAATTGAACCTGAAGTACATCGACCCGAGCTATTCGATTCGGAGCGTGAAGGCGAACTCGTTCGACGCCGTGTACTGCCTGCGGCTGGCGCACAACGCGGTCCACGCGGCGATAGCCGGGCGGACGGGGGAGGTGGTGAGCCGGTGGCTCGGCCGGTTCGTGCTGCTGCCGATCCCGCTGGCGGTGCGCGACCGGCACACGGTGGACCCGAACGGCGACCTGTGGATGAGCGTGCTCGAATCGACGGGCCAGCCGGCGGCGTTCGGGTGAATCGCTTGAACACATCCGAGCCGGCCCCGTCAGGGGTCGGAGGCTATCGCACGTCGCGGGGGCTCCGACCCCTGACGGGGCCGGCTCGGGTTTAGATCGAATGACAGACCCGCGCCGGGCGTCTGTATGTCCGCACGGGGCCGGGCGGACTAGAATCGTCCGGGCCGGCCCCGCTTACCGCCCCCTCTCCGGCGGGCGGGGCCGAAGCACCCTGGAGGATGAATCGATGCGCGTAATGCTGTCGCTGGCGGCCGTGGTCGGGCTGGCCCTCACCGGCGCCCGGGCCGACGACGTGAAGTCGGGGCCGGACAAGAAGATCGGCGGCGCCTTCAACGTCAAGGCGTTCACCGGTGAGAAGGCCGGCGAGACCCTCTGCTACGTCTGCAAGTTCGGCGCGGAGCAGCGGCCGGCCGCCGTCCTGATCTTCACCCAGAAGGCCGACGAGAACGTCGCCAAGCTGGTCCAGGCCGTCGACGCCGTCCAGAAGACCAACGCCAAGCTCGGCACCTGCGTCATCGGCGTCGGCGGGGTCACCGGGGCCGACCTCGAGAAGCTCCAGACCACCCACAAGCTGACCGCCCCGCTGACCGTCGCCACCGACACGGACGGCCCGAGCGCGTACAAGCTCAACAAGAGCGCCGCGGTCACCGTGCTCGTCTACAAGCGCGGCGGCGAGATCACCCAGAGCTACGGGTTCAGCGACACGAAGTCGGCCGTCGCCAAGGCCGCCGACATCGCCGCCGCCGCCCGCACCGCCGTCGAGTAAGTGTTGTCCCGGACCGGGGGTGAGACGCCCCCGGTCCCGCCCAGCCGGTCTTGGCCCGGGGCGTTGCCCCGGGCTATCCTATCCCAGGCCTTCGGCCTGAAATCCGGTCACCCCTCTTCAGCCCGAAGGGCTGGGACAGCATAGCCCGGGGCAACGCCCCGGGTGGGGTCGTCCGGCGGTCATCCCCCGAGTCGGTAGGAACCCCCGCATGTTCCGCCTCGCCGCCCTCCTGCCGCTCGCGGCCCTCGCCTCCGCCGCCCTCGCCCAGCCCGTCACCGCCCCCCGCCCGCTCGACATCACCCCCAAGCCCGTCGCGTCCGACCCCGCGGTGCGCGTCGACTACGACATCGTCTACGTGCGGATGCCGCGCAAGGGCGACGCCGTCGGCACCAGTTGGGCCGAGATCGCCAACCCCACGTACACCGACCCCGGCGCCGACCTGATGCTCCTCCACCCGGACGGCACCGAAGAGGTGCTCGTGACCGGCGGTAAAGGGGCCGTGACCGACCCGGTCGTCTCGTTCGACGGCGAGTGGGTGTATTACTCGCTGTTCCACGACCTCGCGGGCGGCAGCCACACCCAGGGGCCGCCGGCCGGCGCCGACATCTACAAGCTCCACCTGAAGACGCGCGAGAAGGTCCGCCTCACGACGCAGACGTTCACCCCGAACCTCGGCGCCGGCGACTGGGTGAAGGACTTCCGCGCGCCGCAGGCCGGCAAGAACTCGCTCCCGTTCGGCGTGTTCAACCTCGGCGCGTGCCCGCTGCCGGGCGGGAAGCTGATGTTCACCAGCAACCGCAACGCGTTCAAGCCGCCGAAGCGCATCCCGCACCTGATGCAGCTGTTCGTGATGGACGACGACGGCTCGAACGTCGAGTGCGTCGGCCACCTCAACCTCGGCGGCGCGCTTCACCCCACGATGTTGAAGGACGGCCGGGTGATGTTCAGCAGCCTGGAGAGCCAGGGGCTGCGGCACTCGATCCTGTGGGGGCTGTGGACCATCCACCCCGACGGCACCAACTGGGGGCCGCTGGTGTCGGCGTTCATGCCGGGGCCGAACCCGACGGCGTACCACTTCCAGACGCAGCTCTCCGACGGCCGAGTGGTCGCGGAGGAGTACTACAACCAGACGAGCAACGGCTTCGGCACGCTGGTCGCGTTCCCGCCGGGGCCGCCGGCCGGGGAGCCGCCGTTCGGCCCCGGCTACGCGAACGACCCCCGCAACCCGACGCTCGAACACGGCCGCGAGACGCCGACCACGCCGCGCGTCCGCCGGCTGCCGTTCAGCCCGCACAGCATCGAGTCACTGACGCGCTTCGCCCGCGCCGACGAGGGACCGGCTGACTTCGCCGGCCCCGTCACGACGCCGGTCCGCCCGCGCACGCAACCGACGGGTCCGCGCGTCGGCAAGGTGACGCACCCGTCGGCGGCGCCGAAGAACCACCTGCTGCTGGCGTGGTCGGCGGGGCCGGTGAACGGCGGGTACACGGTCCACGTCCCGGCGGTGGACAGCGGCATCTATTTGCTGAAGGACGGCAAGGCGATCGACGAGCCGGGCCGGCTGCTGAAGATCAAGGACGACCCGCGCTACAACGAGCACTGGCCGCGCGCCGTCGTGCCGTACTCCGCCGTTCATGGCGTAGCAACCCCGGCGAAGCTCCCCACGGTGGCGAACGACGGCAAGCTGTCGAAGCACCTGCCGGCGGGGACGCCGTTCGGGCTGGTCGGCACGTCGAGCCTGTTCAAGCGCGAGAGTTATCCGAACGGCGTCGTGAAGGGCGTGACCGCGACCGCCGCCGACGCCACCGGCTACGCCGACCTCGGGGCGTTCAACTCGGCCGAGCCGACGGCCGGGAACTGGTTCAACCAGGGGGCCGACGCCGGACGGTACAGCAACGCCGACATCCACGCCGTGCGCGTCCTGATGACGGAGCCGATGACCGACCGCGCCGTCGGCCCCGGGAGCGGCATCACGTTCCGCAGCCACGCCACGGAACGGCTGCGAATCCTGGGCGAAATCCCGGTGCGGAAGTTCCCCGACGGCAAGGAACCGCTCGACCCCGACGGCAACCCGGACACCAGCTTCCTGGCGAAGATCCCGGCCGACGTGGGGTTCACGTTCCAGACAATCGACCGGCACGGCATGGTCCTGAACATGGCGCAGACGTGGCACCAGGTTCGGCCCGGCGAGGTCCGCAACGACTGCGGCGGGTGCCACGCCCACAGCCAGCAGCCGACGCTGTTCGAGCGGACCGCCGCGGCCCGGCCCGACTATCCGGTGTTCGACCTGACGCAGGGCGCCCCGCTGCTGACCACCCGGGCGAACGACCCGGCCGGCCGGCGCTGGGACGACAAGAACGAGACGGGGTTGAAGGTCGCGGCCGGCGTCGCCGACGTGGAGTACTTCCGCGACGTGAAGCCGATCTTCGACCGCAGCTGCGCCGCGTGCCACACCGCCAAGGCCGGCAAGGCCGCGGGGAACCTCGTGCTCGACGACGCGAAGCGGGTGAACCTGCCGGACTGCGACGACGTTCCCGGCACCTACTACCGGCTGGCGATGGACGGGGCGGCGCGGTTCGGGCACAAGCCGGTGACGGAGTCGTGGCGGCTGCCGAACGCCTCGCGCTACGTGCGGATGTTCCAGTCGCGGCGGAGCCTGCTGGTGTGGAAGGTGTTCGGCCGGCGGTTGGATGGGTGGAGCAACGACGACTTCCCGACGGAGACGGAGCCCGGCAACGCCCGCACGCTGAAGCTGAAGGGCGAGCCGGTGGCCGACACCACGGCCAACCGCAACCGCGCCGACCTGGACTTCACGGGGGGCGTGATGCCGCCGCCGGACGCGGTGAAGGCCGGCCGCGTGAAGGGTCTTACCGACGAGGACCGGCTGACGCTGGTGCGCTGGATCGACCTGGGCTGCCCGATCGATTTGGGTCCGAAGGGCCGCGGCTGGCTGGCCGACGACCAGCGGCCGACGCTGACGGTGGCGCTGCCGAGGGCCGGCGCCAACCCGCCGCTGACGCGGCTGTTGATCGGGGCGCACGACACCACGGCGCTCGACCCGGCCGGCTTCACCGTGACCGCCGACTTCGCGGTGGACGGCGCGGCGGCGGGGACGAACCTGGCGCCGCGCTTCCGCCCCGCGGGGCCGGGCGTGTGGGAGCTGCCGCTGGCGGCGCCGTTGGCCGTGCGGCGTGGCGTGCTGACGGTGAGCGTCCGCGACCGCGCCGGCAACGTCACGCGCACCGAACGCACGTTCGCGGCACAGTGACGCCGCTTGCGGCGTAGCGGCGTCGACGCCGCTACGCCGCAAGCGGCGACTCATCTCATACACTTTCCTCATCCGCACGGAGCCTCCCCGATGCCCCGCGTCCGACTCGCCGTCGCGCTCGCCGCGCTCGCGGCCGCGCTGTTCGTCGTCGCCGGTGTCCCCACCGCCGACGGCCAGATCAAGAAGAAGGCCGTCCAGCCGCCGCCGAAGGCCGCCCCCAAGGACCCGCCCGCCACCGACCCCGCGACGATGAAGGTCGCCAAGGGCTTCAAGGTCGAGCTGCTGTACACCGTCCCGAAGGCCGAGCAGGGCTCGTGGGTGGCGCTGTGCGTCGACCCGAAGGGCCGGCTCGTCACGTCCGACCAGTACGGCTCGCTGTACCGCGTCACGCCGGGGAAGGCGGGTGCCGCCACGAAGGTGGAGAAGCTGCCGGTGGACATCGGCATGGCGCAGGGGCTGCTGTACGCCTTCGACGCCCTGTACGTCGTCGTGAACCACAACGAGAAGGGCGGCCTCTACCGCGTCACCGACACGAACGGCGACGACATGCCCGACCGCGTCGAGCTGCTGCGGCGGCTGACCGGCTACAAGGGTGGCGGCCTCGGCGAGCACGGCCCGCACGCGGTGCTGAAGCACCCCGACGGCAAGCGGCTCACGGTGGTGTGCGGCAACCAGACGGCGCTGACGGAGTACAACACGACGCGCGTGCCGCCGGTGTGGGGCGAGGACCACCTGCTGCCGCGGCTGCCGGACGGCAACGGGTTCATGGCCGGCGTCCTCGGGCCGGGCGGGGCCATCTACAACGTCAACCCGGACGGGACGAACTGGGAGCTGTTCAGCGTCGGGTTCCGCAACCAGTACGACGCCGCGTACAACCAGGCCGGCGACCTGTTCACCTACGACGCCGACATGGAGTGGGATTTTAACACCCCGTGGTACCGGCCGACGCGGGTGTGCCTGGTCACCAGCGGCAGCGAGTTCGGCTGGCGCAACGGCGCCGGCAAGTACCCGCCGTACTACCTCGACAACCTCCCCGGCGTGGCGAACATCGGCCCCGGCTCGCCGACCGGCGTCGCGTTCGGCTACGGCGCCCGCTTCCCGGCGCGCTACCAGCAGGCGCTGTTCATCTGCGACTGGAGCTACGGCAAGCTGTACGCCGTCCACCTGGCGCCGGACGGCAGCGCGTACAAGAGCGAGGTCGAAGAGTTCATCACCGGCACGCCGCTGCCGCTGACCGACCTGGTGGTGAACCCGACCGACGGCGCCCTGTACTTCGCCATCGGCGGCCGCCGCACGACGAGCGGCCTGTACCGCGTGACGTACACCGGCGAGGGGGTCGAGCCGACGATCCGCCGCGGCGACGGCCCCGCGTTCGCGTCCCGGGCCGACCGGCTGGTCGTCGAGAAGTACCACGCATTGCAGAGCCCCGAGGGGGTGCCCACGGCGTGGAAGCTCCTCGACTCGAAAGACCGGTTCGCGTCGTTCGCCGCCCGCGTGGCGCTGGAACACCAGCCGACGCGGGAGTGGGCCGACAAGGCGCTCAAGGAGCCCGACCCGCTCAAGGCCATCCCGGCGATCCTGGCGCTGGCGCGGGTCAGCGCCCCGGACCCGGTCCACCGCACCCCGGCGAACGCCCCCGCGAGCCCCGAGCTCCGCGGCAAGCTCCTCGCCGCGCTCGGCCGCATCGACCTCGCCAAGCTCGACGACCAGGGGAAACTCGACCTGCTGCGGACGTACCAGGTCGTCCTCAACCGATTCGGCAAGCCCGACGACGCCGCGGCGCTCGTGGCGAAGCTCGACGCGGCCTTCCCGGCGCGGAACCGGTTCGTCAACGCCGAGCTGTGTCAGGTGCTCATCTTCCTCGAAGCGCCGACCGCGGCGGCGAAGACGATGGCGCTGCTGGCCGACGCCCCGACGCAGGAGGAGCAGCTCGAATACCTCCGCGCCCTCCGCGTGCTGCGCACCGGCTGGACGCCCGAGCTGCGGCGGCAGTACTTCACGTGGTTCCTCCGCGCGAACAACTTCCGCGGCGGCTCCAGCATGGCCGGGTTCATCCGCCGCATGAAGGCCGACGCCGTCGCCACGCTCACGCCGGGCGAGGCGACGGTGCTGAAGACGATCATCGACGCGCAGCCGGGGGCGATCCGTATCCCGGAGGAGGCGCCGCGGCCGTTCGTGAAGGCGTACACCATCGCCGACCTGGCGCCGGCGCTCGAGAAGGGGTTGGTCGGCGGCCGCGACTTCGACAAGGGCCGCCGGCTGTTCGGCGCCGCCAAGTGCTTCGCCTGCCACCGGTTCGACAACGAGGGCGGTAGCTACGGCCCCGACCTGTCGGGCGCGGCCGGGCGGTTCAACTCCCGCGACCTCCTCGAATCGATCGTGGACCCGAACAAGGAGATCAGCGACCAGTACGCCGCGGTCGAGATCCGCACCGGCGACGACCGCGTGATCGTGGGGCGGATCGTGAACCTGAACAACGACAAGGTGATGGTGAACACGAACATGCTCGAGCCCGGCGCGACGACGGAGGTGAGCCGCAACAACGTCGAGAGCATGCGGCCGTCGCGGCTGTCGATGATGCCGGCGGGCCTGCTCGACACGCTGAGGGAGGACGAGGTGCTCGACCTGATGGCGTACCTGCTGTCGCGCGGCGACCGGAACGCGCCGGCATTCCGGAAGTGATACGGAATGGCTTTGATTCCCTACGATTAACCCGCAAGTCGTTGGTGCGGGAGGGAATCCCATGCGTCGCCTGCCGTTCGTCCGCCACCTGCCGGTCGGCCAGGTCCGTTACCGGTAC
>Ga0190275_10004114_pt1 | contig 10460 bp, 9 predicted proteins | sample Popmic550T_FD_133745 | JGI IMG/M metagenome (GOLD analysis project Ga0190275, IMG submission 133745) | Populus adjacent soil microbial communities from riparian zone of Yellowstone River, Montana, USA - 550 T | ecosystem: Environmental > Terrestrial > Soil > Riparian zone > Trees stand | place...
CGATGGTTGAGGACATTCGCCGCCAATCTTCGGTCTCCTTGGCCAACCTTCTTCGGCCGGCTGCAGTGATCGAATAAAATCGGGCCTTGCGATTCTTCTCCGAAGCTCCCCACTTCGATGTGATCAATCCGTCCTGTTCCATGCGTAGCAGAGCTGGATAGAGAGTCCCCTGATTCAGTTGCAACGTCTCTCTACTAATCTGCTCGATACGTCGCGCGATGCCGTAACCGTGAAGTGGCCCAAGCGCTTCCAGCGTGCGCAAAACAAGAAGGATCAGAGTGCCCTGTAGCACCTCTGACTTATCCGGGCGGTTGCTTCCCATTAGGTTACCTACAGGAAGATATTAATTGATTGTCCTGTAGGCGGTCAACAGATAAATTTCGCTCGAGTGCGAACGGGAGTGTTCCCCTCAGATCGGCAAAAACGCCTTTCACCGTGACCGGTTCGTAACTCGAAAATTTATTTCTCTCCTATTTTCAACATCATTTTCAAAACCACACCTTGCCACGCTCAGCCCGCGTGCGACCCTCGAATCAGGAGACACGGATGTCAAACAAAGCCGAAATTGCGCGCGCCAATGGCGCTAAATCAAACGGGCCGATTACCGCGGAAGGCAAAGCTATTTCCTCGCGGAATAGCTTAAAACATGGTCTCACCAGCAGCCGTGTCGTCCTCGCGCATGAATCCCAGGAAGAATACGACGCTCTCGAGTTATCCTTCCTTCGTCGCTTCAAGCCCGCCGACGAAGTCGAGACCGAGTTGGTAATCGAAATGGCCGCCTCACGTTGGCGTTTGCGCCGCATCGAACTGATGGAAGACGCGGTCTTCAAGAAGGCAATGCGGGAGCAAGCCGAGCTCTTAGGTCCCGACGCCGACCCCGCCGAGATCCGCGATGCCGCTTATGTCTATGTCGCGGAATCGAAGACCATGCGTACTCTCGCGAGTCATTCACGACAACTACGCCGCTCGTACGAACGGGCCTGGAAGGAACTCGAAGGTCTGCAGAATCAGCGCAAGCAGGAACTGGAAAACGAACCCACGGTTCGTTCCACACAAGCCCTTCAAAGTGTGCCGGTGCCCTCCTGCACTGACCAAACCAGGATTCCCGCGCCTTACACCATCGCGTCAAAGCCCCTGACCGGCGCGTACGATCTCCGGCAGAGCTGATAAGGCCACTTGCGGTTCTCGCCGCTCGGCGTTACGCTATCGGTCGGGAGGGATCCCATGAAGTTTTTCCGCGCTTTGCTTGCCGGCATTGCGGGCGCTCTCGTGATGTCAGGAACAATGTACCTGCTCCGGCAATTCGATATAAATGTCAGCCTCGAAAATCTGCTGGGAAGCTTGATTGCAGATAAGATGAGTCTGTCCGTTTGGATGAGCGGATTCATCCTTCACCTAATTATTGGCGTTGTCCTGGCGCTGCTCTATGCCTTTGTTTTCGAGCTTCTCCAAAATTGGGGAACCCTTATCGGCGGAGGCTTGGGATTGGCGCATGGACTCATGGCCGGTTTGTTCATGAGCGCAATTCCCGCCATGAATCCCGTCACCGCGAATGCGCAGGCGCCAGGAGCCTTTCTCTCGCACATTCAGTATGGCCCTGCGATCTTCCTGTTGCTCCACTTCATCTTCGGAGCCACAGTAGGTCTTGTTTACGGCCCTCCGGTGCACAAGCCGCATCTGCTGCCGCGGCAGGTCACTTGACCGGACTCGGCTAGACGTTCACTTTGCTTGGGCTGAATGTACAACCTGCTTCCACCAGCCGCTCGCGCATATAGCCGCGGGCGTACTCGAGGATCCGCTCAACCTCTTGTTGCGGCCTCGTGACGGCTTGCGCCAGCTCTATTCCCGTGAGTCCTTCAACGTGGTATCCAAGCACGGCGCGTCTCCACGGCCGAGGCATGGAATTCAGAGCCTCTCGTACGCATTCGCGAAGTTCTTCGCGCGCCGTGTCTTCTTCCGGCGAGTCCATCTCCAGCTCCGGCAAGATGTCTTCCAGCTTCAAGTCGCCGTCCGGTTGGTAGAAATCAAGCACCTCTTCGCCCATTGTCGAGACCTCTTCCATTGGAGGGGTCTCGCGGATATCCGCCTCAACCGATATCGTATGGTGGCGCTCCCATTTGGTTCGCCTGATTTCCTTCTGGATCTGTTCCTCAGCAAGCTCGAAGATCCACGCGCGAACGTCCTTGCGACTGCGCTCATCGGCGGCTTCGCTGTACGCTCGGAGCAGCGCCTCATCGACAACGTCGTCGTGGGTCAGTTGGTCACGCCTCAGATCGCCTCTGGCTTCGGCGAACTCGAGCACATGCTGGACGAAATCATGCAGCGCGCTCAAATGCGGACTCACCAGTGCGAAGAAAGAGTCATGGTCGTACGAATTGCTAGGAGTGGCAGTCTGTCTTGGCCCAATCTCCTGCCGTCTGGCCACTCGCTTCCAAATGTGCTCTCCTCGAACCTTGGCTTTGTGTTCTTCAAACTGCCGTTCCAGTTCTGAGACGGATTTCCTCACTGCGGTCGTGGGGTCACGCGCTTCATGCCCGGCCGCAAGCAACTTCCCAGGCACATCCAGAGTTGCCGAGATCTTGTAAAGATGATGGGCAGCGATCCTCTCCACCACGATCCGTGAGGATACTATTGCGGGGTCTAACGATTTGGCTTTTCTTTCAAGGCGGGCTATCTGTTTAGCGATCAACCTTCGAAGCTCGTCTGTCCGTTCGGCGCCACTTTTGTTCTCGAAGCCCTTGAGTTCAACACTGGTCTTCATAGCTCTTTTCCAGACACCTCTTAGATTACTCCTTACAATGGGGTGATAATATCTGGCGATATGCGTCTCGTCGTTGTAATGGTTGCGATCGTGGTGGTTGTGCCCTTGCTGGTTGTGCCCTTGCTGGTTGTGCCCTTGAACGCGCAACACGGACGTTATCTCAACGAATCGAAGAACCCAGCGATCGGGAACCCGGAATCGATCTCCGCCGGAGCCAAGCTGTATACGACATCCTGCGCAGGTTGCCATGGTCCCGATGGGAGCGGAGGCCGGGGACCGAATCTCGCGAATCGCGCCTTATGGCATCCGCTAAGTGATGAAGCGATCTTCAACGTGATTCGCAATGGCGTCCCCGGCGCCGATATGCCTCCAACCAAGCTGCCCGACGGGGAGACATGGAATCTTGTCGCGTTCATTCATTCGCTTACGGGACCCGCTAGCGAAAATAACGTACCCGGCAATGTCGAAGCGGGCGCGCAAATATTTTGGGGTAGCAAAGCCGGTTGCTCCAATTGCCACGCGATCGGTGGACGAGGAGCCCGCATGGCGCCCGACTTGAGCAGCATCGGCGTACGGCCGCTTGCCGCGATCCGGGAATCTATTCTTCAGCCGTCGAAAGATCTCTCCTTCGCCGGCAAAGAGGCTGTGACAGTAACTCTGAATAGCGGCGCGTCAATCAAAGGCATCGCTCGCAACCGGAGCAACTACTCGCTCCAGGTCATCGATTCCAAGGGCGTCTTACATATGCTCTCAGCAGCGGACATAAAGGAAATGACCATTTCGGAAAAGTCCCTCATGCCGGAAGACTATGCCAAGCGGCTATCGCGCGAGGAGCTTCGTGATCTCCTTGCCTTTTTGGCGCGTCAAACGGCGCGGACACAGGAAGCAAGATAAAGATGCGTACTCTACTCTTCTGTTATGCGTTCTGCTCGCTCTTATCCGCGCAGGTTCAATATCAAGACATCGTGAAAGGACCCGCCGAAAACTGGCTCACCTATGCCGGTAACTATCAAGGCTGGCGATATAGCCCGCTGAAGCAAATCACCGTTGAGAATGCCAAGCTGCTTGCCCCGAAGTGGGTTTATCATGTACCGAATGCGCGCGGTTTGCGTTCCTCGCCCATCGTATATAAAGGCGTGCTGTACATCACGAACTCAAACTCTGTTTATGCTGTAGATGCCCGCTCCGGCCGCCTGATCTGGCAATACGTCGACACGCGCGCTAAGGAGCAAAGTGTGAACCGTGGCGCAGCGATTCTCGAGGAAGCAGTCTACTTCACCACCACCGACAACTATCTCACCGCTCTCGATCGGCAGACAGGCGCGTTCCTGTTCAGCCGCAAGTTCGCCGATGAGGAAAAGGGTATAAGTTCCACGTCGGCTCCGCTCGCGGTCAAAGACAAGATCATCGTCGGCAGCGCGGGAGGAGATAGCGGAATGCGTGGCTTCGTTGCTGCGCTATCCGCAAAGACCGGCGAGGAAATCTGGCGGACGCATACCGTTCCCTCCAAAGGCGAGAAGGGATCGGAAACGTGGGCAGGAGGCATCGAATGGGGCGGGGGAGCCACGTGGCTGTCAGGCACCTTCGATCCGGAATCGGCCACCCTCTACTGGACAACAGGCAACCCATGGCCGGATTTCACGGGTGTCCCGCGCAAAGGCGACAATCTGTACACGTGCTCTCTGATCGCGCTCGACCTCGATACCGGAAAAATGAAGTGGTACTTCCAATTCACTCCGCATGACACGCACGATTGGGATGCCCAGAGTTGGCCCGTGCTGATCGACATGGAGTGGAAGGGGCAGATGCGAAAGGTTGTCCTTCATGCCAATCGAAACGGCTTCTTCTATGTCCTCGATAGAACTACCGGAGAGTTCCTGCGCGCAAATCAACTTATCGATAAGGTGACGTGGGCGAGCGGCATCGACAGCAAAGGCCGTCCGATCCTGATCCCCGGCAAAGATCCAACACCGGCTGGAAACTGGGTTTGTCCCAGCGTGAAGGGCGCGACGAACTGGATGGGCCAAAGCTACAACCCCGGCACTGGCCTGTTATATGTCCTGACCCTTGAGCAGTGCGGCATGTACACCAGTTCCTCGCAGGAACCTATTCCGATGAAGAACTTTCCCGGAGGAGGCGCCACGGAAGAAGGCGGTCAGGTGATCCTGCGCGCGATCGATCCCAAAACCGGCAAGCGCGCTTGGGAATATCCAATGACCGGGGCCGGAAGGATGTGGACCGGGATCGTTTCCACGGCCAGCGGCGTAGTCTTCTCCGGCGATGACGACGGACATCTCGTGGCCCTCAACGCAAACACGGGCAAACATCTCTGGCACTTCAACATGGGTGAGTTGCTTACTGCTTCTCCCGTCACCTATGAAATCGACGGAAAGCAGTACGTCGCGATCGCATCCGGATCGGCAGTATTTTCCTTCGGTTTATTTGAGCCGGCCGAATCTATGCCGCTTCCAAAAATAAAGGTGAACTAATATCAACATGTCGAAACGCTTCCGCCCAAAGGAAGCGTTTACGATATGTACCGCGATCACTCCGCAATGACAAGCCTGATCTGGTCCATATGAGGTACCGTAATTTAGCAGACCCGCTATCCTGGCTTGATAACTTTCTGCAAGTAGCGCATTACGGTGTCGGCGATAATCTCGTGCCCTTCAGCAGTGGGATGAATCCCATCGCTCTGCATCAAACCAGGTTTCGCCTTGTATTGCGCCAGGATGTCTTCCATCAGAAACGGAATTAAAGTCACTTTATACTTCCTGGCCAAATCCTTATATGCAGCCTCGAATTGCTGAATGTATTCAGGACCGTAGTTCGGCGGCAGTGTCATTCCCGCGAGCACCACCGAAGCTCCGGCCTTCTGAAATGCCCCGATCATCTTTTCGAGGTTCGCTTTCGTCGAGGCTACCGGTATCCCACGTAGCCCGTCGTTGCCTCCAAGCTCCAGGATCACGACGGCCGGTTTCATCGATATCGCATAGTCCAGCCGTCCCACGCCTCCTGTCGTTGTGTCGCCGCTGACCCCGAGATTCACTACACGATAGGAAAATCCGCTAGTGTCCAATTTCTGCTGGAGTTGATCCGGGAAACTCTTTCCCGTCGCGACACCCAAGCCTTCGGAAATGCTGTCGCCGAAGGCGACGATAATCGGTCGCGTATCTGCCGTTGCCGGCCGTTCCACCGGTGTAGCAGCACGTGTAACAGGTTCAGACTCAACGCGATTTGGGGTGTTCGTACATCCGGCGCACACAAGCAACGTCACAATGAGAGATACAAGACACACGGAATGCATACTAAGAAGGTAACGGGCCAAGGGTCTTCATTGTGATCGACGTTAGTGGGCTGACGAAAGTTATCGACACCGGTATCCACCGCGTCGAAATCCTCAAAGGGATCGATCTGTCGATTCCAACGGGTCAATTTGCCGCAATCATGGGGGCTTCTGGTAGCGGCAAGAGCACACTTCTCGGTCTCCTCGCCGGGCTGGACGCGCCAACTTCGGGCAAAATAGTCCTCGATGGCGAGGAGATTACCGGCCTTCCTGAGGATCGTCTCTCGGTGGTACGAGGCCGAAAGATCGGCTTCGTGTTCCAGTCCTATCAGTTAATTCCGACGCTGACCGCCGAGGAAAACGTTCTGCTCCCATATGAGCTCGTAGGCAGGAATGGCTCTGGGGGTCGGAAGCGCGCGCGAGAGTTGCTGATGGAAGTCGGTCTCGATGATCGAATGGACCACTATCCCGTGCAATTGTCGGGTGGCGAGCAACAGCGCGTAGCGCTGGCCCGTGCGTTCATGGTGCGTCCTCCGATCCTGCTTGCGGATGAGCCAACCGGTAATCTTGACAGCGCCAACGGGCGACACATTCTTGAGCTGTTAATCCGTCTCAATGCAGAGCAGGGAACAACGCTCGTGCTCGTGACGCATGACGCTAATCTGGCCGCGCATGCGCAGCGCCGCATCGTGCTGCAGGATGGCTTGGTCGTGGCTGACGACTTATCCGCATGACCGCCACAGCTTTCCGTATCGCTCTCCGAGATGCCCGCGCAGCGCGAGGCAAGTTCTTGTTCGTTGTTGTGGCCGTGGCTCTCGGAGTCGGCTCCCTGACCGGTGTCCGAGGGTTCAGTCAGGCCTTTGCGTCCATGCTGCTTCGCGAAGCTCGATCCATCATGGCTGCCGACATTTCCATTCGGATCTTCGGTGATACTTCCGCCGAACAGGAATCCATTCTTGCCGGCCTCTCCAATCGCAATGTTAAAGTCACGCGGGTAACGGAAACGGTCTCGATGGTCTCATCGCGTCAGAGTCCCGACCCGGCGCTGGTCACACTGAAGGCAGTCGATCCGCAGGTATTCCCGTTTTACGGGCAACTGACGCTGACGCCTCCCGGCCAGTTGAAAGAGCGGCTTACGGCTGAAACCGCGGTCCTGTCGGAAGACGCCCGAATCCGGCTCAAAGTCGAGGCCAACGAGAACATCAAGATCGGCGGCCACGACTTTCGGGTCGCCGGCTTTGTCACCGTGGAACCCGACCGCATGTCCGGCAGCTTCAACGTCGGACCTCGCGTCATGGTCTCGCGCGAAGGATTGGAGCGCACTGGCCTGATTCGTCTAGGGAGTCGCGCCTCCAATCGGATTCTGCTGAAGCTTGACTCCCGAGCTCCCTCAGTCGGGGTAGTACGGGAGCAGCTCCGCGTCGCGTTCGCCGAGGCTCTGATCACGGACTTCCGCGAGACGAATCCGAACATCGCCAGAGGTCTTGAGCGATCGACGACCTTCTTGAGCCTTGTCAGTCTGATTGCGCTCATCGTCGGCGCAATTGGTGTCTCGACGGCCATGCACGCTCATCTTCAACAGAAGCTCGATACCATCGCGACGTTGAAAAGCCTCGGTGCGCGATCCGGGCAGGTCATTCGCATTTATCTCATTCAAACTGCGCTGCTCGGTCTATGTGGAGGGCTGGCTGGAATCGCTGTCGGCGCCGCGGTGCAGCGCATCTTCCCTGAGCTGATCGAACGCTACTTTCAGATGCGTCCGGAGACGTGGTTCGCTCCGTCGTCGGCCGTTCAGGGGTTGCTGGTAGGTATGCTGACGACGCTGCTGTTCACGCTGCCTCCATTGCTGAACATTCGCCGGGTGAAGCCGGCGCTCATTCTCCGGCGTGATATGTCGGAAACACGCGCATCGTGGCGGGAGAGACTTTCGGAAGCGCGCATGGCCATATTTGCGGCCATCGTCATCTGCATCGGACTCGCCGCGATTGCAGGCTGGCTCGTGCATGGGACACGTCAGAACGCCGCGCAAGTAGGAGCATATTTCGTAGGCGGGTTGCTGGTGAGCCTGACGCTGCTCTACGGGGTCGCTTCTCTTCTGCTAAAAGCGTTGCAGATGCTTGTGGCGCGTGTGTCGATGCCAGTGACGATGCGACACGCTCTTTCGAATCTCTATCGCCCGGGTAGCCAGTCAAGAGCGGTGTTGACTGCGCTCGGCGTCGGCGTGATGTTTACGCTCACCGTGTTTTTGATCCAGAGATCGGTTCTGGCCGAGATTCGGCGCAGCGCTCCTCCAGGAATGGCGAATGTGTTCTTCATCGACATTACGGCCGACCAGCGGCAAGCTCTTACGGATCTCATTGCGGCCAATCCTGGAACGGAGGGTAAGCCCGATATTCTCTCCGCCGTATCGGCCAGAATTGTGTCGATCGACGGAACACCGATAGAGCGAATTAACCAGTCGCAGCTTGGTCGCCGCTATCGGATGTCCCGTAATGTTACATCGTTCGCGCAGGTCCCCCCGGGCACCGCTGTCTTGCGAGGCGAATGGTGGGATCCCTCATCGCCAGTCCCCCAGATCTCGATGAGCTTCGGGGCGGCACGCTCCTTGAAGCTGGAGCCCGGCTCCAGTATCACCTGGAACGCCTTCGGAAAGATCATCACCACGAAGATCGCGGCAATTCATCGCACCGATGAGCGGCGCTTGCACGGGATGGTCGAGTTCATTGCCAGCCCCGGAACGCTTGATGGACTGCCGACGGTTTACTACGGCGCTGCTCGCGTCAAGACGCCACAGATCGCTTCGTTGCAGCGCGCAACGTTCGACAAGTTTCCTACTGTGACAGTCATCAACGTTGCCGATGTGCTCGATCGCGTGCAGGAAGTTGTGGACCAGATCGCGCTGGTGATTCGTTTCATCTCGGCATTCACAATTCTTGCCGGCGCGATCATTCTCGCTTCGAGCGTTGCCGGCACTCGCTTCCGACGGGTTCGTGAGATCGTGATTCTCAAAACCCTGGGAGCGACGCGGGCGACAATCGCCAAGATGTTCTCGATCGAGTACCTCGTGCTCGGAGTTGTGGCCGGAGTGATGGGCAGTCTGCTGGCGACAGCGTTCTCCAGCTTGCTGTTGAAGCGGTTCTTCGAAGCGCCGTTCCAGTTCGATGTGCTGCCTAACTTTTTGGCGATTTTGGCGACGGCCTTGATCGCTTCGGGTTCGGGCTGGCTGGCGAGCTTCCGACTTTTGGGACAGAAACCGCTGGAGATCCTGCGCGGGGAGTGAGACTTGTGACGCGGTTTGCGAGCGCCATCACACCTCGGCGCAACGCTTTGGTGACAATCGCCATATTGGTGTAATCGAGCTTCGAAGCTTCGTCACCGAGTCCGTGATAATCGGGGAATCCGTAAGCGACACTGATCGTATGCGCCGGCACTCCGAGCTTTGCTAACGCTTCATTGTCGCTTCGCTCAAAGAACACTTCGCTGAACTTTTCGTGCTTGTAGATCCGCACTCCGAACGGAGTCGCCGCGGTCGCGAGCGTTTGGCCAACCAGCGAGCGATCCCATCCTGTGACGGTAGCGCCTTTCACGCGCGGACCCTCGGAATCATCCGGGCGTCCGAGCTGTTCGAAGTTGACTTGGGCGAACGTTTGGGCGACGGGAACGATGGGATGCTGCGCGTAGTAGCGGGACCCAACCATGCCTCGCTCTTCGCCGAAGTAGGCGATGAACGCGAGAGACCGTCTGGGACGCGTCGCTGAGGACGCAATTGCACGCGCAATCTCAATGAGCCCTGCCACTCCACTGGCGTTGTCATTGGCGCCATTGAACACAAGGTCGCCCTCGCCATCGGGCTTCAACCCGACATGATCGTAATGCGCGGTTACCAGGACGTACGTCTCGCGCAGTTTCCGATCGCGCCCTTTCAGTACGCCAATGACATTCCGAAGACCGGCGGGTATGTGAGTGATAAAGATGTCGCCCGTTGCGTTATAGATCGGCTCGAGTTCCGGAGTTTTGTCGAGAATCACTTCCTTGCCGGCGAGTATGTTTTGGTCTGGGTCGAGCTGAACTTTAGTATTGGCGTAAAGGGCAGGAGTCTTTAGCTGGGCCTCTTTTAGGTGAACGACAGTTTCCCCGCGACGGACCTCAAAGACAGCCTCGGTTGTCTGCACCTGCGTCTCGAGACCGGCCGCCCGAAATTGGGCGAGTATGTAATCGGCGGCGAGGTCGCAGCTTCGGGAGGGGCAGGCGCGGCCTTCCATCGAATCGGAGGCGAGGAACTCAACGTGCGCCCAGAGCATGGGCGCGCTCTGCGCCCGTACCAGTGCAGGGAAGAGAACGATAAGCGCGGTTGATACGAATCTAGTTGATACGAACTTCGTCACCGCTATTTAATCCTGCCAGAGCAACCGC
>Ga0190275_10004115_pt1 | contig 10459 bp, 7 predicted proteins | sample Popmic550T_FD_133745 | JGI IMG/M metagenome (GOLD analysis project Ga0190275, IMG submission 133745) | Populus adjacent soil microbial communities from riparian zone of Yellowstone River, Montana, USA - 550 T | ecosystem: Environmental > Terrestrial > Soil > Riparian zone > Trees stand | place...
TGTTTCCGGGCGAAGGCGCCCAGTACCAGAACATGCTGCTGGACCTTTGCATTCATTTCCCTGAGGTCAGGCACTGCTTCGATCTGACAGACTTGGCGCAAATGCATGGCAAGCGAGATATATTGCCAAGCGAGCGGATTTTTCCTCGCTCCATCCTGTCTCCCGACGAGCGCAAGCACGTTGAAGATGCGCTGTGGCAGATTAACGGAGCTGTGGAAGGAGTGCTGACTGGCAACTGGGCCATGTGGACGCTGCTCAGCCATCTCGAGATCCGTCCGGACGTGATTGCCGGCCACAGCACTGGTGACTATTCGGCGATGCTTGCATCGAGGATCATCGATTTGCCGAATGAGGCGTACCTGGAGACGATACTCGAATTAAACCGGGCTCACGAGCGGCTGTCGGCGCAGATGCTGGTTCCCGAAGCGACTCTGATCGCAGTCGCGGCTGATTCGGCTACGGTCATGGCGGTTGCCACGGCGGCGGGCGGGGAGTTGCATCTTGCCATGGATAACTGTCCACACCAGGCGGTGCTGGTCAGCAGTAAAGAGGCTGCGGAACGCGTGATTGAGCAACTGCGTTCGCGAGGTCTGATTTATGAAATCCTGCCGTTCGACAGGCCCTATCACACACCAATGTTCAGCGCCTATGCGTATGGCGCGGGCGAAGAGTTCTTTGCCGGGCTGCCGATCGCAGCGCCCCGCATCGAGACATACTCGTGTACAACGGCAGATCGGTACCCGACCGAGGTGGAGGCCATACGCAACCTCTACGTCGATCACTGGATTCGTCCAGTTCTCTTTACGGAGACGGTCAGGAAGATGTACGACGACGGCGTCCGCCTATTCGTCGAGGCGGGTCCCCGCGGCAATCTGACCGCGTTCGTCAGTGACATCCTCCGAGGCCAACCGCATCTGGCAATGCCCTCCAATCTTTCGCGCCGGACCGGCGTTACCCAGATAAATCACCTTGTCGGAATTCTGGCGGCGCAGGGTGTAGCGATGAATACGGATTACTTGTATGCCCGGCGCAGCCCGAAGAAAATCGAGTGGCGCGAGGCTCCATCGAAGGCTACGAGCGCGGCTCCGCCTGCGATGAGGCTCAACATCGGGTTGCCGCTGCTTAAGGTGGCGCCGCGACCGGAACGCGCGCGCATGGCTGCGCCTGCCGCCAACAACGGTGAAGCGAGTGTGAGAATCGCCAGCAACGGTAGCTCGCAAACCGCACCTGCTCGTCCAATGGCCCTTCCGGCCACGAACGGGAATATGGGTGCGGATGCGCCGCACCGGCGGGCAGCCGCCGCGGCAGCTTCGGCGCGGACTGAATCCGCGTTTGGCCAGCCGATGAGTGAGATAAGGGCTGCGACATCTTCCGCAGCCGGTGTTATGCAGCAGTATCTGGCCAGCATGCAGACGTTTCTGGATGTCGAAACCCAGGTGATGGAGGCGTTCCTTCGCCGCGCCGGAGGAACTCCGTCGGTCCCTCAGAACCATGCGTTGCCGATGCTGGGTACAATCGCGTCACTGGTTCCGAATCAGGAACTGACCGCCCAACGAACATTGAGCATCGGCGAAGACCTATTCTTGCTCGATCACGCTCTTGGCCGGCCTGTCTCCTTAACTGACCCTCACCTGCGATCGATGATGGTAGTGCCGCTGACGATGGGCATGGAGATTCTGGCGGAAGCTGCCGTTGCGTTGCTGCCTGGACACTTGCTTGTTGGCATGAAGGACGTCAAGGCGCATCACTGGATACAGGTGGATGACACTCCTGTTCCTCTGCACATTTCTGCGCGGCGGGTGAGTCCTTCTGCGTCAGAGGTGGCGGTGCAGGTTCGTAATGCAGGGGACTCAAAACTGCTGCTGGAAGGGGTTATGGTGCTCGGGACCTCTTACAGTCCCGGGCCGCGTCCGTCGCTTGCGCCTCTCGATGAGGAACGTCCTTCCGCGCTTGCTTCCGCCGACCTCTACGACGGCCGTTTGATGTTTCACGGACCTTGCTTTCAGGGCGTCGCCGCAGTGGACCGTTCCGGCCGAAACGGCGTCGACGGTCGGCTCCGCACTTTGCCCGCCAACGGGCTCTTCCGTTCGAACAGGAGCCCGAAGTTCGTGATCGATCCAGTCCAGCTCGACGCAGCCGGTCAACTGGTGGGATTCTGGGCGGCTGAGCATCTTGAGAGGGGCTTCGTCGTTTTTCCGTACCACCTCGAGCGATTGCACGTCTTCGGTCCACCGTCTGTTGCAGGCGATATGCTTCAGTGTCGTGTGCGGCTCCAACTCCAGGGTACGGAGACCATAACGTCCGATATCGATCTCATCGCGTCCGACGGTACGGTTCACATGCGACTAGAGGGTTGGGCAGACCGGCGCTTCGACCCCCCGAAGCAATTGCATGCCGGCTGGACAAGGCCCCTCGAAGCTACGATAAGCGAGCCGTGGACGACGCCAATTTCCGCGATCGAACCATCCGGTGTCTTTGAGTGCGTGCGGCTGGATACCACGGTCGCCTCCGGGACTGGGTTGTGGAAAGAGCTGTGGCCATCCCTCGTGCTCACGCAGAACGAAAGAAGAGTGTTCCGGGAACGCCACGTTTCGGAAGCACGACAATTGGAGTGGTTGAGTGGCCGGACCGTAGCGAAAGATGCGGTGCGGCTTTTTGTCCGTAGTCACTACGGACTGACGCTGCTGCCAGCTGACATCGAGATCGCGCAGGATGAACACGGCAAGCCCACTGCGACCGGCCTGTGGACAGAGCAGATCCCGCACGTACCCGATTTGTCGATTAGTCATTCGGGAAAGCTAGCGGCAGCTGTCGTTTGCGATGGCTCAAAACAACGGATCGGCATCGATGTGCAGATGATCCGTGAACTAACTGCTGATTTCGAGGACATAGTCCTGACTTCGGACGAGAAGCAGTTGCTGGCCAGTGTCCCACAGGGGATGCGGCAGCAATGGCTACTCCGGATGTGGTGCACGAAGGAAGCAGTTTCCAAAGCACTCGGCCGCGGGTTGATTGAAGGACCATCCAGCGTCGGAATTATTGGACTTGATGTGCGAACCGGAATAGTTTATTCACGGCCGGAAGGCAAACTGGCCGCCGTTACCAGCGGAGCAGCGCTAAGAGAAATGCCGTGTTACACAGCGGTCGAAGGCGCCTGCGTGGTAGCGATCGCGGTCACCGAGAGGGGTACATTATGAACACAGTCACGCCAGAAGTCATCCTGACCGACGTGCTCAACCTGCTGAATCAACTCGCCCGGGATTGGGAGTATTCCGGCGAGATCACCTCCGAGACATGGTTGTTCGCAGATCTCGGATTTGAGTCGATAGACGCAGTCATTCTGGCGTCGTTTGTGCAGGAACACTACGGTAGGCCATTTCCATTCCCGCAACTGCTGGCGGAGATCGGCGAGCGTGAGGTGAAAGACCTGCGGATCAACGAGCTTGTCGAATTCATTTGTCAGCATTCGAACACGGATGCAGCAGGAGCGAAAGCGTGAGCAGCAAAGTGTTGCTGATCGGTCTGGATGGCGCTACGTTCTCCATCCTTGATCCGTTAATGGCGACAGGCGTCATGCCGGTGTTAAAGGATCTGCTCGCATCGGGCACGCGTGGTGAACTCGAGTCGGTTGTTCCGGCGCTCACTCCGCCGGCATGGACGTCGCTGATGACCGGCCGCACTCCCGGCCATCACGGCATCTTCGATTTTCTTCGGTTCGAGTTCCGGCCAGCCGGCCGTCAGCTCAGAATCCTGGACGCCCAAGATGTCGCGACTCCGACTATTTGGTCCATTCTTGCGCGGCACGGTCTCCGATCGAGCGTGCTCAACTTCCCGATGACCTTTCCGGTTCGGGAGTTCTCGGGGAACGTTGTGCCGGGCTGGGTACCATGGCGCCACCTGCGACTTGCCTGCTATCCACGTTCGCTTTACGACCGAATCACCGCAGCGATTCCCGGGTTCAACCCGCGGGAACTGGCGATGGACATGGCGCTCGAAGAACGCGCGCTGGAAGGTTGCCATGGCGAAGGCGATTACGAGAATCTGATCAAGCTGCATATTCGGCGGGAGCAGCAGTGGTTCGAGGTTGCGGCGCAGCTAATGCGTGAGGATCCTACCGACTTGACTGCGGTTCTGTTTGATGGCGTGGACAAGCTGCAGCATTTCTGTTGGAGATTTCTTGAGGATTCCATCTTCCCGGCATCGCCTTCGCCATTCGAATCGCAGGTCCGCGAGTGGTGCCTCGATTACTTCCGGGCGATTGACAGTTTCGTTGGCCGCCTTATAGAGTTGCACGGCCGGGGCAATCCAGTGTTTGTAGCATCCGATCACGGTTTCGGTCCGACGGTGGAAGTGTTTCACGTAAATGCATGGCTGCGCGAGAACGGGTATCTCTCATGGGCCGACGCGGCTAACGTTGAGCAGAAGCACGAGGAAACGCTCGGAATGGGAACAATGGCCAAGCGCTTCTACGAGATCGACTGGGCGGAAACGACCGCTTACTGTCCAACGCCGAGCAGCAACGGTATCTACATCACACCGCCATCGGCTGACGGCACGGGTGTTGCGCCTGAGCGTTACGAGAGCTTTCGGCGGGAACTGGCGGATGCGCTGCTTGCGTATCGCGATCCTGCGACTGGCCATGCTCCGGTCGCACGGATCTGGACGCGGGAGGAGGTGTTCAGCGGCCCGCAGATGAACACTGCGCCTGACTTGACATTGATTTTGCGGGACGCGGGTTTCGTTTCTATTCTGCCTTCCGATAGGCTGGTAAAACCGCGTGTGGAGACGACGGGGACACACCGGCCGAACGGCATCTTCGCTGCGGCGGGGATCGGAATCCGGCGTGGTGCGAACGTAACCGATCTATCCATTCTCGACGTCGCACCGGCCTTGTTGCATGCGCTTGGGCTGCCCGTTCCGCGCGAACTTGAAGGGAAGGTTCCGGTGGCCGTATTCGAGCCCGAGTATCTGCGAACACGCCCTGTGACGTTCGAGGCGCCGCGGGAGGAGGACACACTCGTAATGGCGGCACATTCGGGCGGTTCCGATCCCAGAATGGACGCGGAGATTATGGGGCAATTGCGTGCCCTTGGGTACATGGAGTAGACGCTGCGATGGCAAAGGCACTCGTTAACGGAATTCAGCTTCACTACCAGCAATTTGGCACGGGACCGCACGTCGTGATGATTCACGGCATTACCGGCAACCTGGCGATCTGGCACCTGGAGATCGTTCCGGCGCTGATGTCGGATTACCGCATTACGACATACGATCTGCGAGGACATGGCTACAGTGATGTGCCTCCAACTGGGTATACAACGGCGGATCATGCGACGGATCTCAAGCACCTCCTCGATTCGTTGGGAATCGAACGGGCGCACATCGTCGGACACAGCTTCGGCGCTGACATCGCTCTGCACTTCACGATCCTTTACCCGGAGTGCGTTGACCGGCTGGTTCTAGTAGAGCCAGGCATCCCTGCTCTGGTTCCGCTTAGGCAGCACGAAAGCTGGGAGGGATGGAAGTACTGGCGCGAGAAGCTGGAACTGGGCGGCGTGATGATCCCACGGGAGAAGTGGTACGACGTCGAGTACCTAGTGCGAGCCAGCGTAGATATGCCGATGATGTTCGGCTTCCGCAAAGGCCGCGCCAGGAGGGCCGCACCGCTGGTCCGCCTGATGAACACAACAACAGCGGCTACAGATTATTGCGATGTCGCGGGAATGACCCTTGACAGAATTAAGACCATGGCACATCCCACGCTGGTGTTGTACGGGGCGGATTCTGTTTTCATGGGTAGCTATGAGTACTTGCGGGACAACCTTCCCGACGCGACGTGCTACCTGATGCCTGACAGCGAACACTTCGGCCCTGTCGAGCGGCCGGAACTGCTGCTGGGGTATGTGCGCGAGTTCTTTGCGTCATCGGAGTCTGTGACAGCGCCATCTGCAAAGGCGATGACGTCAGGGACACCCGCGTGTTGAACAGGGAGAACGCAACAAGCCAAGAGAGCACCTCCTTAACGGGCGCCTCCACCGAAGTGGGGCGATCGTTGGCGTTTGCTCTCACCGAATGTGGCTGCAAGGTTTACGCCACTATTTGCGACCTGAGTGACCCGGACAATATCCTCAGGGCTGCGCGGGACCGAAAGGTACAGGTCGCCTGCTCATGCAGACCGTCATCGCCGAATGCGGCGGCATCTACGGTGTTGGTCAATAATGCGGAAGCGGGCCGCGTGAGTGCGTGCTGATCGATGAAGTTTGCTCTGGAGACCTTCAGCGAATCGCTGTTCATGGAACTGTCGCCATTCGGCATTTTGGTCTGCCTCATTAATCGAGGGACTAGTAAGACGCAGCGCTGTTTCGATATTTGGGGCATCGTACCACGTGCCCAGATCCTGTCGTTTCCGAGGCGCGCTCTATGGTCGTCCGTAAAACCAGGCTTGCGGTTGCGCTGCGTCGGCGGGCTAGAGATCTTTTCGAACGCATCTACTTTGAAACGGTGGTCACGGAGTGATGCAGGGAACCGCTTCGATCCAGTGGAGCGTTGCCGCCTAGGAACAGGGCGAAACAATGGCTAAGTTCCTCTTCGCCATGTGGCCGTTCGCTGGTCACGTGCATCCGGCGCTTGCGATTGGAATCGCGCTGCGGGAGCGAGGCCATGAGGTTGCCTACTGGAGCGGAGGAGCCGCCGGCCCTCTGATCGAGGGCGAACGTTTTTCGTTCTTCCCATTTACGCGGGTCGATGAAGAGAAGGTAACCCGCCTTGCTACAAACGAGTTCCCGTGGACTCCGTCGAGGTGGCAGCGAATTCGCACGGCGCCGCGAATTCAGGCGAAGTTTCGTGAGTGGCTACTCGACACGATACCTGATCAGGTAGCAGATCTGGATGCGATCCTGACGGAGTGGCGACCGGACGCGATTGTTTGCGATCTGTCCGTCTGGGGACCTTTTCTAATCCTGCACGAGTCGCGACAGATACCCGTTGCCGTTCTGTCCGTTCAGGCGGCTTGTATTCTGCCGGGACCGGACGCGCCTATGTGGGGACAGGGGGTTCCGCGTCCCAGAACCGCTTGGCAGCGTTGGCGCTCACGGGCAGCTCACAGCCTGCTGCATATCCTGTCAGCACCGTTTCGCGCACAAGTGAACGCGATGCGCGGGCGCTACGGACTTCCGGCGATCGATTGCTCAGTCACGGAGTACGCCGCACACATGCCTCTTTACCTCGTGCCCAGCACTCCCGAGTACGATTATCAGCGTCGTGATCTACCACCATCCGTACGATATGTGGGGCCGTGTCTGTGGGACCGATCGTCGCAATCCCAGCCGCCGGCGTGGATTGACAAGCTTCCAACGGATCAGCCGCTAGTCTGCGTCACCGAACCCACGATCGGGACGACGGAACCCTTTCTGCTGAAAGCCGCCGCAGAGGCATTGGCCGACTTACCGGTACAGGTGGTGATGACGGCTGGTTCACAGCGCAATCCGTCGGAACTGGGAATCCGTTCCGCGCCGAACGTGCGCGTGGAGTCGTACGTACCGCACAGTTATCTGCTGCCGAGAATGTCGGTGATGGTCACACCCGGGGGGTCGGGTGGGGTATTGGCCGCCCTTGGTTCCGGCGTGCCGATGGTGATTGTGCCGACCGAATGGGACCGGCCGGAGAACGCTCAGCGTGTGGTTGAGGCGGGCGCCGGCCTGCGCATCCCTGCCGAGCACTGCACAGCCGGACGGCTGCGTGCGGCCGTGCAGCAGGTGCTACAGGACCCTTCCTATCGAAACGCCGCCCAACGGCTCTCGGTTGCATTCAGCAAGTACAAAGGTCCTCGCCAGGCAGCTGGTTTGCTGGAGAGTTTAGCGCTTGCATCAGGAAAACATGATTCGTAGCGGCCCGCCGCGGCGGGTTCCGGAAGATAGGGCTGTTGCGGCCGGTCTGGCTTGCACTGAGTGGCGCGTTATCGTTCGAAGGGGCAGTAAATCAAACTTGGTACCGGTACTGCAATGCCGGCCATTTTCTAGTACACTATGCCAACGTTCCTTGTATTCCAGACTGCGTCGCATGCTGCGTTCTGTGCTCCAATGTACCGGAACTCCTCGCAGGTTTAGAAAGGGGGATTGCTAATGGCGCGATTTCTCGTCACTTGCTGGCCCTTCGTCGGACATCTGTATCCGCAGATCAGCGTGGCTCATGCCCTGCGGAAGCGAGAGCATGAGATCGCTTTCTATACCCATGAATCCACACGGTCTGTTGTGGAGGGTGAGAACTTCCGACTGTTTCCTTTCGTCAACGTCGACGAACGACGGTACGAGCGGATTCATGCGCTGGAAGCCAAAGTTCCTGCCACGCAACCAAAAAGACAAACGCTATCAGTTGCCATGACCGCATACCGCGACATGCTGGCGGACTCGATACCGGAGCAGGTCGCGGACTTACAGCCGATTCTGAAGCAGTGGCAGCCCGACGCGCTTATCACCGATCCGGCTATGTGGGGACCCATTCTGGTCATGTGGGAACGGACCGGGATACCCGTCGCGTTGCTGACCCAGATGATTGGGTCCATGATCCCTGGGCCTGGCGGTCCGCCCTGGGGGCCCGGTTTGCCATCGCCACGGAGCTTCAGAACACGCCTGTTGTCGCGCGTTGCCCAAGTTGCCGTTGACGTAGTTGCCCGCGGGATGCGACGTCATGTTGACGGTATTCGGGCGCGTTATGACCTCGGACCCATGGGTTGCTCGGTGAATGCGTTCACCGGCCGGCTGCCGCTCTACCTCATACCAAGCGTGCCCGAGCTTGACTACGACCGGCGAGACCAGCCGTCGAACGTGCACTACATCGGCCCATGTGTGTGGACACGCGCCGACGGCGCTGAGGACCCGCCATGGATAAGCGAGCTGTCACCTGACAAGCCCTGGGTTCACGCAACGGAAGGCACGGCGCAATATCAGGAGCCGTTCCTGCTTCGCGCGACGGCGCGTGGCCTTGCCGCAACCAAGACCGAGGTCATTCTCACCACCGGTCAGAATCGTGATCCTGAGTCGCTGGGCTTGCATCCATTGCCGGCGAATGTTCGCGTCGAGCGCTGGATCAGCCACGAGGATTTTCTTCCGCGTTGTGCGGCTTTAATCACGACAGGGGGCGCTGCGACGGTGCTCGCGTCGCTCAAAGCTGGCGTGCCTTTGCTTGTCGTACCAACGTTCTGGGATAAGAGTGACAACGCTCAGAGAGTGGTTGAGGCTGGCGTTGGTTTACGACTGGCGCCGCGGCACTGCACTGCGGAGCGGGTTAACAAGGCTGTGCTGCGACTGCTGGAGGAGCCTCACTTTCGGGTGAACGCACAGCATATGTCCAGGCTGTTCGCCGACGCGGGGGGGCCCAATCGGGCTGCCGAACTGCTGGAGCAACTGGTCAGCCGGGCGCCTGGCAAGAGTGCTACAGCACCCCCAGTAAGAACTGAACAACGCTATGACCGAGTGTATTGACGCTGGCAGACGGTCGCTGTCACCGGATTGCTGGTGTCGAAGAGTTCACATAAGGTGAGGGAGAGATAGAATATCGTGCGCACTAATAATCTAAAACGTTCAACGTTTGTCGCAATGGCAACCGCCTTTGCGTGCGTCATTCTTGTGTCGCAGAATCTGCGTGCACAAGCGATCGAGGGCTTTCCTCTTCTCGAGAGGAATTTTTCGCAGGCGGCTCCGCGAGGTTTCGGTGATCTGAGCAACAGCTGGGCTCAATCGATGATGTGGTGGAAGGGCAATCTGTACGTTGGTACCAGCCGTCAGTCCCTGTGCACGAGTCTTGCCGCTATTAATCAATTTGCGGCGCTGACCATCAGCGAGGCTTTCGCGGATACCTACCTGCCTTACCCGCCGCCGGATCCGAACCTGACGTGTGCTTCGGATCCCGCCGATTTGTCGCTCCAGGCTGAAATATGGCGCTGGTCGCCGATTACCAGCACTTGGCTAAGAGTGTTTCAGTCCCCCGCCACGCTCAATAATCCCGGGCCGGGGGCACCCTACCCGCCCCGCGTTGGAAAGAAACTGCCGTTCGATTCGGCGTTCCGTGGAATGGCTGTTCACCGCGAGCCGGACGGCACGGAAGCTCTGTACGCATTTGGCATCAACACAACGATCCTCTGGGATCGCAGCAAATTGCCGCCGCCGCGGAGTCTTCGCACAACGGACGGCTTAAACTGGACACCCGTTCCGCAAGCCCCCGGTACATTCTTTCACGACCTTCCGTTCAACCCCGACCACTCGAGCTTCCGTTCTCCAGCTTCGTACGACGGCAAATTGTTTGTCCTTTCCGGTCCTGTGTTCGGTCAAGGTTCACTGATTGCATCCGCAAACCCGGCGCAGGGCAACAACGCCTGGTTTCTCGCCGGGCCTCCAGGCCTGCTCTTCTATGAACTTCAAGTCTTCAATGGCTGGCTATACATCGGAGGCTTTGATCCGGAGAA
>Ga0190275_10004116_pt1 | contig 10458 bp, 10 predicted proteins | sample Popmic550T_FD_133745 | JGI IMG/M metagenome (GOLD analysis project Ga0190275, IMG submission 133745) | Populus adjacent soil microbial communities from riparian zone of Yellowstone River, Montana, USA - 550 T | ecosystem: Environmental > Terrestrial > Soil > Riparian zone > Trees stand | place...
CGGCGAGATCCTGGTCAAGGGGCCGAACGTCTTCCAGGGCTACCACAAGAACGAGGAGGCGACCCGGGAGACGATCGTCGACGGCTGGCTGCACACCGGCGACATCGGCGAGATCGACTCCGACGGGTTCATCAAGATCACCGGCCGCAAAAAGGACATCATCATCACCGCGGGCGGCAAGAACATCACCCCCGCCAACCTCGAGGCCGACATCAAGCAGCACCCGCTGGTCTCCCAGTGCGTCGTCGTCGGCGACCGCCGCCCCTACCTGGTGGCGCTGGTCACCCTCGACCCCGAAGAGGCCGCCACGTACGCCAAAGAGCAAAACCTCCCGGACACCCCGGAGCAGCTTGCCGGCAACGCCGAGGTCAAGGCCTCGATCGAGGCCCACGTGGAGGAGATCAACAAGGACTACGCCCGGGTCGAGCAGGTCAAGAAGATCGCCATCCTGCCCCAGGACCTCTCGCAGGAGAACGGCGACCTGACTCCGACGCTGAAGGTCAAGCGAGCCGTGGTCACGGCCAAGCACGAGCAGGAGATCGAAGCGCTCTACGCGTAGCTTCCCGGCAGGCGAGAGGGTGGGTGACCCTCCTCACTCGCCTGACTGGCTGGATCGCTTGGGGCCGTCCGAGATGGCTTCCTGGCCAGCGGCGCAAAACGTTCGGAGGGTCACCCACCCTCTCGACGACCGTGATCGATCTGCGAGCTAGAGCACCGCGAGGTCCACCTGTGTCGCTGTGAGCGGCCTGGAGCGGCTTCTCTCGGACCTCTCGTGAGGGCGGGAGGGCTCGGTGCCCCTCCGAACGTTTTGCGCCGCTGGCCGACAGTGCAACTCGGACGGCAGAACGCGACCCCGCCAGTCAGGCGAGTGAGGAGGGGTACCGAGCCCTCCCGCCCTGACAAGGCGACTAGGACGCCTCGCCGCTTTGTCGCAACAGGACCGAGGTCGTCTGCTCGAGCACCCGCCGCCAGGCCGAGGTCTGCTCGGGCTCCTCTTCGCCGGCCCGCTCCACGACGCGGCGAACGCGGCGGGCGGAGATTTCGAGGCCGTGGCGGCCGGCGATCTCCTCGAAGCGCTCGTAGTCCTTGGCGAGGGTGGCGGTGACCGATTCGAAGCCGTGGCGGGCGATCCTCAGGCGACGCGAGTAGTCCATGATCGGCGTCCCGAACATCAACTCGTCGTTGGGGTCGGGCTCGAGCAGGATGATGTCGACGCCCGGGTACTTCTCCTGCCACATCTCCACCGCCTGGTGGAGGCGCTGGTGGGCAATCAAACGGAAGGTCTGGTTGGCGATCGCCGGCAGGCCCATGTCGGAGACGCGCCGGGCACGGCTGCCGAAGACCGTGGGGATTGTCTTCTGGAAATCGTTGACGTAGGGGACCAGGGGGTTGACGACGACGATGAACTTGGCGCCCTTCTCGACCGCGATGTCGACGTTGGTGGTGGAGCGGATGCCGCCGTCGACGAGCTGCCGCCCCTTGAGGTCGACCGGCTTGTAGACGATCGGCAGGCAGGTCGAGCACTCGACCGCCTTCGAGATCGGCACGTCCGACCAGCCCTCCTCGCCGAAGACGATGCGCTCGCAGGTGTCGAGGTCGGTGGCGGTCAGGTAGAGCTCGCGGTCGAGCAGGCGGAAGTCGTTGACGCGGCCAGCTTCGGAGAGCGCTTCCTCGACGTAGTCGGAGAGCCCGGAGCCTGAGTAGAGCCCGGTCGGCAGCGCCTCGGCGAGGCCGACCCCGATGTCGATCGCCGAGAGCTCGCCGATCCGGACCAGCGACTGCAGCAGCTCGAGGCTGCGCAGGGGCAGGGCCGCCGCTTTGGAGAGGAAGCCGAAGTAGTTGGGCTTGAGGACCTTGTTGAGGTCGAGGTCGTCCATCTCCGAGGGGACGCGCTCGTTGAGGACCTGCATCATCTCCTCGGGGGTGACGCCGTTGGCGAGCATCGCGGCGACGAAGGAGCCGGCGCTGGTGCCGACGTAGACGTCGAAGTTGTTGACGGTGCTGTTGACCGCGAGCAGGTCTAGCGCGCGCAGGGCGCCGATCTCGTAGACGCCGCCGGTGAAGCCGCCACCGCCGAGGACCAGAGCCGTCTTCGAGGGCTTTTTGCGACCGCGCGCTTTACGGCGGGGCTTTGACTCGATGTCGACGACTTTGCCCATGTAAAACGGGATTATCTCAATGCCGTCGGCCGGCTGGGGGCCGGGGGAGCCGCTACCTTGCTTCCCTGACGTGTTGGTAGGGGCGATGAGACGAGGAGCGATTCTGCTGGCCGCCGCGTGCGCGGCCATTTTCTTGCTGTCCGGCAGTGCCCAGGCGAGCGCGGTTTGCGACCAGATGCGGGGCTTATTGACGCGCGGCGGCGGCAACGCCAGCGGCCTGCTGGTGGTCGAGGCCGAAAGCGGGGATGTCGTTTGCGCGCGGGCGGCGCAGCGCCAGCGGCCGCTGGCCTCGAACATGAAGCTGTTCACCACCGCGGCCGCGCTCTCGCGCCTGGACCCCGACTCCCGCATCGAGACCAAGGTCCTCAGCGACGGGCGACTGGACTCCGGCGGCATCCTCCGCGGCAACCTCTACCTGCAGGGAGGCGGCGACCCGGCCCTCGGCACCCCCACCTTCTACAACAGCTACCTGGGCGGCCTCGGCACCAACCTCTTCTCGCTGGTGCCGCAGATCCGCGCCGCCGGCATCCGCGCGGTCAGCGGCCGGCTCTACGCCGACGACACCGTCTTCGACCGCCGCCGGGGCGTGCGCGACTCCGGCTACGCGACCAGCCCCTACATCGGCCCTCTCTCCGGCCTCGCCTTCAACTCCGGCTTCAGCGGCCCCAGCTCCAGCAGCGGGTTCTCCTCCGACCCGGCCAAGCTGGCGGCCTCGAAGCTGGCGCGGGCGCTCAACGCCGGCGGCATCTCGATCCCGCGGCAGGTGGCCCTGGCGCCGGCGCCGGCCGGGGCCGAGCGGGTCGCGCTCGTCCGCTCCCCGCCGCTGACCCAGCTGGCCGACGCAACCAACGTCTACTCGATCAACTTCTTCGCCGAGACCCTGATCAAGCTGCTCGGGGCCGAGCTCGGCGCCGGCGGCACCACGGCAGCCGGTGCCACCGTGGTCGAGTCCTTCGCCCAGAGCGTCGGCTCCGGCCTCAACGCCGTCGACGGCTCCGGCCTGACCCGCTCCAACCGCGCCTCGCCGCGCCAGGTGATCGACCTGCTGCTGGCCATGCGCAACGATCCCGCCGGCGACGACTTCATCCAGGACCTCGCCCTGACCGGCAAGGAGGGCACCGTCGACGGCCGCATGGTCGGCACCGCCGCCTACGGCCGCTGCCGGACCAAGACCGGCACCCTCACCGGCATCAGCGCCCTCTCCGGCTACTGCTTCAACACCAGCGGCCGGATCATGGCCTTCTCGATCCTGATGGGCAGCGTCGGCGACCTGGGTCTCGCCCACCTCAATCAGGACCGCATCGCAGGGCTCGTGGCGGGGTACTGACGGCGGGGAGAACTGAGGGAAGGTTGGCGGGGTGGGTGGGGTGCCCCTCCATCAGAAGCCGTCGCGCAGCTGGGGCGCGCGGCAAGGGCTCGAAACCCCCGTCCTTGAGCTTCTGCTGGAGGGGCACCCCACCCACCCCACGAAGTCCCGCGGATCTCCCGGGGTGAGCAGCTTCCGCAAAGCGCCGGCTCCCGGCAGCTGTCCATACCCGAAGAGCATCCGCGAGACGGGTCTTCTTACCTGAAGCTTCCGTGGGACGGTCTCCGCGCCGAGATTTGGGTCAAACGGGAGCTGTCCGTGGGACGCCCCCTATACCCCTCCCCAGGAGGCTCAAGGACGGGGGCTGGGACCCTGGCCGCGCGACCCAGCTGCGCGACGGCCTCCTGGGGAGGGGTATAGGGGGCGTCCCCCAGCTCAGCCCTCGAGCAACGCCAGCAACCCCGCCTCGTCCAAAATCTCCGTCCCCAGCGACTCCGCCTTCGCCAGCTTCGAGCCCGGGCTCTCCCCGGCGACGACGTAGTCGGTTTTCTTCGAGACCGAGTTGGTGACCTTGCCCCCGGCGGCCTTGACCATGGCCGCCGCCTCCTCGCGGGTCAGCTCGGGCAGGGTGCCGGTGAGGACCACGGTCTTGCCTTCGAGCGGGCCGCCGGTGGCGCGACGTTCCGACTCGTCCGCCTCCAGCCGCAGGCCCTTCCGCTTCAGCTTCTCGACCAGGTTCCAGGTCGGCTCGTCGGCGAGCGACTCGGCGATCTGCACGGCCATGATCGGGCCCACCCCCTCGACCTCCTCGATCGCCTCCGGGTCGGCCTCGTGCAGGGCGTCGATCGAGCCGAAATGGTCAGCCAGGGCCTCGGCGGTGACGTAGCCGACGCCCGGCAGGCCGAGCGCGTAGAGGACCCGCTTGAAGGGCCGCTGGCGCGAGCCGTCGATCGCCGCCAGCAGGTTGCGGATCGAGGTCTCGCCGAACCGCTCCATGCCCAGCAGGCGCTCCTCGTCGAGCTCGTAGATGTCGGCGACGTCGGCGATCAGCCCCGCTTGGAGGAAGCGCATCGCCTGCTTCTCCCCCAGCCCGTCGATGTCCATCGCCCCCTTGCTGACGAAGTGCTTGACGTGCTGGAAGGACTGGCCTGGGCAGCCGGAGCGGTTGGGGCAGATCGTGAAGACCGCGCCCTCCGGCTTCACCGTCTCGGTGCTGCAGGCCGGGCATTTCCTCGGCGGCCGCGGCTTGCGGGCACTCTTGTTGCGGCGCGGCAGTTTCGGCGAGACGACCTGGGGGATCACGTCGCCGGCGCGCATGACGACGACCTCGTCGCCGTTGCGCACGTCCTTGCGAGCCAGGTCCTCCTCGTTGTGGAGGGTGGCGGTGGTGACGGTGACGCCGCCGACGTGGACCGGCTCCAGCATCGCGAACGGGACCAGGTGCCCGGTGCGGCCGACGTTCCAGACGACCTTCGTCATCCGCGTCGTCGCCGTCGTCGGCGGGAACTTCCAGGCGATCGCCCAGCGCGGCTCCCGCCCTACCACGCCCAGCTCCCGCCACAGCGCCCGCTCGTCGACCTTGACGACGACGCCGTCGATCTCGTAGTCGAGCGACTCGCGCCGCTGCTCCCACCAGTGACAGCGCTTGACGACGCCCTCGACGCCCTGATGGTGGCCGGTGTCGGGGTTGACCTTGAAGCCGCGCTCCTGCAGCCATTCGACCTCGTCCATGTGGGTGGCGAGGTCGAGCCCGCGGACGGCGCCGATCCCGTAGATCCAGTTGGAGAGCGGCCGTTCCGCCGCCAGCGCCGGGTCGAGCTGGCGGATCGAGCCGGCGGCCGAGTTGCGCGGGTTGGCGAAGGTCGGTTCTTCGGCTTCGGCCCGGCGCTCGTTGAGGGCTTTGAAGGCGGCGATCGGAAGGTAGATCTCCCCCCGCACTTCGATCAGCTCGGGGGCGTTCTCGATTCGCAGCGGAATCGACTTGATCGTGCGCAGGTTCTGGGTCACGTCCTCGCCGACCCGGCCGTCGCCGCGGGTGGCGCCGCGGACCAGGACGCCGTTCTCGTAGGTGAGCGAGATCGCCAGGCCGTCGATCTTCGGCTCGCTCGTGTAACTGAACTCGGAGGCGGTGATGTCGAGCCGCTTCAGGTAATTGGCCAGCCGCGTCTCCCAGGCCCGCAGCTCCTCCTCGTTACGGGCGTTGCCGAGCGAGAGCATCTGCTCGTGGTGGCGCACCTGCTGGAAGCGGTCCAGCGGCGGCGCCCCGACGCGCTGGGTGGGCGAGTCCGGCGTGCGCAGCTCGGGGTTCTCGCCCTCCAGCGCCCGCAGCTCGTTCAGCAGCTCGTCGTAGACGTCGTCGCCGACCTCCGGTTCGTCGAGGACGTAGTAGAGCCGGTTGTGGCGCTCCAGCTCCTGCCGCAGCTGCGCCGCCCGCTGCGCGGCGGAATCGCTCACGCCGCCGGAGCGCTCGCCGCCAGCATCTCCTCGAAGCCCCAGCCCCGCAGCCGCTCCAGGCCGCCGTGGTCGGTGAGGTCGAAGTGGATCGGGGTGACCGCGATCCGGCCCTGGGCGACAGCGAAGAGGTCGGTGCCCTCGATCTCCTCGTAGCCGGGCTGCCAGCCGTAGATCTCGTAGCGCTTGCGGCTGCCTTCGGGATCCTCGTCGACCAGCTTCAGCTCGTCGTTGTAGATCCGTTTGCCGAGCTTGGTCACCTCGACCCCGCGCGGCTCGCCGGCCGGGCAGTTGACGTTGATCAGGGTCGCCTCGGGCATCGCCTCGGTGGCGAGGCGATTCACCAGTTGCGCCGCGAAGGCGGCGGCGTAGGTGAAGTCGAACTGACCGCTGACGTAGCCCATCCCACCCCCCGAGGACTGCTGGGAGATGGCGACGGCGGGGATGCCGAGGATGATCCCCTCCAGGGCCGCCGCGACCGTGCCGGAGTAGGTGATGTCGTCGCCGAGGTTGGCGCCGTGGTTGATCCCGGAGACGATCAGGTCGGGCCGGCCGCCGACCAGCCCGAGCTCGGCGAAGCGGACGCAGTCGACCGGGGTGCCGTCGGTCGCGTAGCCGCGGTCGCCGTCGCCGAACTCGACCTCGTCGATGCTCAGCGGCGAGCGGGTGGTGATGCTGCGGGCCGTGGCGCTGCGGTTGGAGTCCGGGGCGATGACGTCGAGCTCGACGCCGTCGAGCTCGCGCAGGACCCGCCGGGTCGCCTGCAGGCCCGGGGCGGAGATGCCGTCGTCGTTGGTCAGCAGGATGCGCACGCGGGTTGATTCTAGGCGTAGGAGACCGACGTCAAATAGAGCCCGTCGGGAGGCGCGGTTTCGCCCGCCTCAGGCCGGGCGGCGCCGGCCAGGAGCGCGGTGAAGCTCGCGACGGTGCGGCGGCTGGAGGCGACCTCGAGCATCGTCCCGACCAGGATCCGCACCATGTTGCGCATGAAGGCGTCGGCACTGATGCTGAAGGTGAGGATCTCCTCCCCCTGCGACTCCCAGGCCGCCGCGAGGATCCGGCGCTCGAAGTGCACGTGGTCGGTCTGGGTTGGCGTGAAGGCGGTGAAATCGTGGCGGCCGGGCAGGGCGGCGGCGCAGGCGTCGAGCCCCTCGCGATCGATCCGGTGCGGCCACCAGAGCGCGCGGCCGCGCTCAAACGGGCTCAGCGGCCGCCGGGTGAAGAGCCGGTAGCGATAGCTGCGCGAGGTCGCGTCGCCACGGGCGTCGAAGCCGTCGGGAGCGGGCCCGGCGGCCACCACGGCGATGTCGGACGGCGTGATCCCGTTCAGGCGCCGCTTCAGGTCACCCTGGACCTCAGCGGCCGTGCTGAAGCTGGCTACCTGCCCCAGGGCGTGAACGCCTGCGTCGGTGCGCCCGGCGACCGTCAGCTCCACCGGCTCACGCAGGACCATCTCCAGCGCCAGCTCAAGCTCGCCCTGGACCGTGCGTTTGCCCGGCTGCCTGGCCCAGCCCGAGAAGGCCGAGCCGTCGTATTCGATATCGAGGCGGAAGGAGCCGGGGCTCAAACCAGCTCGAGGTACACCATCTCGGTGCTATCCGAGCGGCGCGGGCCGAGCTTGACGATGCGGGTGTAGCCGCCGGGGCGGGTCGCGTAGCGCGGCGCCACCTCGTCGAACAGCTTGTGGACGATGAACTTGTCGTTGTGCAGGGTCGAGAGCGCCTGGCGGCGGGCGTGCAGATCGCCCCGTTTGGCCAGGGTGATCAGTTTCTCGACCTCGGGCTTGACCGCCTTGGCCTTGGCCTGGCTGGTCTGGATCCGCTCGTGCTCGATCAGCTGCTTGGAGAGGTTCGAGAGCAACGCCTCGCGGTGCGCGGCATCACGGCTCAGCTTGTTCCGCTTCTTGCGATGGCGCACAGTGTTCTCCGCTCCGACCTTGCCGTCTTCTCAGTCTTGCTGGAGATCGAGGCCGCGGGCGTGCAGGGTCTCGATCACTTCCTCGATCGACTTGGAGCCGAAGTTGGGGATCGCGTTCAGTTCGCCGCGCGACTTGCGAACCAGGTCGCCGACGGTCTGGACGCCGGCGCGCTTGAGGCAGTTGTAGGAGCGGACGCCCAGTTCGAGCTCCTCGATCAGGATCTCGTCGAGGCCGTTGTTGCCGGCAACGCCGTCTCCGGCGGACGACGAGAGCGGGTCGGCCATGGGCGCGGCAACCGGTTCACGCGCGGTCAGCTCTTCGACCCGCTCGGCGTCGGTGAAGATCGCCAGGCTCTTGATCAGGATCTCGGAGGCCTCGCGCAGCGCCGCAGCGGGCTCGATCGAGCCGTCGGTCTCGAGGTCCAGGGTCAGTTTGTCGAAGTCGGTGCGCTGGCCGACGCGGGCGGCGGCGACGGCGTAGGAAGCGCGGCGGATCGGCGAGAAGATCGAGTCGATCGGGATCACGCCGATCGGCTGCTCGTCGGACTTGTTCTCTTCCGCCGGCGAGTAGCCGCGGCCGCGGCCGATGGTCAGGTAGACCTCGAGCTTCGTTTTCTTCTCCAGCGTCGCGATCGGCGCCTCGGGGTTGAGGATCTCGACGCCCGAGGGCAGGTCGATGTCCTTGGCGCGGATCTCACCGGGGCCGGTGGCGACCAGCGGCGCCTCGACCTCGTCGGCGTCCGTGTGCATGCGGACGACGAGGTCCTTGAGGTTGAGGATGATGTCGGTGACGTCCTCTTTGACGCCGGGCACGGTCGAGAACTCGTGCGCGACGCCCTCGATGCGAACGCTGGTGATGGCGGCGCCGCCCAGCGAGGACAGGAGAACGCGGCGAAGGCTGTTGCCGAAGGTGTAGCCGAAGCCCTTGTCGAGCGGCTCGATCGTGAACGTGCCGCGACGGTCGTCGATCTTCTCGGAGGTGATGCGGGGGACCTGGAAATCAGTGGTCATGAGTTCCTTGCGTATGCGTGTTCAGAAATTTCAGGATCCGGGCTACTTGGAGTACAGCTCGACGATCAGCTGCTCCTGTACCGGCGCCGAGATCTCGGAGCGCTCGGGATAGCGCAGGATCTTGGCGGTGAGGGCATCGTGATCGGCCTGCAGCCAGGCAGGCACGGTGGAAACGAGTTCCGTTGCCCGCTGGATCGTGTCGGTGGCCGACGAACCAGCCTTGATCGAGATGATGTCCTCGGGACGAACTTGGTAAGAGGGGATGTCGACGCGACGGCCGTTGATCATCCAGTGGCCGTGGCTGATCAGCTGCCGGGCCTGGCGACGCGAGGCGGCGAAGCCGAGCCGGACCAGCACGTTGTCGAAGCGCGACTCGAGCAGGCGCAACAGGTTCTCGCCGGTGACGCCGTCCTGGCGCGAAGCCTTGTCGTAGTAGGCGCGGAACTGTTTCTCCAGCACCTGGTAGTAGCGACGCGTCTTCTGCTTCTCGCGCAGCTGGACCCGGTACTCGGACTGGCGCATGCGGCCGCGGCCGTGCTCGCCCGGCGGGTAGGAGCGCCGCTCGACGCCGCACTTGTCGGTGAAGCAGCGCTCGCCCTTGAGGAAGAGCTTCTGCCCCTCGCGGCGGCACTGCTTGCACTGCGGGCTGGTGTCGCGGGCCATTAGACGCGCCTCCGCTTCTTCGGTCGGCAGCCGTTGTGGGCCTGCGGAGAGACGTCCTTGACCGTGGTCACGTCGAGGCCTGCCGCCTGCAGTGACCGGATCGCCGTCTCACGGCCCGAACCGGCGCCCTTGGCGAAGACTTCGACCCGCTCGAGGCCGTGTTCCATGCCCTTCTTGGCGGCGGCGTCGGCGGTCACCTGGGCGGCGAACGGCGTCGACTTGCGCGAGCCTTTGAATCCGGCCGAGCCGGCCGACTCCCAGGCGATCACGTTGCCGTCGGTGTCGGTCAGGGTGACGATCGTGTTGTTGAAGGAAGTCTTGATGTGTGCCTGGCCGTAGGTGACGTTCTTCTTGACGCGGCGACGGGCACGCCCCTTGGCGGGTTTTTTCTCAGCCATCTTCTGCTCCTAGACCTTGCGCTTACCGGCGATGCTGAGACGGCGCGGGCCCTTGCGGCCGCGGGCATTGGTCTTCGTGCGCTGACCCCGGACCGGCAGGCCGCGACGGTGACGCAGGCCGCGATATGAGCCGATCTCCATCAGGCGTTTGACGTTTTGGGAGCGATCGCGCCGCAGGTCTCCCTCGACCTCGCGGTTCTCGACCGCCTCGCGCAGTTTCATGACCTCGTCCTCGGTCAGGTCCTTGCCCTGCGTGGCGGGATCGATCTTGGTCTCCTCGACGATCTTGCGGGCGGTCGAGTGTCCGATCCCGAAGATGTAGGTGAGACCGATCTCGATCCGTTTGTTCACGGGGATGTTGACCCCGGCGATACGCGCCATGCGCTAGCCCTGCCTCTGCTTGTGGCGGGGGTTTTGACAGATCACCAAGACAGCGCCATTGCGGCGGATGACCTTGCACTTCTCGCACATCGGCTTTACGGAAGCTCGAACCTTCATTGCTCCGGTCTCGTATCGAAAACAGGATTCCCACACGCCCCATGAGTCGGACGGC
>Ga0190275_10004117_pt1 | contig 10458 bp, 13 predicted proteins | sample Popmic550T_FD_133745 | JGI IMG/M metagenome (GOLD analysis project Ga0190275, IMG submission 133745) | Populus adjacent soil microbial communities from riparian zone of Yellowstone River, Montana, USA - 550 T | ecosystem: Environmental > Terrestrial > Soil > Riparian zone > Trees stand | place...
CCGCCGAGCGCGTAGCCGGTCAGGAGCACGATGTCGGTCGTCGGCTTGACGTTGGGCAGCGGCGCGAACGCGATCCGCCCGAGCGCGGCGAGCGCGGCGAGCGTCGCCACGAGCGCGAGCACGCGCGCCGTGGGATGCGACCGCTCGTACCAGGCGAAGCCCGCGACGAGCGCGAGGCCGAGCACGACCAGCGAGGCGGCGAGCCAGCTCACGGGGCGACCTCCGCCGGCGCCGGCGGTGCATGGGTGCGGAGCAGTGCCGCTCCCTCCTCGGGCAGCAGCGCGCCGCCCCCGAGGATGCGCGCCGTCTGGGTCGCGAAGTACCAGCCGCCGCCGAGGACCTCGCTCGTCGGCGCGTCGGCCACGGGCGCGCCGTCTCCGAGCAGGACCGTCCGCTCCGACCACTGCGCGGCGAACTCCGCGTCGTGGGTGGCGACGAGCACTGCGCTCCCGCGCTCGGCGAGCTCGCGCAGGTGCGCGGCGAGGACGTCCTTGTGGCCGCGGTCCATGCCGCGGGTCGGCTCGTCGAGGCAGACGACCGCGGACGGCTCGCCCTCCAGCACGATGGCGAGCGCGAGCCGCTGGCGCTCGCCGCCGGAGAGGTCGCGCGGATGGCGGTCGGCGAGCGCGTCCAGCCCAGCCGCGGCCAGCACGTCCAGCGGCAGCTCGTCACCCACGGTCTCGGCCACGAGGTAGTCACCGGGATGCTGGAGCAGCAGCGCCACGCGCCCGCCGCGCGCGATCCGGCCGCGGGTCGGCTCGCGCAGGCCGGCGGCGAGCCGCAACAGCGTCGACTTGCCCGCCCCGTTGCGCCCCATCAGCGCCACCCGCTCCCCCGGCGCGAGCGCGAGATCGACGCCCTTGAGCACCGCCGGCCCGCGCGGGATCTCGAACCACACGCGGTCGAAGGCGAGCGCGACGGGGGCCTTGTCCCGGCGCCGGAGCCGCCGGCGCGGAGTGGCGGAGGGCCCGGACTCGGCCGGCTCGACCGACCCGCCCAGGCCGCGGGCGCGCAGCGCCGCGCGCGCGTCCTTCACGGCGACCGGCGGCGGCGCCAGGCCGGCGGCGGTGAACAGGCGGGCCCCCGGCGTCTGGAGCGCGGGCGGTGCCTGCTCGAGGAAACCGCGCGGGTCGGCGTCGATCGTCACCGCGCCGCGCTCGAGCGCGATCACGCGGTCGGCGGCGGCGAGGCAGCGCTCCAGCCGGTGCTCGGCGAGCACGACCGCGGTCCCCCACTCCTCGTTGACGCGCCGCAGCACGCCCAGCAGCTCGTCGCCCGCGACCGGGTCGAGCTGCGACGTCGGCTCGTCGAGCAGCAGCAGCCGCGGGCGCCCGGCCAGCGCCGCGCCCAGCGCGACCCGCTGCAGCTCGCCGCCCGACAGCTCGTGCGTCGAGCGCTCGAGCAGCCCGGCGACCCCGAGCGCGAGCGCGGCCTCCTCCACTCCACGCGCGACCGCGGCGTCGCTCCAGCCGCGGTTCTCGAGCGGGAACGCGAGCTCCGCGCGCACCGTGCCCATCACGACCTGCGTCTCGGGATCCTGGAACAGCGACCCGGCGACGGCGGAGAGGTCGGCCGGTCCGTGCTCGCGCGAGTCCATCCCGCCCGCCACCAGCTGCCCGGTGAACTCGCCGCCGTGGAAGTGCGGCACGAGCCCGGCGGCGGCGCGCAGCCACGTCGACTTGCCCGAACCCGATCCCCCGGCGAGCACGACGAACTCGCCCGGCTCGACCCGCAGCGAGACGTTCGCGAGCGCCGGCCGGGCCGCGCCCGGATACGTGTAGGTGACGCGGTCGAGGACGAGCTCGCTCATCGCCCGATCCCCCGCCGGTCGGCGAACGGAAGCAGCGCGACAGCGAGCAGCACGGCCGCGAGGCCGAGCTCGCCGCCGTCGACCGGCGCGAGCAGCGTCGGATACGCGTCGAAGCTCTCCCAGCCGCCCACGGACGCGGCCACGCCGAGCGCCGCCAGCCCCAGCGCCGACGCCGCGAAGGCCAGGTCGTGCCGCGACCACGGCCGCCGCCGGCGCGCGGGCTTCGCGCCGCTGCCGTACCCGCGCACCTCGAGCGTCGCGGCGACGTCGACCGCGCGGTCCAGCGCCCCGCTGGTGACCGCGCGCGCCAGCGCCAGCCGGGCTGCCGGCCGACCCGGCCGGCAGCGCTGCGCGTCGCGGAAGCGCCGCGCGTCGCGCGCGAGCACCGGCACCATCCGGGTCGCGAGCGCGGCGGTCAGCGCGGAGCGGAACGACAAGCGGCGGAACGCGCGCAGCAGCTCGTCGGGATCGACCGCAGCGGAGTGCAGCGCGAAGCACGCGATCACGATCAGCGCCCGCAGCCCGAGGATCGCGCCGTAGGCGGTGGCCTCGAGGGTCACGTCGACCTCCCCGAACGGCGCCAGGTGCCCGAGCCGCGCGATCACCGTCAGCCCGTCGCGCACCACGAGCGCGTTGACCACCGCGATCAGGACCGCGAACGGCAGCCCCCACAGCAGCGAGCGCGCCACGACGCCGCCCACCCGCGCCGCCGCGCCGGCGGCGAGCACCGCGACCAGCAGCGCACCGAGCAGCAGCGGGTGCTCGAACGACAGTGCGACGCCCGCGAGCACGACGCAGAACAGCGAGCCGACGCCGGCACGGGCGGCGTGCAGTGGGCTCGAGCGCCGCCGGTAGGTCACGGCGTCCCTGCCCCTCCGGACGGGAGCGGGAGCGGCACCTCGCGACCGTTCTCCAGCGCGATCGCGAAGCGATCCTTCAGCCGGGTCTCGACCAGCGCGGCGGCCGCCGCGGCGACGCCCACGTCGTCCGTACCCGTCACGACCCACGTCGGCTGCTGGTCCAGGAAGCGCGTCGCCGCCACCAGGCCCGCGCCCGCGCCGAGCGAGCGCACTCGCTGGCCGCGCGGGTCGAGCAGCTCGAAGTGGCGCCCCGCCGCGTCCGGCCGCGCGAACACGCCCGAAACCTGCGGACCCTTCTCGATCCGCCGCGCCGTCGGGTCGACGCGGACCTCCGACCAGCGGCCGACGAGCAGCCGCAGCACGCCCGGGCCCGCACGCGTTCCCAGAGTCCCGGAGCCGCCCACCTTCGCCCCCGCCTCGTCGAGGCGCTTGCGCACCTCACGGCACTCGCGCTGGGAGTCCTGCGCGCAGTCGATCCGCACCGGGAGGCGCTTGCCCTGCGCCCCGGACTTGAACGGCTCGGGGAACGAGCCGACGACCGCCGGGACCCGCATCGCGCCGCCCCAGTCGTGGTGGTCCCACCAGACGCGGTCGCCGGGCGAGAGCCGCCGCGCGGCCGCGCCGGACTCCGCCTCGATGCCGTTGACGTAGAAGAACCAGTCGACCGGCCGGCCGCTGCGCCGGCCCCCGCTCACGCCTTCGATGTTCTGCACGAACCCGCCGCCGTAGCGCGTCTCGACCTTGAACCTGCGCTGCAGCTGGCGCATCACGGTCTCGCCGCCCGGGATCGTCTTGCGCTCGGAGTGCCCGAGCTCCTCGGCGCCGAAGTTGCGCGAGACCGTCAGCTCCGTCCCGCCCGCGGGGGCGGCGTCGCCGGAGCCCAGGCCGCAGCCGCCGAGCGCGGCCGCGAGGACGAGGAGGGCGAGCAGGCGCCTCATCCCACCCGCACCGTCCGCGGCCAGGAGCGCACCATCCCGGCACGCTCGGCCGTCAGCCGAGCCGCGCCGCTCGCCGGCGCCGCGACCTGCGCGACCCCGGCCGCGTCGGTCGTCGCCGTCGCGGAGCCGAGGCGCACCGTCGCCCCCGCGACCGGCACGCCGCGCCCGCTGTCGTCATAGCCCCGCACCGTGACCCGCAGCGGCGCGCCGGGCGCGACCGTCGACGAGGCCGGCGAGACCTCGAGCGTACGCTGGCACGCCTCGCCGCGGGCCTGGACGCACCAGAACCACAGCAGCCGCTCCCCGCCGCGCAGCCGCCGCCCCGTGCCGAACGGCCCGGAGGGGTCGGCGGCGCCGGTCGTTCCGACGCGGCGCCCGACCTTGTAGACCCAGCCGGCCGGCCCACGGCGGCGATCCGGGCCGATCCGGGTCACATACAGCGCGCCGGCGTCGCGCGGCGAGCGCCCGCAGGACCCGTAGTCCTGGAGGCGCACGCGCAGCCGCGTCCCGGCGAGCACCGACAGCGGCGTCGCGCGGCCGACCGCGCAGCGCCGCCCGGTGACGCGCAGCGACCGCGCCGCGAGCTTGACGGGTGCGGGCTCGCGCAGCACGCGCTGCTTGCCGACCACCATCAGCTCGACGGTAGCCGCTCCGGCGGGAGCCGGGGCGAGGACCGCGAGCAGGCCTGTGGCAAGCAGCGCGCGACGCATCAGCGGACCCGGAAGCGCGCCCGCGTCACCGCGCCGCGGTTGAAGGCGCCGTCGACGGCCTTGACCTCGAGCACGTAGCGCCCACGGCCCAGCCGCTGCGGCAGCAGGTAGGACCAGTCGGCCTCGTCGCCGATCTTGAAGAACGACCCGCGGCCGCAGCGCATCGGCCGGAAGCGCTCGCGGCTGCCGGAGAAGTAGCTGCACCTGCGACCCACGCGGCGGGTCAGCCGCAGCTTGACCGACCGCAGCCCCGACGGATCGGCGGTGACGCGGCCGCGCAGCAGCCGCGGCGCCCGCCGGCGCGAGAACACCGCCCCGTCGCGCACCCTGAGCGTCGTCGCCGGTGCCGTCGTGTCGTTGGCCACCGCGCCGGGTGCGCCCGGCGCCCCCGAGCCTCCGCTGCCGGCGCCGCAGAGCCCGTCCGACCCGTCGCTGACGCACACGCGTAGCCGGTTGGAGCGGATCGTGCCCGGCTTGCTCGCCTTGAAGGCCTGGTCGCCTCGCTGCGTGAACGGCCCGACGACCGCCGTGCCGTCCGCCCCGGTGCTCGTGCCGCCGACCGCCGCGCCGCCGATCGGCGTGCCGTCGGCTGCATTGGTGACCCTCACGGTCGCGGTGGCGCCCGGCCGCGCCGTCGCCGGCCCGGTCAGCGCGAGCAGCTGCTCGCTGCCGTCGGCGGAGGCGAACAGGATGCGGTCGCCGTTCGCGATCGGGTCACCGCACGCGCCGACGCTCGCGAACTGCCCGTTCTTGTACTCGGCGAGGAAGCGACCGGTGCCCGGGTTGTAGCCCGTGTTCTCCCCCGCGACCTCGTTGATGGTGGCGCCGAACTGGTCGGACCACGTGCCCCCGATGCTGAACGGCGTCGCCTCGGCCGCCGCGACGAGCGCCGCGCCGCGGGTGGGAACCGGCGACGGGCTGGTGCCCGTCGTGGTGCCGTCGCACTGGTGTCCGGTGGACTCACCGGTGAAGCGGAACGGCCTGATGTCAGTGGTCACCGGACCCTCGAAGAGCGTGGCGTTTGCCCCTTCGATCCGCAGGTCGACGGTCACGGGCGCCGCGAGCGCGGCTGGCGCCGCGGCGAGCAGCACGACACCGGCCGCCAGGCCGGCAAGGAATTTGTGCATGTGGGTTGAGCCACCCCTTCCACGAGGGCTTCGGCTTTGCGGTCGGAGGGAGGTCTCCTGGCTTCCGGGCCGACCGATCGCTCCTTCCCGGGCCGCACGCGGCGGTCCAGTGGCTGCGGCTCGAAGCCGCTCGCTATCGGCATCCCCGGTCACAGTGGCGGGTCCGCGCCGGTCTCTCACCGGGCTTCCCTGTCCACCGACCTTGAACGGCCGGGATGTTACCGTCCGGCGGGCGCCATGACCGTGAATCTGACCCGCATCTACACCCGCCTCGGAGACGACGGGGAGACCCACCTCGGCGACATGAGCCGGGTCCCCAAGACGCACCCGCGGATCGAGGCCTACGGCACCGTCGACGAGCTCAACGCCCTGATCGGCGTCGCGCTCACCGTGCCCGGCCTCCCCGACCGCCACGCCGAGTGGCTGCGGCGGATCCAGAACGACCTTTTCGACGTCGGCGCCGACATCTCCGTGCCCGAGGGCGGGGAGCGCGAGCGCCTGCGCGTCCTGCCCGAGCAGACCACCTGGCTCGAGGAGGCCTGCGACGAGGTCAACGCGACGCTCGAGCCGCTGAAGTCCTTCGTGCTCCCCGGCGGCGCCCCCGCCGCGGCGCACCTGCACGTCTGCCGCACGGTCTGCCGGCGCGCCGAGCGGCGCACCATCGACTGCGGCGACGACGTCAACCGCGAGTGCGTGCGCTACCTCAACCGGCTCTCGGACCTGCTGTTCATCCTCTCGCGCGGCGCCAACGCGGCGGGTGACGAGCCGCTGTGGGAGCCGGGTCGGTACCGCTGACCGGAAACGGCGACATGTACCGCGCGGAGCACCGCGCGCTGCGCGAGCTGCACGCCACCGGCCGCCAGCTCGCGAGCCACTGGTGGCGGCTCGGCGACCGCCTCGGTGGCCCGCCCGCCGCGAGCCTGCAGGACGGCGCCGCGACCGCCCGCGGCATGGTCACCGAGCTCGCGAAGGAGACCGCCAAGCGCGGGCTGCACGGCTTCCCCGCCGCCCAGGGCGTCGGCTCGCGGCTCGCCGGGCTGCGCAACACCGCCGGCGACCTCGTGCTCGAGCGCAACCAGGCGCTGCGGCTCGCGGTGCTCGACGCCGAGCACGTCGTGACGCTGCTGCTCTACCTCGCCGCGCTCGCCGAGAAGCGCGGTGACACGTCGCTCGTGACCTTCCACCAGCGCTGGGCGGAGGAGATCTCCACGGCGCGCGACGCCGTCCGCGACGCCGCGATCGGCCTCTCGAACGACCCCGAGGACGCGATCCGGCCCGCAGAGACCTCTGTCCTCGGCCGCGCCGGCCACGGCGCCGCCAACGCGCTCGGCACGGTCGGCGAGGCGATCGACGGCTCGCCGCTCGGCAAGGCCGCGCGGCGGGTCTCCGGCCGCTAGTGGCGTAGCCGCACGCGCACGTCGTCGACGGGCGGCGGCGCCCCCATCAGCTGCCAGCCGCGCGCGACGAGCTCATAGACCGCGTCGCCGTCGCGCAGCACGATCCGCGGCCGGCCGCCGTCCTCGATGATCGTGCCGAGCGAGGCGTCCGACAGCGGCCAGCGCCCGTAGCGGGGCGCGAGCAGCTCGCTCGCACGGTGCACGTCGATGTGGCGTACGCCGCGGGCGAGCAGCGCCGCGACGACCGTGGCCTCCGCGATGTCCTCGACGGAGTAGACGCGCGGCTCGCCGTCGGACTGCGACGAGCGGATCAGGCCGCGGCGCGCCCACTGCCCGATCGTGTTGCCGGTCACCCCGGCCAGCTCGCCGACCTCACCGGCGAGGAAGCTCCCGTGCGGTGTGTAGTCTGTGGCCACGAGACGTGAAGGTATGCGCTCCGGCGGCCGATAAGGGCTTCTATGACCGTCCTCCTCGTCGTCGCCGGCCTGCTTGCCCTCGTCGGGCTGTGGGTCGTGCTGACCAACAACTCCTTCATCCGCGCGCGCAACAAGGTCGATGAGGCCTGGAGCGGGATCGACATCCAGCTCAAGCGCCGCCACGACCTCGTGCCGAACCTCGTCGACACCGTCAAGGGCTACGCGGCCCACGAGAGCGCCACGCTCGCCGCCGTGACCCAGGCCCGCGCGGCCGCCATGGGCGCCGGCTCGGGCGCCGACCGCGGCGCAGCCGAGGAGCGGCTCACCTCCGCCCTCGACGGCATCCGCGTCGTCGCCGAGCAGTACCCCGACCTGAAGGCGTCGCAGAGCTTCCAGACGCTGATGGCCCAGCTGTCCGAGCTCGAGGACCAGATCCAGGCCGCCCGCAGGATCTTCAACGCGAACGTCAACTCGTACAACACGCGCATCCAGCTGTTCCCGAACACGCTGGTGGCGGGCGGCAAGTTCACCGCGCGCGACCTGTTCCAGCTCGACTCGCCGGCCGAGCGCGCCGTACCGGCCGTGGCGTTCTAGTGGGTCCCACCAACGCCAATGCCGGACGCGGCGACTGGTTCCGCGCGACCCTGGGCCGCCCGGTCACGATCACGATGCTGGTGCTGGGCGCCTCGGCGGCGCTCGTGCTGGGCGCCGCCTTCGGCGGGCCTGCCGCGGCGGCGCTCGCTCCCGTCGCCGTGGTCGTCGCGATCGTCGCCATCGTCTGGTGGATCGCCGACCGCAAGGCGGAGAACGTGTTCTGGAAGCACGTCGCGGACTCGCTCGGCTTCGAGCCCTTCTTCGACCCGACCGCGCTCGAGACGACGACGCCACTGCTGCACGCGGGCGACCGCCGCAGCTGGAAGCACGAGCTGATGGGCCCGCTCGGGGAGAGCGGCCTGACGGCGCGGCTCGCGCAGTACCGCTACGAGGTCCGCGAGGAGAGCGCGAACGACAAGACCCCGGACAAGTGGACGAGCTACCGCTACACGATCTGCCTCGTCGAGCTCGAGTCGGGGATGCCGATGTTCCCGGGCCTCTACCTGCGCGAGCGGCGGGGGCTGCTGGGGGGCCTCGACCACGACTGGCTGGACGGGCGCCGGCTCTCGAAGGTCGAGCTCGAGAGCACCGAGTTCAACGAGACCTACGAGCTGCAGATCGCGTCGCAGCAGGACGAGGGGCGCCTGCGCGAGTTCTTCGACCCGAAGACGATCGTGTGGTTCTCCGAGCACCCGCTGCGCCCGCACGTCGAGTTCCGCGCCGGCTTCCTGGTCGTCTACGTGCCGGGGTACATCGAGGATCTCGGGCGCGTGGTGTGGCTGCTCGAGGCCGCCGAGCGGATCGCGGGCCGCGTGGTCGCCGAGGTCGGCGAGGCCCACGCGACCGTCGCGGGGGAGCCGGCGCCGGGCTAGGGTGGGGCGCGTGCGCGCCCTGCTCCTCGCCATCGTCTTGCTCGCCCTGGCCGGGGTCGCATCGGCGGCCGCCCAGTCGCCGCCCGGCCCGGTGGGCCCGCGCAACGAGCCCGACCCGTCGATCCGCGACGGCAGCGCCCAGCGCGCGCTCGATCGCGCGCGCAAGCGCTGGCGCCGCGCGGACATCCACAGCTACCGCTTCTCGCTCGAGCGCTCCTGCTTCTGCCCGCGCACCGACACGCCGGTCCTGTTCGTGCGCAACGACCGCCCGGTCAACGCGACGGCTGACACGCGCTCGGTCGCGACCGTGCGCCGGCTGCAGCGCCGCGTCCAGGCCGCGATCGACGACAAAGTCGCCGGCCTCGATGTCCGCTACGACCGGCGCGGGATCCCGCGCGAGATCGGCATCGACCAGATCAAGTTCGCCGTCGACGACGAGGTCAGCTACGCCGTCAAGAGCTTCTGGCGCGGCACGCGCGGCCGCGGCGGCCCGGACCAGCCCGCCCCGGCGGACGGCTAGCCGCCGATCCGCGTACGATTGACGGCGATGCTCGTCTTCGCCCTCAGCCCCGCGGCCGAGTACACGATCTCCGCCATCGCCATCTGGTTCGTGATCTTCCCGGCGTTCGTCACGGCCCTGATCGCGCTCGCCGTCGCCGGCGTCCTGCGCGAGCGGACCGAGAACGAGGAAGAGCGCCGGCGCCGCAGCCAGAGCTGAGCTACGGCGGCGCCTCGCCCCAGCCCCAGCGGGGCACGGGCGCGGACGGCGGCGGCTCGGCACCGGGCTGGGAGTTGGCCAGCGCGATCCGCGTGCCCCACTCCACGTAGGCCACGAACGCCGAGCGGAACTCCGGGTCGTCAGGAAGCGCCACGTCGTCGGCGGCGAGCCCGATCAGCGCGACCCAGCGCGCGCGCTGGGTCTCGGTGAGCGCCAGCCCGATGTGCTTGCCCATCATCCGCGGGTAGCCGCCCAGCTCGTCCGTGTAGCGGGACGGGCCGCCGAACACCTCGGCGAGCCAGAGGGCGACGTGGTGCGGGTGATCCGGCGGCATGCGCGCGAAGACCGGCGCCAGCACCTCGTCGGCGCGCACCCGCGTGTAGAACGCTTCGGTGAGGCGGTCGAGCGCCGCCTGGCCGCCGGCCCACTCGTAGAGCGTCGGAGGGGTGATGACGAGAGACTTGCAAGCTGCAAGTCTCCCGTCAAGCCCCGTTCGGACCTACCCGTAGATCGCGCGGATCCCGTTGATGTCGTCCTGACCCAGCGAGCAGTTCGCCTGCTGGTAGGACGGGTACATGATCGCGTTCGTGTCGTTCGAGTGGCCGAGTCCGACGACATGCCCGTTCTCGTGCAGGAGCACGGTCTGCAGGTCATATGACGTCGAGAGCTCCTGGCACCCGAGGTTCCACGGGTAGCGCGTGTTGATGCCCATGTCGGCCTCGTCGATCGACGTGCTGTAGACCGTCACGCCGAGCGTCCCGTCTTCCAGTGCCGCCCAGCCGACGCCGTTCTGGCCGTCGAACTGCTGTCCTCCCGCACAACCGGGGACGAGCGACGGGCAGGTGCTCGTCGTGCCCCCGTTGACGAAGCGGAACTGCGAGCCGGCGTTGCTCCAGGACGATTGCGTGGCGACCAGCGCGCTCTGCCCCGAGACCGGCTGACCGGAGGGGTTGTAGCTCTGGGTCGCACCGGCGTTGTCCCACACCAGCCCGGTGGTGGTCCAGCGTGCGGACGTC
>Ga0190275_10004118_pt1 | contig 10456 bp, 6 predicted proteins | sample Popmic550T_FD_133745 | JGI IMG/M metagenome (GOLD analysis project Ga0190275, IMG submission 133745) | Populus adjacent soil microbial communities from riparian zone of Yellowstone River, Montana, USA - 550 T | ecosystem: Environmental > Terrestrial > Soil > Riparian zone > Trees stand | place...
CAATGCCGATATCGCCGCCCAGCTGATCATCGGTGGGGAAACCGTCAAATCCCACGTCAGTTCCATTCTGGGGAAGTTGGGCGTCAGAGACCGAACCCAGGCGGTCATCGCCGCCTACGAATCGGGGTTCGTCACGCCAGCCGACACCTGACAGGCCCTAATTTGCGGTATCTCGCTTCCGCAAACAGGGCAGGGCCCGACTGCTTGCGTGACAGACCCGGCCAGGTTGGCGATACACCGGTGGGCGTCGGCAATTCTGAGATCCAGTTCACGTTTATTTACGAGACGGCAACATTTGCCCGCCGGATGTAGCAAAGGTCACATAAGCGGCCCCGGAAAGCAGACCCTGAGAATCACCCGGACAGCGAGCCAGGAATCAGACCAACTAGACAAACCCGATGACCAAACGTCACAAATGTGTCGTAGAGAATCCTGCCGCAATGCTGCGTCATCCTTCCGGCGGCATGTGCGGTAGCGCCGAGTTGTTATAACTTCCTCTCGCCTTGGCCCAATCAGTGGGTCGCTGCAAGTTGACCGGCTGCCCATTGAAGCGCGCCGTCCCAGCCCTGCACTAACTCCACCGGCTCGGGTTCGTCGTCCTGTCCGCCTGCTCACTTGTTCCATCACGCAACAATCGAAAGAGACAAGAATGCGCCTGTCTGTTGTTGGTACGGGATACCTCGGTGCCGTTCATGCCGCCGCAATGGCCGAACTCGGTCACGAAGTCCTCGGCGTCGATGTTGATGCGGCAAAGATCCAGGCATTGGCCGAGGGGCGTGCCCCGTTCTTCGAACCTGGGTTGCCGGAATTGTTGTCGCGAGTCAGTGCGAGCGGGCGATTGCGATTCACCACCTCCCTGCAGGAAGCAGCCGAGTTCGGCGAGGTGCACTTCGTGTGCGTCGGCACGCCCCAGAAGCCCGGCTCCTACGCCGCCGACATGAAATACGTCGACGCTGTTGTCGAGGGTCTTGCGGTGCACCTGCAACAGCCATGCCTTGTGGTCGGCAAGTCCACCGTCCCCGTCGGAACAGCGGCCCGGCTGGCGGCCCGGCTGGCTGAATTGGCGCCGGTCGGCGGCCAGGCTGAGCTCGCCTGGAACCCCGAATTTCTGCGCGAAGGTTTTGCGGTGCAGGACACGCTTGCGCCAGACCGGCTGGTGGTCGGCGTCACTTCGGACGCGGCCGACGCGACCCTACGCGAGGTGTACGCCAGCATTCTTGCGACCGGAACGCCATATATCAGAACAGATCTGGCCACTGCAGAGTTGGTCAAGGTGTCGGCGAATGCGTTTCTTGCCACGAAAATTTCGTTTATCAACGCAATATCTGATGTCTGCGAAGCCACCGGCGCCGACATCGTGACCCTCGCCGATGCCATCGGCCACGACGTGCGAATCGGGCGTCGCTTCCTTTCTGCCGGGCTGGGCTTCGGTGGCGGCTGTCTACCGAAAGACATCCGAGCCTTCATGGCCCGGGCCGGCGAACTTGGCGCTGGTGAGGCGCTGACGTTTCTCAAAGAGATCGACGAGATCAATATGCGCCGGCGACTCAATACCGTTGAGATGGCTAGGGCCGAGCTTGGTGGGTCCGTGCTGGGCAAACGGGTCGCGATACTTGGGGCGGCGTTCAAACCCGACAGCGACGACGTCCGCGATTCCCCGGCCCTGAACGTCGCGGCGGCACTGCACATCCAGGGTGCCCAGGTTCGAGTGCACGACCCCGAAGCCACCGACAATGCGCGGGCGCTCTTCCCAACCTTGGAATACACCACCGACATCGAGAAGGTCGTCGAAGGTGCCCAGTTGGTCCTGCACCTCACCGAATGGCGCGAATACCGTGAGCTTGATCCGACCGAGCTTGCCAAGCTGGTCAGCGTCCCGCGCATGTTGGACGCGCGAAATGCCCTGGACATCGACCTCTGGCGAGCCGCTGGATGGCAGTTCCGGGCGTTAGGTCGGCCGGCCCGATGACGACTCCGGTTCACGAACATACGAGAAAAATCAGCAGGGCATCAGTGCAAGGGAATTCGAGATATGTTTAGCGACTTTGGCTCCGCGCTCTCTGCCACGGGTGAGGAGGGTTGGAAAGCGCTGATCCCGCTGGGTGTCGCCGGTTTCATCGTATGGGCGGTCTGGATCTTTCGGGCCGTCAGTTCGCGGTTCTGTCGGCCCATCGTCACCAATTTCCGCACGACCACATCGGTCGTCGTGCCGTCCTACCGGGAGGATGCCGAGATCCTCGGCGAGTGCCTGGAGAATTGGCTTGAGCAGGACCCGACCGAGGTCATCGTTGTGGTCGACGTGGACGACTTGGACTGCATTCGCGTGCTGCGCGCCAATGGTGACCCACGCCTGAAGGTCATCGAATTCAAACATGCAGGAAAGCGCTCGGCGCTCGGCGTCGGAGTGCGAGCCGCGACGAGCGAAATTCTGATCTTCGCCGACTCTGACACCCGCTGGTTGCCGGGCCTGGTCGAAGCGGTACAGATGCCCTTCGACGATCCAGATGTCGGCGGTGTCGGCACCCAGCAGAATGTCTACCAAAGTACGACCAGCGTCTGGCGCAAGATCGCCGACTGGATGGTGGACCTGCGTTATTACGACATTGTCCCCGCCATGGGTCGCAAAGGAGCGGTGGCGTGCCTATCCGGCCGAACAGCTGCGTACCGCCGATCGGTGATCCTGCCCGTGATCGACAATCTCGAACACGAATTCTTCCTGGGCCGGCGCTGCGTCGCCGGTGACGACGGGCGGTTGACCTGGTTGGTGCTCGCCTCCGGTTACAAGACTGTGCATCAGCGTTCGGCGCGCGCGCTGTCGATGTTCCCGGACACCTTCCGCGCGTTCGCCAAACAGCGCATCCGGTGGAGCCGGAATTCCTACCGAACCTATTTCACGGCAATCTGGAAGGGCTGGGCATGGCGGGCGCCTTTCATTACCAAGTTGACCGTGCTGCAGATCATGGTTACCCCCGTGACCATGGGGCTTGCGCTGAGCTTCTTGATCTTCTCGCGGCTGAGCCTGTCAACGGCGGGAATTGTCTTCGCTGTCATCTGGCTGTTGGGCGGCCGATTGATCAGGAGTTACTCGCACCTGCGCCGACGTCCGCAGGACATTTTTCTGCTGCCGCTCTACGAGCTGATGGTCATCATGATCTCGCTGCCCATCAAAACCTATGCGTTGATCACCATGAACAAGCAGGGTTGGCTCACCCGGACGGCCGACTCCGTCGGCGGCGAGGGCCAGGACTCTACGTCGCTCACCAGCGCCGGTCCGCGGCACGCCGCCCATGACGATTCTCGCGAACCAGCGGTGCATGCCCAACCTGCTCAGGCCGAGGCAGCGGCATGAGCCGACGACTTCTGCGCAGCACCGCAGGTGTGCTCGGCACCCTCGTCATACTGGGGCTGGTCTCGGGTCCGACGGCGGCGGCCGGAAGCGCTCCCGGATCCGAAACACCCACCGCAATTGGCACCTCCGCCGAGCCGGCCGGCACTGCCACGTCCGGCGATCCGAGCAGCCCTGCCGGATCGGCACCGGCTGAGACGAGTCCACCGGTCGAGGCGGTGACCCCGGCCCCACCGGTCGTCATCAGTGAGGCGGAGGCAAACCGAGCATCGGCACTGGTCGCGGTGGAAGACCGGCGACTGCAGGATGTCCGGACGGTGACCACTCTGGCTCGATGGCAGGACCGCGCACAGAAGGCGCCCTATCGGTTGGGCACACCGGCCGGCTACACCCTGGTGTTAACTCCGCGATCGGCGATGTACACCCTGGCTGACCTCCTGGTACTCCAACCGCAGACGTTGTTGCGGCTCTCTGACGACTCATACCTGCTGAAGGAACACATCGTCGTACTCGCTGGGGCTGAGCTCAATTTGTCACCGGCTACCGGACTGACCCTGCGACTGGCCAGCTCAACTGAGGGCATCGTCTCGATCGTCTCGATGGGCGGTCGCTTCGTCGCGGTGGGCACTTCGGCCGACCCGGTCACCATCACCAGTTGGGATGAGAACGCGGCGGCCAACGACACCGAGACGACGGACGGCCGGGCTTACATTCGGGCGCTGGGCGGTCAGTTGCAGATGAGCTACGTCGATATTGAAGATCTCGGATTCTGGAGCGGTCGCACCGGTGGCCTGTCGCTGACGGGCACCGACCGGCCCAATACCGGATCGCTTGATACGAACATACTCACCGATGGTGCAGCCACCCCCGGGTTACCTGGTGGGGACGGCACTGTTGGCGACACCCAGATTCTGCCCACCGGGGAATTGCCCACCGGTTCTGCCGCAACGGGCTTCGATCTCGATACGTCGCTGTCCTGGGTCTCCGCGCGGATCGACAACACCACAGTGTCCGGCAACGCGTTCGGGCTCTTTGTCTCGGGCGCCGACGGTGTCCTGATCGACTCATCCACCTTCACGGACAGTCAGATCACCGGCGTGGATTTCCATCGATTCGTGCGTAGCTCGGTCGTCCAACGAAGCACCTCGAACTACAGCGGCGGAAATGGCTTCAGCCTGGGACGAGCTACCCAAGGGGTCCAGATCAATCAGTCAACCGCAGTCGGCAACGCGCAGGATGGCTTCGCCGTTTCCGGCGAGCCGCTGGCAGACGGACCCTCCGCGGTCGGCTCGACTGTTCAGAAGTATGGCAACAGCTCGATCTCGAACTGCACCGCCAACGGAAATGGTCACTACGGCATCACCATCAAGGATGGATTCAACATGTCGGTGGCCAACAACCAGGTGTCGAACAGTCGCATGGGAATCGTGGTGGATGAGAATGCCAGCAAGGTCTCGGTGACAGGCAACCAGATCAGCGGCGTTTCCAGTCATGCCATAGCACTATTGGATGGCGTCACCGACAGCACTGTCACGGGAAACGTCGTCAATGATGGGCCCATTTATCTGCGTGATTCGTCCGCGCAGGTGCAGGGCAACACCGTGCTGGATGCCACCGGCCACGGGGTCTCGGTGGTCGGATCCGCAGTCGGAACGGTGGTCGCCTACAACGTGGTGGGTGGGACGGGCTCGAGTGCCATCGATACGGCCAGGTCCAGCGCTGAGGTTACCCAGATGGGTAACTCTGACGTCGGCTGGCGGGACACCACGTCGTTGCTGACGCACATAAAACGCGCTCTGCTCCAACCGTTGAGCCTGCTGTGGCTGGCGATCGGGATCTTCGTGATCGGCTCCATGATCCGCGGCATGCGGGGCGCCAGCCCGGTCCGCGGCAAGCATCCCTATGCTCACCAGAGTTCGCACCTACGGACGGGCCAGTCGTGAGGGGGCTACGTCGAAAGGGCCTGCTGCCAAAGGGCCGGCTGGCGCTGCTTCTTGTCGGGATCCTGGCGATCGGGGCAACCGCATGCGCCAGCACGGAGACCTCAGGCGGAAGTGCCGCTCCGGTGCCGACCACCACGAGCTCGGCAGCCGTTGCGTCCAGAACGCCATCGAGCAAACCGCCAACGACAGTGCAGGAATCAACGACCCGCACGAAGAGTCCGACGACTCCGGCCGAAACCGAGGAGACGAGCGAGACAAAGGATTCAACGAAGAAGGGCAAACCGACTTCATCCGCGCCGGCACCGGCCTCCCCCGGCACAGCGGACACCGCGGCCGTGACCTGCCCGGCGGGGACCGTTTCAGTCAACGACGCATCGTCACTCGAAGACGCCCTGAAGTCGGCAAAACCCGGCACGGTCATCCAGCTCGCCGATGGCACCTACAGCGGTCATTTCGTTGGCACCGGCTCGGGTGAACAAGACTCCCCGATCTGGCTGTGCGGCGGAAAGGGCGCGGTGATCAACGGCGACTCCATCAAGAAGGGGTACGCCGTCCATTTGAAGGATGCGGAGTTCTGGCGGCTGGTCGGATTCAGCATCGAGAACGCCCAGAAGGGCGTCATCGTCGATAACGGCACCGGCATCATGATCCAGGGCCTGACGGTGTCGGAGATTGGTGACGAGGCAATTCATCTCCGGGCCGGTACCACTTACTCGGTCGTCCGCGACAACGATGTTTCCGGCACCGGGATGCGAAATGAGAAATACGGCGAAGGAATATATGTCGGCTCCGCGTCGTCGAACTGGTGCACCTACAGCGCGTGCGGCCCAGACCGCAGCAACAACAACGCCATTGTGGACAACCGTATTCACGGGACCAGCGCCGAGTCGATCGATATCAAGGAAGGCACTCAGGATGGCCTGATCCAGGGCAACACCTTCGACGGCACTGGCGGCCTTGTCGGCGCCGATTCCTGGGTTGATGTCAAGGGCAACGGTTGGCAGATCATCGGCAATATCGGTGCCAACTCTCCGGTCGACGGTTTCCAGGTTCATTCGGTTGTCGACGGTTGGGGAACCCGAAATGTTTTCCAGGGAAATACCGCAGAGGTCAACGGCGACGGCTTTGGGATTCATCTCGCGCCGGTGCAGGACAACACAGTTTCGTGTGACAACAAGGCAACCGGCGCGGCCAGCGGCATGACCAACACAACATGTACCTAACCGCAGAACCAGGAACGGCGAAGATTCTGAACCCGCAGCGCCATCAATCTGGCTTCCGCCGGGCCCTGGTCAATCTGCTCACCGGGGGTTTGGCGCTCGTGCTGACCACGGCATGCGCCGCGAATGGTGCTGCACACCCGGTGGGTGCTCAGCCACCGGCAACCACCGCCGGCCCCACGGTGGTCGGCACCCCGACACTGCCAAGCCTCGCCCCCCGCTACACAACGCCCGCCTCGACGACCGCCAGTGCGATAACGACATCCACCGGGCCGGACCTCCAGTTGCTGGTTGACGGCATTACCGCAGCTCTGGCTGCGCCTGAACGGGTGCCACCCAATGTTGTGGTCAGCCAGAAACCCACCGCCGGTAATCAAGTCAAGGTGGCTTGGATCGTCAGCACCAACGCTGCCGATCCGAACGCAAGGGCGAACGTGCGGACCGATGCGGTGAAGATCCTGTCGGTGGTGAAGGCTTCGAACCTGGACTACGGTTCGGTGTTGCTAGCTGCCACGGGCACGGTACTCGTGGAGGACAAGAAGAAGGTCACGGTTGTCGTGCGGGCTAAATACACTCAGCCGCTAGTCCTTGGCACAGACTGGCCGACAGTGGCCCCAGATCTCATCTTCACCCTGTGCGACGACAAGCCGGCAGTCATTGCGCCGGCCTACACCTGACGACGCGGGGCAGAGATGCGGGCGATTCGTGCTCTTCTCGCAGTGCTTGCGGTGGTCGGGACGACGCCGTCGGCGCCGGCCGCCGCTGACGCTACGGAAAGTGCGGCTCGCACAATCCCCGCCAGCCGGGTGGCGCCAACCGCCACCGAGCCGATAGCGCCCGTCATGATAATCCTGGACGCCTCCGGGTCGATGACGAACACGGACGCCCCAGGTCCGCGAATCGATGCTGCCAAACAGGCGGTTGTTTCATTGGTGACCGCATTGCCGTCTGGTTCACCGGTGGGGCTGATGGTCTACGGCACCGGAACCGGTTCCAGCGACGAGGAAAAGGCCGCTGGATGTCAGGACGTCAAACAACTGGTGCCGATCGGCCCGGTGGACAAGCCGCAGTTCATCGGTGCCGTCCAGGACGTGACAGCCAGCGGGTACACCCCGATGGGCACCGCGCTCTCGGAGGCGGCGGCTGCACTGCCGCGGACCGGTCCGGCGAGCATCGTGCTGGTATCCGACGGTATCGACACCTGCGCTCCCCCGACAACCTGCGAGGTCGCGACCAGGCTCAAGGCGGCAGACGCAGACCTGGTCATCAATACTGCTGGGTTCCTTCAGGATGCCGCCGCGAGCACTGAGCTTGCCTGCGTCGCCGATGCGGGCGGGGGTACCTTTCGCTCGGCGACTGACGGCGCAGGCCTCACTGCAGTCCTGCAGAGTCAAGTCGACGCCGCGCTACGCCCTTACATTGTCGCAGGCATTCCCATCACCGGAACGCTGAACCCGGCCGGCGCACCGCAAATTGCCCCGGGTCAATACTGGGACACCCTGGCCGCCGGCGGGAACGCGACGACCCATTACTCGATCCGGCTGGTAAGTGGTGCAACCGCCAATATTGCCAGCACTGTTATCCCTGCTGCGCTACGCGGCGGTGGCGCGGATTCGAAATTGAGTGTTGTCACGCAGCTGCAGGATCAGCAAGGGAATCTGTGTCTGCCGACCGAACGAGAAGGCGACAGCTTGCTGGCCGGCAAGGTCGACCCTGTGACGGCGCTGATCTCCGGAGTGGTCGGCGGGCCCAAGTGGTCCAAGCGGTGTCCGGCTGATGGTGATTTTGTCGTGGCGGTGACGCGCGACAGCCCATCCACAGTTCCGACCCGGGTGGAGACGATCGTGCAGCTCGAGCAGCCGGTCAAGCAGCCGGATGCGCCGGTGGCAACCGTTTCTACCGGTTTGCCACCACCCGCGTTGGCAGCGGGCGCTGCTACCGCAGGTGGGGCGAGCTTCAATACGGCCCCGGCCATCTCCACCGGAAGCTACAGTGACACGCTGTCGACCGGGGAAACACGTTACTACAAAGTACATCTGGATTGGGGACAGCAGCTGTCGTATCAGGTCGTCGTGGATAAGATCGACGGCCTGGAGCATGGTTCTGGGTATGCCCGCACCGCCATTGCAACGCCGCTGCGGCAGGAACTGCCCCTGTCGTCGACGAGCAACGCCGCCCGGGGCTTCGGCGGCCCGGAGTCGGTCTCGATGACCGGATCCACTCTCGTTCCGGTGCGCTACGGCAATCGGGACTCCGACCGTAGCGACATCCGCCCCTATCGCCTGGCCGGCGACTATTACCTTTCGGTGGGGATGAGCTACCCAGTTGACGCCGTCCCGTACAGCACAGGTATCTCAATATCAGTCGAGGTTGTCGGGCAGGCCGATCCAGGCCCGCAATATGAGCCGGCGCAGCAATCCGAAACAGACGATCAAACCGAGCAACTCACGGCGCCCAGCCCCCGACCTCAGTCGTCGGCACCATCGACTGCGGTCGCCGGTCAGCAGCCACCGCTGGACACGTCGCCAGGCGGTTACCCGGCTTGGCTGTGGTTCGCGGTTGCAGTGGCCGTCGCCGGAGTGTCAGCCGCCGGTGTGGCGGTGGTTCGCAGGCGGCCGCGGCCAAAGGGGTAAAAGCAGGCCCGACGAGCGCATCAAGGTGAACAGCTAAGCGCACTGTAATGATTGGTGGCGTACGCGCCGGCCCCCGCACCCGTCACGAGGTTATTACACTTGATGACGTTGTTCAGCGGGATCGCAGTGTTCTGCAACCAGATTCCCGCTCCCGGTGCGTTGACCTCCAGCCTGTTGTTGGAAAACGTGTTGTGCTGTCCCCAACCGGCCAGAATCACGTGCACCTGAATGCCTTCGCAGAACGGATTCCTGGTGGAGTTCGGATCCCCCTTGGGGTCGCCGCACTCGGTGGTATTCGGTCTCGGAGAGGTCACGCCATGATTTGAATCGATGAGATAACCATTTCCTTTGACATCTATCCAAGAATCTGCGGAGTTCTTGCCGGCAATCTTGTCTCCGCCCAGGAAATTGCCCTGCACAATGCCGCCAGTTGAGCCCTCTTTGATATCGATATTTTCGGCGGCGGTGTCGACGATGGTGTTGTTGATGATCCGATTCCGGTCCGACCTGTCCGGTAGGCCGCCGGTATAGGTTGACCAGTTGGATACGGCACTACCGATGTACACACCTTCGCCGTAGTTGGGCGAGTCGACGCCAGTGTTATCCACAACGCTATTGGTCAGCAGGTTGTCGCTGGAGAACGCCCGGAAGTGGACACCTTCGTCTCCGATCTGCGTCACTCGAACGCCGTCGATCACATTGTGGTTGGAGCCGTCCAACACAATGCCTTTGGATGCCGACTGGACCGTGAAACCATTAAGCGTCCAGTAATTCGCGTGAAGCAAATGCAAGGCGTAGCCGCCACCAGGACCGCCGCCATCGAGGACTGCTCGACGCGAGCCTTGCAAGACGATCGGTGCTGCTGCGGTACCGGATGCCGCGATGACGAAGCGACCGGGCTCCTGCCCGCTTGGGTCCTTGACGTCTTTGCCGCTATAGGACCCATCCTTCAAGGTAATGGTCATGCCCGGTCGTGCGTCGAGAAGTGCCTTCTGCAGGCTGCGCGCATCGCTCACCACTACCTGATCAACAATTGGATGCGTCGAGCTGGCGCTGGTCGGCGGCGAGCTGGCGCTGGTCGTCGGCGAGCTGGCTCCGACCGTGAACCTCAATTTGACCTCTTCCGCGCCGCTCGCGTCGTCGCGGACGGTGCAGCGCAACTTGTGCGCCCCGGCCGTGGGAGTGACGACGGGGAAACTGTACGGCGCGCTGGTGTCCGCGCCCAGGTAGACACCATCGAAAACACACTTCACCTGGGCGACATGAGTAGCGGCTGCTCGAACTGTGATGGGTGAGAAACCAACGGCCGGCACC
>Ga0190275_10004119_pt1 | contig 10455 bp, 11 predicted proteins | sample Popmic550T_FD_133745 | JGI IMG/M metagenome (GOLD analysis project Ga0190275, IMG submission 133745) | Populus adjacent soil microbial communities from riparian zone of Yellowstone River, Montana, USA - 550 T | ecosystem: Environmental > Terrestrial > Soil > Riparian zone > Trees stand | place...
TCGGCGAGGCCGCCTACCTGCAGAAAGTGGCGCAGACACCGGTCGAGGTGAACCCGCGCTTCGGCTCGTGGTCGATCGAGTCGGCCGCCGTCTCCCTGGACGGCGGGCAGCTCTCGGAGCCGTGGGCGACGCCCAGCGCGCCCGCCTGAGTGATGCCCCAGCCGGAGCTGGACCGCCTGATCGAGGTGATGCACACCCTGCGCCGCGACTGTCCGTGGGACGCCGAGCAGACCCACCGATCGCTGGTCGGCTACCTGGTCGAAGAGAGCCTGGAGGTGGTCGAGGCGATCGAGGACGGCGCCGACCCGGCCCTCGCGGAGGAATTGGGCGACCTGCTCCTGCAGGTGGTCTTCCACTCCGAGATCGCCGCTGAGGAGGGCCGGTTCGACATCGCCGACGTCGCCCGCGGGATCACCGACAAGCTGATCACCCGACATCCCTACGTGTTCGCCGCCGCACCCGTGCCGGATGACCTGCTGGCGTCGTGGGAGCAGCGCAAGCGGGCCGAGAAGGGCCGGTCGTCCGTCCTGGACGGCATCCCGACCCGGATGTCAGCGCTCTCCCGGGCGTCCAAGGTGATCGCCCGCAGCGACTGGCACGAGGACTTGCCGGCGACCGACGCGGTCCCCGCCGCCGACGGGCCCGGCGACATCGGACGGCGGATCCTTGCCCTGGTGGCCGAGGCGCACGCCAACGGCGTGGACCCGGAGCAGGCAACCCGGGCGGCGGTCCGTGACCTGGAGCGCCGGATCGCCGCAGCGGAAGCGGACCGAGTGACGGAAACCACCTGATCGCACTCGTCGGCCCCCATGCTGTCCGTTTAACTTGTCCCGGCCCATTCCCACCACGGTCAGGACCGATAGGGTGGAACCGACGTTTCCGCACACCGAAAGGCACTGCATCGTGGCAACCATCGAATTCGTCGACGCCCGCGAAATCTTGGATTCGCGCGGCAATCCCACCATTGAGGTTGAGGTAATCCTCGACGACGGCTCGCAGGGAAGGGCCGCGGTCCCGTCCGGCGCGTCAACCGGCGCCTTCGAGGCAGCCGAACTGCGGGACGATGACAAGGGCCGTTACGGCGGGAAGGGAGTGCTGAAGGCCGTCGAGAACGTGCAGCAGCAGCTCTCCGCCGAGATCACCAACGTGTTCGAGGCCGACGCCCAGCGGGCGATCGACCAGGCCATGATCGAGCTGGACGGCACCCCCAACAAGTCCAAGCTTGGCGCCAACGCGATCCTCGGCGTTTCCCTCGCGGTGGCCCACGCCGCCGCCGAGTCCGCCGGCCTTCCGCTGTACAAGTACCTTGGCGGCCCGACCGCGAATCTGCTGCCGGTACCGATGATGAACATCCTCAACGGTGGCTCGCACGCCGACTCCAACGTCGACATCCAGGAGTTCATGATCGCCCCGATCGGAGCGTCCACCTTCGCCGAGGCGGTCGAAATGGGCGCCGGGGTTTACCACGCCCTCAAGGCGGTGCTGAAGGGCCGCGGGCTCGCCACCGGCCTGGGAGATGAGGGCGGCTTCGCGCCCAACCTGGACTCCAACGCCGAGGCGCTGGACCTGATCCTCGAGGCGGTAAGGAACGCCGGCTTCGAGCCGGGCGTCGATGTCGGGCTGGCACTGGACGTGGCCGCGTCCGAGTTCTACAACTCCGACGGGACCTACACCTTCGAGGGTCATAACAAGACCACCGACGAGATGGTCGCGTACTACGTCGACATGGTCGACAAGTACCCGATGGTCTCCATCGAGGACCCGCTGAACGAGGAGGACTGGGACGGCTGGAAGAAGATCACCGACGCACTGGGCAGCAAGGTCCAACTGGTCGGCGACGACCTCTTCGTCACCAACGTCGAGCGGCTCAAGCGCGGCATCGACAATGCCACCGCCAACTCGCTCCTGGTCAAGGTGAACCAGATCGGTTCCCTTACCGAGACCATCGACGCGGTGACAATGGCACACCGGGCGGGGTTCACCACGATGATGAGCCACCGCTCCGGCGAAACCGAGGACACCACGATCGCCGACCTGGCGGTTGCCCTTGGCTGTGGCCAGATCAAGTCCGGCGCCCCAGCGCGCACGGAGCGGGTCGCCAAGTACAACCAACTGCTGCGCATCGAGGATCAACTGGAGGACGCGGCGCGCTACGCCGGGGCCGCCGCCTTCCCGAGGTTCAGCGCCAACTGACCGTACGCTTGACCTGATGAGGAGTCAGGTCTGATGGCCCGCGACAGGCGGCCACCACGTACATCGCCGGCCGGCCCGGGACGTTCCACACGTTTCCGGGCCGGCTTGCGCACGTCCGGCTCCCGATCGTCCGAGACCCCTGCCGCGCCGGGCTCCGTCAGTCCCAGAGCCGCGCGGCGGCTGCCGGCGCTGCCGCGCCGGCTCGGCCTCACCCGGCGGGCGCTGGCGGTGCTCAGCGTCCTGGTGCTCCTGACGTTGTCATACGCCAACTCGTTGCGAATCTACATCGACCAGCAGCGTGACCTCGGGCTGGCTCAGCAGCAGATCCAGGAGCGCAACCAGCGGATAGGCCAGTTGGAGGACGAACTGCGCCGCTGGAACGATCCGGCCTTCGTCAAGGCTCAGGCCCGCGAGCGACTCGGTTGGCTGCTACCAGGCGAAACCGGATTCCGGGTGATCGGGCCGGACGGGAAGCCGCTCGGGACCGGGGTGGTGCTGGAATCCCAGAACGAGTTGCCACCAGGTGAGCACTCCCAGATGTGGTTCGACCGGCTCTGGGGTTCTGTCGAGACCGCGGACAACCCGACCCGCAGGGTGGGCCGCTGACCTCGCTGGCATAGACCGAAGGAATACCGATCGGCGCACTCGATCGAGGTTGAAACGATGCAAACGCAGCCGTTCCGCCATCGAGTGCGCGGATCGGTATTCCGGTCCCCTTGAAATGCGAGGCGTTCGACGCATTCGGCAGCCGCACGGCAGAATGGCCGGATGCCGACCCTGATCGGAGCCGCCGATCTGGCGGCCATCGAGGAGCAGCTGGGACGCGCTCCCCGGGGTCTGATCCGGGTGGCCTGGCGGTGTCGAGGCGGCAAGCCCGGCGTCGTGGTGACCGCGCCCCGCTTGCCCGACGGCACGCCCTTCCCGACCACGTACTACCTGACCTGCCCGCTGGCGGTCGCCGGCTGTTCCACGCTGGAGGCGCGTGGGGTGATGACCGAGATGACCAAGCGGCTGACCGAAGACGCCCAGTTGGCCGGCCGTTACCGAGCGGCGCACGAGGCCTACCTGGCCGACCGGCACGTCCTCGGCGCCGTCCCCGAACTCGATCAGGTCAGTGCCGGCGGCATGCCGGATCGGGTGAAATGCCTGCACGTCCTGGTCGCGCATTCGCTGGCGGTGGGACCCGGGACAAACCCGCTGGGCGACGAGGCGGTCGAGATGCTGAGGGAGTTCGGATTCGGCGACTGTTTGGCAGAGACATGAGGGTTGCATCGATCGACTGCGGCACCAACTCCGTACGCCTGCTGGTGGCCGAGCGGACGCCGAGCGGTGACCTGCTCGACGTCGACCGGCGGCTGGTCCTGACCCGGCTCGGTCAGGGGGTGGATGCGACCGGACGATTCCATCCCGATGCACTGAAGCGCACCATGGCGGCGTTCGCGGAGTACGCCGAGGTGATCGCCCGGCACGGTGTGGAGCGGGTCCGGGTGGTGGCCACCTCGGCCGCGCGGGATGCGTCCAACCGGGACGAGTTCTTCACCGGCGTCAGACGGCTGCTCGGCGTGGACCCCGAGGTAATCAGCGGGGACGAGGAGGCGGCACTGTCGTTCCGTGGGGCATTGACGGCGCTGCCGGATGTTGCCGCGCCGGCCCTGGTGATGGACATCGGGGGAGGCTCGACCGAGTTGGTCCTCGGTGCCGGTGGCGAGACACCGCGAATCGATAACGGGTTGTCGCTCGACATCGGCAGCGTTCGGGTCCGCGAGCGGTTCCTGCGCTCCGACCCGCCCACCGTCACTGAGATCGCCGCGGCGGTCGCCCACATCGACTCGTTGCTGGACTCCTGCGGGATCGCGTTCGACACCGTCGCCACCTGGATCGGCGTTGGTGGCACGGCAACCTCACTGTCTGCGGTGAACCAGCGTCTGCCCAGTTACGACCGGACCATGGTGCACGCCTCCCGGATGACGCGAGCGGAGTTGAGCAGCTTGGCCGAGCAACTGCTGAGTTCCACCGTCGAGCAGGTTCGCACCCTGCCGTCGATGCCCGCGAAACGCGCCGACGTCATCTGCGCCGGGGCGCTGATCGCCGACCGGGTGGGCAAGCGGCTCGCGGTGGACCTGACGATCAGTGAGTCGGACATCCTGGACGGAGTCGCCATGGGGCTGCTGGGAATCTGACCGCCCGTACAATCCAGGCAGTGCCCCCGTAGCCCAATCGGCAGAGGCAGGCGGCTTAAACCCGCCCAAGTGCGGGTTCGAACCCCGCCGGGGGCACCGGGAAGAGGTGGTTGAGCTTGTCGCAACCAAGGCCACCTCACACCGCGGCGGTGCCGCGGAACAGGGTGGTGGTCGCGCCACCAACCCAGACCGATCCGTCCGCATCCACCGAAATGGTGATGTCGCCGGCGCGTTCTACACGGGCCCCCTGGGATACCCGATAGCCATCGGACACCTCGCTTGTGCGCACCAGCCACTGCGCGATCGAGGCGCTGATGCTTCCGGTCACCGGATCCTCGGCGACGCCCACGCCCGGGGCGAAGGCGCGCAGTTCGAAGGCGTGGTCGGAGCCTTCCGGGTAGGCTCCGAAGGCGCCGACCATGGCGTCCGGAAGGCCGCTCAGATCGGGCTCCAGGTCGAGCACCTGCTGCGCGGTGGCCAGCCGGACGACCGCCCAGCCGGGCCCGTTGTCCACCCACTGGTGGGACAGCACCGCCGAGCGCTCGATCCCGAACGCCGCCACGATGCGTTCCAGGTAGTCGTCCTCCACATCACCGGACCTGAGCGTCGCCGGAGCGGCGAACGACAGCAGGCCCTCGTCGCGGCGTACCGACACCAGACCGGCACCGCATTCCTGGACGATGCGCCCGTGGTCATGGGGCGTGCCGCCGCTCTCCAGCCAGGCATGAGCCGAGCCGAGGGTGGGATGCCCAGCGAACGACAACTCGCCGCCGGGGGTGAAGATGCGCAGCCGGTAGTCCGCTTCCGGCACCGTCGGGGTCAGCACGAACGTGGTCTCCGACAGGTTCGTCCAGCGGGCCACACGCTGCAGGGTGTGGTCGTCCAACCCCTCGCCGTCCAGGATCACCGCCACCGGATTGCCGAGGTACGGAACCGCGGAGAACACGTCCACTTGTGCGAATGCCCGCGAGGCGTTCATCCATCCTCCTTTCGGTGCTGACCCCGGTCGCTCCCTGACCGCGCGTGGGAAGCTACCGGCCATTCACGGCGTTGCCTACTATGGATTGGTATCCACAAGGAGGAAATCACAATGCATAGCACCAACCCCGTACTCTCGAGGCCGGATGCTTTCACATCGCAACAGCAACAACCCCAGCCCGGCTACCCCCAACAGGGCTACCCGCAGCAGCCCCAGTACGGCTACCCGCAGCCGGGCCAACAGTACCCTGGCCAGCCGTACGCTCCGCAGCAGCCCGTCCAGGCGGCCCGCGGTGTCATGACCATCGACGACGTGATCACCAAGACGGCGATCACGTTGGGTGGCCTGATCGTCACCGCGGCGCTCACCTTCATGTTCCTGCCGATCGAACTGCTCTACCCGTCGCTGATCATCAGCGGCCTGGTGGGTTTCGTCACCGTTCTGTTCGTCTCGTTCCGCAGGTTGGTCAACCCGGCCATGGTGCTGCTCTACGCAGCCATCGAAGGCATCTTCATCGGCGCCTTCAGCTTGCTCTTCGAGACCATGTTCCCCGGAATCGTCGTGCAGGCCGTGCTGGGTACCTTCGCGGCCGCCGGCGTCACCCTGGCCGCCTACAAGGCGTTCCGGATCAAGGTCACCAACCGCTTCCGCAAGGTGGTGCTGATCTCCACGATGGCTTTCGCCGGCGTGATGTTGCTCAACTTCGTGATGGCGCTGTTCGGCGTGGACATGGGTCTGCGGACGGTCGGCGGCGGCTTCAACATGCTGGCCCTGATCGCCTCGGCGATCGGCGTTGTTCTGGCCGTGTTCAACCTGATCATGGACTTCGACTACATCGAGCAGGGCATCGCGGTGCAGGCCCCGGCGTCGGAGTCCTGGCGCGCCGCGTTCGGCCTGACCGTCACGATGGTCTGGCTGTACACCGAACTGCTGCGGATCCTGAGTTACTTCCGGTCCAACTAGCGCAGAGAGTCAGGGCGCCGCAGGCAGTGCCTGCGGCGTTCTGTCGTCCCATCGGGCCGCCCTCGCACGCCGGTGTCAGGGCCAGGGGTCTCGACACGCTCGACGCGAGGCCGCTGCGCGGTTCAGCCGGCTGCCGTGCGTCGCCGGTAACCCAGCTGAAGGGACAGGTTCACCAGATGGCGGTCCAGCAGCGCCCGGGTACCCGCCGCCCAGTGCATCCGGTGCCAGTGGTGCAGCGGCACCCAGCGAGCGGACGCGGTTGTGCCACCGACGTCGTGCACCACCGGGTCGGTGGGATTCGGACAGGTCGCGGCGTAGATGATCCGCACGGCATGGAAGTCCTCGACCACTCCGCTGGGGGAGCGTCCGATCCAGTGGTCGGTTTGGATGTCCAGCAGGTGCGCGATCTCGATGTCCTGTCCGGTCTCCTCCACGGCCTCGCGGATCACCGCCTGGCTCGGATTCTCTCCCCGGTCGATGCCGCCACCCGGCAGCCCCCAGGAGTGCGGCACCGCCGTCCGCTCGGAGAATTCAGTGGCGAGCACACCGCGGCTGCTCAGCACGATCGCGTACGCGGCCAGCCGCTGCCGGACCAGCGGCTCGCCGAGCTCGTCCTCGCTGAGATCCGGGTCGAGTGCCCGCCGCCGCTGCGGGCCACGCTCGGACACCTTCCGGCCATGCGCCGAAACCTGGACGGTGAACGTCAGGTCGTCGCCCTGCCCGGTCGCCGACAGGGGCCGGACGATCCGGTAGCCGAGTTCCCAGGCCAGCCGATGCGGATCGGCGCCGTGCTTCAGCGGACGGACGAAGACACTCGACCCTCCCGCGACCACGACACCGACGATCTGCATCTGCCCATGATGACTGAGGGGTATGGGCGAACCAAACCGACTCCCCGCCCGGTCCCCCGGGCTCCTTGGCGTGCAGCCTTGACAAGTACACTCCGAGCACACAAGACGGCAATGGAGGTCAGCGGTGCAGTACAAGGGATCGGCCAATCTCGACAGCTCCCAGGTGACCAGCAGCAGCGGCGGGGGCGGGGGTGGCAAGCTGGCCGTCGGAGGAATCGGTGGCCTGATCATCGTGGTCCTCGCCATGTTCCTTGGCTTCGATCCGGGTGCGCTGGTGGGGGGCACCGAGGCTGGCCCGCAGCAGACCACCAACCAGTTCGCGCAGTGCCGGAAGGGCGCCGACATCGAGCAGAACCGCGACTGTCGCTTCGTCGCGTACACCAACTCGATCCAGAACTACTGGGGTCAGGCGCTGCCGGGTTACCAGCCGACGACCACGCACATCTTCACCGGCCGGGTGTCCACGGCGTGCGGGACGGCCACCTCGGCCGTGGGACCGTTCTACTGCCCGACCGACCGGGTGGTGTACCTGGACATCGGGTTCTTCCAGCAGCTGATCCGGCAGTTGGGGGCCAAGGGCGGCGACGCCGCCGAGGCCTATGTGATCGCGCACGAGTACGGGCATCACATCTCCAACCTGACCGGCGTGCTGGGCAAGGTGCAGCAGGCCGGGAATCAAACCGGGCCCAACTCGCCGCAGGTGAAGCTCGAGCTGCAGGCTGACTGCTACGCGGGGGTGTGGATGGCGAACGCAGCGAAGGACGTGAACTCTCCGATCGCGGCCGTCACGCAGGATGACGTGCTGAGGGCCGCGGACGCCGCCCGCGCCGTCGGCGACGACCGGATCCAAGAGCAGTCCAGCGGTCGGGTCGACCGCGAGTCATGGACGCACGGCTCCGCCGCCCAGCGGCAGAACTGGCTGGCCCGGGGGTTCAACTCCGGCGACCCGAACCAGTGCGACACGTTCGCCTAGGGCTCTACCCAGTGGGGCACGCGATCGTGGCGCCGTGCTCTCGACCCCACGATCGATCACCAGGGGTTCGGCAGGTCACGGGGTGACCACCTGACCTTCAAGGTCGGTCACCGACGAGGTGCCGCCGATGGTGAAGTACATCCTCGGCTCGCCGGTGCGTTCCCGGTCGTCCACCGTCACCTGCCAGCGGGTCTCGGAGTCGAACTCGTCCCGCAAACGGGCGGACGTCAACACCCCCCAGATCGCCTCCGCGCGGACCCTTGTCACGCTGAACAGCGGCAGTTCCGGACGCTGTGAGCGTTCGTTGATGGTCACCGGGACGGTGGAGGTGCGCAACCGGCGGATGGTCGTACTGGTGCTGCCGGGGAAGTCCAGCCAGGCACCGAGAGTCGACTGGACGCCGATTGCCAGCGCAGTGGTGCGGGGGCCGGTGACGTCCTCCAGGCCCTGCCGAATTCCCCCCTCGGTGTTGAAGTCGAGCGTCGGCAGCAGCGAGCCGTCCGGGTAGAAGAAGACCGTTCGAGACTCCGGCAGCGTGGACACGCTCATGAACACCTCACCGGCGGAGGAATCCACGATCTGCAGCTCCTGGTTGCTGTCCGAGCCCGAAATGCCGGCCGCAGCGCGGAACAGCCCGCCGACGTCGTCGATATTGAAGTCGTCGATCGAGAAGATGGTCTGCTCGACGTAGGCCACGTCGCTCTCCACCTGCTTGATGGTGTCGTCGCGCCACGCCCAGGTCTCCGGCTCGTCGTCCTTGACCACGGTCACCGACGCCCAGTCCTTGGTGATCTCGACCAGGATCAGGTTCGGGCTGCCGGCCGCCTCGATCAACCGGTGCACCATCGCGCGGGCCTGACCGGGGGCGGTAAGATCCACGGTCGTCACGGTGGGGCTGGGGGTGGGAGTTGGGCCTGCCGGGGGGTTGCAGCCGCTGAACAGGACAAGTGCGACGATCACCGCGACCAGGGCAGGGATGCGCACCAGCCGAGACTACCGTGACCGGGCAGACTGAGCGCGTGGACCTTGCTCAGGACGCCCTTCAGCTGGCCCCCGCGCTGCTTGGAGCCCGATTGCGGGTGGGCGCGGTGACCCTGCGGTTGACCGAGGTCGAGGCATACAGCGGGGTGGACGATCCGGCGGCGCACGCTTTTCGCGGCTGGCGACCGCACACCCGGCACCTGTTCGAGCCGCCGGGAACGCTCTACTGCTACCGCTCCTACGGCATCCACATCTGCGCCAATGTGGTCTGCGGGCCGGAAGGCAGCGGTTCGGCGGTGCTGATCCGCGCCGGTGAGGTGGTCGGCGGCCTGGACGTCGCCCGGTCGAGGCGACCCGGAGTGCCGGACGTCCGGCTGGCCCGTGGTCCGGGCTGCGTGGGACAGGTGCTGGCGCTGAGCCTGGCGGATTCGGGACGCCGGATCGGCGAGCCGGGGCTGGAGTTGATCCCCGCCGCTGCTGGGGCCGGCATGGTCCGCACGGGCCCCCGGGTTGGGGTGTCGGTGGCGGCGCGGCGGGCCTGGCGATTCTGGCTGGCGGGGGAGCCGTCGGTGTCGGTCTACCGTCCCAGCCCTCGGCTACAGCCGTGGGCGGCGGCTCCCGCCGGTGACAATGAGTCCAGAAACGAGGCGGGGCCGGACCAAGTATGAGTTGGTCCGGCCCCTATTCGTCCGGGGAAGACGACTCCCGAACTCCGGTCGGTTCGTGAGTCCGTCCGCTCGTCTTGCGGAACGCTCGTGGATTGCTCCACGTGCAATGGACCTCGATCTCCGTCCGGTCGCTGAATCACTGTGACGATCCTTTGGTCTTTCGACCGCCGGTTCGTCGGATTCGGCGTAGGAGTATTTGTACTCTGCCCGGAGTGGCTGCGCAAGACCTCTGCGACCGGATTTCCCAACAGTTCCGAAGGCCACGGAAACGGTCGTCACAAGGGTGTTCGATCGTCCCAACTGTCACATGCGTCACCGTCTCCGGCGACCGCCGGGCCAGCGGTCGGGGCGGCGAAAGAGGCTGCTGGTGCGGTCGAGGAGGAGAATCGAAACGCTCGATCGGACGCCGGGAACGACCCGACCGGACCACCTCATACGCGGTCCGGTCGTGGCTCCTTTTCTAGTTGCCATGACGACCAGATCTGTGGATCGACACGCCGCCCGCGGCTGTCTGGACGCGGGTATGGTGACCCGTAACGGTCACTGTTGACCGGGTTCGGACCCATCGGATCGAGGTTTCAATGACAGATCAGAGCGCGAGCGACCCGCTCGAGGAGTCCCAGGACACCACCGTTGTCGTCCAGCGGTCGGTGTCCCAACCAGTGAA
>Ga0190275_10004120_pt1 | contig 10455 bp, 4 predicted proteins | sample Popmic550T_FD_133745 | JGI IMG/M metagenome (GOLD analysis project Ga0190275, IMG submission 133745) | Populus adjacent soil microbial communities from riparian zone of Yellowstone River, Montana, USA - 550 T | ecosystem: Environmental > Terrestrial > Soil > Riparian zone > Trees stand | place...
CGATGTGCGGCACGAGCAGACCCGCAAACGCGATCGGGCCCGCGAGGGTCACGGCGCACCCGGCGAGCAGCGTGATGCCGGCGATGCCGGCGATCCTGGCCCGGAGGACGGAGATGCCCAGCGTCCGCGCCGTGTCCTCACCCAGCGCCAGGGCGTTGAGCTGCCGGGCATTCAGGGCGGCGAGTGCGACGCCGGCAACGACGAACGGCCAGATGGATGGGAGCACCTCGCTTCTCCCCGCAAGGGAGCCGACCTGCCAGAACCGCAATGTGTCGAGCGCTTCCTCATCGAGCAGCACAATGCCGGACACCAGGCCGGCGCAGAGCGCCGTCACGGCCGCACCCGCCAGGATGAGCGTCACTGGTGTGGCACCGTGGCGGGCGGCGGAGCCGATTAGGAAGACGAGCACGCTGGCCAGAAGCGCCCCGGCGAACGCCAGGAGCGCCTGCGAGAGCGGCGCGACCTGCCCGGCGACCGCGGTGACAGCGACAATCGCTAGTGCGGCACCCTGGTTGATGCCCAGGAGCCCGGGATCCGCGATTGGGTTCCTGGTATGTCCCTGCACGAGGGTTCCAGCGATGCCCAGGCAGATCCCGGTGATCACCGCCAGGATCGTGCGCGGCCATCGCAACTCACGGATGGTCACATCCATCGTGGTGCCCGTCGGAGTGACGATCGCGTGCCAGGCTTCGGCCGGCGAGGAGGGCTGGCCGCCGATGCTGACGCTCAACAAGATCGCCGCAATGAGGGCTACTCCGGCGGTGATCCATCCGGCGGGGAGGGAGCTGGTGGCAGTGGCGCCTGCGCGTCTTGTCACATTGTCCCTTCGATGTCGGCCCGTGCGGCAACTGCTACAGTCTACGACGAAGCAAGGTAAGGCTTACCTAACTGAGCGTCGCTCAGGCTTCGTTCGCACTAGACCAGCGCCGAAAGTGAAATTCGTGAAGACCAGTCACCCCAAGTCCATCTGGCTCGTTGCCGCCACCGTTGCTGTGCTCAGCACTGCAGCGTGCGCATCCCCGGCAGCGTCCGGTGGCGCAGCGTCCCCTTCAGAGTCGTCCGCGGGCGGGTATCCGCTCACCATGGACCATGTGATGGGCTCCACGACAATCGAGTCCAAGCCTCTCCGGGTCGTTGCCCTCGACCCGAGCTACATCGACGCGACCCTGCTGCTCGGCGCCGACCTCGTCGGCTACGTCCAGTACCGCCAGGATCCCACGGATCCCTTCGCTCCTTACCTTGGGGACGTCGCTGACGCCACCGAGGACTCGGTCAACGTCGGCACCCTTGCCGAGCCCAACCTGGAGAAGATCCTCGAGCTCGAGCCGGACATCATCGTCTCCGCCAGGGTGCGCCACGAAGCCCTCTACCCGCAATTGTCGAAGATCGCACCGACGATCTTCTCGGAGAGCACCGGTCCCACCTGGAAGGAGAACATCGTCTTCCTGGGCGAAGCGCTCGGCAAGAAGGCCGAGGCTACGAGCCTGGTCGCGGACTATGAGGAACGCGCCGAGAAGGTCGGCGAAGAAATCCTGGCTGATGACCCGGATGCCACATACTCGCTGGTGCGTTTCGCCGGCGAAGAGACCGCACGCCTGTACTCCTCAGGCTCCTTCATCGGCGAGATCATGGCCGACCTCGGCATCCCACGACCGAAGGATGCCCCAGACACAACGGAGTCGATTTTCGTACCGCTCTCGGCCGAGCAGATCCTGCAATCCGACGCAGGACTGATCATGGTGAGCGCCTTCACTCCTGACGGACCCGAAGGCGACGCATCCCGCGCGCAGAAGGAGCGGTTCGAATCCAACCCGCTGTGGGAGCGTCTTCAGGGTGAGGTCATCCACGTTGACGACGCGACCTTCCTGGCGTCCGTGAGCATCCAGGGCGCCCACGCGGTGATAACCGACCTGGCTGAGCACTACGGCGTGGACCCGCTGCTGCCGTAGCTGCTGCCCTAGCACGCGACGATTCGCTGCCTCTAGAATCGAGTCGTCAACGCTTGAGGAGAGGCGCGGCCATGGCCGAGGTGCGAGTGCTCGAGTTGCGAATACACGGAGTCGCGAACGCTCCGCCTGCCGACATGCTGTGCACCACCACGGAACAGGTCGAGCGTAAGGACGGGGACGAGCAGGGCTCCTTCTGGCGCATCAAGCCGATTACGTCCGGCGTATCCAGCACTCCTGCCGCTCCCGACGTCGAACCTTCCAAGCCCGAGGTGGTCGCAGAGGCCTACTCGTGGGGTAACCAGGCGCGCTCGGGAGGGTCGGGGCTTGCCCTCATCGGGCGGGCGATCGTCCACGTCTGCTGGCTGTTCGTGCTCCCTTTCGGATTGTGCAACCTCGCCTATTGGGCACGCCGCGATATCAAGGGCACCGACGAGAACCCGCAGTGGTGGGCAGGCGGAGACGGAGCTGTCGCGGTTCGGATATTCGCGCTGCTGCAGACACTCTTCTACGCGGTGGGCTTCCTCACCGTCTTCGTCTACCTCATGGGCCTCCAGTGCTTCCGCGCTGTCGAAGCATCCGATGGCGGCACCACATACCTGACCTGTGCCGCGCTGCCGGGCTGGCTCGATTTCCTTGCAGCATGGAACCCGACAGCTCGCGCGGCGTTGTTCAGCCTCGCCCCGATCGCGGTCATCCTCCTGATCTTCATCATCGGCCGTCGCGCCCGGGGACCGTTCAACCCACAGCAGTCGTTCGATGACGACGCCACGCGGCGCCGGAGTACCCAGGCCGGCGCCGACGGCTCTTCCCCGGACGTCCGGCCGCCACGACCACCACTGCTCGGGTCGGTGGGCTTCTGGCACCGTGCTCCGGTGGCGCAGACCTCCGAGCGGTCGCACCTCGCCGGCGCCATTGCCCTGGTCCTGCTCATCCTGGCGGCAGACGCCCTGCTCGACACGGCTCCGGATGCCGATCCGGTGGCGCTGTTCACCGGCTTCGCGGGCACAATCCCGGAGAACACCGTCCCGTTCCTCGGAGTGCTGGCGGGAGCGATCCTGCTCGCCGGCGCGTTCGTGGTGACGGCCGCGGCAGGGATGAGCGGCACGATCTGGTCCGTCCGTTCGAAACGCGCCTGGTCGACAGCCCTCCTGCTCGTCGCGATCGTCGCATACGGCGCGTGGCTGTGGTGGGCACTGATTGTCACGAGGGTGGATGCCGGGGGAGACGTATCGGTGCCCGGCGATAGCGCGCTGCGCGGTCTCGTCATCGCGCCGACTGTGCTGGCCGCGACAGGAGCGTTGATCGCTGTCGCAAGTCTCAGCTGGGGCTACCGGTGGCGTCGAAACCTGATGTGGCTGCTGCTTCCGCTGGCGCTCGGAAGCGTCGCCGCAGCCGAACTGTGGGCCAGGAATCTCCCGGTGGAGTTCGATTGGGTGCGCCCAGCGCTCTCGTGGGCGGCGGTGGCGCTCGTCGTGTCGGCGATCGTCGTGGCGTACCTGCCGTTCAGGGACCCCGAGGTCATGGCGGCGAGGCGTGTCGCAGGCTGGCACGGTAACGGAGCGGCGGTCATCCAATTGCTTGCCTTGCTCGCGTCACTCACCATCACGAGCCTCTTCGTACTGGGAACGCACGCCTGGCTCACCGCAGACGTCGACGAGCCGCAGGTGGAGGACGGCTGGAGAACCGTCGACCTGTCGGCGGGCGTGCCGATCGCCGCGCCGCCATTCCACGACCGGTTCGCGGGCATGCTCGTAGTCATCCTCCTGGTGTTCGGCGTGTTCGCCCTGCTCGCGGCCTCGTCAGCGTTGCGGCGGTTCCCGGCGTTCAGCCTGCCCGGCCCCAGCTTCGAAGCCGATCTCGGTGGCACCCGCCGGCTGGTCACGGAGAAGGACTACCCACCGAACGAAGAGAAGCCCAGCGGACGCCTGCGAGCGGTCGCGGATGCCCGCAGGATCGCCGGTCTCGCGCACCGTGGTGAACCGCTGCTCAGGGTGCTCGCGATCCTGGCCGCACTCGCCCTCGTTCCGCTCGCGATCCCGTACTTCGGTGAACTGCTGGAACGAACTCCCGTCTGGGACACCCTCTCGACCGTCTCACGATGGGCGCTTGGCCTGCTCGCGGGTGCCGCTGTCGCGTGGGTTGTGACCAACGCGGTGACCTCGACAGAGCGACCACTCGGCCTCATCTGGGACATCATCTGCTTCTTCCCGCGGGCCGGGCATCCGTTCACGCCGCCGTGTTACGCAGAACGCGCTGTGCCGGAGGTGGGCAAGCGGATCAGACGCTGGGTAAGGGACGTGTCGGAGGAGGGCGACGACCCGCACGTGATCCTGTCCGCCCACTCGATGGGCGCCGCAATCGCGGTCGGTGCGGTCATGTTCCTGCATGGCGAGAAGGCGGATGACGCGCTTGACCGGACGGCGCTGCTCACCCACGGCGCACAACTCCGCGCCTACTTCAGCCGGTTCTTCCCCGAGGTGTTCGGCGCGCGCGTTCTGGGAGTTCGCGGAACTCTCGGACCTGCCCTGCTCGGCGCGGATCCGTGGGAGCAACAAGTGCTCGAGGACAGTCATCCTCCGGCGCGGCCGCTGCAGAAGGACGGCGACCCGGTCACCGTGGTCCAACTCCTGGGCGGGGATTTCAGGGACCCGGACCATCTGGTCGCGCCGCGGTGGCGGAGCCTGTGGCGCAGGACCGATTACCTGGGGTTTCCGGTCATGGGCTATTGGAGCAACGAGATCAAGGGGGTCAACGAGAACCCGATCGATCGTGGAGCCACCGAGCGCTCCCCGCGGTCGTACCTGTGGGCCGTCGCCAAGCACAACGACTACCTGTCGACACCCCAGTACCGGGCAGCCCGAGACGAACTGATCGAGATGATGGCAGCGAGCCGGCGGGAGCCGGGCCGCACACCAAGTCCCACTAGCCGGCGCGAACGTGCACCCGCTCGCCCTGTCGGCTGAGGAGGTTAGGTTCGCGGAAGGACCGTCAGAACCCGCTCGATGTGGTCCCGGAACTCCGTCATGAAATCCTTCAGGAAGACGGCGGTGCTCTCCAACTTGACTTCGCCGTCGTCGCTGAACACATCCGGAGAATAGTGAATGTACGCCTCAGGTGCGGTCATCTGCCGGGCGTTGCAGAAGCTGAGCACTCCACGCACACTTTGCTGCGCCACAGCCGTCCCGATGGATCCGACTGATGCGCCGATCGTCGCGGCCGGGATGTGGTCCAAGGAATTCTTGCCCCACGGCCGCGAAGCCCAGTCGAGCGCATTCTTCAGCCCACCGGGAATGGACCGGTTGTACTCAGGGGTGACGATGAGCACCGCATCGGAGCTGGCTATGGCATCTTTCAGGGCCATTGCCTCGGGCGGATAGTTGTCGTCGTAGTCCTGGCTGTACAGCGGGAGGTCCCTGATCGGTATCTCGGTGAACACCAGCTCCTCAGGAGCGAGCCGGATGAGCGACTTGGACAGCACCCTGTTGATCGACTTCGAGGAAAGGCTGCCGACGAAATAGCCGACCTTGTAGGTAGTCATGACCATTGCTCCCGAGAAATCAGGGCGCTCGGAACCGCGTTCTACCGGAATCCCGGGTGCCGAAATGAAGAGTGGCTGCTACGAGCCGTGATTGATCGACTCTACAACCGACTGGTGAGGATGACTCAGCTTATTCTTCTTTGCCCGCGGCGCAGGGTGAAAAGCGCCCTATCCCTTCGGTGACCGGCGAGAGTAGGCTGAGCGCGTCCGATGCCGGCGGATTCGTGACCGGCCGCATGACGTCGCCTCATGCACCTCTCCACCGCGAGAACGACGCCGCAACACCCAGATGTCATCTCGTTGCGCCGTGCGCATCCGACCCGATCGTTCGGCGGGATCATGCAGGGGGAGTCATGGCGCCCTTCGACGCTCGCTTTCTGGCCGCGTTCGCGAAGATCTTCGCGTCCGCGGACCTGGTCGGCCTACCGAGCGTCGACGTGGAGATCGTCTCGCCAATCCACGAACCCCGTGCTCACGTCGAATCGCTGCCACGGGTCACGGTGTCGCGCCCCAGCGACCTGGCGCGTGTGGAGTTCCGGTTCGTGAATCTCGACGTGGCGGATGCCGATAGCGGACGCACCCTGGTCCGCGGAGTCGCCTCTCGGCCGGCGTATCTCGTCGCAGCGTTCGGTCCGCAGCATCTGCTCGAGCAGGCCTTCTTCGATCCGAGCGGAGACACGAGCAGATTCGTGGAGAAGGACGCAACAACCCCCGACCCGCCCGGGGGCGCCGAGTCGCCTGCCTATCCCATCGCGGCACGATTGTCGGGATCCAGCCGACTTGCCTTCATCGTGACCACCGAACGCATCCCGTATTCGCAGGCCGGACTCCTGCACGCTATGCGCGTGCTTCCGCTCAGCGTCGCACCGCATGCCGAGGGGCACTCGCCGTTCCTCGACTGGCATGTGCTGGCCGATGACCTCGGCGCACTCTCCCGCGCCGAGGCGACACTCGCCGACGTTGCCCGGATCGCCCGGTTGGAACGCACCGCCAGCGAGCTGGAGCTGCGGTTCGGGGCGCACTCGGCCGTCGCGGCTGTCGCTGACAGCATCAGGGCCGGCGTAGAGATCGGTGCACGTGCCAGGCGTGACCGGCGGCCGCCGGTTCCGCGGGAACCGACCGCCGTCGAGACCGCCATCGAATTGCCGTGGCGACTCCAACTCAGCCCGCACTCCCGGGGCGCCTTCATGCATGCGGTTGACGAGGTGGAGCACTCGGGCCGGGTCGAACTGTGGCACACCCGCCTGGGATGGCGAACGGATGCGCCCGCCGTGATGGATGCAGGCAGCCCTCCGCCGGTCGACGAGTCGGCGTCGCCCTCCCGCACTGTCCGAGCCGTGTGGACTCGCGACTTCACCGAAGGCAACGGGCCGGCGCAAGGCAGCGCCGCCTTCCCCATCGAAAACCTCGGCGACCCCACCACCTTGCCACCGTTCCGGGCCACCCTGTCGGCACGCGACCGCATGCAACTCGTCCACCTCACCTCGAACCACCGCTACCCGGGCGCCAGCCGGCGGTGGTCGCCGTCGGCCGTGCCCGTCGAGAACCTCATGCTGACGACGCTCGGCGGATGGCTCGCCAGCGAAGTGCACTTCCCTGATCCGATCCCGCCCGGTCTCAGCGTCGAGGAATGGCAGCACCGCGCGACCATGGGCCGCGACCACTTCGTCAAGGTCGTCTACCAGGGCATTCTGCTTCCGTTCGGACACCGGGCGAGCCTGATCAAGGTCACCGAACGCCGGGTGAAGGGCGACAACCACGCAACCCTGTACCAACGGTTGTTCGTTGTGCTGCGGCAGCCGGAACGCCGCTACCTGGCGAGCGGCGACAAGCGATACGACAACGTCATGCCATTCCGCTGGGTGCGGATCCTCACGGCGGCCACGCCGCCGCTGGCACTGCCGGTCAAGCTGCATCCGGAGGCCGAGGGCCAGATCTTCATCCCGTCGATCGCGACATCCGACACCCCGGACGGCGCCCTCCCGCCGGCGGGAGTGGAGCCATTCCGGTTCCGGATGATCGCGAACGACATCGACAACCGGCTCGTGGAGTTCGAAGGACCCTTAATCTTCGTCGAGAAGACCGTCTTCGAAACCGCTCGCTCGACGAAGCACCTCATACTCTTCGCCGCGAACGAGGCATCGCCCGCCTACCAGCTGCGTGGCCAGCGGATCGCGTATGCGCCACCGGCTGACCCGGATGACACGACGCTGGCGACCACATCCGTCACCTTCGACGCGCTGTTCGACACGAAGACGGCCGATCGGAGCCGGAATTTCGTACTCCCGGTGTTGCGGGTGGCGAGCGCCGTTGTGCCGGCGATGAGCGCTTTCACGGGACAGACGGAGCCCAAGCACCTCACCTACGCGAAGGCGTACCGTGAGCACGCGTTCAGTGAAACCGGGACGACCAACAACAAGGGCGGCGTCTTCCTCGAGCTCGCTGACGGCAAGGGGATTCCGCTCACCACTCCGGCGGCGATGAACTTCTCCTCGCAGGCTGACAAATCCGGCGCCTTTCTCAGCCCGAATGTGGACATCAAGGCGCTCGCCCGCAAGGTTGGACCGGTGGGCGGCGACCTGGCGGCGCTCGCGTCCACCCCGGATTCGTTCGACGTCGGGGCGATGTTCGGTGCTTTGGGCGGGGCGAAGCTGTTCGGGATCCTGCCGTTGTCCGACCTGCTCCCCGCGTCAGGCAGTCCACTGCCGAAGTTCGTGACGCAGGCGGTGAACACCGTCGTCGCGCTCCAGCAGGGCATCACGCAAGCCCGCGCTTTCGCACTGGAGTTCGGTGCGCTGCTCGACAACCAGACGGCAGCGGTGCAGCAGGCGGCGGTCGACCTCGCGACTGCCGCTGACCAACTCGCCAACGCGATCGTGGTGTTCTCGCAGCCGCCGCATCCGCCGCAGGACTTCGAGGACCTGCTCGGCACGGTCGTGCAACACGCGTCGACCCTGCACACGGCGTTCGGCACGCCTGACGCCGCCACGCCGCTGAAACTGCCGCGCCCCGTCATCGAACGAACGGATGCGCTGCTGCAACGCATCACGGGCGTGGCCGGTGACATCGGGGCAGTGGCCGGCCTCATCGAACAGTTCTACACCGGGTCCCTGCTGCCCGAGCAGGTCAGCGCACGACTCGAGTGGCAGACCGAACTCGTACCCTGGGCGCCCGCCGGTGTCAGCCCGCCGGTGTTCGAGCCGCAGGGCGACAAGTTGCTGCGCCTGACCTCCGAGATCCAGGCACCGCTGGGAAGCGGGCGGGGTGGCGCAGTGGGCGTCCCGACTCAACTGGTCTCCTGCTCGCTGCCGCCGTTCCGGTTGCTGCTCCTCGGCAGCACGGAGTTCATTGCCATCACCGTCGCGGTCATGGAGTTCTCGGTGCGGCCGGGCCGGAAGCCCGACGTGAACGTGCAACTCGACGAGGACAAAGGCATCGAGTTCCTCGGGCCGCTCGCGTTCGTCGAAACCCTGAAGGAGATCATCCCGTTCGACGGGTTCAGCGACCCGCCCTATCTCGACGTGCAGACGAGCGGGCTGAAGGCAGGGTTCGACCTCGCCATCCCCGACCTGGCTGTCGGCGTGTTCGCGCTCACGAACATCCACCTCGGCGCCGAACTGTCGGTGCCGTTCATCGGCGAGTCGCTCGAGTTCCGCTTCTTCTTCGCCTCCCGGGAGGATCCGTTCCGGCTGTCGGTGGCGTTCTTCGCCGGAGGAGGATTCTTCGCGATCACGATCTCGCCCAAGGGCGTTCGGATGATCGAGGCGTCATTCGAGTTCGGTGCGGCCGTCGAGATGAGTTTCGTCGTCGCATCCGGAAGCCTGTCGGTGATGGCCGGCATCTACTTCCGGCTCGAAATAGAGGGCGAGTCGCAGAGCGTGCAGCTCACCGGGTTCTTCCGGGCGCGCGGCGAGGTCGATGTTCTGGGGCTCATCCAGGCCTGCATCGAGCTGTACCTCGAACTGAGCTACCGGTCGATCTCCGGGCCGGGAGGCGACAGCGCCAAGGCCGTCGGCAAGGCATCGATCAGCGTCGAGGTGTCGGTGTGCTTCCTCTCGTTCTCGGTCTCGGTGTCGTGCGAGAAGCAGTTCGCCGGGTCGAGCGGCGACCCGACCTTTGAAGACGCGATGGGGCCGTATACGGATGCGTTCGGCGCAGCCCGTGATCCGTGGGCGGAATACTGCGCGGCATTCGCGCCCGAACCGGTGTGAGGGGAAGTCATGATCGAACAAGCGGTGTTCACCGCGATCCCAGCAGGCCGGTTGACCGACGGCGGGCGCCTCAAGGTGACGATCTTCGTGACTCCGAAGCTCGGGACGGGTGAACCGCCCGGCAGTGACGTGCTGTTCGAGCTTGCCGCGTTCGAGGCGTTCGCAAACTGGCCGAGGACCGTGACGGATGCCCGCTGGGTGCTCGAGGTCGGTGGCCTGGGTGACGTGGAGGCGCAACCGCTCGACGACCCGATTCCACTGAATGCAGAGTTGTGGGAGCAGCTGTTCGGGCGCACGAGCGTCGGTGAAGCGGGCTTCCAGCACTTCGAAGAAGCGGTGGTGCACTCCTACCCGGTCGAAGAAGTCGCGAAGGCGCTGACCGACCTGTACCAGACCATCGCCCGCGTGAGCCCGACCAATTTTCCCGGCATCACGCGCGGTCCGCTGTCCGGGTTCGTCACATCGCTGTCCCTCGACCTGCAGCCCGGCGAAGTGCAGGAAGGCGGCTATCGCCGTGCCATCAAGCGACGCCTGGAATCGTTGCGATTCGCATCCGGCGATCCGAAGTCGCGCTACCTCGACATCGACGTGGTGCCGCCTGCGGAGAAGCCCGCGGTCGCGCTGGCCGCTGCCGCCGCCTTCTATGACCGTTCGGACGACCCCTGGGACCCGGCCACCGCGACCGCTCCGGCGCCTGCACCCGTACCGCCGGAGTTCCACAGTTTCATCGCCCGCTGCGCCGACTATCCCGAGCTGC
>Ga0190275_10004121_pt1 | contig 10454 bp, 10 predicted proteins | sample Popmic550T_FD_133745 | JGI IMG/M metagenome (GOLD analysis project Ga0190275, IMG submission 133745) | Populus adjacent soil microbial communities from riparian zone of Yellowstone River, Montana, USA - 550 T | ecosystem: Environmental > Terrestrial > Soil > Riparian zone > Trees stand | place...
CGACGAAGATGCTCCGCGAGCGCGCCTCGTCGGTGAGCACCCGGCTGAAGTTCTTCAGCCCCTGGTCGAGGGGGAAGAGGTTGTCGGTCGCGCCCTGGCCGACGAGCACCGGCACGTCGAGCCTCCGGCCCTGCCGCAGGTGCCACTCGGGGCCGTTGCGGTCGAGGAAGTCGTGGAGGTGCGTCGGCACGTTGCCCGTCGCGGCCGCCTCGACGAAGCCCTGCACCACCCGCGGCGGCAGGGCGTCCGTCGGCAGCGCGGCCGCGGTGAGGGCTGCGGCCCACTCCGTGCGCGGCACGCCCTGAGGGAACAGGCTCTCGGTCAGGCTGAACCAGGTGATCTCGGGGACCAGCGCGTCGAAGCGGGTCGCCCCACGGTCGCGGACCTCGCTGAGCGCCCCGACGAGCTGGTAGCCGCCGCCGTACGACCCGCCGATCGCGCCGAGCACCGGGTCGCCCGGGCGCTGCTCCTGCACCCAGGGCTGGGCGGCGACGAGGTCGATGACCGTCTGGACGTCCTTGCCCTCCACGTCGGGGTTCTCGATGTGCGTCGTGCCGCCGCTCTCGCCGAAGCCGCGCTGGTCGAAGCTCAGCACGCCGAACCCGGCGTCCGTCAGGTAGGTGAACGCCCCGGGATCCGTCGTACGACTGCCGCCCCAGCCGTGGCTGTGCAGCACCATCGGCACCGGACGCTCCTTCGTGGCGCCCGCCGGTCGGAAGAGCGTGAAGCAGATGTCGACCGGGGCCGTGGTGCCCGGGTCCGGGACGCTCCGCAGGCAGCCGTCGGTCGCGGAGACCGCGTCCGCCGCAGCGGCCGGCGCACCGACGAGCGGCGCGGTCGCTGCCGTGAGCAGCGCAGCGGCGGCAACCGCGAGGAGTCGGGCGGTGGGTCGGTGCAGCAGCGTGGGCATGGCATCTCTCCTGCGACGGGGGTCACAGGCACCAACGAGCCGACGGTCGGCGGGCTACGCCGGGCTCCGGCGACGCGCCCCTCAGGCGTACGGGTCGGTGACCTCGCGCAGCCGGACCAGGCCCTCGCGCAGGCGGTCGGTGAGCTCCGGTCCGAGGTGCTCGGCCCACTCCCGCTCGACACCGATGACCACCTCCATCGCTCGCTGCGCAGCCTGCCGTCCCCGCGCGGACAACCGGATGAGCCGTGCCCGACCGTCCTCGGGATCGGGCACCCGCTCCACGAGGCCCTCCCGCTCCAGCGCGGCGACGAGGAGGCTGGCGGTCTGCTTGGTGACCTGCGCCCGCTCGGCGAGCTCGGTCAGGCGCGTGCCGTCGTCGGCGATGCGCTGGGCGATGCGCGCCTGCGCGACGGTGACGTCGTAGCCGGCGTCGCGCATCGCCTCCCGCACCCGCTCGTCCATCGCACGGTAGGAGACGAACATCAGTGTGGCGAGGTCCATCGTTCCCCTTGACGTAGTCAGCCTTCCTGACCATTATGGTCAGCATCCCTGACGATCATAGAGGGGCGCGACATGACCAGACTTCCTCCCGTCCGGGTCGCCCGGGCGGCCTCGGCGGCTCGCACGGCGGTCCTGGGGCTCACCCGACGGATGGTGCCCCCACCGGTCGGGGTGCTCGAGCTGGTGTCGGGGCTGATCGAGGCCAACACGGTGTACGCCGTCGCCAAGCTCGGCGTGGCCGACGCACTGGCCGACGGTCCGCGCACCGCCGCGGACGTGGCCGACGAGCTCGGCACGCACCCCGACGCGACCTTCCGCCTGCTGCGCGCCGCCACCGGCTACGGCCTGCTGCGCCGGGACGGCGACCGGTTCGCGCTGGCCGCCCTCGGTCGCCCGCTCCTGTCCGACGCCCCCGACTCGATGCGGGCGGTGGTGCTGATGATCGGCGACCCGCGCTACCAGTCGGTGTGGAGCCGGCTGCCGGAGTCGGTCACCACCGGGGAGGCCCAGGCCGAAGCCGTGCACGGCGTCTCGATGTGGGAGCTCCTGGAGCGCGACCCCGACTACGCCGCCACCTTCAACGAGGCGATGTCGCGGCTCACCGCGCTCGACTGGCCGACCGTCGCGGCGGCGTACGACTTCACCCCGTTCCGGCGGATCGTCGACATCGGCGGCGGGCACGGGGAGCTCCTCGCGTCGATGCTCGGAGTGGCCCCCGGGGCCGAGGGCGTGCTGCTCGAGCAGGAGTCGCTCCTGCCGGCCGCGCGGGAGCGGCTGAGCGCGGCCGGGGTGCTCTCGCGGTGCCGCCTCGAGGGTGGCTCGTTCTTCGACCGCGTGCCCGACGACGGCGACCTCTACGTGCTGCGCCGGGTGGTCCACGACTTCGCCGACGACCGGGCGCTCGCGCTCCTGACCACCCTCCGTCGCGACATGCCCGACGGCGCGACGCTGCTGCTCCTGGAGAGCGTGGTCCACCCGGGCGGCGGACCCGACTTCGCCAAGATCCTCGACCTCGACATGCTGCTCCTCGCCGGCGGTCGCGAGCGCACGGAGCGGGAGTACGCCGCCCTGCTCGACCGCTCCGGGTTCGAGATGACGCGGGTGGTGCCGACCATCTCGCCCATCTCGCTCGTCGAGGCGCGACCGGCGGCCTGACGTGGACGCCCTCGCCCAGCTCTGCACCGTCGTGGCGGCGGTCGTCCTGCTCGCGGTCTTCCCCTTCGAGGCGTTCCTCGTGGACCGGCCGTGGGTGCAGCGCTTCCTCGGCATCGAGCCGCACGGCATCGCCAACGTCCACCTGTGGTCGTTCTGCATCGGTGTGCGCAACGCGCTCGCCGGGATCGGCGGCCTGGTGGGCGTGTGGATCGTCAACCGCGGGGACGAGACGACCGGCACCGCCGTGGTCGTCACCGCCCTGTCCTACATGCTGCTCTCGTCGCTCGCGATGGGGGTTGCCGACCTGCTCGGCTACTGGCGCCCCCGGGGCGGCAGCGTGCGTGGCACCGTGGCGTCGTCCGTGCTGCCTGCGGTGGCGCTCGTGGCGATCGCTGTGTAGGTCAGCCCCGCAGGCCGGCCTTCAGCTCCTCGAGCGCCGTGGCCAGGTCGACGCGGGGAGCCCAGCCCCAGCGTCGCGCGCGCTCGGCGAGGATCTGCCCGGTCCACGCCGCACCCTCGTCCCACGTCGGCTCGACGCCCAGCGCGTCGGCGACCGCGCCGAGGTAGTCGCGCTGGGTGGCCGGGCCGCTGGCGACGTTGACCGGCGTGCAGCCGCCCGCGACCGGACCCGCGTCCGGGTCGGCGGCCGTCGCGATGGCGCCGGTGGCCAGGTCGGCGGCGATGCTCGCGAGGTCGTCCACGTGCACCCACGCGAAGGTCTGGTCGGGGTTGGCGTGCCGCTCGCCCTCGTCGTCCCTGATCTCCGCGGGGCGGACGGTGTTCCACACCGAGGAGGCGCCCGGGCCGAGGATGGCCGGCGGGCGCAGCAGCACCCGGGTCGTGCCCTCCATCCGCGCCAGCGCGGCGTCGACGTCGCGCTTCACCACGCCGTAGGCCGACGAGTCGTCGGGCACGAGGGCCGCGGACTCGTCGACGTCGCCGACCTCCGGGCCGCGGTCGTAGACGCCAGCGGTCGAGACGTGCACGAGAATGGGTACGCCGGCGTCGACCGCCGCCTCGGCGATGGCCAGGGTGCCGTCGAGCCCGACCCGGCGCTGGTCGTCGCGTCCGCTGCCGAGCGGGTGGACCGTCGTGACGAGGGCGTCGGCGCCGGCCACCACGGTCGCCGCGAAGGCCGGGTCGGCGAAGTCGCCGACGTGCTCCTCGACGCCGGGGTGCTGCGGGGCGGTGCCCACCCGGCGCACGACGGCGCGCACCGTCGCCCCGCGCTCACCCAGGGCGGACACGACGTGGCTGCCCACGAGTCCGTTGGCACCGGTCACGACGACGATCGGAGGAGTCATGTCTCCACCATGACAGCGCGGTCCTGACGCTCCTCCCGCGCCTCTCCCGGGAGCAGCACGCGAGCCACCACCACGAGCCACACGGTGGCGAAGACCAGGCTGGCCATCACGTCGGTCGGGTGGTGCGCGCCCTGGTAGAGCCGCGACGGGGCCACGACCAGCGGGGCGAGGAGCAGTGGCCAGGCCCAGCGACGCCAGCGCGGCGCGACCGCGGACACCCAGAGCACGATCCCGCCGTAGACGACGATCGAGGTGGCCACGTGTCCGGACGGGAAGCTGTGGTCGGGCACCAGGCCGGGATCGAGGATCTCCACGGGCGGGCGGTCGCGCGGGACGACGTGGGTGACGACGACGTAGAGCGCGAGGTAGCCGCCGACGAGCACGGTGAAGTAGACGAGCGGTCGCCAGGAGCGCTGCCACCACGAGCCGGCCAGGCCGACCAGCACGGCGAGGGCCACCCCGACGATCGTGTCGGCGACCGCGCTGCCGGCAGCGGCCGCCGTGTCGAGGTCGGGCGTGCGGCGGTCCTCGAGCCAGCGCACCACGCCGTCGTCCCGGGGATCGACCACCGAGGCCAGCGGTCCGGTGAGCAGCCAGCCCGTCGCCAGGACGCCGAGGACGAGCACGACCCAGACCAGGGCGAGGGTGCGCGCGGCCTGGCGCCGCTCCGTCGACGAGCTCACGCGCAGAGCCTGCCGCAGATCGGAGGCGGCGTCGTCCACCCCCAGGGACGATCACCGCCCCAGGTGTCGATCGTCAGGGTCGGGGTGCCCCCGGTCAGGACCCGTGGTGGATCGACCGGACCGGGAGGTGCCGGACGCGCGAGGAGCCCCGACCGCAGCGCGGTCGGGGCTCCTCGGGGTGCGTCAGACGACGCGGACGTTCTCGGCCTGCGGGCCCTTGGGGCCCTGCGTCACGTCGAACTCGACCTTCTGGTTCTCGTCGAGCGACTTGAAGCCGCCGGACTGGATCGCGGAGAAGTGCACGAAGACGTCCTCGCCGCCGCCGTCCTGCGCGATGAAGCCGAAGCCCTTGTCGGCGTTGAACCACTTGACGGTGCCCTGAGCCATGATCTGTTCCTTTGTTCTCTGTCGGCGACGACCTGCCGCCGAGCTGCTGAAGACATCCATCCGTGCTGATGTCCAGCGAACCGAAAACCAGGGAAAACGAGATACGGGTCGCGCATGGTGCGCGACCTGGGCGACGTGGAGCCGTCCCCTTCAACACGACCCACCCTACGGCACCGACGCCCGAAGGCGGGACTCGGCGACAGTGAGGTGGTCTCGACCACCTGTGCGCCGGGCGCCGGCGGCAGTAGCGTCCGTGGACGGCAAGGAACGGGGAGGTGCCGATGGCGAAGCCCGCCATCCTCGCTGTCGACGACGACGCGGCCGTGGTGGCCGCCGTCGTGCGCGACCTCCGCCAGCGCTACGGGCAGGACTACCGGGTCCTGCGGGCCACGTCGGGGCAGGAGGCCCTCGAGATCCTCGCCGACCAGCTGCTGAAGGACCGACCGGTCGCCGCCGTCGTCTCGGACCAGCGGATGCCGGGCATGACGGGCATCGAGGTGCTGCGGGAGGTGCGGCAGCAGTCCCCCGACGCCAAGCTGCTGCTCCTGACGGCGTACGCCGACACCGACGTCGCGATCCGCGCGATCAACGACATCGCCCTCGACTACTACCTCATGAAGCCGTGGGACCCGCCCGAGGACCGGCTCTACCCCGTGCTCGACGAGCTGCTCCGCGACTGGGCCAACGGCCACCCCGACCGCGACTCCGAGGTGCGGGTGGTCGGGCACCGGTGGTCCGAGCGCACCGCCGAGGTGAAGACCTTCCTCACCCACAACCACGTGCCCTACCGCTGGCTCGAGGTCGACCAGAGCGAGGAGGCGACCCGGCTCCTCGAGGTCGCCGGCGCCCGCGTCGACGACCTCCCCGTCGTCGCCCTGCCCGACGGCTCCGCGCTCCGCTCCCCCACGACCGTCGAGCTCGCCGGCGCCCTCGGCCTGAGCACCCGGGCCACCCAGCCGCTCTACGACCTCTGCGTCGTCGGCGCCGGCCCTGCCGGCCTCGCAGCCGCGGTGTACGCCGCCTCCGAGGGGTTGCAGGTCGTCGTCGTCGAGCGCGACGCACCCGGCGGCCAGGCCGGGCAGAGCGCGTCCATCGAGAACTACCTCGGCTTCCCCAAGGGCCTCTCGGGCGCCGACCTCACGCACCGTGCGGTGGCGCAGGCGTCGCGGTTCGGCGCGGAGATGGTGCTCGCACGCGACGTCGTCGGCTTCGAGACCCGCGGCCCCGTGCGCGCGGTGCTGCTGGACGGCTCGCCCGACATCGAGGCGCGCGCGGTGCTGGTGGCCAGCGGTGTGTCGTACCGCCGCCTCGACGCCCCCGGGCTCGCCGACTTCGTCGCCCGCGGCATCTACTACGGCGCGAGCGCGAGCGAGGCGACGCAGACCGTGGGCGAGGACGTGTACGTCGTCGGCGCGGCCAACTCAGCCGGTCAGGCGGTGCTCAACTTCGCCAAGTACGCCAGGAAGGTCGTGCTCGTCGTGCGCGGCACCTCGCTCGAGGCGTCGATGTCGCAGTACCTCGTCACCCGCATCGTCGCCATGCCCAACGTCGAGGTGCGGCTGCAGACGGAGATCGTCGGCACCCGCGGGGACGGGCACCTCGAGGGCATCACGCTGTGCGACCGGAGCGTCGGGAGGGTCGACGACGTGGACACGAGCGCGGTCTACATCTTCATCGGCGCTGCGCCGCGCACGGAGTGGCTCGGGGACTCGGTCGCGCGCGACGACAGGGGCTTCGTGATCACCGGCCCCGACCTGCCGTCCGACCTCGCATGGCCGCTCGACCGCGGACCCTTCGCCCTGGAGACCAGCGTGCCGGGCGTCTTCGCCGCCGGCGACGTACGCCGCGACTCGATGAAGCGCGTCGCGTCGGCCGTCGGCGAGGGCGCGATGTCGGTCTACCTCGTCCACCGCTACCTGGCGGCGACATGAGCCTCGTCGACGAGCTGCGCGCGGTCCCGATCCTCGACGGCTTCACCGACGCGCAGGTGGCCGAGATGGCGGCGGCGGGCACCGAGGAGACGTACGGGCCCGGGGCCCGCCTCTTCGACGAGGGCCGCCCTGCCGACGACTGGTGGCTGCTCCTGTCCGGCCGCATCGACCTCGTGCGCCGCATCGGCCACGAGGAGGCGGTGATGGCGACCATGGAGACCGCCGGACAGTGGGCCGGGGGCTTCCGGGCCTGGGACGAGCACGGCATCTACATGGGCTCGGGTCGGGTCATGGAGCCCAGCCGCGTGTTCCGGCTGCCCGCGCCCGAGCTGGCACGCGCCGGCGAGGACTGGTTCCCCTTCGCCGTCCACCTGCTCCGCGGCCTCATCGGCACGGCTCGCCGCATCGAGGGAAACGCCCGCCAGCGCGAGGCGCTCGTCGCGCTGGGCACCCTCGCCGCGGGCCTCGCCCACGAGATCAACAACCCCGCATCGGCCGCCGTCCGCTCCGTCGGGGCGCTGCAGCGGTCGAGCGACGACGTGTTCGCCTCCCTCCAGCGGCTCGCGGGCGTGGGGATCTCGGCGTCCCAGTTCGTCGCGCTCGACGAGCTGCGCCGCTCGATCGACGTCGCGTCCGCGCCCACCGGGGTCGCTCTCGCCGACCTCGAGGAGTCGCTCCTCGACTGGCTCGGCGACCACGCCGTCGACCGCGACTGGGTGATCGCCCCGGCGCTGGCCGCGGCGGGGGCCTCGCCGACGTGGCTCGACCGGGCGGCGTCGGCCCTGCCGGAGGCCGCCCTCCAGGCCGGCCTCGAGTGGGTGGCGAGCTCCGTGACGACCGCCGCGCTCATCGCGGAGGCTCAGGACGCCACCCGCCGCATCTCCGACCTCGTCTCCGCCGTGAAGACCTACTCCCAGCTCGACCGCGCCGCCGTCCAGGACATCCGCGTCGTCGACGGCCTGGAGAGCACGCTGATCATGCTGGGCCACAAGCTGCGTGAGGGCGGGATCACCGTCGTCCGCGACTACGACGACTCCGTGCCGGCCGTCACCGCGAACCCGGGTGAGCTCAACCAGGTGTGGACGAACCTCGTGGACAACGCCGTCGACGCGATGGAGGGTGCCGGCACCTTGACCGTCCGGACCTTCACCGACGAGCGCCACGTCGTGGTCGAGGTGTGTGACACCGGGGCGGGCATGACCGAGGAGGTCGCCGCCCACGCCTTCGAGCCGTTCTTCACGACCAAGGAGGTCGGCCAGGGGACCGGACTCGGGCTCGACATCTCCCGGCGCATCGTCGTCGAGCGGCACGGCGGGACCATCGACGTCAGCTCCGAGCCGGGGCACACGGTGGTGGCGGTGCGGCTGCCGCGACGCGCTGGGAGCGGCTGAGGCCGACCGGGGCCGACCGGGGACCGGGTCAGCCCGTCACGCGCACGTGCAGCCGCACGTGCGTGCCGGTGAGGTCGCTGCCGACGTCGACGGCCGCGACGAGCTGCCGCGCGAGCCACAGTCCGTATCCGTGGTCGGACAGCTCGGCGGGGGGTACGACGCCGGCGAGGGGGTCGACCGGCAGGCCGCCGCCGTCCTGGACGTGGCACACCCACATGTCGGCCTCCTCGTAGAGGTGGACGAGGGTGGGCGGCGCGCCGTGCAGGAGGGCGTTGGTGAGGACCTCGGAGACCGCGAGCTCGAGGTCGTCGACCACGTCCGGGGCGAGCCCGTCGCGCGATCCCTGGGCGCGCACCGTGCGCCGCACGAGCGCGACGTCGGACTGGTCCGAGCAGTCGAGGGTCGTGGCGTCCGTGGGCGGATGGACCACCGAGGCCAGCGCGGCGAGCTCCTCCAGCGGGTCACGGAACCCCGCGTTGGGCACCACGGACCCCCGCAGCCGCAGTCCACCGTGGGCTCGCAGGGCGATGTCGAGGAGGACCTGCGGCAGCGCAGCGGCGTCGTACGGGCACAGCAGGTCGACCGCTCGTCCCGCGAAGACGAGGTTGGCCGCCGACTCCAGCCTGCGGTAGTCGACCAGCTCGGCAGGGGCGCGTCGCGCGAGCACCTGTTCGGCGACGACGCGCGTGCGGACCTCGGGCGTCGTGTCGAGGTGGTCGAGCAGGACGCGGTAGGCGTTCCACTGGGGTTCGTAGGCGACGGCCTCGTCGACGAAGTCGACGGCGTCCGCGTCCGCACCCAGCTCGGTGGCGAGCAGCGCCATGCGCGACGGCGGCGCCATCACGAGCGCCCGCTGTCCCTGCTCGAGGCCTGCACGGAGGAAGCCGCCGGCCTCGGCCGCGTAGGCACGGTCGTCGTCGTACATCAGGCTGGTGTGGGTCGGCGCCACGCTCACGACTCGGGCCTCACGGCTCCACCCGGAGCTGGGGATGACCCAGCCCGGTGAGCTCCAGGACGCGGCGTACGACGGTCGGCACGCGCGCCAGCACGAGGTGGCCGCCCTCCGGCAGGGCGGCTGCGATCGAGCGCAGGCGGGCGATCGTGCACGCGTCGGCGAAGGTCACGCCCTCGAGGTCCAACCGCAGCCGGGGCATCACGGCGGCACGCGAGAGCACCAGGCGGTGCAGCAGGTGCCGGTTGGACACGTCGACCTCGCCCCGGACCTGCACGCCCCAGGGCTCGTCGACTGCGAGGAAGGTGCCGATCGGGGCGATGTCGATGTCGGGCGCCAGCCCGTCGTGCTCCCGGGCCAGCGTCGCCCCCTCACCCGGCTCCAGCCGATGGGTGTCGTAGAGGCAGACCGAGCTGACCTGCAGCTCGCGCTGCAGGCGGGTGGCCATCCGCTCCCAGGCCACCACCTCGTCCATGGAGCCGAGCAGCCCGGGGAGGTCGTCCATCCGTGCGGCCACGCGGAGGCCGGGGAAACCGCGCTCCTGCGCCTGGTGCGCCGCGACCCGGAACCCGTCGGCCACGGCGTGCAGGTCCTCGGGCCGCGACGACCCGTAGGCGCCCTCGAACGAGCTGGTCAGGAGCTGCCCGCTGTCGAGGGCGTGTCCTGCGTCGAGGTGCTGCGACAGGCTCCGGACGAGGCCGTCGACCTGGTCGTCCGAGGCGACGTACAGCAGCTGGTCCCCCGCGGCGAGGCCCTGCCCGACGAAGGTCGCCGCGACCCGGTCGAGCGTGGTCGCGTCGGGCTCGAGCGCACACAGGTGCGTCCCGGGCTCCAGCGCGCCCAGATCGGCAGACGCGCGGTGGGCCCCGAGAATCATCAGTCCAGAGTATGACCCCGTGCCGGTGCGGGACCTACAGTTTCGCCGGAATTTCGGGGGTCCCGACCTGTCACCGGCGCAGCAGCAGCGACGAGTCGCCGAACTCGTGCCAGAGGTACCCCTCGGCGACCGCGGCGTCGTACGCCGCCTGCGTGAGGCGCGCGCCGGCGACCGCCTCGACGAGCAGGAGGTGCGAGGCCATCGGGTCGTGCCAGCCGGTGACGAGGCCGTCCACGACCTGGGGCGGGGCGGCAGGCGTGACGACCCGGTCCGTCCACCCGCGTCCCGCGACGACGGTCGACCCACGGACGGTGGACTCGACGGCACGGGTCGCCGTGGTGCCGACGGCGACGACGCGCCCGC
>Ga0190275_10004122_pt1 | contig 10454 bp, 10 predicted proteins | sample Popmic550T_FD_133745 | JGI IMG/M metagenome (GOLD analysis project Ga0190275, IMG submission 133745) | Populus adjacent soil microbial communities from riparian zone of Yellowstone River, Montana, USA - 550 T | ecosystem: Environmental > Terrestrial > Soil > Riparian zone > Trees stand | place...
ATCCACGACGACCTCACCCTGGCCGACGCCGAAGGGCTGTCGCTGGACACCCTGGCGGCCGACCACGTCGACGCGACCGCCGTACCGTCCGGAGCGGACAACATCGTGCTCCGCGCCGCCCGGCTGCTCGCCGAACGCTCGGGCCGACCCGCGCGGGGGTCCTTCGCGGTCCGCAAGGACATCCCGGTCGCAGGGGGCATGGCCGGAGGCTCGGCCGACGCCGCTGCCGCCCTCGTCGCGTGCGACCGGCTGTGGGACCTGCACACGCCCGACGACGTGCTGCTCGCCCTCGCCGCCGAGCTCGGGAGCGACGTCCCGTTTGCGCTCGTCGGGGGCACGGCGCGAGGTGTCGGCCGCGGCGAGGTCGTCACGCCCGTCGCCGACGGCGGTGCGTGGTGGTGGGTGGCGGTCCCGGCGACCGAGGGCCTGTCGACGCCCGCCGTCTACGCCCACTTCGACGCCCTCCGGCCCGACGCCCCGGAGGTGCCGGCGGCGGCGGAGCCACTGCTCGCCGCCCTCGCGACGCGCGAGCCCCTCCGGCTGGCGCGCGCGCTCCACAACGACCTCCAGGAGCCGGCGATCGACCTGCGCCCCGAGCTCGGCGACCTGATCGCGCTCGGCGAGACGGAGGGTGCCCTGCGCGGGCTGGTCAGCGGCTCCGGCCCGACGGTCGTCTTCCTGTGCGAGTCCGCCGACGGCGCCCGTGAGACCGCGGTCGGCCTGGCGGCGGTCGGCCACGACGTCGTGCTCACCGCCACCGGGCCCGTCGCCGGAGCCCACGTCGTGGACGGTGCGTGATGGCCAACCTGATCAACCTCGAGCGGGTCTCGAAGTCCTACGGCGTCCGCCCGCTGCTCGACAACGTCTCCCTCGGCATCTCCGTCGGTGAGCGCGTCGGCGTCGTCGGTCGCAACGGCGACGGCAAGACCACCCTGCTCGAGGTGATGACGGGGCTCGAGGAGCCCGACGCCGGCCGGGTCTCGCGCGCCCGCGGCGTCGAGATCGGCTACCTCCACCAGGGCGACGAGCTCGTCGACACCCACACCGTCCGCGAGGCGGTGCTGGCCGGTCGCGCCGACCACGAGTGGGCCGCCGACCCGACCACGCGACAGGTCGTCGAGGAGCTGCTGGCCGGGGTCACCCTCGACCGTGCGGTCGTCGGGCTGTCGGGCGGCGAGCGGCGTCGCTGTGCCCTGGCCGCGCTGCTGCTCTCGCGGCACGACCTCGTCGTCCTCGACGAGCCCACCAACCACCTCGACGTGGAGGCGGTCGCCTGGCTGGCGTCCCACCTGGTCAGCCTGCCCAGCGCGCTGATCGTCGTCACCCACGACCGCTGGTTCCTCGACGAGGTGTGCCAGACGACGTGGGAGGTCCACGACGGAGCGGTGGACTCCTACGAGGGCGGCTACGCGGCGTACGTCCTGGCGAAGGCGGAGCGGCAGCGGCAGGCGGCGGCGAGCGAGACCCGCCGGCAGAACCTCGCCCGCAAGGAGCTCGCCTGGCTGCGGCGCGGGCCGCCGGCGCGTACGTCGAAGCCGAAGTTCCGCATCGACGCGGCCAACGCGCTCATCGACGACGTACCGCCGCCGCGCGACCCGATGGAGCTGCAGCGCTTCGCCAGCCAGCGGCTCGGCAAGGACGTGATCGACATCGAGGACGTCGACCTCGCGCGCGGTGACCGGGTGCTCCTCGACCACGCCACGTGGCGGATCGGGCCGGGCGACCGCATCGGCATCGTCGGCGTCAACGGGGCCGGCAAGACCTCCCTGCTGTCCCTGGTCTCCGGGGAGCTCGCGCCGGACGTCGGCAAGGTCAAGCGCGGGCGCACGGTCGAGATGCAGTACCTGACGCAGGCGCTCGACGAGATCGACCCCGCGGCGAGGGTGCTGCCGACCGTCGAGTCGATCCGTCGCGTCACGAAGACGCTCGACGGGCAGGAGCTCACGGCGACGTCGCTGCTGGAGCGCTTCGGCTTCACCGGTGACCGGCTGACGGCGCGGCTGGGCGACCTCTCAGGGGGCGAGCGGCGGCGCTTCCAGCTGCTCAAGCTGCTGCTCACCGAGCCCAACGTGCTGCTCCTCGACGAGCCCACCAACGACCTCGACATCGACACGCTCAACGTGCTCGAGGACTTCCTGGACAGCTGGCCCGGCACGCTGATCGTGGTGTCGCACGACCGCTACTTCCTCGAGCGGGTCACCGACTCGGTGTGGGCGCTCCTCGGCGACGGCCAGGTGTCGATGCTGCCGCGTGGGGTCGACGAGTACCTCGAGCGCCGACTTGCGCAGCACTCTTCGGCGGGCGGTACCCAACAGCTCGGCGCCGAGAGTGGCGGCGTACGTCACTCGTTGGCCGGAGCAGCAGGTCAGGCGCCGCCCGCGCCGCAGGTGGCCGAGCCGGACGCCCCGGCCAAGGCCCGGCCCGGCAGCGCGGAGGACCGCGCCGCCCGCAAGGTGCTGGCCCGGGTGGAGAAGCAGCTCGAGCGGATCGCGGCACGCGAGGCCGAGCTGCACGCCGAGATGGAGGCCCACCTCACCGACTACGCGCTGCTGGCGCGCGTGGGTGAGGAGCTCGGCGTGCTCGCCGCCGAGAAGGACGAGCTCGAGCTGGAGTGGCTCGAGGCGTCCGAGGCCGTCGAGTAGGCGCGCGGACAGAACCTCCCGCTCGTCGCACGCGCACGCGTGGGCCTCGGCCGGTCGAGCGACCTGTGTCCGCGCGTCTACGGCGCGGGAGTGCCGAAGGGCGCCAGGAGCGAGCGCAGGAGCGACGCGAGCCTGGCGCGTTCGCGCTCGGGCAGGGCCGCGAGCAGGTCGGCCTCCGCCGCGAGCAGGGCCTCGAACGAGCCGTCGACCGCGGCCTTGCCGTCCATCGTGAGCCGGACCAGCACGCCGCGTCGGTCGCGGGGGTCGGGCAGCCGCTCCACGAGGCCGCGGGCGGTGAGCCGGTCGACCCGGTTGGTCATGGTGCCGCTCGTGACGAGGGTCTCGCGCAGCAGGCGACCGGGGGACAGCTCGTACGGCGCACCCGCGCGACGCAGCGCGGCGAGGACGTCGAACTCCCACGACTCGATGCCGTGCGCCGTGAAGGCGACCCGGCGGGCGAGGTCGAGGTGGCGGGCCAGGCGGCTGATGCGCGAGAACACCTCCACGGGGGCCAGGTCGAGGTCGCCCCGCTCGCGTCCCCAGGCCTCGACCAGGTCATCCACCTCGTCGCGCATGTGGCCATCCTGCCAGATGGTCGAGAATCTTGACATCGAGATGGTTGCCGAAGGAGGCTAAGACCATCTCGACGTCAAGACACCCCCGCGGTGGTCCAGGGACGAGCGGCTCGTCGGGACCGCATTGACGACCGTTGGCCACTGGACTACACCGGTGGGGCCGAGGAAAGGAGACCGACATGAGCGAAGCCCACAGCTGGGACCCCGACCGCTACCTCGCGTACGCCGACGAGCGAGGCCGGCCGTTCGTCGACCTGCTCGCCCGCGTGCACGCGGAGACGCCGCGCGTCGTCGTCGACCTGGGCTGCGGGCCCGGCAACCTCACCGCGCTCCTGCCCGACCGGTGGCCGGGCGCCGCGGTGACCGGCATCGACAGCAGCCCGGAGATGATCGCCGCCGCACGGGAGGTCGAGGGCGTCACGTGGGAGGTGGGCGACCTGCGCGACTGGGCCCGGCCCGACCGGCTGGCGCTGCGTGCCCCCGTCGACGTGCTGGTCTCCAACGCCACCCTGCAGTGGGTTCCCGACCACATCCTGCTCCTGCCGCGCCTGCTCGACCGGGTGGCGCGTGGCGGTTGGCTGGCCTTCCAGGTCCCGGGCAACTTCGACGAGCCCAGCCACACGACCCGCACCGAGCTGGCCTCGCGCGCACCGTACGCCGCGCACGTCGGCAACGCCCGGGTGCCGGCGAGCCACGATCCTGCGGACTACGCACGCGTGCTGCTCGACCGCGGCTGCGAGGTCGACGCGTGGGAGACGACCTACCTCCACGTGCTCACCGGCGAGGACCCGGTCTTCAGGTGGGTCTCCGGCACCGGCGCCCGCCCGACCCTCCAGGCCCTGCCCGACGACCTCCGCCCCGGGTTCGAGGAGGAGTTCAAGGCGATGCTGCGCGAGGCCTACCCGGCCGACACCGCGGGGCGCGTCATCCTGCCGTTCCGCCGGATCTTCGTCGTAGCCCACAAGGCGGAGTCGTGAGGCTGCACCACGTGCAGGTCGCCTGCCCGACCGGGGGCGAGGATGCCGCTCGCCGCTTCTTCGCCGACGGACTGGGCATGGCCGAGGTCGATAAGCCCGCCCAGCTCTCGGGGCGCGGCGGCTGCTGGTTCAGGGCGTACGACGACTCCGGCGCCGTCACCGCGGAGCTGCACGTCGGCGTCGAGGAGCCCTACGCGCCGGCACGAAGGGCCCACCCGGCCTTCGTGGTGGCCGACCTCGACGAAGCCGCGGGCCGGCTGAGCGAGCTCGGCTTCGACGTCGACGACAGCCAGCGAGACTCGTTCCCCGGCTTCACCCGCTTCCACACCTTCGACGGCCACGGGAACCGGGTCGAGGTGCTCGAGGCCCGCTGACGGTCCCCCGTACGCAGGGACGGGCAAAGTTACCCGCTGGTAGCATCACCGCATGCCTGCCGTCCTGGACCTCTGGAAGAAGACCTCCGCGCTGCCGTGGGGCGACCGGATCTTCTCGCTCGCCTTCAGCCAGAAGGCGCCCTACTTCGCCAGCATCCGTCCGCGCTTCACCGTGATCGAGCCGAACCACGCCGAGCTGGTGATCCGCAAGCGTCGGGGCGTGCACAACCACATCGGGACGGTGCACGCGATCGCGCTGTGCAACGGCCTCGAGGCGGCGATGGGTGCGCTGGCCGAGTCGACCATCCCGCCCGGCAGGCGCTGGATCCCGAAGGGGATGGAGGTCGCCTACACCGCCAGGGCCGACTCCGACATCACCTGCATCGCCGAGACCGACCCCGGTCAGTGGACGGCCGACGCGAGTGCGGGCCACGACCTGCCGGTGCGGGTGCGGGGCGTACGCGCCGACGGCACCGTCGTGGTCGAGGGCGACATCCGGCTCTGGGTGACGGAGAAGAGCCAGCGCTAGGCCGGACCGCCGCCGGTGTCACCCTTGTGGAAAGGCACCGGCTGGGGGGTCTGCTCGCCGACCATCGCGACCTCGAGCACCTTCTTCTCCCCGACCAACCTCCGCTGCACGTACATGGCCAGCGCGGTCAGCAGCAGGTTGACGATGACGTACATCCCGCCGATCACGATGATCGTCGGCACGTGGTTGAAGAACGTGGTGTAGATCGGCTTCGCGATGCGCGTCAGGCCGAGGCCCGCGACGACGTAGCCGAGGCTGGTGTCCTTGAGCGCGACGACCATCTGGCTGATGATCGCCGGGATCATGATCTTCACCGCCTGGGGCAGCAGCACGACGGTCATCACCTGCGTCTTGCGCATGCCGATGGCGTACGCCGCCTCTGCCTGGCCCTTCGGCACGGCGTTGATGCCCGCCCGGAAGACTTCAGCGAGCACCGCGCCGTTGTAGAGGGTGAGCGCCATGACGACGGCCCAGTAGGTGCGCCGCGACAGCTCGTCCGTGTCCCCGAAGACGGCGTAGAAGCAGAAGATGATGAGCAGGATGACCGGGACGGCCCGGAAGAACTCCACGACCAGCCAGCACGGCCACCGCACGAGCGTGTGCTCCGAGAGCTTGCCGATGCCGAAGAACAGCCCGAAGACGACCGCCCCGATGATGGCGCTGAAGGCCATCTGCAGGGTGACCAGCAGACCGTCGATGAGGATGGCCTCGATGTAGCGCGGCGTGAGGAACGGCTCCCACTTCTCGTACTCGAGCTGACCGGTCGCGGACATCCGGTAGACGAGGAAGGCGACCACGCCGACCAGGGCGATGCCGGCGACGATGCTGTAGATCCGGTGCCGTGCCCGGGTGGCCGGGCCGGCGGCGTCGTACAGGACTCCTGGTGCGCTCATCAGGCCACCCTCCAACGGCGCTCGAGGGCGATCGCGATCGCCGAGACGATCTCGACGAGGATGACGTAGCCGAGCGCGAAGGCCAGGAAGATGCCCCACCGCTGGTCGGCGTAGTCGTTGGTGAAGCCCTTCATGCGTCCGGCCGCGTCGAGGACGCCGAAGACGCCGGCGACCGACGTGTTCTTGAGCAGGGCGATGAAGGTGCTGGCCAGCGGCGGCAGGGCTGCCCGGAACGCCTGGGGGAGGACCACCTGGGACATCACACCGACGAAGGGGAGGCCGATGGCGCGGGCGGCCTCGGCCTGGCCGAGGCTGACGGAGTTGACGCCGGCACGCAGCGCCTCGCACACGAACGCCGAGGTGTAGAGGCTCAGCGAGGCGACGGCAGCCGTGAAGAACGACGTGAAGTCGAACCCCCCGATGTGGACGTCGACCCAGCTGAAGCGGAGCCAGTCGAAGATCTTGCCGGCGCCGAGCTGGAAGAACAGGAAGATGATGACGAGCGGGGTGTTGCGCACCAGCGTGACGTACGTCGTGGCGAACATCCGCAGCACGGCCACCGGCCCGACCCTGGCGGCGGCGAGCAGCGTGCCGATGACGAGCGAGATGACTGCCGAGACCAGGAAGAGCCAGATGGTGTAGCCGAACCCCCTCAGCACCACGTCGAAGTTGTCCAGGACGGCGTCCACGCCACTCCTCTCTCGGTCGGACAGTGCGGGACCGGGCCCGCCCTCTCGGGCGGGCCCGGACCCGTCAGGGATGCGTCAGGACTCGCAGGAGTCCATCTCCGGAAGCTCGGGGACCTCGACGCCCGAGGGGCCGAGCGTGGCGGTGAACGCCTCCTCGTAGGTGCCGTCCTCGTAGGCCTCGGTGATCGTGTCGACGATCCACTGGCACATCTCCGGGTAGTCCTGCGAGTAGCCGACGCCGATGTTCTCCTCGGAGAACTCCTCGCCGACGACCTTGAGCTCACCCTCGTTCTGCGCGGCGTAGCCGGCGAGGATGGTGCCGTCGGTCGACATGGCCGCGACGGTGCCGTCGAGCACCTTCTCCACGCACTCGGAGTAGGTGTCGAAGCCGACCGGCTTCATGCCCTCGGCCTCGACGTTCTCCAGCGAGGTCGAGCCCGTCACCGAGCAGACCTCCTCGCCCTGGAGGTCGTCGGTGCTCTCCACGTCGCTGTCCTCGGGCACGAGCAGCTGCTGGCCGGTGACGAGGTAGGGGCCGGCCTGGCCGACGACCGCGCGGCGCTCGTCGGTGATCGAGTACGACGCCAGCACCAGGTCGACGGTGCCGTCCTGCAGGAAGGGCTCGCGGTTGTCGGAGATGGTCTCGATCCACTCCACCTCGTCCTCGGCGATCCCGAGGTCGGCGGCGAGCACCTTGGCCATCTCGACGTCGAAGCCGGTCGGGATGTCGGACCCGGCGTCCTTGAAGCCGAGGCCGGGCTGGTCGAACTTCACGCCGATCTTGACGGCGCCGGCGTCGGCCAGCTCCTTCATGCGCGTGCCGTCGTCGAACTCCTCGGCGGCGCCCTCCTCCACCTCGACGTCGGGGCCCTCGGTGTCATCGCCGGCGTCGCCGCAGGCGGCCAGGCTGAGTGCGAGGCCGAGACCGGCCACCACCGCCTTGGTACGGATGAATCGCATCTGCATCTCCCTTGATGTGTTGGTGCGGGAACTCGTGTGTGGTCGTCGATCAGTGCTTGAGGATCTTGCCGAGGAAGTCCTTGGCACGGTCCGACTTGGGGTGGGTGAAGAACTCCTCGGGGGTGCCCTCCTCGACGATCGCTCCGTCGGCCATGAAGACGACGCGGTCGGCCGCGGTGCGGGCGAAGCCCATCTCGTGCGTCACCACGACCATCGTCATGCCCTGCTGGGCGAGGTCGACCATGACGTCGAGGACCTCCTTGATCATCTCGGGGTCCAGCGCCGAGGTCGGCTCGTCGAAGAGCATCACCTTGGGCTCCATGGCCAAGGCCCGGGCGATGGCGACGCGCTGCTGCTGGCCGCCGGAGAGCTGTGCGGGGTACTTCTCGGCCTGGTGGCCGACGCCGACCCGCTCGAGCAGCTCGCGCGCCTTCTTCTCGGCCGCGTCCTTCTTCATGCCGCGGACCTTGATCGGGCCGAGCGTGACGTTCTCGAGGATCGTCTTGTGGGCGAAGAGGTTGAAGCTCTGGAAGACCATGCCGACCTCCGCCCGCAGAGAAGCCAGCGCCTTGCCCTCCTGAGGGAGGGGCTGGCCGTCGAGGGTGATCGTGCCCTCGTCGATGGTCTCGAGGCGGTTGATCGCGCGGCACAGCGTCGACTTGCCCGAGCCCGACGGGCCGATGACGACAACGACCTCTCCGCGCGTGACCGTCAGGTCGATGTCCTTGAGGGCGTGGAGCTGTCCGAAGTGCTTCTGGACGTCGCTCAGCACGACGAGGGGCTCGCCCCGGCCGGCGCTGACGGTTGCCGATTGCTGCGCGGTCATAGGCGAAACTTAGCGTCAGGTAGTCCTTTCGGGCCATCACCGCATGGCCCGGGCGCGTGACCGACACCGATTCGTGACGATCCGGGCGTCACAGCCTGCGCACGACGCCGGCCTCGGGATCCCACCGGCGCATGGTGGTCATCCTCAGGCTGGCGTCGTCGTGACCGAGCAGCTCGAGCGCAGCGGGGACGTCGGCGCGAGGCACCCGACGGGCCAGGGTCACGTGCGGCAGCCAGCCCGGGTGCTGCACCCCGGGCACCTCGGCGCGCAGGTCGAGCACGGCGCGCACGAGCTCGTCCGGTACGTCGACGACCCGCACCAGGGACACCCGGCTGCCGCCGAGCAGGGCGACCCCCGCCACGCGTACCTCCACGGGCATCGACGCCCCGACCAGCTCGACCGCGCGCTCCTCGTCCTGCGGACGCAGCGCCGGCGCCGCGAGGAGGGTCAGGTGCGGGCTGTTGCTCGTCCCGCGGTGGTCGAGCTGCGAGGGCAGCCCGGCGTCGCGCAGCGCCTGCCAGTCACGGCGTACGACGTCGCAGCCGGCCGCGTCCGGCACGAGCTCGAGCGAGTGCATGCGGGGCATGTCGCGAGCCTAGGCTCACGATTGCCGACGCCCCCGCGCACCGCCGTACGCTTGACCCCGTCATGACCACCGCAGCCGTCGCCCCCGCCCGCACCTACGAGGTCCGGACCCACGGGTGCCAGATGAACGTCCACGACTCGGAGCGGCTGAGTGGGCTGCTCGAGAACGCCGGCTACGTCCGGGCCGGCTCGGACGCCGTGGCGGACGTCGTCGTCTTCAACACCTGCGCGGTGCGGGAGAACGCCGACAACAAGCTCTACGGCAACCTCGGCCAGCTGGCGTCGGTCAAGGCCGTGACGCCCGGCATGCAGATCGCCGTTGGTGGCTGCCTGGCCCAGAAGGACCGCGACACGATCACCACCAAGGCCCCCTGGGTCGACGTCGTCTTCGGCACCCACAACATCGGCTCCTTGCCGGTGCTGCTCGAGCGCGCGCGGGTGGCCGACGAGGCCCAGGTCGAGATCCTCGAGTCGCTGTCGGTCTTCCCCTCGACGCTGCCCACCAAGCGCGAGTCGGCCTACGCCGCCTGGGTGTCGATCTCCGTCGGCTGCAACAACACCTGCACGTTCTGCATCGTCCCCGCGCTTCGCGGCAAGGAGAAGGACCGCCGACCCGGCGAGATCCTCGCCGAGATCGAGGCGCTGGTCGCCGAAGGCGTCACGGAGATCACCCTGCTGGGCCAGAACGTCAACGCCTACGGCGTGGAGTTCGGTGACCGCCAGGCCTTCTCCAAGCTGCTGCGGGCCTGCGGCGGGATCGAGGGGCTGGAACGGGTGCGCTTCACGTCGCCGCACCCCGCCGAGTTCACCGACGACGTCATCGAGGCGATGGCGGAGACCTCCAACGTGATGCCGTCGCTGCACATGCCGCTGCAGTCCGGCTCCGACAAGGTGCTGCGCGACATGCGCCGCTCCTACCGGCGCTCGAAGTACCTCGGGATCATCGAGCGCGTCCGCGCCGCCATCCCCGAGGCGGCGATCACGACCGACATCATCGTGGGCTTCCCCGGCGAGACCGAGGAGGACTTCCAGGCCACCCTCGACGTCGTCCGCGCTGCCCGCTTCTCGGCCGCGTTCACCTTCCAGTACTCCAAGCGCCCCGGCACCCCGGCCGCCACCCTCGACGACCAGGTCCCGCCGGAGGTGGTCAAGGACCGCTACCTGCGCCTCGTCGAGGTCGTCGACGAGATCGCGTGGGGGGAGAGCAAGCGCCTCGTGGGCCAGACCCTCGAGCTGATGGTCGCCGAGGGCGAGGGTCGCAAGGACGCGGCCACCCACCGCCTCTCCGGCCGCGCCCGCGACAACCGGCTCGTCCACTTCGCGGCCGACTTCTCCGGCGTCGACGCCGACTCCGTGCGCCCCGGCGACATGGTCACCGTCGACATCACCTACGCCGCGCCGCAC
>Ga0190275_10004123_pt1 | contig 10454 bp, 8 predicted proteins | sample Popmic550T_FD_133745 | JGI IMG/M metagenome (GOLD analysis project Ga0190275, IMG submission 133745) | Populus adjacent soil microbial communities from riparian zone of Yellowstone River, Montana, USA - 550 T | ecosystem: Environmental > Terrestrial > Soil > Riparian zone > Trees stand | place...
AGGGGTTGCGAATACTCGGTCGGTTGAGCGGGGGCGAGAGAATCGGAGTTCGTAGGCGTTGGTGGGGGGGTGGTTGGGAGAACTGGTTGCGAACTTCGCGCTCACACCCACACCAGGCCTCCCGCTCCAGCCGGAAGGATGGCTCGCATCCGATCGTAATCGGTAAGGCCACCAACGCCGTCCCTTGAGCGCCCGAAGCCGATCCTCTCAGTTTGGACCCGTACGTCGATGAGGAGGTGATCAGTGATGAAGATCTGCTATCAAACATCGACATCGGATGCTCCCCCAGAATCGCGGACTGCTGTGACTCCGATGGCTCGAAACTGACGGACCACACTTGTACAAGAAGAGGAGAGAAGCCGATGGCGATGTCGCCATTGCCGCCTGGTCGTCTCGCTCGCCGGCCGCACAGTTGGCACACCCCCGCCGCTGACCGGAACCCGCCGGCACGACGTGACGCACCGTATCACATCCGGATCCTCAAGCCCTGACGGCGGTGACGTTCCCGGATATCGACAGTTGTATCGCCCCCGAGTAAGGCCCTATGACCCCGTCAGCTCGCCGGTCGTGCCTCATATCCCGGTCCGAGACCGCCGGCGTGACGGTCCGGTTCCCCGACGGCGGCGAAGGGTACGTCCCTCGGGCGGAGTTGTACTGGCAGCGCGGCCGCGACGACGAACCCCGGCGGGACTTCAAGCCGGAAAAGCCACTCGTCGTGGTCCCGACCGGCGGCGTGGTCGACGGCCTCCCGACCTACTCGCACAAGTGGACCGACCGGGAACCATGGGAGCGCACCCTCGCGGCGATCGCCGCCCGCTCGGCCGGCGGGCGCGTCGAGGTCGTCGGGAAGGTCATCTGGGCGCAACCCGACCGGGCCTACGTCCACGTCCCCGAGTTCAAGGTCGACGCGGTCCTGCCGCGGGCTCTGCTGCCGCTAGACGAGTTCCCGAACTACACACGCGACAAGCTCGTGAGCGACCTGCTGCTGTTCGACGGGGACGAGGTCCGGGCGGTCGTGGAGTCGACCGACGCCGCCGCCGGGCACGTGGTCCTGAACGTCCGGGCGGTCCGCGACGCCGGCGTGGCGCCGCCGGCGACGCCGAGGCCGATCGAGAGGAATCCCCCGGCAGCGGGTCCGACGGAGCGGGCGGGTGACGTGTTCGACGAGCTGAAGGAGATCGGGAGCCCGGACGCGGTGGCGGTCGCGGCAGGGGACTGGGAGCACGGCCCGGCCTTGGTCGCGCTGCTGAACGCGGTCGGGTTCGCCGCCGCCGCGGTCGCCGGCCCACCCGGCCGGGGTGACACCCGGCCGGCGGCCGCCGTACTCGATGTCGACCGCGCCCTCTCCCGGGACGAACTCGACCACGTCCTCCGCGGGTGGGCGGCGGCCGCCCCCGATACCCGGTTGGTGCTACTCCACTCCGGTCTGTCGGCCGACGCGGTCGGACAACTCCGGGCGGCCGGCGGGCGGTTCCACGGGGCGGCGCGCAAGTGGGGCACGCCGAAGTCGTGGCTGGCGGCGGTGCGGTCGGCCCTCGACGGAACGGTTGTCGCCGACGAGCCGGCGGACGGGACGGGGTGGCGGGAGTGGGCGATGGCCGACGCCATCGACCACGAGCGGACCCGGGACGACGCCCTGGACGTGGTGCTGCACCAACTCCTGCTCGGGCTCGGGGCGACGACGGTCGCCCTCGTTCATTTCGATGTCGTCAGGCGCAAGATCAGTCTGGTCGGGTCGGCCGGCCGCGGGCTCGACTTCGATGTACCCCGCCTGAACCTGGAGAAGAGCACGGTCCGCAACATCGTCGAGGACCACGAGGTGTACCGGGTGACCGACACCTTCCGGGAGGACGCCGCCTACCACCACCTGTACGACCTGTTCCCCCAGCCGGGCGGGCTACCCCGGACCAGGCCTCCGTTCCGGTCGTTCCTGGGGATGCGGCTGGTCGACTTCGGCCGGGGGTTCGCACAGCGGAGCGAGCACGACCGGAAGCCGGACCGGCGGACGACGCCCCCGACGGACGACCGGGCGAGCTACGCCCTGATGGCCTTCCACTCGGACGCGCACGCCTTCCCCGACGGAGCCTGCCAGCTGTTCTGCCGGACGGCCGTCCAACTGCTGACCCTGCTCGAGCGGGAGGCGATCCGGCGCGAACTGGTCGATATGTCGGCGCTGGTACTGGTCGCCCGGCAAGCGTCGTTCCTCGTCCACGAGTTCCGCAATCGAACGACTGCGGTCCAGACCTGGAATCGGCTCCTAGAAGCGGAGATCGACAAGCTCGCCCCGGAACGCGCCCCGGGCAAGATGCGCATCGACCAACTTCGGGCGACCAGCTCGAGCCTGGGCAAGGTCGCGGGGACGCTGGCCCAGGTGAACGAAGTGTTCCTGAAGCTGTCGGTGGAAGGCCGCCGCCCGTTCCGCATCGGGGCGGTACTGGAGGAACTCCGGCTGGTGTTCCGGGACCCGTTCCGGGAACTGAGAATCCGGTTCGAGGTCGATCTCCGGTGGGATGGGGAGGTCGTGTCCAACCGGGGCCATTTGACGCACGTCGTCTCCAACCTGATCCAGAACGCGATCGACCAGTTCCGCCTGACCGGTTGCGGGCGGCCGGAACTCCGTGTCACGGTCGAGTACCTTGAAGCGGACGCGCACGGCCCCCCAATAACTCCGCGAATCAAAGTGACGGTCACGGACAACGGGGTTGGCATTCCCCAGCACCAGTACAAACAGGTATTTGACTACCGCTTCTCGACCAAGCCGGACGGGACCGGGATCGGGTTGCACGTGGGTCGGCTGATTGCGGCAAAACTCGACGGGACGCTGGTGATGGAAGCGAGTGAACGGTTTGTCCAAACGCGGTTTGCCGTGACCCTGCCCGCCTGAAAAGGATCAACGATCATGTCCCTCGGCCGGATTTTATTGGTAGACGACGACGAAGGCCTTGGCCCTGCCATCGCGGGCCTACTCTGGAGCGCTGGCTTCGAGTGCCACCTGTGTACGACCGCCCACGAGGCGAATCGGGTCGCGGCGGAAAACGAGATCGATTTCGCACTGATTGATTTCGACCTTGGGACGACGGATCCGGAGGACGGGGCGAAACTGTTCCGCGAGCTCGAACACGACCACCCAGGCATGGAGATGGAGGTCTTCTCTTCCAAGACGGAGGAGAAACAGACCGACCACCCGAAGCAGTTCGAGATTCTGAAGTATGACATTGCGAACCACCCGCCCGAGAAGATCGAGGCGGCGGTCATGCGGGGGGTGAACCGCGGGCTGAAGAAGCGGCTGAACTGGCAGAATCAGGTACTCCAGAATTTGAGGATGCGGGTCGCCGTGCTCGACGGGTCCGGTCGGGCCGTGTGGGAGACGGGGACGGAGGCGCTCGCAACGTCTGGCGACCTCCTCGCCCACGAGAATACTCAACCCGAGTCCCCCATCTCCCAGGCCGTCCGCGATCGGCAGGACTTCAACGACCTCGTCGAGTTCCCGGCCGGGCAGTGGCAGACCTGCGAACTCGGCCCACTCGTCGGCCCGCCGCCGGGGCCGTCGTCGTCATCCGAGGCGTACCGGTTGCTTACCATGCGGGATTCGACCCGCAACATGAAGGCGGAAAACCTGACGAAGGAGGTGTTGCAGTACGCCTCGTTCGACAAGATCGCCCAGCGGATCTGTGAAGGGCTCGTGGAGTTGGGCTTCAGCCGGGCGCGGCTGTGGATCCTCCAGGGCGACAACCGCACGGTGTCGCTCTACGCAGAGCGCGGGCACGGGCTGACGACGGACCAACGCAGAGCCTGCGTGATCGATTTCCGTCTCCCGCAGGCGTTTGAGGGGCTACTGAGGGGGCCGGACTCCGATGCCAAACCCGTCAAGAATTCTACGGAGTTCCTGACGCCAGACATCTGCGCTATCTTGAATATCACCCCAGATCACCAGGCGCTCGCCATCACCCTCCGGGTCAGAGATGAACTCCTCGGATTGCTGATGGTTGATAAGGTCGGAGCCGGGTGCTCCGACCCGTACATTACGCTGAACGACCAGTTGATCGGGCGGCAGATCGGAGGACTGGCGGCGGCTGCGCTGGACCGCGGCATCCACGAGTGGCAGTTCGAGCGCGTCCAGTCGATCCTGTCGCAGGTGCAGGCCACCCAGGCGGACGACCGGATCGACGAGATCTACAAGCCCGTCTTCGACGAGATCATCAACTCCTTGGGGAACGACGAGCGGTCCCCGTGGCTCACGCGGTTCCAGGGGGCCGAGATCGCGGTCCGGGCGAGCCGCTTCGACCTCCGCGGCGAGTACCGGCGGATCTACGTGACCGACGCGGAGAAGGACATTCTTCCGATGCTGGTGGACATCCGGGAGGGGCTCGTCGGGGAAGTGATGGACAAGGTTCAGAGTGCCAGGAACCCGGACCGGGCGTCCACACCGCACCACTATCCAAACACGTTTGCCCGCCCCGCGTTCCGGGAACAGCGCCGGAGAATCCTCCTCGAGCGCGGCCCCCGCGACCCGTACATCATGTACCTCGCGCAAAACTCCTCCACGACCATGATCCCGCTGCTGGACCTGGACAAGGAGGTATTGGGATTCCTGTGCGTCTACGCCCGTGGGCAAAGCCCCCTCCCGCCGAACGAGGACGAACCCGGCCAGCACATGACACCGCTCCACCAGCGATGGCTCTGCGTCCTCGGGCAACTGTGCTCCCGGATCGTCGAGATCCGCGAGCGGCATAGTCAGTCCGTAGCCATGTCCAACGAGTTGTACCGGCAGATGGTCTCAAAGGAGGCGATGGCCGAGTTCGGAGAGATGAGCGCGAGCATCACCCACGAGATCAAGCAGTACTTCCAGCGACTGATCCTGCTCGCCGAGTTGCTTAAAGCCGACATTCTGCAACCCGGGAAGAATCCTTCGGCCAGGGCCGACGCCATCGCCAACGAAGTTTTGTCCGGAAGTGAGCGGCTGACCACTCTGGGCGACTTGTTCAAGCAGTTATCGAACCAGACAAAGGGGAACGTGACCGTCGCCGACGCGATCACCCGGTCGCTCGAGCTGGTGGCCAAGTCGGTTCAGGAGTCCAACGTGACCTGTATCCGCGACATCCCGGAGGACCTCCCGAACCTGCCGATGTCGCTCGACCAGGCGCTGCTGATCTTCTCGAACCTGATCAAGAACGCCTGCGAATCGATCCGCGACTGGGGGCGAACGAACGGGTTCCTGGAAGTTCGGGCCGTGTGGGAGCCACCGCACCTGACGATCCTGGTGGCCGATAACGGAGGCGGCATTGTGGCCCAGAATCACTCCCGTCTGTTCCAACTCGGCTTCACCACCAAGCGGGGCCACCGCGGGATGGGTGTGGGCTTGCCGCTCGTCCGCCGGGTGGTAGAAGACCATCTGGGGACGATCACGGTCGATCCGCCTTCGCCGGGTGCCGGCGCGACCTTCAGACTCGTGTTTCGAATCCCGCACGCGACATCTCAAGGGACTGCCTGATGGACGCCGCGAAGGATCTGTCCCCAATACTGCTAGTCGACGACGATGTGAAGCTGGTCGATAGCCTTGTCGAATTGTTCAGCACCAAGGGCATCCACGCCGACCGCGCCTACAGTGGCCGTGAAGCCTTGGCCGTACTCCAGAGCCGGCAGGGTACCGTGGAATACAGGTCGTCGTACTACAAGGCAGTCGTGCTTGATGTCATGATGGAAACCCCGACCGCCGGCTTGGACATCCTCTCTGATATCCGCCGAGTCGATAAGAATTTGCCTGTAATCTACGTCACTGCAACGACCAATGAATCGAGGATTGTGAGCGCTATCATAGCGGGTGTCGTATTGGGGCTCACAAAGCCGATCCCATTTCAAACGCTGTACTACTGCATCTTGTCGGTTGTGAAGTACGCTCAGGTGCATACCCGGTTCCTGGAAGAGCAACTGGCATATGCAAATAAGCAACTCGTCGTCAACAAGCTGTTCAACCACAGCGTCAAGAACCTCGCCTTCGGCGGGCAACTGTACCTCCAGCCCCCGGACCCGGATGTTGACAAGGCGCGGGGGTGCTTTGCCCGCATCCACGAGGAGACCCACCGGCTGATGGCCATGACGACGGAGCCGAGCGCCGCCGACAACACGCCCGACTTGGCCACCGCCTGGACCGAGGTTCGGAACCACCTCGCCGGCAGCCCCCAACTCCGACCCGGCGCCCTCAACCGGGTTCGGCTCGACGTGCCCGTCCCGATCCCAGCCCTCCACATCAAGCCCGACACCCTCGCCGCAGTCCTCGGCGAGCTCGTCTACAACGCCCTCGTCCACAACACCCGCGATGTCCACGTCACCGTCACCGCCACCCCGGTCGAGAACGGGCAGGTCGTCGTCCGGGTCGAGGACGATGGCGAGGGGGTTCTGCCCGACCGTCAGTCGGGGCTGTTCAACGTCCGCGACAAACGCGCCGAACACGGGCTCGGTTTGCCATACTGCTACCAGGTCGCCCGGACGCACGGCGGCGACCTCGTCTACAGCCCCCCGACGGCCCAGTCCCACGGGGCGTTCGTCCTCACCCTCCGGGCCTACCAGCCGGGCTACCCAGGGCGGGAGGATGCTTGAATCCGTCATCCGCGCCGACGGCAGGCAGGAGTTGATCGACTTCTGGGACTACGTCGTCCGCAGCGCCAGTCGGGCGGAACTGACCAATGACCGGCTCGTCGCCCGAAACCTGACCACCGACCTCCGCCTGACACACCCCGACTTCGCCACCGACGCCGTCGCCTGCGGCGCGGTCTTCGACATTCTCGACGTCTTCACGCAATGGCAGGCGGCCGGAAGTGGCGAGTGGATAAGGGGTTGCCGGCCGGCGTGAGTTTGTGAAACCACCGGATTCCGCCAGCGACTTTCGCTGGCGCTCAGTCCGGCTCGACGCGGAACAGCGTCAGCCAACCCTGCCGGTCGACCGTGAGGGCGATCGGGTCCCCTGCCAGGCGGATCAACTCGGCCGGGTTCTTCGCGAGCTTCTCGCGTCGCTTTTGGTGCTTTCGCTCCGCCGTCGCGCTGGCCCACGTGAGCGTCCCGCTGGCCTCGGCGAGCGCGCGGTGGAGAACCTACTAACGTTTCCTACACCACGGGTGAGCCGGCATCATATCAGAAAGACGACCTTCTCAGCGATAAGGTGGGGACATTCACGGTGGGAACGAGTCCGGCGGTATGGCAGCGAGAGGCGGGTAGTAATCGGAGCTGACACATGTTGTCCTCGGCCGAGAGCTGTGCGCTCCGGGCCATGGGAATCGGCCCAGGATCGGCTTGGTGCGTTGCAGAGCTGCAATGGGACATTGCACGGTTCACCTATACTCGCGTGATCAAGAAGGCCATAATTTCCATAAATCATTGCCTTAAAAGGACTTGATGCCAAGCAAAATGTCTTGGCATGGCAACTGCTTTGCCTGCTTCTGTCCACAGGAAGGATGCTGCAAAAGGCTGCAACTCAAAAGAGAGAGGAAGAATTCCCTCGCCAGAATGCTGTCTGGAGAGGGATAGGGGCGAATGACGTACCCGAGGAGCAGTTGGAATGTGTAGTTCGCCCTAGATGGCAAGCTGTGATGCCTTATTATCTAATCAATTGACAAGCACCGCACGCTACTTGTTGGATGGGCTGGGAGGTTAGTGCGCTCGAAATGTAGGCAGGCTTGCCTGCCAATAAGTACACCGCCGGGGTGTTCCCCGGCGGCGGTCCCTGGCTAGGTCTGGCGGTGATCTGTGGAAGGCTCCCCGCCGGGCCGTAACTTGGACGGTGATATCATGTCCAGCAGGAGCAAGAAAGGCAAGCCCGAGCGTTACCCGGTGCGACAGCAGCCGCGTGGCCGACAGGTTCCCGAGTGGGTGTGGAAGTTGGCGGTGTTGCTCGGCCAATGGTTGATCGCGGCGGCGAAATAGTCCGTCTTCGCCAACGCTGGAGATCGTCGTCAAAGCTCTACATAGCTTGGTGGTGCATTACTTCACCGCCAAGTGGAGACGGGCCAGCCCGTCATCCCCACCGCGATACTCGGCGAGCTCGTCTTCAACGCACACGTCCACAACGACCGCGACGTGGTGGTGACCATGACCGTAACGCAGGTCAAGAGCGGGCAGGTCGAGATCCGGGTGGCGGACGACAGGGCCGAGGTTCCGCCCGCCCGCCGGCCGGGGCTGTTCAACGTCAACAGTGTTCGGGCCGATCACGGGTTCGGACTGCCGTATTGCTACCAGATCGCCCGGACCCACACCGGTGACCTCAAGTATGTCTCCCCGACGGCCGAAGGGGATGGGGCGTTCGTCCTTACCCTCCTGGATCACCAGCCGGACTACCGGGGTCGGACGATGCATGATCGCCTCACCCCCGACGTCGGCAACGAGAAGTTGGTTGGGTTCCGGTGCCAGTTTGTCGGAGACACCAATCGTCCAAAGATGAGTGACGACCGGCTTGTCGCCCGGAACCCAACCACCGTCGATCGCTGGGTGGACGACTATAACCTCCTCCGCTTCCAGAGGTGGTGGGCGTGCCACGCTGACACCCTAGCGCGGCGCGTCACCTACACACGACTCGCGTCCGGTTCGGGCTCCTCGAGAGTCTGGTGGCTAGAATCCCGAAACTCCTTCAACTCGTCAGAAGTCACCCGACCGGGTTGAAATTGCCATACTTACGGTTGGGTGAGTGGCACGTCCAACTCGCCCCTCCCGACCGCGGGATGCCCACAGGCTCGAGCCCACAGTGCCCACATGCCCGCGTCCGGCATCTTGATCGTCGACGATGATCCGCTCGTCCGAGACAGTCTGTCCCGCTTCCTCCGTTCCCGAGGCCACCAGGTTGCGGCGGTAGGCTCGGGGGCCGAGTGCGTGACCGCCGTCCAACAGCGCCGGTACGACCTGATTCTCCTCGACCTCAACATGACCCCGATGAACGGGTTCGACACCCTGTCCCGGATCCGCGGAGACACCCCGCACACGTTCGTCTGCATCCTAACGGCCGCGGACGACGACATGACCCGGGCCCGGGCCCGGGCTCTCGGGGCCGACGGGTTCATCGGCAAGTCATTCGCTGACCCGGATGGGACGAACGCCAGTATTCACGCCGCCCTTGACGAGGCCAGACGGCGGGTGGCTGTCGCGTTCGCCCCAGCCCCGGCCGGGCAGTACGAGTTCATCGGCCAAAGCCAGGCCATGCGGCAGGTCTACGACCGCATCCGTCGGGCGGCCCCGTCGGCCACCACGATCCTCGTCTTGGGTGAAACCGGGACGGGTAAAGAGTTGGTCGCCCGCGCTTTGCACCGGGAGGGGCCGCGGGCCGCCCAGCCGTTTATCGCCATTAATTGCGCTGCTGTCGCCGAGCAGCTCTTGGAGAGCGAGATGTTCGGGCACGTGAAGGGGGCGTTCACCGGGGCCGAGCAGGCGGCGATGGGGAAGTACGAGGCCGCCGACAGAGGCACCCTCTTCCTCGATGAGATCTCGAAAAGTTCCCTGGCCTTCCAGTCCAAACTCCTCCGGCTCCTCGAGACGAAACGATTTACTCGGGTCGGCGCGACCCAGGAGACCTCTGCCGACGTCCGCTTAGTCGCCGCCGCCGGCCCACGGCTGGTAGCCGAGGTAGCGGCTGGTCGGTTTCTCCCCGACCTGTACTATCGGGTTAACGTGTTTCCGATCGCCCTCCCGCCCCTCCGGGACCGGGTCGAAGATGTCAGGCCGCTCATGGCCCACTTCCTTGCCGGGTTGGTAGAACCGGGCCGCCTCAAGCCCCGGCTCCCGCCGGCGATCATCCGGCGGTTCGAGAGCTACACATGGCCGGGGAACATCCGGGAACTTCGCAACATGGTCGAACGGGCGGTCCTGCTCACAGACGGAAACGAACTCGCTGACCCGTTCGAGGGCGACTTCGACCCGGTGCCGAGAATCAAAGGGAGTACAGACGACCTCCTCGGCCTTCCGTTCAAGCAAGCCCAGAAGGAATTCGAGCGGCTGTATCTGACCGAGTTGCTCCGGCGCAACGGTGGGAATCGGAAACGGACTGCCCAGGCAGCAGGGATCGACCCCGCTACCTTATTCCGCAAACTCCGAGGAACGGACATTACTGCCGAATGACCTTCCTGACCCTGACAACAGCCCCTGGCATGCTACTTGCGCTAGCCCATGTCCGAGTTCGCCGAGCCGATGGTACTTTAGCTCGCCGTGGCCGACGCCGCGTCGGGGGTGGTAGTGACGGACGCCGGCGAGCTGTTCGGGTTCGACCACGCCCGCGGGGTGGCTGGCGACCGGGTCGGGGTGCGGGTCGGGACCGTGGGCCCGCTCGCATTCAGCCCGGACCGCGCCCGGCTGGTGGTGCCGTCCGGCCCGGGCGTCGGGGTGTACGAGTGGACCCGCGGCCGGCTGGTGCGAACGCTCGCTGGGCACACCGGGGCGGTCACCGCGGTGGCCTTCTCCCCGGACGGGAAGACCCTGGC
>Ga0190275_10004124_pt1 | contig 10451 bp, 9 predicted proteins | sample Popmic550T_FD_133745 | JGI IMG/M metagenome (GOLD analysis project Ga0190275, IMG submission 133745) | Populus adjacent soil microbial communities from riparian zone of Yellowstone River, Montana, USA - 550 T | ecosystem: Environmental > Terrestrial > Soil > Riparian zone > Trees stand | place...
CCGAGGATGTCACCGGCCTCGCTGCCGTCCGCCGCCTGGGTGGAGGCGACCTGGTGGAAGTAGCCTGCGTTCACGTCGAGCAGGACCTTCTTGTCCATGAAGGCGCCGGCGTACTTCAGGCCGACCGCCGTGGTGCTCGCGATCGTCTCCGTGAGGCCGAAGGAACCAGGGCGCGCCACGCGGGCGCCCGGCAGACCGCCGCTGCGCGGATCGATGGAGAGCTTGCCAGCGCCGCCCGTGCTGGACGGGGTGCCGGTGATGGACAGCGAGACGTTGTGGTCCTGGTTGATGAGGTAGGTCAGCTTGCCCATGTACTGGAAGGCGCGCGAGTCAGCGAAGAAGGTCTGCTCGGAGCCGGGGATCCGCCGCACCTGCGCCTTGCCCTGCTCGTTGCGGACGATCTCGCCCGTCTCGGTGTCGAGCTGGAACGCGTTGATCGAGCGGGTGTGGGCGTAGCGGGTGAAGGACGGCGCGAAGCCCGCGAAGAACCACAACTTGTCCTGGAGGATGGGGCCGCCGAGGGTGGCGCCCAGATCGCCCAGGTTGCGCAGGGTGTTCTCACCGGCGATGACCGAGCCCTCGTCGATGACGAGCGTGCGGTTGCCCTCGAACGTACCCGGGGTCAAGTTGGCGAACACCGAGCCGTGGAACTCGTTGGAGCCCGACCGGGTCACCGCGTTGATCACGCCGCCGGTGGACCGGCCGAACTCCGGCAGGTAGCCGCCCGTGACGACGTTCACGTCCTGCACGAACTCGATGGAGAGCGGGCTGGCGTTGATGCCGAAGGCCGGGTCGTTGGTCGACAGGCCGTCCACCACGTAGCCGTTCTCAGGAGAAGTGGCGCCATTGATGGACACGCCGTACTGGTCGTTCTGCGCGCCCGGTGCCAGCTCCGCGAGGCTCTCGAAGGAACGGGCCGCGCCACCCTTGCCGCCGGGGCGGTTCACGGCGATGCGGCGGATGAACTCCTGATCCACGTTCACGCCCGTGGTGGTGGAGCCCACGTCGATCGTCGGCGGGGTACCCGTGATCTCGATCTGCTCCGTGAAGGCCTCGGGCAGCAGCTCCACGTTCACGCGGATGGTGCGGTTGAGGCGCAGCTGGACAGCCGAGCGGGCAAAGGGCTTGAAGCCCTGAGCGTCGAACCGCAGGGTGTAGTCGCCCGGCGGCAGCTGAGGAATACGATACCCACCGCTTTTGTCTGTAACGACCGTCTGCTCACCCTGAAGGTTGGGTGAGGTCGCGGTCACTACCACATCCACGATCGGCGCCTTGTTCGCGCTTGGGTCCGCATTGACGACCGTACCGATGATGACGCTGCTCGAGGACTGAGCCAACACCGCTGACCCGAACAAAAGGCCAGCACACAGCACAACTCCGGTTTCCCGGAGTACACGGGATACTCTCATGCCGAACCCCTCCAAGGTGGGCGGATGCAAGTAAAAATGCCGCGGGAAATTACCTGAGGTCTGTAAGTTGTCAATAGACGGTTGCTTTTTGGCGACCGGTGGGGCATTGCGCGGTTTCGTCGGCGGCTCCTGAACCCCCCTCGCTTGAACCCGGACTGCATTTCTGTATTGTGGCACGCCTTTGATCCAGCGGGCGTGAGCGGAACAGGTCGCCCACCGGCATAAAGAGGAGTGATCGCGCATGTTTGACTCTGTCCTTGACCGAGGATCGGTGCCCAAGTCGCGGTTCGGCACTGGCACGGTGATCTCCATCTTGCTCCACGTGGGCTTGTTCGGCTTCGCCCTGTGGATGTCCACGCGTCCTCCTCCTGTGGAGGAGAAGGAGATCGAGGTCACCTTCAAGGCCGCAATGGCGCCTCCCCCGCCGCCACCTCCCCCTCCTCCCCCGCCGGCCGCCAAGCCGAAGCCCAAGAAGGTCAAGAAGGAGTTCGTGGCCCCGAAGGAGATCCCTACGGAGAAGCCGCCTGAGAAGGAGCCCGAGCCTGAGCCCGAGCCCACCGAGGAAGAGGTGGAGAGCAGCGACGAGGGCGTCGAGGGTGGCGTGGTCGGCGGTGTCGTGGGTGGCGTGCTCGGCGGCGTGCTCGGCGGCCAGGTGGGCAGCACGGGTACGGACGTGCTCCCGTTCGGCGCGGGTATGACGCGCCCGGAGAAGCTCTCCGGCCCCATCCCTCAGTACACTCGCGAGGCGCTCGAGGCCCACGTGCAGGGTCTGATGATCGTGAAGTGCGTCATCACCACGGAGGGCAAGGTGGAGAAGTGCCGTATCATCAAGCCCTTGCCCCACATGGAACAGGCGGTGCTGGACGCGCTGTACGCGGCACGCTACAAGCCCGTCACCTTCCAGGGCCGTGCGGTCCAGGTCGACTACACCTTCAACATCAAGCTGAGCCTGCCCCGCTAGGTAGCTAGGTCTCGGTCTTTCCTCTCTGTCCGTAAAACTGTCCCCCGCTATCGCGCTCGAGGAGGAGCGCTCCAAGAACATGGACTTCTCACTGACGGCAATCTGGGAGCACACGGGCTTCTTCGCCCGGTTCATCATCTTCACCCTGGGCATCATGTCGATCGCGTCCCTGGTCGTGATCGCGGAGCGGATGGTGGTCTTCCGCAAGACGCGCTCTGACTCGAGAACCTTCGCGTCGAAGATGGGAGCCATCCTCGCCAAGGGCGATCTGGCCACGGCGGCCAATACGAACCTCGGCAAGGATGTGGGCCACCTGGGCCGCGTCATCAACTCGGGGCTGACGGCGTACCGGATCAGCCCGAGCGACAAGGACGTGGCCGTGGAGTCTGTGGCGCGCGCCCTGGAGCGTCAGGCCCAGCGCGAGGTGCAGAGCATGAAGCGCGGCCTGGGCGTGCTGGCCACGGTGGGCTCGACGGCCCCCTTCGTCGGTCTGCTCGGCACGACGATGGGTATCGTGAACGCCTTCCAGGAGATGGCGAAGTCGGGCGCCGGTGGTCTGGCCACCATCTCGGCCGGTATCGCCGAGGCGCTCATCACCACGGCGTTCGGCCTGCTCGTGGCCATCCCCGCGGTGATGGCCTACAACTTCCTGCAGGGCTGGGTGGACGCTCGCTCGGTGGACATCTCCGAGTCGTCCAACGAGTTCCTGGACGTGGTGGCCCGCAACCTGACTGGCGGCGGCTCCCGCTCCCAGCAGCAGGTGGGGTAGCGGCCGCTGCTCGCACTCGGGCCTGCCTGCGTTGATGCGGGCAGGCCCCTTCCCCCCAAGCCCCACCCCGAGCCCCAGGTACAGCGATGGGAATGTCAGCCGGTCCCAGTCAAGGGATCAAGAACGAGATCAACGTCACGCCACTGGTGGACGTGGTGCTGGTGCTGCTCATCATCTTCATGGTGATCACGCCCATGCTCCAGCGCGGCAAGTCGGTGACGTTGCCGAAGGCGACGAACATCGAGAAGAAGAAGGACAGCGGGGAACAGGATCCGCTGATCCTCTCGGTCACTCCGGACAAGAAGATGTACCTGGAGAACGACGAGCTCGACGCCGCGGGCCTGGAGAACGCGATCCGGTCGGAGCTCGAGGAGACTCCCGGGCGGCGGATCCTGCTCAAGGGCGACGCCTCGCTGAACGTCGCTGACGTGCGCAAGACGATGGAGATCGCGCGCAAGGCAAAGGCCAAGAGCATCGCGCTCGGTGTCGAGGAGCTGAAGGAATAGCCATGGCCAAGAAACGCCAGTGGGTCAAGCCGCAGACGCCTCCCAACTCGGACATCAACGTCACGCCGCTGGTGGACGTGGTGCTCGTGCTCCTCATCATCTTCATGGTGTTGACGCCGCTGCTCGAGAAGGACATCGAGGTGCGAGTGCCGGAGACGGAGGTGGACACCACCCCGCCCGAGACCAACGATCAGCTCGTGGTGCAGCTGACCGATACGGGCGCCATCAAGATCAACGCCGAGCACATGTCCAGCCAGGAGGACTACGTCAACCGCCTGAAGCGCATGCTCGCCGTCAAGCCGCGGGAAGAGCGCGTCGTGTTCTTCATGGCCGATGACAAGGCGAACTACGGTGCGCTGATTGGCGTGATGGATGGCGCCAAGACGGCGGGCGCGGTGGTGCTCGGCATGGCGACCGAGGATCTGCCGGAGGGAGCCGTCGTCCCCGGCGCCGAGGGTGCCGCCCCGGCTCCCGAGGCTCCTGCCCCCACGCCGTAGCGCAGGCGCCCGCCCTCGAGCGGGCGCCGTTTGCATCCAGGGGCTCGTCGGATACATTGCGCCCCCTCATGGCCGACGAGCTCCTTGTTTACGAGCAGACCATCGAAGCGTTGTTCGTGCGCGCCTTGGGAGGACGTCTGTCCCCCGAGTGCAGGGCGCGGCTGCGCGAGGCGGGGCTGGACGTCACCCAGAAGCTCAAGCCTGCCTACCCCTTCCGGGCCTGGATGACGTTCATCCGCATCGCCGCGGAGGAGCTGTACCCGGGCATGCCCCTGGCCGAGTCCACCTTCAAGCTCGGTGAGGCCTACGTCGAGGGCTTCCGGGAGACGATGCTGGGGCGCGCGGTCATGTCACTGCTGCGCGTCCTGGGTCCACGACGCACGGTGCTCCGCGCGACGCAGAACTTCCGGGCGGGCAACAACTACACCGAGACGCGTGTGGCGGAGATGGGGCCCGCCCGCTTCGAGGTGTGGATGAACGAAGTGGGCGAGTTCCCCGACTTCACTGCCGGCATCATCCATGCGGGGGTTCGCGCGTCCGGCGCCAAGGAGCTGCGCGTGGAGCTCTTCGACTACGACGGCCACGCCTGCACCTACCGCATCAGTTGGAAGGAGGCCTCCGCCAGCGTCGAGGGCGGCGGGGACTCCCCCCGGCCCACCCGGCGGTCCGGCACCTTCCGGGCCCTGTAGCAGCACCACCCGACTCGAGGACCTGGCTCTGGGGCGGAATCTCGCCGCGTGGACGGACCGTCCCGCGCAGTGGACGGTGCAGGAGCGCCCTCCCCTCGGAGACTACCTGGTACGGCCCTTGCTCTGTTCCTCCGGAGACAACCTGGAGGGTGGGAATGCTGGCAAGGGTACGGTCGGGCTCGTTGATGGGCATCGACGCGGTGGTGGTGGAGTGTGAGGTGGACATGGCGCTGGGGCTTCCGTACTTCAACGTCGTGGGGTTGCCCGAGGGCGCCGTGCGTGAGTCGAAGGTGCGGGTCATCTCGGCGCTGAAGAACACGGGCTTCGAGCTGCCCCAGAAGCGCATCACGGTGAATCTGGCCCCGGCGGACATCCGGAAGGAGGGCGCGGCCTTCGAGCTGCCCATCGCCCTGGGAGTCCTGGCGGCGGCGCGGCTGATGGAGGAGGAGCCGCTGGGGCGCTACCTCTTCGGCGGAGAGCTGTCGCTGGATGGGGGGATCAAGCCCATCAAGGGCGTCCTGCCGCTGGCCGTGGCCGCGAGGAATGGGGGCTTCCAGGGCGTCATGGTGCCCGCGGCGAACGCGGCCGAGGCGGCGCTCGTGGAGGACATCCAGGTGCTCCCCGTGAACCACCTGCGCGAGGCCGTGGAGCACCTGACGGGGGTCCAGCCACTGGCTCCATACCAGCGTGGCGACCGCCCGCCCGTGGCAGCCAGGAGCCAGGCAGCGCTCGACATGGCAGAGGTGCGCGGGCAGCCCGAGGTCAAGCTGGCGCTGGAGCTGGCGGCCGCTGGAGGCCATAACGTCTTGATGTGCGGGCCTCCCGGCTCGGGCAAGACGATGCTGGCCCGGAGGCTGCCCGGCATCCTGCCCTCGATGACGTTCACCGAGGCGCTGGAGGTGACGAAGATCTACTCGGTGCTCGGCATGCTGGGGGAGGACCAGGCGCTGATGCGCGAGCGCCCCTTCCGCTCACCGCACCACACCATCTCAGATGCAGGCCTGGTGGGCGGCGGCACGGCGGCCCGCCCTGGAGAGCTGTCCCTGGCCCACCACGGGGTGCTGTTCTTGGATGAGCTGCCAGAGTTCCGAAAGAACGTCATGGAGGTGCTGCGTCAGCCCCTGGAGGAAGGCCTCATCCATCTGGCCCGGGCCAACCAGAACATCACGTATCCGTGCCGGGTGATGCTGGTGGCAGCGATGAACCCCTGCCCTTGTGGCTATTTCAACGTCCCCGGCCGCACCTGTACCTGCCTCGAGCACCGCGTCTTTGACTACCACTCGCGGGTGAGCGGCCCACTGTTGGACCGGATCGACATCACCCTCCAGACCCGTCCCGTGGAGTACCAGCAGATCGCCCGGAACGACGGGCACGAGCACCCGAGCTCGTACTACCGCGACCGGGTGGAGGCCGCGCGCGAGCGCCAGCGGGCCCGGTTCCGCGAGGAGCCCGGGGTGCACTGCAACGCCCAGATGCCGCCCCGGCTGCTGCGGCGCCACTGTTCCATGAGCTCGAAGGCCGAGGGGATGCTGGAGAAGGCCGTGCGCCACCATGGCCTGTCCGCCCGAGCGCACGATCGCATCCTCAAGCTTGCCCTCACCCGCGCGGATCTCGAGGGGCACGCGCGCATCGAGGATACGGACATGACTCTCGCGATCGACTGCCGCATCATCGACCGCCGGGGCTGGCTCCACGCCAATACCCATGGCACCACGCGCCCGGACGCCTTCTCCCGGCTGCTGCGTCCCGATGCGCGCTCGGGCCACCCCGAGGAGCCTTGAGCCCCCGAGTTCGGCCGTCAGGAAGAGCCTGGACGTGGGGCAGGCTGTTGCTCGCGCCCACCCTGCGGCTCTCCGAGAGCTGTCCCCGGAGCGGGGAGCACGGCCAGGCCTGAGGTCCGCTTCAGCAGGGGCACTCCGCCCGTGATGATGCGCGCGGATCGCCGGAAGGCCAGGTACGAGTAGGCCCAGTTCACGAGCACCGCCACCTTGCTGCGGAACCCGATGAGGAAGAGGACGTGGATGAAGAGCCAGGCGAGCCAGGCGATGAAGCCCGACATGCGGAAGCGCTCCATGGCGATCCCCACCGCCGAGCCTCGGCCAATCACCGAGAACATGCCGCGGTCCCAGTAGCTGAAGGGCTCCATGGGCTGGTTCTTGAGCTGGCGCAGGATGTTCCGAGCCGAGTGCACGCCCTCCTGCATCGCCGCGGGCGCCACTCCCGGAATGGGCTGGCCTTTCTCCTGGAAGAGCGCCAGGTCTCCGATGACGAAGACGTCCTTCCGGCCGTGCAAGGTGAGCTCCGGCGTCACCGGCACACGGCCCGCGCGGTCCAGCTCGACTCCCAGGGAGCGGGCCAGGGGAGAGGCAGCCACCCCTGCGGCCCAGAGCTTCGTGTGCGCTGGGATGTACTCGTCCCCGATGTAGACCCCCGTCTCGTCGATCTGGGTGACCCGGACGCCCGTGCGAACCTCCACCCCCAGCCGCTCCAGCGACTGGCGAGCCCGGATGGACAGCTTCTCCGGGAAGGTGGGCAGCACGTGAGCGGCGCCCTCCACCAACAGGATACGCGCCTGGCTCGGATCGATGTTCTGGAAGTCCCGCACCAGCGCGTGCCGACTGATCTCCGACAGAGCGCCCGCCAGCTCCACGCCGGTGGCTCCCCCTCCCACGATGACGAAGGTCAACAGCTCGCGGCGGCGCGCGGGGTCCGCTTCGCGCTCGGCCAGCTCGAAGGCGAGCAGCACCTGCCGGCGGATCTCCACCGCGTCCTCGATGGTCTTGAGCCCCGGCGCAAAACGAGACCACTCGTCATGCCCGAAGTAGGAGTGGGTGACTCCGGTGGCGACGATGAGAAAGTCGTACGCCAGCTCCCCATCCGCGAGCAGCACGCGCTTGCCTGGCACATCGATCTGCGTCGCCTCCGCGAGCAGCACGGAGATGCCGTAGCGGCCCAGGATTCCTCGCAGCGGGGAGGCGATGTCGCTCGGGCTGAGCGTCGCGGTGGCCACCTGGTAGAGCAGCGGCTGGAAGAGGTGGTGGTTGTGGCGATCCACGAGCGTCACGCGCACCGGCGCTCGCTTCAGGCGCATGGCCGCATAGAGGCCGCCGAAGCCTCCACCGAGGATGACCACATGGGGACGGGCGTCGGGGCGGGCTGTCACAAGGAGGACCTTCCCGCCTCCCCAGCCAAAGTCAACGAAGTCCGTACCCTCCGAGCCATCCACTCAACGGTGGTTCCCTCCCGAGGCTGGCCCTGGCGTGATAGAGGGGGCGGCCTCCGGGAAGACGCCACCGTGCCGAGAGATCTCTGCTGATGAAGTTCCTCCATCCGCTGATCAACATTCTCCAGGCTCTCTTCCTGGTGGTGTGGGGCGCCTTCTGGATTACCTCGGCCGGCGTGATGATGCTGCTGACCCTCAACGGCAATGTGCCGTTGATGATGGCTCGGCGCTTCTGGGCCAGCATGCACTGGCGCATTGGCGGCTCGCGGATGTTCGTGGAGCCGATGCCGGATCTCGACTGGAGCCGGCCCTACATCTTCTTGATGAACCACCAGTCCGCGATGGACATCCCCTGCGCGTTCGCCGCGCTGCCGGTGAACATCCGGTTCGTCGCCAAGCACGTCCTCAAGTACGTGCCCTTCCTGGGCTGGTACATGGCAATGACAGGGATGATCTTCATCAACCGCTCCAACCACCGGAAGGCCGTGTCGAGCCTGGAGCGCGCCGGCGAGCGCATCCGCTCGGGCAAGTCCATTCTGGCGTTCCCTGAGGGCACCCGCTCGCGGGACGGGCTCATCCTCCCCTTCAAGAAAGGCCCCTTCGTGCTCGCCATCGAGGCCCAGGTGCCCATCATCCCCGTGGCCATCGAGGGCTCCCTGCAGAACCTGCCCCGGGGCAGCATCTGGCTGCGCAAGCACGACATCCGCATGAAGGTGGGCCACCCCATCGAGACGAAAGGGCTCACGCCCGCAGACCGCGAGGCCCTGCTGCGCCAGGTGCGTGACGCCATCATCCAGCTCCACCGAGAGATCGGTGGCCAGGGGGGCGTGCCAGAGGCCATCGCCGAGCGGGGACGAGAGGGCCGCTCCTCGTCTCCGTCCCCCGCAGCCAACTGAGCTGGCAGCTCTCTGGTCGCCTGCCCGGCGAGCGACCGTGCTCGGCCCTGTTTCGTGAACCCCTCTCGTGGCAGGAGTCCCTGAATGGGCCAGGGCAGCCTGCGTCCCCATTTATAGATTCTCAGGTCGAAGGGACCCGGAACGAGACACGCCAGAGGTTGGGTCCTGGGTTAGGGGCGGTATTCCACGGAGATGACTTCATGACTCCTCGAGGGTTGGCCTGTGTGGTTGTCGGACTGGCATCGCAGCTCGCGCTTGGGCAAACGGCGCCGGTGGCTGCGCCGGATGACGAGGGTGCCGAGGTGCTGGATGCGTCCCCTACGGCGCCCTCTGCCCCCCCCGTGCTCCCCTCGGAGTCCCCTTCTCCCCGTCCCTTTGCCGGCGCGGTGTGGACCTCTGGCCATTGGTACTGGGACGGGGGCGAGTGGCGCTTCAAGCCAGGTGCCTGGATTGCGCCGATGCCTGGTTATCAGTTCATCAATGGCTTCTGGCGGCAGGAAGGCCATGGCTGGCAGTGGGTCTCGAGCGGCTGGGCACGACCCGGCTTGACAGTGGTGGAGATCCCCATCGACGTGGTGAACGAGGAGGTCTCCACGGCCCAGGCGCCTCCTCCCGTCCAGGGAGAGGCCCAGTCCCTGCCCCCCACGGCGGGCGCCACGTGGGCCCCTGGCTATTGGTACTGGTCCGGCCACGGCTGGGCCTGGGTGGAGGGGACCTGGGTGACACCTCCTCAGCAGGGTCTGGTCTTCGTCTCGCCGAGATGGGTCCGGCGAGGGCCGTCCTGGGTCTTCGTCGGCGGAGGTTGGGCCACCCCGGGCTCGTTCCGGATTGTCATCCCCGTCTATCGCCACGCGAGGATCGCCGTGCGGTGGGGACACCCCGGCTACTTCCTCCACTCCTGGCACCGGTACCCCATGGTGCATCGCTACGACGGCGGCCGGCATGGGCCTGACGGTGGGCGGCACTGGCGAGAGCGCGGTCCCCGGCACCACCACCCGGCCTCTCCGGCCCGGGAGCACCGCCACGGAGAGGGCCGTCGCCACCGCCGCTAGCCGTCCCCCACAGCCCTCCTGAGCGCATCGTCCATGCGCCATCCACTGCCGTGGACGGTGCGTGCGCGATCCCGGACTCCTCGCACTCTCCCGCGCTCCCTCTCCCGAGGGAACGCGCGCGGCACGCTCATTGCCTATGGCTCCATGCAATGCGCTCGAGGGATTTCCTCTCGGGCGCAGCACTCATGTCCCGTGAAGGGCTGCGTTGGAGACGCAATGAACAAGGTAACGGAGAAGTTGAAGGCAGTGGCGGCGGCGGTGGCGGCGATCGAGAAGCAGTTTGGGAAGGGGGCGGTGATGCCGCTGGGCGGCGAGGCGCAGGAGCAGAAGATCGCGGTCATCCCCTCGGGCTCGGTGAGCCTGGATCGGGCGCTGGGCGTTGGGGGCTATCCCCGCGGGCGCGTCGTGGAGGTCTTCGGCAACGAGTCCTCGGGGAAGACGACGCTCAC
>Ga0190275_10004125_pt1 | contig 10450 bp, 13 predicted proteins | sample Popmic550T_FD_133745 | JGI IMG/M metagenome (GOLD analysis project Ga0190275, IMG submission 133745) | Populus adjacent soil microbial communities from riparian zone of Yellowstone River, Montana, USA - 550 T | ecosystem: Environmental > Terrestrial > Soil > Riparian zone > Trees stand | place...
CAAGGGCTCGGTCGAGCTGGCGCCGCTGATCGGGCTCGGCGACGGCATCGTCGACCTCGTCGCCACCGGCCGCACCCTGGAGGAGAACGACCTCGAGGTGCGCGAGGAGATCCTCGAGTGCACCGCTCGCTTCGTCGCCAACCGCGTCGCCCACAAGCTGCGCGCCGCCGAGGTCGACGAGCTGACGGCGAAGCTGAGAGAAGCGGCGGCGGGATGAGGACGCGCCGCTTCGAGTGGGAGGGAGCGGCGCCGACCGCCACCGCGCTGCGCCGCTGGGCCGCCGAGTCGGCGCCGGCAGTCGACGTGCGGCCGATCGAGCGCGAGGTGAGGGACGGGGGCGATGCGATCCTGCTGCAGCTGACCGCTCTCTACGACGCGACCGAGCGGGCGCCGGCGGCGCTGCGGGTCGAGCCGGGGGAGGCGGAGGCGGCGTTGGCTGCGGTCGAGCCGGGGCTGCGCGAGGCGCTGGAGCTGGCGGCGGCCAACGTCCGCGCCGTTGCCGACGCCCAGATCGCCTCCGAGACCAGGGTCGACCTTCCCCAGGGGCAGGGCGTGACGGTCCGCGAGGTCGCGGTCGGCGCCGCCGGCATCTACGCGCCGGGCGGGCGTGCCGCCTATCCCTCCAGCGTCCTGATGTGCGCGATCCCCGCCCAGGTGGCGGGCGTGGACCGGGTGGCGCTGGCGTCTCCGCCCGGTTCCGACGGGCGCCTGCACCCACTGGTGCTTGCCGCCGCCGCGCTCTGCGGGGTCGAGGAGATCTACGCGATGGGCGGCGCCCAGGCAATCTTCGCCCTCGCCCACGGCACTGAGACGATCGCCGCGGTCGACGTCATCGCCGGCCCCGGCAACGCCTGGGTGCGGGAGGCCAAGCGCGCCGTATCCGGCACGGTCGGGATCGATTCGCTGGCCGGGCCCTCGGAGCTGATGCTGATCGCCGGTCACGACACCGACCCCCAGTGGGCGGCACTGGACCTCTGCGCGCAGGCCGAGCACGGGCCGGAAAGCCCGCTGGTCGCCGTTGCCGTCGAGGAGCACGTGCTCGGGGCGATCGCCGGCGCGACCGAGGCGGTGGCCGCCGCGCGGCCCTCCGTCGCCGACGCGCCGCTGGCGCTGGTCCAGGTTCCCGAGCTGGAGGCGGCGATCGGGCTCGCCAACGCCTACGCCCCCGAGCACCTGGAGCTGCTCGAGGAGGACGCGGCGCTGGCCGTGGAGCGGGTGAGGACCGCCGGCTGCGTCTTCGTCGGCCGTCACGGCGCCACCGCCTTCGGCGACTACGTCGCCGGGTCCAACCACGTGCTGCCGACGGGTGGTGCCGGGCGCTTCTCCGGGCCGCTCGGGCCCGGGACCTTCCGGCGCCGGATCTCCCAGGTCGAGATCGGCGCCGAGGCCGCCACGGCCCTGGCGCCGCCAGCCGATGCGCTCGCCCGCGCCGAGGGCTTCCCCGTTCACGGCGAGTCAGCGATGATTAGGCGATGAGCAGAACCGCAAGCAGGGAGCGCAGCACGGCCGAGACCCAGATCAAGCTCTCGCTCGATCTCGACGGCGGGGAGGCGAGCGCCGCCACCGGCGTCGGCTTCCTCGACCACATGCTCGACCTGCTCGCCCGCCATGGGCGGCTCGGCCTCCAGGTCGAGGCCAACGGCGATCTCGAGACCGGCGCCCACCACACGGTGGAGGACGTCGGCATCGTGCTCGGCCAGGCGCTCGACGAGGCGCTCGGCGACCGCGCTGGGATTCGCCGCTACGGCTCTGCCGTGGTGCCGATGGACGAGTCGCTGGCCGAGTGTGCGATCGACATCTCCGGGCGGCCGTTCTGCCACTTCGACGCCGACCTGCCGACCACCTCGATCGCCGGCTTCGACACCGAGCTGGCCGAGGAGTTCTTCCGCGCCGTCGCCAACAGCGCCAAGCTGACCCTGCACGTCTCCGTCCGCTACGGCACCAACGCCCACCACATGATCGAGGCCTGCTTCAAGGCCTTCGCCCGCGCTCTGCGCGTCGCCGTCTCGATCGACCCCGAGGAGAGCGGCGTGCCTTCGACCAAGGGGACGCTGAGCGAATGAGCACGCGGATCGCGATCCTCAACTACGGCATGGGCAACCTGCGCTCGGTCGAGAAGGCGCTGGAGCACGTCGGCGTCACCGCGACGATCACCGCCGACGCCTCCCAGGCACGGGCCGCCGATGGTTTGATCCTGCCGGGCGTCGGCGCCTTCCCACGGGCGATGGAGCGGGTGCGGGCGATCGGCCTCGACGAGCTGATCGCCGAGCGCCGCGACGCCGGCGTGCCGATCCTCGGCATCTGCCTCGGCTTGCAGCTGCTGTTCGAGTCGACGACCGAGCTCGGCGGCGCCGACGGCCTGGGACTGCTCGACGGCGAGGTCGCCGAGCTCGATGCGGAGGGCCTGAAGATCCCGCACATCGGCTGGTCGCCGCTGCGCTGGGAGCGCGAATCGCGCCTGGCCGAGGGCATCCCGACCGAGACCCCCTTCTACTTCGTCCACTCATTCGCGCCCCGCCCCGCCCCCGGCGAGCTGCTCGGCAGCGCCGCCTACGGCGCCCGCTTCGCCTGCGCGGCCGAGCGCGACAACGTTTTCGGCGTCCAGTTCCACCCTGAGAAGTCGAGCGCCGCGGGACTGCGCCTGCTCTCGAATTTCGCCGGGATCTGCGCCTCCGTCCCGGCGTGATCCTCTATCCGGCCATCGACATCCGCGGCGGCCAGGCGGTGCGGCTGCTGCAGGGCGACTACGAGCGCGAGACGGCCTACGACGCCGACCCGGTCGACGCGGCGACCCGCTGGGCGGGCGAAGGGGCCGAGTTCCTGCACGTGGTCGACCTCGACGGCGCCAAGGTGGGAGAGCCCCAGAATCTCGCGGCCGTGCGGCGGATCGCCGCCGCGGTCGAGTGCCCGATCCAGGTCGGCGGCGGTTTGCGGGATGCGGCCTCCGTCGAGGCGGTGCTGGCGGCAGGGGCCAAACGGGTCGTGATCGGCACCGCGGCCCTGCGCGACCCCGAGTTCCTCGACGCCGTCGTGGCGAAGCATGGCGACCGCGTCGTCGTCTCCGTCGACGCCCGCGGCGGCAAGGTCTCGCTCTCCGGCTGGACCGAGGCCACCGACCGCGACGTCGCCGACGCCGTCGCCGAGCTGGGGGACCGGGGCGTGGCCCGATTCCTCTGCACCGAGATCGAGGTCGACGGCACGATGGAGGGCCCGGCCACCGAAGAGCTGAACCGCATCGCCGCCGCAACCAACGTCCAGATCATCGCCTCCGGCGGCGTCGGCACCCTCGCCCATCTCCAGCGCCTCGCGGAAGACGCGGCCCCCAACATCGAGGGCGCAATCGTGGGTAAGGCGCTTTACGAGCAACGCTTCACCGTCGCGGAGGGGATCGACGCGCTGCGATCGTAGGAGGTCGGGTGCCCCTCTCGCGGAGGCTCAAGGAACCGCGCTGGAACCCTCGGGACTCGATCAGCTGCGCAACGGTCTCCGGGAGAGGGGCACCCGACCTCCTGCCACCTTTACGCTTGATCGATGGTTCTCAAAAGAGTCATCCCCTGCCTCGACGTCGACGCCGGCCGCGTCGTCAAGGGCACCAACTTCGTCGGGCTGCGCGACGCCGGCGACCCGGTCGAGCTGGCCGAGCGCTACGACGCCGAGGGCGCCGACGAGCTGGTCTTCCTCGACATCACCGCCTCGCACGAAAAGCGCGAGACGATCGTCGAGCTGGCGCGGCGCACGGCCGACAACGTCTTCATCCCCTTCACGATCGGCGGCGGCATCCGCTCGGTCGAGGACGCGCAGGCGGTGCTCGACGCCGGTGCCGACAAGGTCTCGGTCAACTCAGCGGCGCTGGAGCGGCCGCAGCTGCTGACCGAGCTGGCCGACCACTTCGGCGCCCAGTGCGTGGTGATCGCGATCGACGCCAAGCGCGAGGGCGACGGCTGGGGCGTCTACGTCAACGGCGGTCGCAAGCGGGTCGAGGGGCGCGACGCCGTCGGCTGGGCCCGTGAGGCGGTCGAGCGCGGGGCGGGGGAGGTGCTGCTGACGAGCATGGATCGCGACGGCACCAACGACGGCTATGACATCGCCCTGACCCGGGCCGTGGCGGATGCGGCCTCGGTGCCGGTGATCGCCTCCGGCGGCGCCGGCGAGCTGGCGCATCTGAGCGAGGCGATCCTCGCCGGCGGGGCCGACGCCGTCCTCTGCGCCTCGATCTTCCATTACGGACAGCACCGCGTGCGCGAGGCGAAGGAGCGCCTCGCCGCTGACGGCATCCCCGTCCGCCTCTGACCACGGACGCGGTAGGCAGGGATCTATGCCGAGCTCAGGTGTGCCGATCGAGAGGCTGACCGAGGCGCTGCGAAGCGCCTATCCGGAGCTGGACACGGTCCGTGACGTCGCCAGCGATCCCGTCTACGTCGTTGGCGGTGCCGTGCGCGACCTGCTGCTGGGCCGTGATCGCGCCGATCTCGATCTGGTCGTCGAGGGGGATGCCGCGACGCTGGCGGCGCGGTTGGGTGCCGAGACCGTGGAGCACGAGCGTTTCGCCACCGCCAAGGTCGTGCTCGACGGCCATGAGGTCGACATCGCCAGCGCCCGCACCGAGGCCTACGCCCGGCCCGGGGCACTGCCGGAGGTGGCACCGGCGGCGAGCGTCGAGGCGGACCTGAGCCGGCGAGACTTCACGCTCAATGCGATGGCGATCCCCTTGATCGGCGAGTCGCCGCTGATCGATCCCCATCGTGGCCAGAAGGACCTCGAGGCGGGCCTGCTTCGGGTGCTGCACCGCGGCTCGTTTCGCGACGACCCGACCCGGGCGATCCGCGCCGCCCGCTACGCGGCCCGTTTCGGCTTCGAGCTCGAGCCGGAGACCGCCGAGCTGCTGCGGGCGACGGACCTCGACACCGTCTCGGCCGATCGCCGGCGGGCGGAGCTGCTGCGCCTGGCCGCTGAACCCGGCGCGCCGCGAGGCTTCGCGCTGCTCGCCGAGTGGGGGCTGATCGAGCTGCGCGAGGGCGGGGTGGAGCTGGCCAGCCGGGTCGGCCAGCTGCTGGAGCGATCGCCTTGGGATCTCGCAGAGGATCGCGGTCGAGCGGTGTTGGCGGCGGCCGTTGGCCCGTCGGGGCACGAGGTCGCGCTCGCGGCCGCTCGCCCGGAACGACCGTCGCAGGCGTTCGAGCTGGCGCGTGCCCATCGCCCCCCGGAGCTGCTGCTGGCGCGTGCCCTCGGGGCCGATTGGCTCGACGACTACGTCGAGCGGTGGCAGGGGGTGACGCTCGAGATCGACGGACAGGACCTGATTGCGGCGGGGGTCCCGCAGGGGCCAGCGGTGGGACGGGGGTTGGCCGTCGCCCTGCAACGCAAGCTCGACGGCGAGCTCGACAGTCGCGAGCAGGAGCTGGCGGTGGCGGTGGCGGCCGCTCGCGGCGACTAGGGCCCGCCGCTCCCATCTGCTTTGTTACGGGCATGGAATGGAGGGAGAGCAGGGGGGTGCGCTGGCTCGAGGCCGACCTCGGCGGCGCCCGGGCCGCATTCGCCACCCGCACCGGCGGCGTCAGCGAGGCGCCCTTCGACCGTCTCAACCTCGGTGTTCTGACCGACGACGCGACCGCGGCGGTGGCGGAGAACCGCGCCCGGCTCGCGGCGGCTCTCGACCTCGATCCGGGGCGGATCCCGATCGGGCTCCAAGTTCATGGCGCCGAGCTCGCCTTCCATGCCGGCCCTCAGGACCCGAGCCCGTTCGCGCACCCGGGAAGCGCGATCCCGGAAGTCGACGGCCACGTCGTCTCCGTGCCAGGCCTGGCGCCCCTGGTCTTCGCCGCCGACTGCCTTCCCGTCGCCCTCTCGGGACCGGACGGAGTGGCGATGCTGCATTGCGGCTGGCGCGGTCTTGCCGCCGGCATCGTCGCCGCCGGCGCTGAGGCGGTCGGCGCCACGGCGGCCGCGATCGGCCCCGGCATCGGCCCCTGCTGCTACGAGGTCGGCCCCGAAGTCCTCAGCGCCTTCTCGACCCTTGGCGACGCCGTCACCCCGGCCGACGGGCCGATTTCCCCCGATACGCGTGGGAAATCGGCCCGTCGGCGGTTGGATCTGCCCGAGGTGGCGCGGCGGCTGTTGCTGCGGGCGGGGGTGGAGCGGGTCGAGAGCGCCGGTCTCTGCACCAGCTGCGAGCCGGAGCTGTTCTTCTCGCATCGCCGCGATGCCGGTCGCACCGGCCGCCAGGGTGGCCTGGTCTGGATCGAGCGGGGGGAGGCCTGACGTTGGCCGGCCTGATCCACGGCATCGACCCGGCCAAGGTGCGCTCCAACCTCGAGCGCGTGCGCGAGGAGGCGGGCGCCGGGGTCGAGATCCTGGTCGCCTCCAAGTACGTGCCGATCGAGGAGATGGGGGCCCTGGCCGAGGCCGGCGTCGGCCTGGTCGGCGAGAACCGCCAGCAGGACCTCGCGGCCAAGCACGAGCGCTGGGGCGACGCCTTCGCGTGGGACTTCATCGGCAACCTGCAGAGCCGCAAGCTGAAGCAGGTGCTGCCGCTCTGCCGGCTCGTCCACTCGGTCGCCACCGACTCGGTGCTGGAGCAGCTCGGGCGTCACGGCGATTCGGAGACGGAGGTCCTGGTCGCGGTCAACGTCGCCGGCGAGGAGGGCAAGGGGGGTGTCGCCCCCGCCGATCTCACCGACTTCATCGAGCGCTGTCCGGTCAAGGTCGCCGGCTTGATGACGATGCCCCCGTTCAGCCAGGACCCGGAGGCATCGCGCCCCTATTTTGCCCGTCTGGCGGAGCTGGCTGCTGCCCACGATCTCGAGCGCCTTTCGATGGGAACTTCGCAGGATTGGCCGGTTGCGGTCGCCGAGGGAGCGACGATCATCAGGCTGGGCACGGCACTGTTCGTGTGAATCGGCGCTAACCTGACCAAAATTCGTAAAGGAGTCGGCCGCGATAGGCCGAAACACCGATCCGATGGCACTGCGAGACACCTGGCATAGAGCACTGGTCTACTTCGGCCTCGCCGAGGATCACGACTACGGCCCCGAGTACGAGGAGGACTTCGAGCCGGAGACCGGCTCCGAGGAAGTCTTCGAGGCGCGCCGCGAGCGCGACCAGAGCTCGGTCCGCCGCCTGCCGACCTCGCGCCGCGCCCGCCGCGACGAGATCGACGACATCTTCGCCGACGACGAGCCGATCGCCGCCAGCCGCACCCGCACCCTGCGGCCGGTCGACACCGACAACGGCGGTTCCGACATCCAGGTCCATCTCGTCATCCCCCGCAACTTCAACGATGCCCAGCAGGTCGCCGACCAGTTCAAACGGCAGGTCCCGGTGATCCTCAACCTGCAGACCGCCGATCACGAGCTCTCGAAGCGGATGATCGACTTCTGCTCCGGGCTCACCTACGCCCTCGACGGCGGCATGCAGCGGATCGCCGAGAAGATGTTCCTGCTGACGCCGCGCAACGTCGACGTCTCGGCCGAGGAAAAGGCACGGCTGATCGACAAGGGCTTCTTCAACCAGTCCTAGTTGCCGGCCTGTCAATAGGCTGGGCGCATGATCGTGGGATTCGTCGGGTCAGGCAGCATGGCGGCGGCCATGGCTCGCGGCTGGGCCGGGGAGTTCGAGCAGATGCTGTTCTCGGATTCCGGCTCCGGGCGCGCCCGGGCGCTCGCCGACGAGCTGGGTGGAGAGGCGGCCACGAACGCCGAGATCGCGACTCGGGCCGATCTGGTCGTGGTGGCGGTGAAGCCGGCCAAGCTGGACGACGTGGCGCCGGAATTGGCGGCTGCGAGGCGGATCGTCTCGGTTCTGGCCGCGGTCCCCGTGGAGCGCTTGAACGGGGCATTCCCCCAGGCCGAAGCGCTGCGGGTGATGCCGAACGTGGGGGTCGAGGTGCGCAAGGGCGTGCTCTGTGTCGCCGGTACCGCCTCGGAGGAGGTCTTGGCCAAACTCGGCACGCTCGGCCGCGTGGTCGAGCTGCCGGACGCGGACTTCGACGCCGCCACCGCGGTGATGGGCTGCGCGCCCGCCTACCTGGCCCTGGCGATCGAGGCGATCGCCGACGCCGGCGCGGCGGACGGGCTCGATCCGGAGCTCTCGCGCGAGCTGGTGGTGGAGACCGCGGCGGGGACGGCGGAGCTGCTGCGCCGCCAGCACCCGGCGGACCTGCGCAAGGCGGTCGCTTCCCCTGGTGGCAGCACCGAGGCGGGGCTGGAGGCGCTGGATCGCGGAGGCGCCGCGGCGGCGTTCGAGGCGGCGGTGCGGGCCTCGCTGGAGCGGATGCGCGGATGATTCCGCTGGCGCTCAGTCGCGGCGACGTCGCCCAGTACGTCGACGCGCTCTTCATCGTCTACATCGTCCTGATCTTCGCCAACATCCTCATCTCCTACGTGCCGCGGATGCCCTACAGCCCGCCGCTGCGGGCCGTGCTCGACTTCGTCAAAGACACCACCGACCCCTACCTCAACCTCTTCCGCCGCTTCCTGCCGCCGATCGGGGGCGGCGGGTTCGCTCTCGACCTCAGCCCGATCATCGGGATCATCGTGCTCTTCGTGGCGCGGGGGATCCTCGTCGCGCTGATCTCCGGGTGACCGCCGCCGCTCGCGCCTGGTGCCTGGCCGGCGGCCTCTGCGCTCTCGTCGTCGCCGCCGACCAGGTCACCAAGGGGGTGGTCGAGGCGGAGCTGGTGCCCGGGGAGAAGGTCGACCTGTTCGGTCCGCTCGGCCTCACCCTTGCGCATAATCGCGGGGTCGCCTTCGGCCTCGCCGGCGGCGCCGGGCTGCCGCTGATCCTGGTCAGCCTGTTCGCGCTGGGCGTGGTCGCCTACCTCTTCTCCCGCGATCCCGCCCGCCCTGGGATGTGGATTGCGACCGGGCTGCTGGCCGGCGGCGCGATCGGCAACCTGATCGACCGCATCCGCGCCGGCGAGGTGACCGACTACGTCGACATCGGCTCCTGGCCGCCGTTCAACCTCGCCGACGTCGCGATCAGCGCCGGGGTGCTCCTGCTGGTCTTCCTCTACCTGCGCGAGCCCGAACCCGAGTCTGAGCCCGAGGCCGGGGATGGCTGAGCCGGAGCTGCGGATCGTCCACCGCGACGAGGCGCTGGCGGTCGTCGACAAGCCGGCGGGACTGGTCGTCCATCCCGCTCCCTCGCACAGCGGCCCGACCCTGGTCGACGAGCTGGGGGACCTGCTTGGCGGCGGCGACCCCGAGCGCCCGGGCATCGTCCACCGGCTCGACAAGGGCACCAGCGGCCTGCTCGTCGTCGCCCGCGGCGAGGAGGCCCACGCCGCCCTGCAGGCGCAGGTTCAGCGCCGCGAGGTGGAACGGGTCTACCTGGCCCTGGCCGGCGGCAAGCTCGGCTCGCGCACCGGCACGATCGACGCCCCGATCGGCCGTGCCTCGCGCCAGCGCACCCGCATGGCGGTCGCCGGTGCCGCCTCGCGCCAGGCGCGCACCCACTTCACGGTGCTCGAGCTGCTGAGCCTGGAGAGTTACCTGGAGGCGCGCCTGGAGACCGGCCGCACCCACCAGATCCGCGCCCACTTCGCCGCGATCGGCCACCCGCTGACCGGTGACGCCACCTACGGCGGAGCCCGTCGCTACGGCCTCGAGCGTCAGTTTCTCCACGCCCACCGACTCGCCTTCGACCACCCCTTCAGCGGCGAACGCCTCAGCTTCGAATCCCCCCTCCCCGAGGACCTCCGCACCGCCCTCGAGTCAGCCCGCTCATCTACGAGCAGTTGAGGGGTCCGGGGGGAGGGCCCGCCGGACCTCCCCGCTTTTGTCCGGCGGGCCCTCCCCCCGCACCCCTCACCCACGCCCAGCCCTCTACAATCGGCCGTCCTAAACCAACCCCCGTTCGACGGCGAACCGGATCCTGCCTGGCGCACGACGCCAGGTCCCGGCAAGCGGGACGGGTGAGCTTCACCAACAGACCAAGGAGATTCATGCCACAGGCAGGCCTTACCGAGCTGCTCCAGGCCGGAGTGCACTTCGGCCATCAGACGCGCCGCTGGAACCCGAACATGCGCCGTTTCATCTTCGGCGAGCTGGACGGGATCCACATCATCGACCTGCTGCAGACCGAGGCGCTGCTGGAGAACGCCCGCCGTTTCGCCGGCGAGCTGGCCAGCGGCGGCGGCACCGTGCTCTTCGTCGGCACCAAGAAGCAGGCCCGCGACGTGGTCCAGGAGTGGGCCGATAGCTGCAAGATGCCCTACGTCAACAAGCGCTGGCTGGGCGGGCTGCTGACCAACTTCAACACTATGTCGACCCGGATCGCCCGCCTGCACGAGCTCAACGGCTGGAAAGAGGAGGGCAAACTCGATCTGCTCCCGACCAAGGAGCGGATGGGCATGGAGGCCGAACTCGCCAAGCTCGAGTTCAACCTCGGCGGCGTCCGCGACATGGACCGGCTGCCCGACGCGGTCTTCGTCACCGACCTCAAAACGGAGGAG
>Ga0190275_10004126_pt1 | contig 10448 bp, 6 predicted proteins | sample Popmic550T_FD_133745 | JGI IMG/M metagenome (GOLD analysis project Ga0190275, IMG submission 133745) | Populus adjacent soil microbial communities from riparian zone of Yellowstone River, Montana, USA - 550 T | ecosystem: Environmental > Terrestrial > Soil > Riparian zone > Trees stand | place...
CTTATCGTTCATCATCATCAGCGACTGAAGCACTACGGCCGATGCGCCCCGCTCTTTTGCGTTTGTGCTCATAACGGGATGATCGAATACCCCTAGCATGCTGAGGTTATAGCGCCGGCGCGCGACCAAATACATGCTTCTGCGATACCGTTCGGACGGATCGGTGATTTCTTTTTCATCGATAATCACCATTCCATCGGCTTGCGTGATCGTGGGAACTGCTGGACCGCCGATCGCCGGATTCAACTTGCCGGACACACTGAGCATGCAGTCGCGAATAACCTCCGATTCCATGCGGCGCAATCGCATTCTCCATAGGAGGGAGTTATCGGGATCAGCCGCTTGCGGGTCAGCCAACCGTGCGTTCTTTGGGAAATCTTCAGCCAGCGAGCTTTGCTGATAGGAGCGCGAAAGCATCATGGTCCGAATCAGTTTCTTTGTGCTCCACCCGTTTCGGATGAACTCGCCACTGAGGTAATCGAGCAATTCCGGATGGGTTGGGAGTGATCCCATCTTGCCGAAATTATCGCCCGTCGCAACAATACCTGCTCCGAACAGGTGCCCCCAGACGCGATTCACGTAAACACGCGCCACCAGCGACGCGGCAGGTGTGCCTTCCCGGGTCAACCAATCCGCAAGCGCCAGCCGACGACCGCTTGAGCTGGGAGTTGGCTTTTCCAGAACTTCACCCGCCGTGCTTAAGACTTCGAGCCCCCCCGGAGCAACGGTAGCGCCTTTTGATTCGTGATCGCCGCGGCGGTGAACAAACGTCTCAGGCGGCGGACCACAATCGTAGAGCGCTTCGATCTTTGCGTAGCTTTTTCGCTGCTTCTCAAGTTTGGCCAGTTCCGATTCGAGCGCTTGAACCGTCGTCTTCTCTTCCGGACTCATGCGCGTGAGAAGCGACGCCGGAGACAGATCCACACCAAGTTCAGCGACGAGCTTCGCCTGACGGGCATTCCGCTTCTCCTCAGGCAGGAGAGCTCCCTTTCTTGCCGGCTCGCGGTCTTTCGGAGCCAGTTTGGCGATCGCTGGCTCGATCATCGGAGAAATCGTCTTCTCGTACAGCTTGCCCAATTCGGCTTTCTTCGGAGCGATCGACTTATCGAGCTCAGCATTGTACTTATCGATCGCCTCACGTTCGGCCGGCGGCACATCGGCAAGCGTTCTTTTGAGGACAGGCGTCCAGTCTACGGGATTGTAGGCTGGCGTTAGCGTGGCCATCAGACTGTAGTAATCCCTTTGCGGGATTGGGTCGAACTTGTGGTTATGGCAGCGAGCGCAGCCGACCGTAACTCCCAGCGTGCTGCTCGTCAAAATATCCAGAGTCTGGTGGATTACCTCGTAGCGCAGAAGCGGCGTATCACGTTCCGAGTTGTCTGTCGGATCCTCGGCTGTGCGTAAAAAGCCGGTGGCGATCAGCTTTTCAATCTGGTCGGGTGTGTATTCCTTTGCGTTACGCCAATCGAACATCTCATCGCCCGCGATCTGCTCGCTGAGGAACGACTTGAAGGATTTGTCGCTGTTGTAGGCCCGAACGACATAGTCGCGATACTTCCAGCGGCCTTCGCCAACTTTGTAGCCGTTGGACTGAACGTCCCGACCTACCGTGTCCACGTAGCCGGCGAGGTCGAGCCAGTGGCGGCCCCATCGCTCACCGAAGCTTGGCGATGCCAGGAGCCGGTCAACCAACCGTTCGAATGCGTTGACGGATTTGTCGGCGGTAAAGGCGTCGATTTCGGCCGGAGTCGGTGGTAGCCCGATCAGATCCAGATAGGCCCGACGCGCCAAAGTGGTTCGGCTGGCCTGTTTCGCGTAGCTGAGCTTTTTAGCCTCGAGCTTTGCCAGGAGAAAAGAGTCGATAGGCGTTTTGACCAGCGGTGACTGTTGAACTTTCGGTATCGGTGTCTTCTTGAGAGTCTGGAATGACCAGAATTGCCGATCCTTTTCGGTGATCGTAGAAACGTAGGCGGCTGCGGGCGCCGAGTCCGAAGCCGGAGCAGCAGCGCCTGTGTCGATCCACCGCGCGATGACTGCAATCTCGTCAGAAGTGAGCGGATTTTTGCCGCCAGGAGGCATCGAGCCTTCCTGCACACGCTTTACGAGAAGGCTATCCTTGGACTTACCTCGCTCCACCACTGGTCCGTTTGCGCTGCCGCGAAGAACCAGCGAAACTTCATGAAGATCGAGCCCGGCCATCCGGGTCTTTGGACCATGGCAACCAATACAGCTCTTCTGCAGGATTGGAAGGACGTCCGCGGCAAACTGCGGCGTCGAACTGCCCGGCGCAGCGTGCGTCAAGAGTGCCGTTGACAAAACGAACCCAAATCCGGCCTTCAGAAACATTTCCTTATTCGACTATAGTTCGTTCGGGCACTTCTTCGTACAAACAAACGTCTTACATCTGCCCTACTGGACAAAAAACGAACGAAAACCGACCATCCACCATTATGGATGGTGGTGCCGAACGTTTGCCATTCGATCTTGCCGGACACCCGTGCCGGCGCTAGTCTTGGTGCAATGCCTGCGCTTCAGATCTTTGTAGTCGTCCTTTTAGGTCTAACAACGGGCTTGGCAAGTGGCATTTTGGGAATCGGAGGGGGCGTAATCCTTGTACCCGCCCTTGTGTATGTCTTGGGGTATAGCCAGCACGCCGCCCAAGGCACGACGTTAGCTCTCCTGTGCCTACCCGTCGGCATTGCCGCTGCGGTGACGTACCATCGCGAGGGCTTGGTGAACTGGAACGTCGCGCTGTTGTTGTTCTGCGGGTTCGTCCTGGGTGGTCTGATCGGTTCGCGCTGTGCGCTTGCTTTGCCCGAGCTCTGGCTCAAGCGCGCGTTCGGTATCTGCCTGCTCAGCTTAGGGGCCCGCATGGTGCTGTCCCGCTGAACCTGTCCCCCTGAACCATGCAAATCGAACAGGCAGATGTTTATGTTGTTAAGGTCGACCAGCACTATCGCGTCGGCGGTCATGATTCGGCGCCGAACCGGCTGCCGGGCACCGATTATTATTTCGAACCGCAATGGCGTCAGGCTTATAGCCGGCTGACCGAAACGTGCCTGGTCAAGCTAACTACTTCTACTGGCCTCAGTGGATGGGGCGAAGCACAAGCGCCGCTATCGCCAGAAACTCCGGCGTCGATTCTCGTTCGGCTGATCGGGCCCGCAGTCATTGGCCAGCCCGCGCTGTCCTCCGAGTGGATCTACGAACGGCTCTATCACATGATGTTAGTGCGAGGACAGAACGGTGGATTTCTGCTCGATGCCATTGGAGCCGTCGACACCGCGCTGTGGGACATTCGAGGGCTTACGTGGAACGCTCCGATCTGTGAACTGCTCGGAGGGCGCTTTCAAACCCGACTCCCAGCTTATTTGTCGGGACTACGTAAGCCGACTCCGAACGAGCGGATCGAAGCGGCGAAGCAAGCTTGTTTGGCCGGAATGCGGGGCGTGAAGGTTTTCTCCGGCCAACCCACGGCTGACTCCCTGGAAGAATTGAGAGCCGTGCGGGATGCCATTGGCTCCGAAGCGCTACTTGCCGTGGATTGTATCCACTCATCAGACTGGGCTGGCGCCATGAAAATTGGCTCCTTGCTGGATGAACTGAACGGCGCATTCTTCGAAGCTCCCTTAGGGAGCGAAGACGTGGAAGGGCATCGCAGTCTCGGCTCTCGAATCCGGACACGGATCGCGGGCGGAGAATATCTGCGATCGGTTCAACAGTTCCTTCCGTGGTTGCAATCGGGCGCTATTCGAATTGCGCAACCCGATGTGGTCCGTTCGGGGGTTACCGCCGTTCGGCGAATTGCGAACATCGCTCATGCGATGCATATTCCCGTTGCATTGCATGTCGGAGTCTGTTCCGGAATTGGCATGGCTGCGACTTGGCAGGTTGCCGCATCTCTGCCCAACTTTATGATCCAGGAACACCAGTTCGACCTGTTCGAAACCGCCAATCGTTTCCTCGAAACTAAGCTGGAGACAGATCGTGGACAACTTGTCGTCCCGGAGGGCCCCGGTCTCGGTGTTCGTGTGTGCGAAGACGAAGTCCTACGGCACGCCGTCGAGCATTGGACTGTCACGGCGGATGGACCCAAACTGAATAGCAGGAGTTCTTGATTGAGACCACCTTCCGCAGGCTCCGAACTGGGGCAATTCCGATTACTGGGCGATCGGCCTCTAGTTGCGGGCCAGCAAGCAGATCTGCGTTTGGAATTCACGATTGGTTCATCCGGACTTCCATCGGGTTCGCAATTCCGTGTTGGACTTCCGAACACCGGATGGGATCGGCCTGTTGTTCCTCAACAACGTTATTGGGATGAGCTGATTTCGGGAAGCGACCGTCGTCTTGCTCCGTTTCATCCCGTCAATACGACGGCTAGCATCATCTCCGGCGCCAATTTCTCCCTTGCTGTGATGGAGCGCATGCTGGTTCCTGACGAAGACCCGGCCGCCGCCTACTGGCGGTGGTGGATCACGCTGACGCTCGAAGATCAGGCGCTCTCCCCGGGAGACCGCATAGAGATTTTCTACGGAGATCGCAGCTTCGGCATCGATACACGAATTCAAACATTCACCGAGCAGGCGATCAATATCACCGCATTTGTGCAACCGGCCGGCCAGGAAGACTTCCTCGAAATCGATGGGAGTCCCTATTTTCTCGATGTTGTGGCTGGTCCTGCCGTGCGCGCCAATGTTGCCGTACCTTCTGTTTCCAACGGTTCTCCTGCTCATCACCGAATCGCGATAACCGATGAGTGCCAATGCATCCCGAATTCAGACAAAGACGTGCACTTGCGGCTAGGCGATCAAGATGTGACCTGTCGCTCGGGAACCCACAGCGAAGTTTCAGCGGCCAATGCGTATGTCCTGACCGACTCGAACGGAGTCATTTGGGGCCACGCAAATCCAACAGTGCCGGCCTCAGACGACGGTCTGAATTTGTATTGGGGCGACCTCCACGCCCAAAGCGAGCATCATGTGATGCACTCGCAGAAAATGGATTTTCGTCAGACCGGGTGGTCGAAAGGAATTTCCTGCGGCACGCTCGACGAGTGTTATCGGTATGCCCGCGAAGTCAGCCTGTTGGACTTCGTTGCGATTACCGACCAGGGCGCGTGTCTAACAGACGCATGGGAATACTGCCAGGAGAAGGTCCGCGAATACCACCAACCCGGACGCTTTGTCACGCTGAAGGGCTACGAGGCTGGATCGCCTCTGGGTCATCGCAACGTTATCTATTCGAGCGACGACATCGACAAGCCGCTAGACGCCAAGCGCTTCAATACCTTTCATCCTGATGTAGTTTTCGCGCATTATCGCGGTCGCAATGACGTCATGATTATCCCGCATCACGTTAAGACCTGGACCGACTGGCAGTATCATGACCCCGAACTCGAGCCGGTGATGGAGATCTACTCCTGCTGGGGACAGAGCGAATCACCAGGGCTCGATTTGTGGAGCAAGGGGCAGACGCCGGGAGCAGGCGCATGGGAAGCCTTTCGCCGGGGGTATCGTATGGGCATGATCGCGTCCTCCGATAATCACGTCGGGATGCCGGGCCGAAGTTATCCGGGTGACCGTCAGATTCACACTCCGTTTCCGGGCGGCTTATGCGCAATCTGGGCTGAGGATCTAAGCAGGGAATCACTATTCCGTTCCCTCAGACAACGACGCTGCTACGGGACGACCGGAGCGCGAATCATTGTCCGTTTCTCGGTGGGAGGCGCGCCGATGGGATCGGTCGTGTCTCGAACTGGGAAAACCCAACCGATGCGAGTCGAAGTACACGGCACAGCTCCAATCGAGCGAGTCGAGGTCGTGCGAAACTCCGAGGTCTGGCGGGTGTTCCGAGGATCGGGCGATACAAGTCTGAAGCAAGAAGTCGAATGTGAGGCAGCGGACGCGGCATTCTATTACCTGCGTGTCAGGCAAGTGGATGGGCAAAGAGCATGGACGAGTCCTGTCTGGACGGACTAGAAGCTGAAACTCGGGCGGAAGCGGGGCGAACCCGCTCGGTACCCGTGTTGGAACGCGCCTTTGCGGCGCTCGAACTTCTAGCAGCTTCTTCGAACGGTCTCACGCTGCCGGATGTAGCGCGAAAACTGCAGATACCAAAAAGCTCCGCCCACTGCATCCTGCTTACTCTGTTGCGTCAAGGGTACCTGAGTCGCAGTGACCGTACTCGGCGTTACGTGCTTGGGCAGAAGCTCTTTTCCTTGGCAAGCCACGCTCTTGCGGGACAAGATGTCCGCGAGGCGGCGATGCCCCACCTTCGCCAACTGATGATGGCTACTAAGCTCACGGTGCACCTGGGAGTGTTGGAGGGAGGGGAAGTGATTCTCATTGCCAAGGTTGATCCGCCCGGCGTGACGGGCCTCGCGACCTGGCTCGGAAGGCGGATGGACGTTCACTGCACGGGCATGGGAAAAGCGTTAATCGCGAATCTGCCGGCCGAGGACCTGGAGCAATTTCTTCGAAGCCGTACGTTCCCGCGCCACAACGAGAACACAATCGTTTCGGCAAAGCGCCTGAAACAGGAACTGGACACCGTTCGGACCAATGGTTTTGCGACCGATGACGAGGAAGACGAGGTCGGATACCGCTGCATCGGGGTTCCTGTGTTGGATCGCGGTCGCATCGTTGCCGCCGTGAGCCTGGCTGGATCGGTTATCCAGGTCACCAATGAGAACAAAGGCGAATTGGTTCGCCACCTCACCCGGGCGGCAGAAGCGATCAGTCATGCTCTACACGTTGGCCGATCGCCGGTGGAACGTGAGCAGAAAGCTTAGCTGTCCGTATACCTGGATGCATCGCCGCATTCCTGGCTGAAGAGCAATTTTGCACAGGCTGATCCTGTCTATAATCGAGGGCACGAGCGACCCCGTCGCGCTGTTCAAATGAAATACTCTCAATCTGCCGAAATCCTCGAAAAGAATCGAAGGTTCATTCCGGGTGGCGTTGTCTCCACGAACCGGGCAGCGAATCCGGAAATAGTTTTCGTCAAAGGCCAAGGCGCCTATATTTGGAGCGCCGAAGGCGCCCGCTACATCGACTATCACGCCGCGTTCGCGCCGCATATTTTGGGTCACAACGATCCGGCCGTGAATGAAGCAGTATGCCGGGTGATTCAAGAGGGGGCCAGCCTTTACGGATCGGGAACCACGGTTCTCGAAGGCAGGCTTGCTGACCTTATCTGCTCCCATATTCCTTTTGTCGATTCTGTTCAGTTTTTGAACACGGGTAGTGAAGCGACCTACCAGGCTCTCCGACTCGCAAGGGCAGCGACCGGCCGGGATCACCTCATCGTGATGCAAGGCGGTTATAACGGCTGGCACAACGATGTCGCCTGTAATCTGATGACGCCGCTCGAACAGTTGGGTCCGCGTCAAAACGGGGTCGAACTTCCCTTCTGCCCCATCAGTGCGGGAATTCCAAAAGGACACAGCGAACTGATTCATCCGGTCAGCTTCAACGACCTACAATCGGTCCGGGGCATCTGTGAGAAGTATTCTGTGGCCGGACTGATTACGGAGCCAGTACTTCAGAATATTGGTGTCGTACCTCCGCTTCCGGGATACCTGGAAGGTCTGCGCGCGCTCGCCGATGAATTCGGGTTTGTGCTGATTTTCGACGAGGTTAAGACGGGATTTCGGCATGGCTTCGGCGGGTACTCGGCGATTGCGAACGTATCTCCCGACGTCGTGGTCTATGGAAAGGCCCTCGCGAACGGATATCCGATCGCGGCGATCGGCGGTCGCGCGGACTTGATGGATCTGTTCGTCCATCCGAACGCATCGGAACGCGTTCTCCTGGCCGGCACGTACAATGCTCATCCGGTACCAACCGCAGCGGCAATCGCTACTTTGGAGCGGCTACTCGAGAACGACGGCAAAGTCTACGGGCAGCTCGAGGAAATGGGGGCCTACCTCGAAAATTGTCTGGTACAGGAACTCGACGAAAGCACACCCTGGCAGATCTCAAGAATCGGATCCGCTTTCTGCCTCTACTTCATGGACCATATTCCCCAGGATTGGCACGATGTCGCCGCGAATCATGATTTCGAATTGGATACGGCGTTGCGTCGTCGTTTAATCGAGGATGGTATCTATGTCTTCCCGCTCGGCGCCAAGCAATGGTCTCTGTCGGCGGCCCACACAAGGGAAGATATAGATCAGACCGTGAGCGCCCTCGTTAGGCACGCGAAGGATCTGATAGAACAACGTTCAGCAGCTAGGGTATGATCCCCTGAGTAATTCTCTCTATACGAAGCTGGCGGATGCCGCTACGGGCAATGCAAGCGGCGTCGGGTCGCGACAATACAATCGCTACTACCTGCTAACACTGCTCAGCGTAGGCATGGTCATCGCCTATCTGGACAGAATCAATCTATCGGTCGTCCTTTCCCTTCCCGAGTTCGTCAGTGCATTCCGGCTTAGCGATACGGACCGGGGTATGCTCAACTCGGCATTCTTTTGGTCTTACGCGATCATGCAGATACCTGCCGGCTATCTGGTGGACCGCTTCGGGTCGAAATACACCTTCGCAACCGGCTTCGTGCTTTGGAGCTTGGTTTCGGCTCTGACGACCGCAGTGACCTCCATGTCGCAACTCTTCACGTTGCGACTGATACTCGGCGTGTGTGAATCCGTTGTAACTCCGGCCAGTATGCGCTGGATCCGGTATAACTTTGCGGAAAAAGAGCGTGGCGCAGCGCTCGGCATTTATACAACCGGCTCCAAGATCGGCTCAGCCATCGCTGTGCCTGTTACCGCGGCGTTAATTCAATACTTCGGGTGGCGCGGCATGTTTCTCGTCATGGGACTCGGATGCGCCGTTTGGTTGATACCTTGGCTGCTGGCCGCTCCGAACGACCTGCGCCGTCCTGCAGTACAAGCCCAGGACGCCTCTAAGCCTCTCTCCATCCGGGAGTTGCTGAGTTCTCCCGCGATCTGGGGAGTGATCATCGGCGCCTTCTGCTATAGCTACTTCTACATGTTCTATATGACATGGCTGCCGGCGTATTTCGTCGAGCACCGGCATCTCTCGATGCAGGAGATGAGCGCCTATTCCGCAGCGAGTTTTGCGGGCATGGCGATCGTCGCCGCGCCGGCAGGTTGGCTCGCCGACCGGTTGATTGCCAACGGCCGCGACCCTATCCGAACTCGTAAACTCTTCACAATCCTTGGCATGCTGATAGCTTCCATTGAGGTGTTCGGCGTCTTTACCGCGTCGAACTCCACTGCCCTCTTTTTCGCCGTCGTGTCGCTTGCAGGTCTTGGCTTCACAACCGCGAATTATTGGGCTTTAACCCAAGCGCTCACGCCACAGAACTCGATCGGACGCGTAATCGGAATTCAAAATTGCGCCAATAGCCTATCGGGGATTGACGCCGCCCTTCTGACTGGATGGCTGAAGGAAGCCACTGGAGGATTCCATGCTCCCTTCATCGCTATCCTGGTGTTTCTATTGATCGGCGTACTCGCTTACCACTTTTTGGCTCGCGAAGAATTCAAGCCCGTGCCTGCAGAATCCATATAGGTGGATGCCGGAGCAAGACCGCTATTGCTGGAGATCCATTAGGGTGCTACTGTGCTCCCAAGCGCTCAGGAGAATTTTCATGTATAGCCGAATACTCGTGTTTTCATTTTTGCTAGCCTCGATTAGCCAGTGCTTCGGGCAGGCGACCGGCACTATTACAGGATCTGTGACAGACCGCTCCGGCGCTGTAATCCCCGCGGCTTCCGTGATCGTCACGAATCAAGAGACAAACCAGGTACGCGATACGACAGCGGATGACACTGGAAAGTTCACTCTTACTTTTCTGCCGGTCGGAACCTATTCGGTGAGAGTGGACAAGGAAGGCTTCGGTTCATCTGTTCGCAAAGATGTCCTGCTCCAAGTAAACACGACGGTGCAAACTGATGCACAGTTGGAAGTGCGCAGCACCTCTGAACAGATCCAGGTTACGGCGGAAGCATCGTTAGTCCAGGCAACCTCGACGACCTTGGTGCAGGTAGTCGATACGCGCCGCGTCCAGGATCTTCCTCTGAATGGACGGAACGTCCTGAACCTGATGCAAATTAATGCCGGAGTTTCCACGGAGGGGGCGACCGGACAGACGAATCAAATTCAGAACCTGGGCACTGCTGTGACCGCATCGATCAACGGCTCGCGCGGGAACGGAACCAACTTCCTTCTCGATAACGGCGACAACAATGATGGATACACCAACACAGCGCTACCGTTTCCTAATCCCGACGCCGTGCAGGAATTCTCAATTCAAACGAGCACGTTCGATGCACAGTATGGCCGAGGAGTGGGCGGTGTTGTCAATGTGGTTACAAAGTCGGGAACGAACCGAGTTCACGGGTCACTGTTTGAGTACCTTCGGAACTATGAGTTGAATGCGGCAAACTTTTTCTCGGGCCGCGACACTGTAAAGAGAAA
>Ga0190275_10004127_pt1 | contig 10447 bp, 8 predicted proteins | sample Popmic550T_FD_133745 | JGI IMG/M metagenome (GOLD analysis project Ga0190275, IMG submission 133745) | Populus adjacent soil microbial communities from riparian zone of Yellowstone River, Montana, USA - 550 T | ecosystem: Environmental > Terrestrial > Soil > Riparian zone > Trees stand | place...
GCTCCAATTTTTTTAGCACAATCCAATTGTATTTCGCTTACTATGATATCTTTCATTAACATTGGAATCGATGTATCATTTCTAATCAGGACAAAATTGTTTAACGATCCATTAAACAAATACTTTTGTGTTAATACAGAAAGACCTACTGCACCGGATTTTATCATTTCTCTTGATATACTTAACAAGTTTGCATTTTCTCTATTCATAATCACTCCTTTTGAAGGAGAAGAAAATTTTATTTCAGTGATAATTGTATTTTGTTTTTCCCCTTTAAATCCAAAATATTCTTCTTTAAATTAAGAGCCTCATGAGAATAATCAATATTGGTAATATTGTATAACCCTTCATCTATGCTTTTGTAAGAATTTTCCACTAAACTCTTTACCAAATTTTCACTATTAGAAGAAAAAAATTTACTCGTCTGAACTGCTCACCTAAATAACAATCGGTATTTTGCTATTATATCTATTGTGTAAACTAGTAATAACATGTAAAGAAAAGTAAAATTTATTGCATCGAATACTATTATAAAACTTATGACTAAGGTAATAAATAAAGTAGTAGAAGATCTTACCTCGGAATTTACCGAAGTCAGAAAGCTAACCGATGATCTTTTTAAAACGCTTAGTATTGAAGATGCCGTTATTCAATCGGATCCTTTTGGCAGTCCTCCAAATTGGCATATTGCACATGTTACATGGTTTTTTCACAAAATACTATTAAAATATGGAGAGAAGTTAAATCTAGAAAACATTAATCTAGACTATCTAAATTCCTACTACCAAAAGTTTGAAAAAATATTGCCTAAAAATGACAGAGGTAAATTCCCACGACCAACTGTTTCTGAAAGTCTTCAATACAGAAAATACTTTGATAAAAAAGTCTTATTATTTCTTGAAAAAATTGAAGTGTCTAATTCTTTAACAAAAGAAATTCAATATGATTTACGACTTGCAAATCAACATGAAATGCAACATCAAGAACTTATGGTGTATGATTTTCAAAATTATTTTGAAAGATTTTCTGATTCAAATGATAATTATCATCCTTTTAAAATAAATGATGATTTTGAAAAAAAGACCAAAAATAAAAGGCATACTAAAGAGATGGTAAAAATACCTGGGGGAATTTTTGAAATGGGATTTTGTGGAAATAGTTTCTCATATGATAATGAACTACCAGAACATAAGGTGTATCTTTATCCTTATGAGATTGATTCGACCCCTGTATCGAACGGTGATTTTCTAAATTTTATAGAAGAAGGCGGTTATGAAAAATATGAATACTGGCTTTCAGATGGTTGGGATATTGTTCAAGAATTTAATTGGAATTCACCACTCTATTGGTTTAAAAAAGATGATGAATGGATGAAAAAAGATTTCTTTGGAATATCTGCTATTAATCCAGATCAACCAGTAATTAACGTTAGCTATTATGAAGCTGATGCATATGCTAGGTGGGCAAAGAAAAGATTACCTACGGAAGCAGAATGGGAAAAAGCCGCTAGCTGGAATGAAGATTTAAAAAGAAAAACAATTTACCCTTGGGGGAATGAAACTCTCCCAACTAATGAACATGCTAACTTGTTAGAAAGTTTTCTTTGGAGACCTTCTTTTTGTGGTTCATATGAAAAAGGAAAGAGTTTTTATGGTTGCTATCAGATGATCGGTGACGTTTGGGAATGGACAAGCTCTGAATATACATTATATCCGGGCTTTAAGTCTAGATTCTCTGAATACACTGATAAATGGGCAATAAATCAAAAAGTATTACGTGGCGGATCGTTTGCTACACCTAGACGACAGATAAGAAATAGTTATAGAAACTACTTCAAGCCTCATGAACGAATACAATTTTCAGGGTTTCGATGTGTAAAGTAGTATAGAGAATACTTCAAAAAATACTTGGATATAATAATTCAATATTCATTTATAAAGATAAAACTTTCAGATACACTATGATGTTTACGTTTGTTACATTATTAAAACTAAAAAGGTGTTAATAATGCTAGATTATACCATTCATTTTTATCCAAAAAATTTTTTGCTACTCTTAAATTACTTTTATTAGCTAATTGTTCTATTGATTTTAATGAATATTTGTAAGAATTTTCTGTATGTATAGTTTCTCCTTTTTCAAAATCAAAAACTTGATTAAGTTTACCAACTTTAACACTTTGTTTAATTTTTGAAATTATATGCATTTCAATCCTATTTTTGACAATATTATAATAAGCTGAATGTCTAAAATTCTCTAAATCAAATTCTCCATCTAATTCTTTATTTATTCTCTCTAATATGTTTAAATTAAACTTCGCAGTAAAGCCTTCTCCATCGTTATATGCAGCCTCTAGAATATATTTTTTCTTTTGTAAATCAAACCCAACTAATAATGCATCTTCCTTATTGATCTTTTCTCTTAGATTTCTTAAAAATATTATTGCATCTTCTGGTTCAAAATTTCCTAAACTTGATCCTAAGAATAAAATTAATTTATTATTTGGGATATTTTGTTGAGAACTAATAAATTTTGTTACCGTTTCTATTCCATCAAAATATTCAGATGCTATAGGATGATTAATAATTTTTGGTAAATCATTTTGCAATTTTAAAGTGCTTTGATATAACATTTCTTGAGAAATGTCTATGGGAAAGTAATGGAGATTTCCATCTTGTTTTTTTAAAAAATAATTCAATAAAATTTTTGTCTTCTTTGAACTTCCACTTCCTAATTCTACAATGCAAATATCTTTGTTATAATAATATTTTAATAAAGAATCGATATTTTCTATTATAATTTTATATTCAGTTAGAGTTAGATAATATTCTGGTTGCACACAAATTTGTTCGAAAAGCTCTGAACCTCTTTTATCATAAAAAAATTTGGGATCTAATTTTTTATTTTCTCTACCTAATCCCTTTTTTACCTCTTGGGCAAAGTCCTCTGTTAGTATAAATCTTTTATTATTTTTATTGTGTGTAAGTGACAATATTATTGCAAATATCTTTATGTTTATTATATTATTGGAAAATTAAAGTAAAATAAAATACTTTGTATATACACAAATAGGTTTGTATTGGTTGATTCATTCCTTTTTTATTAATGTATATATTTGATATTTGTATAATAAAAGTTGTAGAGGTAGTTTCTGATAATTTAATATCTCAAGATAAATTAATTATAACGGTTTAATGAGTCTGTTAGGTTAATTAAAGTAAAAACTTTAGAATTGTTGTCCATGGTAAGGAGATTAAGCGTTATTATAAATTTATAGATTATTCATATAGCTGTTTATTAAACTAAAGTTAATATATCAAATATACTAAAAAAAGGGGATATACTTATAATCGATCTTCAAAATAAGAGGACGTATGTTTATAATACTATTATGAAATAACCTGTTAAATTTATCCTACCATCATTGTTTTTTAATTTATTTAGATTTAATTTTCCTATAAAAATTTTTTTATACATATAACTAAATTTAATAATTCTAATATCTGTGTATATTATTACTTTGCGTGGAGGAGTCGCGAAGCCTGGTCAAACGCGCAGGACTCAAGATAAAACTAATCATTAAATGATAAATCCCGTCCCTTAGGGGTTCGTGGGTTCGAATCCCACCTCCTCCATTGAATCCTAGCTGAAACTACAATTCCATATATTTAGGAAAATTCACAATGCGGGAGTCATGATTCTAAGAGGAGAGAAATCTGAACAAACTGCTAAGAATAATTTTCTACTTGTCCAGCTCAACTGTAAAGAAGTAAAGAACAAAAATGATACTGTCTATGCAAAACAAGATTACAATACTCAGAAATGTTACAGGAATGTCCCACGCTAGTTCTGTTGTTTTGTTATATTATTTTAGAGTGTCATTCTCGAACTATGCTTTTAGAAAAATCTCTTCTTATTCTCTTAATCGCAGTATTATTAATGAACAATATGAAAATCATAAATTTTGGTTTATTTTTGACATCAGTTTTTCGAAGATATTAGATTTAAAATCTGTATATGTTATGTTTCATTTACTATGTTGATTTATGGAGTTTTTAGAAATCTTATTATTATAGTATTTCATAAAATGATTTCACAATAATACACTATCTATTTTATATCATTTTTTAGTACAATGCGATATCGTGCTTTACCTGCCTTTAGATGGGCTAAAGCGTCATTAACATGTGATAGTAAAAATTCTTCTGTAACAGGTGTAATGCCATGGCGATTACAAAAATCTAGCATTGTGTTAATTGTTGCTGGACTACCAATGGGAGATCCGCCGACTGACTTTTCACCAGAAATTAATGGGAATACATCCATCTTCACTGATGGTACTGCTCCTACAATATGTAATGTACCACCAGGTCGAAGTGTATTAAGATACGAATTCCAATCTAGTTCAACATTTGTAGTAACTAGTACCATATCAAATCTATTTACTGAGTATTTTAAGGAATTAGGATCCTTTGAATTCAAGAAATGATGAGCTCCAAACTGTCTTACCTCTTTCTCTTTTTCAGGATTTGATGAAAAAGCTGTAACCTCACAACCCCATGCCTTGAGAAATTTAATAGCCAAATGGCCCAAACCACCGATTCCAACGACAGCTACATGATTCGGTGGTTTTATATTATTTTGAACAATTGGATTAAAAACTGTTATTCCTCCACAAAATAATGGACCTGCAGTTTTAATATCTATATTTGCTGATAATGGAAAAGCCCATACAGCTTGACATCTTACTTTATTAGCAAAACCACCATATCTACCAACAATCACATCTTCAGCTTTTAAACAACGATTATGATGGCCACTATTACATTGGTCACAAATTAAACATGAGCGTGAACGCCAACCTACACCAACATATTGACCAATTTGTAAATGTTCTACCATATTACCAATTCCAGAAACTTTTCCAATAATTTCGTGTCCAGGAACAAATGGATATTGTGTTATCCCCCATTCATTATCAAGCATATGCAAGTCACTGTGACATATACCACAATATTCCACATCAACTTCTACTTCGTCAGATTTTAGAGGACCAAGATCATATTCAAATGGTTCGAGTTTTCCAGCTATTTGTTGAGCTGCATAAGCTTGGATTTTCATACTATTACTTATCTTTACATGCTTAAATATTTAAGTATAGATAAGTATAAGACCTACAAATTCAATATTCTAAATATTATTTTCTTTTTAATCTCATAGACCTCGAAGTAATTATAATTATAGAAAAAATTATTTAGATTTTAATCATATTAATATAGAAAAATATGATGTCTTCATTTATATTTACAAATTTTCTGGTACTTATTATTACTAAAATTATTTTTTAGATAACATATTTTTTATTTAACCTTTTATATCTTGATATCAACGATTGGAATTAAATTAATAGTAATTAAAAGAATCTACTCAATCTTTAAAATTAGGCAACAATCTGAATTCCCAAAGCTAAACTGAATAATCAATATATTAATATGAAATGTCATACAAACAATTGCAATGTAAACATCAAAAATATTTAATTCAATGGCCATTATATGTGGTAATTTGAGCTGTAAAGGATATTGTAATAGATTTGGTAGCAAAAAAGGAGGAAAATACTCTTTATATGCTCAAAATTTTAAACGATGTACAGAGTGTGCTATTTATATAAAGTATGATGGAAATAGGTGTCCATGCTGTAAATATCCACTGCGGAATAGAAGAAGATCATCTCACTAGTCAATAATTATCTCATTTCATCTGATTTCAATATGAAATCAAAGGGTCAAACTAATAAATAGAATTTTATTGTTTAGATGCAGAAGATTTTTACACTATGAAGTTTTATCATACTGTTAGAATTTAAAGGAATTAAGTAAGAGTATGTCACCTACTGTAATAAATTATTTTAAATTAGTACGAATTCCCAATATTTTTACTACTATTTCAAATATATTATTGGGTTATATTTTCTTTACCAGCATAGGCCATTTTGATTATTATGTTATTTTTGAATTAATTTCAATATCTGCCTTTTTATATATCGGTGGTATGATACAAAATGATTATTTTGATATAAAAATAGATGCAAAGGAGAGACCGTCTCGACCTTTGCCATCAAATAAAATATCAAAAAAAAATGCTTTAATTCTAATATACATATCTTTTTCATACTCTCTAATTATCTCATTTATTATAGGATGGTATACACTTATAATTACTATAACAATGGTCACTTTGATTAGCTTGTATAATAAATTATTAAAAAATACAATTTGGGGTTGTATTAACATGGGAATTATAAGAAGCTTAAATGTTCTTTTAGGAGCTAGTCAATCAATCTTTCTTATATCTGGAGATATGTTTGATACACGGTTTATTATCCCATTATTATCAGAATTTTTGTATGTATCTTCTATTACTATTTTAAGTTGGAATGAAACTAAAAACTTTTTCTTTGATCTTTGGAATAACCTTCCATTCATAATTATATATGTTCTCATATTTACAATAGGTATTTTTATAATTGTTGGTACATTTAATTATTCCACCTTAATTCCGTTGATAATATTTTCTTGTTTTATAGTTTATTCTCACATAAGTCTGTTAACAAAAATCGCAACCACTCAAAAATCTGTATCTCTGTTAATAACTATGATCGTTATTCTGGATATCATTTTCATGACTGATATTATAGGAGTTTATTATAGTCTTATTTTAGCATTAGTATTAATAATTCCTGTCATTATTTTATCAAGAAAAATCTATATGACTTGAGTAAATTTTATTTTATTTTAAGGACACTTTTCATCTTCTGAACTATGATGAACATATTATTTAAATTACTCATTGTTTAAATCTGTTTATGATTCAACATGTTATTGTTATTGATATCGTTGGTTTAGAAGAAAAACATCTTAATTCAAATTTACTCCCTACTATTTCTGCTTTAGCTGAAAAAGGAGAATCTTCTAAAATGAAGCCTGTTTTTCCTGCAGTCACATCTACAGTACAAACAAGCTTTTTATCGGGAGAATATCCCAATAGACACGGTATAATTTCTAATGGGTTTATGGATCGAAGTACTTATAATGTATTATTTTGGGAACAATATAATAGTTTAATACAAGTACCACGAATCTGGGATTACATAAAAAACAAGAATCTTGATTTAAAAACGGCTGTTCTTTTCTGGCAAAATACTTTATATGCAAATTCGGATATTATTATAACCCCAAAACCTATTCATCTAGAAAATGAGATGAAAATGTGGTGTTATTCTAAACCAGTAGATTATTATGAAGAAATAGTGAAACAAATTGGAGAATTTGACCTTTCTTCATATTGGGGACCTTTGGCGTCTCGCTTATCAAGTGACTGGATTACAAAAGCAACACAATATACCATAGAAAAAAGTAAACCAAATTTTATGTTTACATACATTCCACATATTGATTATTCTGCCCAGCGATATGGAAAAGATAGCAATCAAGTTTCCGATGATTTAGTTTTGGCAGACAGTATTGTAGAAAAAATAATAGATTCAACAAAAAAGAGTAAAATTTACGAAAATACACAATTTATTATTTTTTCAGAATATTCTTTTAATGACGTTAATGGTGCAATCCCTATAAATATTATTTTGAGAAATAATGGCCTTTTAAATGTGAGAAAAATTGGAGACAAAGAATACGTCGATTTCGAATTTAGTAAAGCATTTGCGGTAGTAGATCATCAGATAGCAAATATTTATCTAAAATCTAATCAAGATAAAGAAAGAATTGTAAATATTTTAAAAAATAATTCTGATATAGATATTATAATAACCGGAGGGGAAAAAAAATTTTTTAATATTGATCATGAACGAGCCGGAGACATTATTGTTGTCGCTAATCGTGATAAATGGTTTAGTTATTACTGGTGGTATGAAGAAAAGATGGCCCCTTCTTTTACTAGGATGGTAGATATACACAGAAAACCTGGATATGATCCATTGGAATTATTTATTGATTCTAAAAAAAGATGCATTCCTTTTGATACAAGCTTGTTAAAGGGATCACATGGAAGACCAGTTGATATGGCAACTGAAGAAGAAGGATATTCGTTTTATGCATCAAATATTCGATCCAACCTCAAAAAAGACTCGGCTAATTCATTAGATGTTGTTCAAATAGGAAAATATCTTAAGAATTTACTATAATGAAGCTTATCTAGTGATTTGTTTGGTTACTTTTTCAATCACTATTGATTCATTTACAAATATAGAATCATTAGAAAATACAATAGAAAGTTTAGTAAAATTAGGTATACGCAATATTGAAGTTTCTGGTGATCCTTCAAATTCTTCTAGAAAAAATTTAGAACTTTTCAATACGTATAGCGTTTCTGTTCTTGGTGTAACGGGTAAATGGACAGCATCAAAAGGAATGATAACTCCGATTCTCCTTACTTCCGATCTACATCTTCTATCTTATTCCAAAAATTATATTAAAGAATGTGTAAAACTCTGTAATTTTTTTGGTGGTTCAATTTTTAATATTTGTCTATTGTCTGATTATGATCCTAAAATAGATCGGAATCATGAAATTATTTCAAATAAAGAAAAAAAGAAATTACTCAAAAGATCAATAGGTGTATTATCAGAACTTACTAATTTTTCAAAGGATTTTGGAGTATCTCTTTTGATAGAACCACTAAATAGGTATTCAACTCCTTTTTGTTGTAATAGTGCAGATGCAATCTTTATTATGTCAAAACTTAATAATGATTATTTGTCAATATTATTGGACACTTATCATATGAATATTGAAGAAAAGGATTTTGCTAATAGTATCAACAAATCAAAACTTTTTTTAAAACATATTCATTTCGCAGATAACAACAGAAGAATGCCAGGACTAGGTCATATTAATTTTAATTCTATATTAAAAACATTAAAGAAGATACAGTATACTAATTACATTGGTTTGGAACCTATGTTAGATAGAAATTATAAAAAGGAAATCACGCGAGGATTAAATTTTTTAAATCACCTCTGTAACAAATACAAAATATGATATTATCGACTATTAGAATAATTATAAAGTTAATTAAATTTTAGTCCTAATTTGTTTAATCAATTCTTCTAACCATATAATTAATAAATTAAGATCTGATGCAATGAAATCAAATTTTAAATCTTTTATCAAATTTAACATTTCTGGATTTATAAATATTACTATTTTTATAATCTCAGTCATTTTTCTTTTTATATAGTCGGCAGTACTAAATAAAAATTTCAGTGAACTCTCATCTGAACAAAATAAAAAAATAATTTTCGTTCCCTTTTTATGTAACCAAAACTTAGTAATATGTCTTTGTAAATCAATATCAAAAAAAGGGTCTATATGCTGTCCTATATTGCCAAGGTATATAGTATCACAATTCGAAACTTCCGAAACTAAGGATAGTATCTTCGAATATAATATCTGATCTTCATTTCCAGCAATAAAAATATTGTGAATATTCTTGTGATATTCTATAGGTTTATAATGTATTTCAATAACAGTTAAAAGGTCAAATAATAAGCTATTCAAATAAATAAGTTCGGTTTTACCTAACCTACCTCTGTTATAAAGTTCATTTATAGTATTTGATGATGGAATTATTATTTCTTTAAATATTTTCAAAATTTCAGTATCTGAATAAATAATATTAAGTAATATTTTACTACATTCTCTTTTATTATAGCCAAGCAAAGCAGTTAAAAATTTCTGTTGCATGTGAATATAATTCAAAGGAAATTCTACATCATCTACGCCTGATTCTCTTGTCCATATATTAATCGAACCAATTTTTTTCTTTTTTATTAAACCGATTGCTGATAAAATATTAAGATATTTTGTTATTGTCATTCTATTAACATGAATGGCATCTGCCAATTCCATACTAGACATTCCATCCTCTTGGTTAGCCAATGTTTCAATCACCTTGTTTTTTATTTCATCGATTGTGTATCTTCTATACAAATTTTCAATTATATAGTTAATAAAATGGCTTTTATCATTTTTTATTATATTATTTTGTTTTACATAATAAAATTTATAGTAAGTTTAATGAACACCTGAAAACAAAAATATAAATATAATAACTATATTCGCATCGCCTAACTATGGTTAAAGATAAATGCATTTTAGCATATTCCGGTGGATTGGATACATCTGTATGTATAAAATATTTGCAGCTTTTATATGATCTTGATGTTATTACAGTAACAGTAGATTGTGGCCAAAATGAAGATTTCGATGAAATTGAAAAGAGATCTAAAGAAATAGGATCTATTCAGCATTATTATGTCGATGCTAAAGAAGAATTCATAAATGAATATATCACTCATTGCATAAAAGCCAACGGCTTGTATGAAAACCAGTATCCTTTGGGAACTGCATTAGCAAGGCCTCTTATTGCA
>Ga0190275_10004128_pt1 | contig 10447 bp, 7 predicted proteins | sample Popmic550T_FD_133745 | JGI IMG/M metagenome (GOLD analysis project Ga0190275, IMG submission 133745) | Populus adjacent soil microbial communities from riparian zone of Yellowstone River, Montana, USA - 550 T | ecosystem: Environmental > Terrestrial > Soil > Riparian zone > Trees stand | place...
ACGGAAGCGGGAACGCCTTCGGGCGGGACAGGTCGAGCGGCTGGACGGCCAGGGTGAACTCTCCAGAGGTCCGGCGAGCGGCGCGGCGTCAGCCGGCCGGTGCGTACCCCGGACTTGAAGCAAGGGGTACGCACCGGCGGGCTGACGCCGCGCCGCTCGCCGGACCTCTGGAGAGTTCACCGTGGCCGTCCAGCCGCTCGACCTGTCCCGCCTGAAGGTGTTCCCGCTTGCCGAACGGCAGAGCCTCACCCGGGCCGACGACATCCTCCTCGACCCGGACGCCGCCCCGAAGCCGTGCGCCGACCGCACCGCCGCGCTCGTCGCCGAGTGTGCGGAAAAGATCATCGCCGCCCGCCGCCGCGGCGCGAGCGTGATGCTCGTCTACGGGGCGCACCTCCTCCGCAACGGCGCCGCCCGCGTCCTGGAGCGGATGATGGCGGCGGGGTGGCTCACCCACGTCGCCACCAACGGCGCCGGCACCATCCACGACTGGTAGTATGCCTGGTTCGGCGCCAGCACCGAGAGCGTCGAGATGGGCGTCGCCGGCGGGCACTTCGGCACCTGGCACGAGACGGCCTCGACGATCCACCTCGCGGTGATGGCCGGCGCCCTCGACGGCCTCGGCTACGGCCGGGCGCTCGGCCGCCTCATCCACGACGACGGCGTGACGCTCCCCGACCCGGCCGAGCTGGCCCGGCTCATCGCCGCCGACCCGGCCGACCCGCTCACCGCGGCGCGGGCGGACCTGCTGCGGGCGATGCGCGAGCAGGGCTGGGTCGGCGGGCGCGTCGAGATCACGCACCGCTGGAAGCACGCGTCGATTCTGGCGGAGGCGTACCGCCACGGGGTGCCGGCGACGGTTCACCCCGGCATCGGGTACGACATCATCTCGAACCACCCGGTGTTCAGCGGGTCGGCGCTCGGCCGCGGCGGGGAGTGGGACTTCAAGCTGTTCGGCGGCTCCGCGGACGGCCTCGACGGCGGCGTGGTGCTGTCGGTCGGGTCGGCGATCATGGGGCCCCAGGTGTTCGAGAAGAGCCTCAGCTGCGTGAACAACATCCGCCTCGGCGCCGCCCGCCCCGCGGTGAGCGGCCACACCATCTACGTCGTGGACCTCCAGGACGGCGGCGGCTGGGACTGGAGCCAGGGCGAGCCGCCCAAGACGAACCCGGCGTACTACCTGCGGTTCTGCAAGAGTTATTCGCGGATGGGCGGGGCGATGCAGTACGTGCAGTGCGACAACGCCGCATTCATCCACCACCTGCTCCACGCGCTGCGGCGCGCGGCCTGAGCCCCGGGGACTCGCACATGGGACCACGGCTGGGGGGGAAGTCGGCGCTCGTCACCGGGGCGGCGTCGGGGATCGGGCTGGCGACGGCCGAGACGTTCTGCCGCGAGGGGGCGGCGGTCGTCCTCGCCGACACGCAGGCCGACGCAGCCGAGGCCGCCGCCGCGCGGCTCCGCGCCGCCGGCCACCGTGCCGTCGCCGCCGCCTGCGACGTGACCAGTTCCGCCGACACCCGCGCCGCCGTCGCGCTCGCGGTGCGGGAGTTCGGCCGGCTCGACGTGCTGTTCGCCAACGCCGGCATCGGCTTCACCGGCGACCTCCTCGCCACCTCCGACGACGACTGGGACCGGGTGATGGCGGTCAACGCCAAGGGCGTGTTCGTGTCGTGCCGCGAGGCCGTGCGGCAGATGCTCGCGCAGACACCGCCGGGCGGGTCGGTGGTCGTCACCGGGTCGATCTCGGGGCTGGTCGGCATCCCCGGGCAGGCGCCGTACGCCCCGAGCAAGGGGGCGGTGGTGGAGCTGACGCGGCAGCTGGCGGTCGAGTACGCGGCGCGGGGCGTGCGGGTGAACTGCGTGTGCCCGGGGACGGTGGACACGGCCGTGTTGCGGAAGGCGATGGCGATGTCGGGCGACCCGCAGGGGTTCCTCGACATGCTCGTGGCCGGGCACCCGATCGGGCGGATCGGCACCGCCGCGGAGGTGGCGGCGGCGGTGGCGTTCCTGGCGTCGGACGAGGCGAGCTTCGTGACCGGCGCCGTGCTGAGCGTGGACGGCGGGTACACCGCCCGCTGACCGCGGCGGGCTCCGACGGACCACCGCGCTCCGTTGTGTATACGCCACCCCCCGGGGGGTCAGTAGAAGCAATGAGTCGGCTTGACAAATTAGCGTTGGAGCGACAGGGAAGACGAGTTGCGGCGCGAGTCCTTGCCGCGCCGGGAGTTGCGGCCGCCGACGCGGATCAGCCCACGGGCTCGCAGGACGGCACGTCGGCGACGAGCGCCTCCTGGAACCGGCGGAGGACGCCGGACAGGGTGGCCGGCGCGACCGGCTTCACGAGGTGGAGGTGGAACCCCGCCGCCCGGGACGCCGCCCGGTCGCCGTCGGTCTCGCAGCCGGTGTGCGCGACCAGCACCGGCGGCCGCCCGTTCCCCGCGGCCGCCAGCCGCCGGCTCAGCTCGAAGCCGTCCACCCGGGGCATCATCAGGTCGAGCAGGATCACGTCCGGTGGGTGGGCAACGGCCAGCGCCACCGCGTCGTCGGCGCAGACCGCGTACCGGACGGCGTAGCCGAACAGCCGGCACAACTCGGCGGTCGAGGCGGCAGTGTCGCGGTGGTCATCGACCACCAAGACGGACAGGGTGTTCATCACGCGGCGGGAACCGGGCGTAGGTAAAGATGGGTTTATCCTTCGGCGCGCGCCGGGCCGCCGCTGCCGGGACTATCCCTATTCCCGCCCCAGGAGTCCCCCGGCGGTCCCGCGGCCGAAATTGGTGTAGCATAAGCGCATCCGTCCGATCCCCGGCCGGGCGACCCCGCGGGGCACATGGCGAAGCACAGCGGCAACAGGGCGGGCGACCGGGACGGCGCCGAAGGGGCCAGCGGCGCCGAACGGCTCACCGCCCCGCCGGACGAGGGCCGCACGCCGCGGCTCCCCTTCCCCGTCGTCGGCATCGGCGCCAGCGCCGGCGGGCTGGAGGCGTTCTCCGAGTTCCTCCAGGCCTGCCCGGCCGACGCCGGCATGGCCTACGTCCTCATCCAGCACCTCCCGCCGGACCGCGAGAGCCTTCTGACCGAGCTGCTCGCCCGGCAGACCGTCATGCCCGTCGTCCAGGTCGAGGACGGGCAGCCGGTCAAGCCGAACTACGTCTATGTCATCCGCCCCGGCCAAACCCTCACCATCGGGGACGGCCGCCTCCACCTCGGGCCGGAACTCGCCGCCCGCGGGCACGGCCGGCCGGTGGACGACTTCTTCCGCTCGCTCGCCGAGGAGCAGCAGCAGCGGGCCGTCGCCGTCGTGTTCTCCGGGATGGGGTCGAACGGCACGGCCGGGGCGCAGGTGGTGAAGGCGGTCGGCGGGCTGGTCATCGCCCAGGAGCCCGACAGCGCCAAGTTCCAGTCGATGCCGCGGAGCCTGATCGACGCCCACCTCCCCGACTTCATCCTCCGCCCGGCCGAGGTGCCCGACGCGCTCATCAAGTACGCCGGCCAGCCGTACGTGGCCGACGACCACGCGGCCGTCGCCCCGCCCGCCCCGAAGGACGAGCAGGCGCTGGCCGACGTGCTCGCCGTCCTCCGCACCCGCACCCGGCACGACTTCTCCGGGTACCGCAAGCCGACGCTGCTGCGGCGGGTGCGGCGGCGGATGGGGATCGGCATGTACGCGTCACCGGCCGATTACGTGCGGGCGCTGCGGCAGACGCCGGCCGAGGTGACGGCCCTGGCCGACGACCTCCTCATCCACGTCACCGGCTTCTTCCGCGACCCCGAGGCGTGGGACGCCCTGCGGGCGAAGGTGATCGAGCCGCTCGCCGCCGACCGGGCCGACGGGGCCGAGGTCCGCTGCTGGGTGTCCGCCTGCGCCACCGGCGAGGAGGCGTACACCCTGGCCATGCTCCTGGTCGAGGCGGCCGAGGCCCGGGGGAAGAAGTTCGACGTCAAGATCTTCGCCACCGACATGGCCGAGCGGGCGCTCGGGCACGCCCGCACCGGGGTGTTCCCGAACGGCATCGAGAGCGAGGTTTCGCCCGAGCGGCTGGCCCGGTTCTTCGAGAAGGACGACAGCTTCTACCAGGTCCGGAAGGAGCTGCGCGAGCTGGTCATCTTCGCCCCGCAGAACATCCTCCAGGACCCGCCGTTCTCCCGGTTGGACGTCGCCTCCTGCCGCAACCTCCTCATCTACCTGGAGCCGGCGACCCAGGCGCGGGTGCTGTCCGTGCTCCACTTCGGCCTGCGCGAGGGAGGGGCGCTGATGCTCGGCTCGTCCGAGTCGATCGCCCCGTCCGAGGGGGACTTCGAGGCGATCGACAAGAAGCACCGGCTGTTCCGCCGGGTCGGGCCGACGCGGACGGGCACCCTCGACCTGCCGGCGCTGTCCGCCGCGGCCCGGGAGATGCGGCCCGTCGCCCCCGCCCCGGGCCGCGCGGGGGTTCCGCCGGCGGCGGCCCACCTGGTCAACCGGGCGCTGCTCGACCGGCACACGCCGCCGGCCGTGGCGGTGGACGCCGCCGGGCAGGTCGTCCACGTCCACGGCGACACCGGCCGGTACCTCACGGTCCCGCCCGGCGGGCCGACGATGGAGCTGCTCGCCCTCGCCAACGACCAGGTGCGCGGGGCGGTGCGGGCGGCCCTCCACCGGGCGGCCGACACGCACGCGTCGGTCACCGTGCGGGACGGGCTGATGGACACCCCGGAGGGCCGCCGGCGCGTCGAGGTGGTGGCGGCCCCGCTCGGCCCGCGCGGGGCGCCGGCGCTGTACCTGGTGACGTTCCACGACCACCCGGAGGTGCCCGCGGCCGTCGCCACCGCCAGCGGGGCGACCGCCGCGGACATGGCCGAGGAGCTGCGGCGGACCCGCAACGAGCTGCAGGGCGCGCTGGAGGAGATGCAGAGCACCAACGAGGAGCTGAAGGCGAGCCACGAGGAGTCGACGAGCCTGAACGAGGAGCTACAGAGCACGAACGAGGAGCTGGAGACCTCGAAGGAGGAGTTGCAGAGCCTGAACGAGGAGCTGGTGACGGTGAACGCCCAGCTCCAGGCCAAGATGAGCGAGCTGGAGGCGTCGGCGAACGACCTCGCGAGTCTGCTGGCGAGCGCCGACATCGCCGTCCTGTTCCTCGACCCGCGGTTCCGCATCCGCCGCTACACGCCGGCCACCCGCGACCTGTTCGAGCTCATCCCCGGCGACATCGGCCGGCCGCTGACCGACCTGCGGCGGAAGTTCGCCGACCCGGAACTGGTCGCCGACGCCCAGACCGTGCTCGACCGCCTCGTCCCGATCGAGCGGGAGGTGACGAGCGAGAGCGGGCGGTCGTACCTGCGGCGGGTGCTGCCGTACCGCACCCAGGACAACCGCATCGAGGGGGTGGTGATCGCGTTCGTGGACGTGTCCGCCGTGCGGGCGAGCGAGGCGCGGCTGCGGGCGGTGGCCGCGAACCTGCCGAACGGGGCCGTGTTCGTCGTGGACCGCGGCCTGCGGTACGTCCTGGCCGCCGGGAAGGCGCTCGCCCCGGCCGGCCTCACCCCGGCCGACCTGGAGGGGAAGACGCTCGCCGAGGCCCTGCCGCCCGCCCTCGCGGCCGAGTACGCCGCCCTCTACCGGCGGGCGCTGGCCGGCGAGCCGTTCCGGGCCGAGCACGACGGGAACGGCCGGCACTACGTCACCCACGGGGTGCCGCTCCGCGACGCCGGCGGGGCCGTCACGGCGGCGCTGGCGGTGAGTTATGACATCACCGACCGGAAGGAGGCCGAGGAGGCGGTGCGGCTGGCCGAGCGGCGGCTGCGGCTGGCCCTGGCCGCCGCCCGCATGGGGATCTGGACGCTCGACACCGCCAACGGCACCCAGGTGCGCGACGACAACCTGAACCGCCTCCTCGGGCTCGACCCGGTCGAGACGGCCCAGCCGTTCGAGGAGTTCTTCGACCACATCCACCCGGCCGACCACGACCGCGTGCGCGCCGCCTTCGCCGAGAGCGCCCGCGAGGGGCACCCGCTGAACATCGAGTTCCGCGTCGTCCGCCCGGACGGCACGGTGCGGTGGCTCCGCGACCAGGGGGACGTGTTCGGCGACGCCGCCGCCGGCCGGCAGGTGATGGCCGGGGCGTGCGTGGACGTGACCGAGCGGGTCGAGGCCGAGGCCGCCGTGCGGGTCAGCGAGGAGCGGCTCCGGCAGATCGTCGCCAGCGCCACCGACTACGCCATCCTCACCCTCGACGACGACCGGGTGGTGACGAGCTGGAGCCCCGGGGCGGCCGCCACCTTCGGGTACTCGGCGGACGAGATGATCGGCCGGTCGTGCGACGACCTGTTCACCCCGGAGGACCGGGCGGCCGGCGGGCCGGAGCAGGAGGCCGACACGGCCCGGCGGGAGGGCCGGGCGGCCGACGAGCGGTGGCACGTCCGCAAGGACGGCAGCCGGTTCTACGCCAGCGGCGTGCTCACCCGGCTGGCCGCCGGCGGGTTCGTGAAGGTGGCCCGCGACCTGACCGACCGGAAGCGGGCCGAGGACGAGCTGCGCGCCGCCCGCGACCTGCTGGAGCAGCGGGTGGCCGAGCGGACGGCCGAGCTGTCGGGCGCCGTCGAGGCGCTGGAGGCCGAGATGATCCGGCGGCGGGAGGTCGCGCAGCGGCTGACGACCGCCCAGGAGGACGAGCGGAAGCGGGTGTCGCGCGACCTGCACGACACCGTCGGGCAGACGCACGCCGCCCTGACGCTGTCCCTGCGGGCCGCGGCCGCCGCCGTACCGGTGCGGGGCGAGGCGGCGGACCGGCTGGCGTACGCGGCCGGGCTGGCCGAGGCGATGGGCCGGGAGCTGCACGAGGCGGCGGTGCGCCTCCGCCCGACCGCCCTCGACGACATCGGGCTCGGGCCGGCGGTGGCCGAGCTGGTGACGAAGTGGAGCACGCGGACGGGGGTGGCGGCCGAGTACCGGTCCGCGGAGCTGGAGGGGGGGCGGCTCCCGGCCGACGTGGAGACGGCGCTGTACCGGGTGGTGCAGGAGGCGCTGACGAACGTGGCCCGGCACGCGAGGGCGAAGGCGGTGAGCGTGACCGTCGGCCGGGCCGGCGGGGAGGCGCGGGCGGTGGTGGAGGACGACGGCGTGGGGTTCGACCCGGAGGCGGGGACGATCCGGCTCGGGCTGGCCGGGATGCGGGAGCGGGTGGAGCTGGTCGGCGGGGCGCTGGAGATCGAGTCGGCCCCGGGGGCGGGCACCACGGTCATCGCCCGGGTGCCGGTGGCGTGACCGCTCGGGGGTGTTGCTCTGTCGACAGACCCGGCTGGGGCCGGTAGCCGCGGGCTTCAGCCCGCGCAACGCTGGCGGTGTCTGTTCCCCGTCACCCCCTGGTGGGCATCGTAGGCGGGCGCGGGCTGAAGCCCGCGGCTACCGGCCCCCAGCCGGGAGGCGACTGACCCCGCCGCGTGCGGCGCCCCTACGCCGGCGTCAGCCAGCCGCGCTCGGCGGCGTACTGGACGAGCCCGACCCGGGTGCGCACCCCGAGCTTCTCCAGCGACCGGGCCTTGTACGTCTCCACCGTCTTGACCGACAGCGACAGCTTCGCCGCGATCTCCTTGTTGCTGAACCCGCGGGCGATGAACTTCACCACCTCGGTCTCGCGGTCGCTCAGGTCGACCGTCGCCAGGCTGCCGGCGCCCGGGGCGGCCGCCGCGGCGCCCAGGATGGGGTCGACGTACGCCCCGCCGTCGGCCACCGTGCGGAGCGCCCGCACCAGGTCGTCGGCCGCCGCCCGCTTGGGCACGTAGCCGGCCGCCCCGGCGTCCAGCACGGCCCGCAGGTAGCCGATGTCCTCGTGGACGGTGAGCACCACCACCTTCCGCGCGGGGTTCGCCTCGCGGAGCCGGGTCGTCAGCTCGACGCCGGTCATGCCCGGCATGGAGATGTCGGCGACGACCACGTCCGGGTCGAGGGCGGCGACGAGCGCGAGGGCGGTCGGGCCGTCGGCCGCCTCGCCGACGACTTCCATGTCGGGCTCGGCCGCGACCACGGCGCGGATTCCCGCCCGCACGACGGCGTGGTCGTCGGCCAGCAGCACGCGGATTCGGGACATCGGCAGCCCTCCGGGAGTCGCACCTGTGTTGTGTCTCAAGTTACGAGTACACGCGCCGGCGTCCGGCGGAGTCGGGAGTATCCCGACACCGGCCGCGCACAGGCGCGAGGCTGCGGCAGTTCCGCGGCGTCTGTGCCGGCGGTGGGACGGGTGTAGAATTGCCCGGGGCGGAACCCCGCCCCGTGGCGACACTCGCACGGCAGAGGGGCCGCGGCTCGACTCCGGGTTGGACCCAGACCCTCCCACCAGGCGGAACACCCCGTGACGGTCGCGAGACACGCAGTCGTACTGTCGCTGTTGGCGGCCGGGCTGGTCGGCTGCGGGGCGAAACCGACTCACCAGGGTAAGACGGCCGCCGAGTGGCAGGAGGCGCTCCGGGACGCCAGCCCGAAGGCCCGACAGGAGGCGGCCGTCGCCCTCGGGGAGCTCGGGCCGGCGGCCCGGGCGGCCGTCGCGGACCTGGCCGCGAAGGACGCGGCGGTCCGGGTCACGGCCGCGTACGCGCTGGCCCAGGTCGGGCCGGACGCGAAGGCGGCGGTCCCGGCGCTGGAGGCGATGACCCGGGCCAAGGACGGGCGGGAGAGCAGCGCCGCCCGGCACGCGATCGGGAAGCTCAAGGGGGAGTGACCCCGCACAGGTCGCGGGGGAGGTCGGCGAACGACCCGAGCACCGCCCCCGCGTCGGCCGCCGTCCGGCGGACCCGGGGGCTGCACAGGCTCGCCACCTCCGCCGCCCGCTCGGCCCGGTAGGCCGTCGGCAAGTCGTCCGCGTACCCGGGGTGGCAGCACACCTCGGTCGCCCCCGCCGTCAGTTCCGCCAGCGCCTGCAACAGGGCTCCCTCCTCCACCCCTTCCGGGTGCGGAGCCCCGGTCGCCGTCTGGCCGTAGAACCGCCCGTCGTACCGGACCCCCGGGGAGCAGTGGCGCAGCGGGACGCCGAGGTCGCGCGCCCACCGGACGAGGACCGACCGGGCCGGCTCGCGGGTGTGGACGTGCTGGTGCGAGTCGAGGTGGGTCGGGGGGCGGCCGACGAGTCGATGGAAGGCGGCGACCTGGGCCGCCACCTCGGCGGCCGCCGCGTCCGGGTCGCCCGCCGGGACGACCTCGTACACCGCGCGCCACTCCCCGTCCGAGTACGCCCACTCCCCGAGATCGACGTGGAGCCCCAGGCCGAGCCGGGACCGGTCCCGGGCGGCCGCGACCGCCGCCGCCGCCGCCGGCCACCGGACCCTCAGGCTGGCGCTCGTCACGATCCCGCGGTCGTGGGCCTCGACCACCCCGCGGTTCACCCCGGCGCTCAGCCCGAAGTCGTCCGCGTTCACGACGAGGTATCGCGTCCCGCCCATGTCTGCCCCCAGTACCGCCGCGGCGGGTCAGAGCCCGAGCCCGTCCGCCAGGGCGAGTGCCTCGGCCGCCCAGTCGTGGGCGTGGTCCGGCGGCGGCGTCCAGTCGGCCGACCACCCGACCCACCGGACCGCGACGTGGAGCCGGCACCAGTCGAGGGCGGCCGGCGGGTACCCCCCGCCCTCCGCGTTCCGTGCCGCGAAGTACGCCCCGGCGAGGGCAGCGCGGTCGGCGTCGGACCACTTCCCGGCGACGAGCGAGGCCAGGTCGAGCAGCCCCGGCCCCCAGCCGGCCGTCTCCCAGTCGAGCGGGCAGATCCGCCCCTCGGCCGGTTCGGCGTCCCGGACGAGAACGTTCGCCGCGTAGTACTCGCCGTGGACGACGGTCGGGGGGAGAGACCACAGTTCCGCGACGACGCGGTCGTACCGCGCGGCCAGCCGCTCGAACCGCGGCCGCAGCGGGGGCGGGGCGAAGGCCGCCGCGCGATCCGCCCAGGCCCGGTCGTCGGCCGGGCTCGACACCAGTAGTCGGGGGGCCGGGGGCGCCGTGCGGCCGGCGAAGCGGGCGTGGAACCGGGCCAGCCACGCCGCCGCCTCCTGCCACACGCCGATCTCGCCGACCTGGAATAACTCCCGCCCGGCGACGCGCTCCAGGAGCAACCCGCACCGGCCGCCGGCGGGGTCGCCGACCGCCCCGTAGAAGGCCGGCGGCCCGGGCGGCGCCGCCGGGAGGAGCGACCGGTACACTTCCGCCTCCCGGAGCGGGTCGTGCAGGTGCTCGGGCTTGGCCCGCCGGGCGGCCCCGGTCAGGGCGTCGCGGCTCACGTCCTTCAGGATCAGCGGGAGCGTCGTCCCGTCGTCCAGGTCGGCGTCGACCTGGTCCACCGGGAAGCTGCTTTGGTACGGGTGGGGCCGCCGCCGCAGGCGGACGACCCGCCGCGGCCGGACGCGGTCGGCCAGTACCTCGGGGACCGCCGCCCACAGGTCGTCGGCGTCCGGGGGTCGGGGTTCACGGTCCGGCGGTCGCACCGAC
>Ga0190275_10004129_pt1 | contig 10446 bp, 8 predicted proteins | sample Popmic550T_FD_133745 | JGI IMG/M metagenome (GOLD analysis project Ga0190275, IMG submission 133745) | Populus adjacent soil microbial communities from riparian zone of Yellowstone River, Montana, USA - 550 T | ecosystem: Environmental > Terrestrial > Soil > Riparian zone > Trees stand | place...
ACGGTCCGCGAAGTGACGGTACGCGGCGTTGGGGGAGACCCCGACGGCGCGGGTGACCTCGCGCAGCGAGATCGCGGCGGGTCCGCCCGCACGTGCCTGCCGCGCGGCTTCGGCGATCAGTGCGTGTCGGAGGTCGCCGTGATGATAGCTGCGTGCAAGCGAGCTCATCGGTGCACCTCCTCGGCCAGGTGTGTACGGTGTGAACATGGATGTGGACGCTGTCCACTGAAACTCTAGACCCTGCGGACTTTCGCTCCCGCGGGCAACACTCAGAGGTGATCATGACGCAGCCGACCCCGGCATCCTTCGTCGCACAGTATGCGCCCGGCCCGCGCACGCTGCGCAGTTTCCACCAGGTGCTGGTCAACACCGCGCTGGCGAACGTCACGTCGAGCTACCTGTGGTGGGCGCTGACCTTCTGGGCATACCTCGAGACGCGATCGGTGCTCGCCACAGCGATCATCGGCGGCTCGTACATGCTGCTGGTCGCGGTGCTCGGATTCGTGTTCGGCGCGATCGTGGATCACATGAAGAAGAAGGCCGTCATGGTCCTCTCCAGCTCGATCACCCTGGCGACGTATCTGCTCGCCGGTGTGCTCTACCTGACGTTCCCCGAAGACGTGCTCGTGGATTGGGGCGGCCCGTGGTTCTGGGTCTTCGCAGGCGTGATCCTCATCGGCGGGGTCGTCGAGAACCTCCGCAACATCGCCCTGTCGACGACCGTCACGCTGCTGGTTCCCGCCGATCGCCGAGACAAAGCGAATGGCCTCGTCGGCACGGTGCATGGAATCACATTCATGGTGACGAGCGTCTTCTCCGGGCTGTCCATCGGACTGCTCGGCATGGGGTGGACCGTGGTGATCGCGATCGCCGCCACCGCTCTGGCCCTTGTGCACCTGCTGTTCGTGAGAATCCCCGAGCGCGGCATCGCGCACGTCGAGGGCGTCGCCCCGGCAGGGCTCGACTTCCGCGGGATCATCCCCGCGATCGTGGTCGTGCCGGGCCTGCTCGCGCTCATCCTCTTCTCCACCTTCAACAACCTCGTGGGCGGCGTCTTCATGGCGCTCATGGACCCCTACGGCCTGACGCTCTTCTCGGTCGAGGTCTGGGGCATCATCCTCGGCATCACCAGCATCGGCTTCATCGCCGGCGGCCTGCTGGTCGCGAAGTTCGGCCTCGGCAGGAGTCCCCTGCGTACCCTGCTCCTGGTAAACGTGGGGGTCGCGGTGCTCGGCATGACGTTCGCGATCCGGGAGTGGTGGTGGCTGTACGCCCTCGGCATCCTCATCTTCATGACGATCATGCCGATCGCCGAGGCGGCTGAGCAGACGATCATCCAGCGGGTCGTGCCCTTCGAGAAGCAGGGGCGGGTCTTCGGCTTCGCGGCCAGCGTCGAATCGGCCGCCGCCCCGATCTCCGCGTTCATCGTGGGCCCGATCGCGCAGTTCTGGCTGATTCCCTTCATGGAGTCCACGCAGGGCCAGGACGCCTTCGGCTGGCTGCTCGGCGACGGAGATGCGCGGGGAATCGCGCTGGTCTTCCTCCTCGCGAGCGCGGTGCTGCTGGTCGTCGTGCTCCTCGCATTCGCGTCACGTCCGTATCGCCGACTCGCGGCGGCCTACGACGCGGCACCGCCCTCCCTGGAGACCGTCAACGCACACGATGCCGAGGCTGCGGATTCGTCCGGGACGGATGCCGCACCCGGCGCTCCATCGGAGCAGCCGGCCGCTGCGCAGACAGAGGAACTGAGCACTCGCGTGGGCTGAGCACGCACGCCCTCCGTCCCGCAGAGTGTGTCAGGCTCGCAGGATGGACGCGCAGAATCCGTACGCCTCACGACCCTGGCTGACCGCGTACGCGCCGGGAGTTCCCGAGTCGATCGACGAGGTCACCCAGACCCTTTCGGACATGATCGAGGCGAGCATCGCCCGCTACGGCACGGCGACGGCGTTGGAGTTCTTCGGTGCGACGACCGAGTACGGCGAGCTCGGCGAGCAGGTCGACCGGGCCGCCGAAGGGCTGCGGCGGCTCGGAGTCACGCATGGCGACCGGGTGGCGATCGTCCTTCCCAACTGCCCCCAGCACGTCGTCGCGTTCTACGCCATCCTCCGGCTCGGAGCGATCGTCGTCGAGCACAATCCGCTGTACACCGCGCGCGAGCTGCGGCACCAGTTCGAGGACCACCAGGCGCGCTTCGCGGTCGTCTGGGACAAGGTCTACGAAACCGTCGACGGTTTCCCGGCCGACCTGAAGCTCCAGCGCATCGTGAGCGTCGACATCACCGAGGCCATGCCGTGGACGACCCGCCTGGCGCTCCGGCTGCCCATCGCGAAGGCGAGGGCCGCGCGCGCCCAGCTGACCGCGACGCCGAAGGCCCGCCGGGTGCTGACCTGGCCGAAGCTCGTGGACGGCAGGCGGCTGGGCCGGCGGCATCCGCGTCCTTCCCTCGACGACATCGCACTTCTGCAGTACACGAGCGGCACGACCGGCACCCCCAAGGGAGCGATCCTCACACACCGCAACCTGCGGGCCAACGCGATGCAGGGGCGTGCATGGGTGCCGGGGCTGCTCGAGGGCGAGGAGACGTTCTACGGGGTGCTCCCGCTCTTCCACGCGTACGGGATGACCTTGTGCCTCACATTCGCCATGAGCATCGGCGCGAAGCTCGTCCTGTTCCCGAAGTACGACGCCACGCTCGTGGCGGACGCCGCGAAGAAGAGCCCGCTAACCTTCCTGCCTGCGGTACCGCCCATCTACGACCAGCTCGCCCGTGCGGCCGAGCACGGCACGGTCGACCTCAAGAGCGTGCGGTTCGCGATCTCGGGGGCCATGAGCCTGCCGGTCGACACGGTGGCTCGCTGGGAGGAGGCGACGGGCGGTCTGCTCGTCGAGGGGTACGGCATGACCGAGACCTCGCCGGTCGCGCTCGGCAACCCGATCGGGCCGTCGCGGCGCCCGGGCACCGTCGGCGTGCCGTTCCCGAGCACCGACATCCGCGTGGTCGACCCTGCCGACGCGAGTGCGGATCGCCCGTTCGGAGAGTCGGGTGAACTGCTCATCCGCGGTCCCCAGGTTTTCCAGGGGTATTGGCGGCGGCCGAACGAGACGGCGGAGACGCTGCTCCCGGGCGGGTGGGTGCGCACCGGCGACATCGTCACCGTCTCGCCCGACGGATTCGTGACGGTGGTCGACCGGCTCAAGGAGATCATCATCACGGGGGGGTTCAACGTCGCCCCGACCGAGGTCGAGGAGGCGCTGCAGGGTCACCCCGATGTCGCCGAGGCCGCCGTCGTCGCTCTCCCTCGCAAGGGCGGCGAAGAGGTCGTGGCCGCCGTCGTGCTGCGCGAGGGCGCGGCGCTGGATCCGGAGGCCCTGCGCGACTACTGCCGGCAGCACCTGGCGGCGTACAAAGTGCCGCGCAGGTACTTCGAGGTGGATGAGCTGCCCCGCTCGCTCATCGGCAAGGTGCTGCGCCGTCAGGTTCGCGAGCAGCTGCTGCGCGAGGCGTAGGGAGCCGTTTCCCGGGGAACCCGCCCCGACAAACCACTTTTCGTGTGAGACGACGCGCGCGGCAGTGGGTCTGAGCGTGAAAGTGGTTTGTCGGCGCGGCCGGACGTCAGAGTTCGGGAGTGCGCGGCGGTGCCGTGCGCCGCTGCCGCAGCGACTCGAAGCCCGCCGCCCACCGCAGCAGCTCGCTGTCGGCGTACGCAGGCCCCGCGAACGTGAGGCCGACCGGCATCCCGATGTCGGCCATCGTGCCCATCGGCACCGTCACCGTGGGGATGCCGAGGTGCCGGATGGCGAGGTTGCCGTTTGCGACCCAGACGCCGTTGCGCCACGCGCCGACGGCGGACTCCTCGTTCACGTCGGCATCGGCGCGACCGACGTCGGCGACCGCGGGGAAGACGACCGCGTCGAGGCCGAGGCTCAGCATCCACTCCTCGAGATCGATGCGACGGGTGCGCTCGAGCCCCTCGAGCCCGGCGCGGATCAGCTCGGCCCGCCGCCCTTCGAGCGGATCGGTCACGCCCTCGGCGCGTGCTCGCGTGACGTACTCGGAGATGTCGAGATCGAAAGAGCCATAGCGGTCGGGGAGGGCGCCGTCCGGATGCGGGAAGATCATCGGCCCGTCCACCTCGGCGAGCGACGATTGCCCCGGCTGACCGTTCGCGGCCAGGAAGTCGTGCCACGACCACATCGACATGGCCCAGATCTCGACGTCGAAATAGGCGGTCGGCACGATGCCGCGATCGAAGATCGACGGCGCCCCTTCGCGGTCTGCTTCGTAATTGCTGACGACGGGAAAGTCGACGAGCACGACCTCCGCCCGGGCTGCCTCAAGGTCGGCGCGCGCCTGCGCCCAGAGGTCGAGCATGGCCGGGCGAGGCTCGATCCGCTGCCCGGTCGAGGCGCCGATTCCCGGCCCCGTGCCGGCATCCGGATCCTGACCGATATACATCGCCGGGATGCCGAACCTCTTGCCCGCGAGACTCGTCGCGGCATCCGCGGCCAGAGCGGGATACGACGCGGGTCGCACAGCGGACGCGCGGGGGATCGGAACCCAGGGCTGCGTGCGCCACAGATCGCCCCGGGTATCGGGGTCGTCTGCCACCATCACGTCGAGCACCTCGAGCAGGTCGGCCATCGTGCGGGTGTGCGGCACGACGACGTCCATGGTCGGCACGAGCGGCCAGTTGCCGCGCACCGAGATCACCCCCCGCGAGGGCGTGTAGGCGCAGAGCGCGTTGTTCGAGGCCGGAGCCCGGCCGCTCGACCACGTCTCCTCCCCGAGTCCGAATGCGGCGAAGGATGCCGCCGTCGCCGTGCCCGATCCGTTCGACGAGCCCGACCCGAAGGCGGAGGTGAGGTAGTCGGCGTTGTACGGACTCTCGGCGCGGCCGTAGAGCCCGCGCTGCATGCCGCCGTTGGCCATCGGCGGCATGTTGGTCAGGCCGATGAAGACGCATCCGGCGTCGCGCAGCCGCTCGATCGAGAACGCATCGCGTCGGGCGACGAGGTCGGCGAACGCGGGAGAGCCCGACGCCACCGTCATGCCGCGCACCATGTAGCTGTCCTTGGCGGTGTAGGGGATGCCGTCGAGCGGTCCGAGGGTCGTGCCCTCACGCCGCCGCCGGTCCGAAGCCTCTGCGTCGGCGCGCGCGTCGGGGTTCAGCTCCACAAGGGCGTTGAGGCGTATGCCGTTCCGGTCATATGCCTCGATGCGCGCGAGGTAGGTCGCGACGAGCGCGACGCTCGTGGTCGCGCCTGACTCGAGCGCGGCGCGGAGCTGGGGGATGGTCGCCTCGGCGACGGGGAATCGGCGGGTCGTCACGCGAACCGCTCGGTTGTCTGAGCGCCCTGGCGCTGCACACGGTCGACGATCGGGAGGTAGGTCGAGGGCTGCTGCTGGGTGATGCAGTGAATGCCGCCACCCCGTGCCAGGACGGGCCGTGCGTCGATGGTCACCACCTCGCGACCGTAGGCGTCGGCGAGGATGCCCGCCGCCCGGGAGTCCGCCTCGGGTTCGCCGTAGCCGCATGCGATCACCCCGCCATTGACGACCAGGTGGTTGGCGTAATTCCAGTCGACATAGCCGTCCTCGTCGCGGAGGGTCCGCGGGGCGGGGAGATCGATGAACTCGAGACGCCGGCCCGCCGCATCCGTCGCCTCTTCCAGAACAGCGCGAATCCGGCGCACGACGGAGTGATCGGGGTGCGACGGGTCGTCCTGCCAGTGCTGCAGCACGACGCCGGGGCGCGCGAACGATGCCACCATGTCGACATGGCCGCGTGTGCCGCCGGACTCGTAGTCTCGCGTGAGGCCGCTCGGCAGCCAGATGAAGGTCGTCGCCCCGAGGGTCCGGTGCAGCTCCCACTCGACGCGCTCCTTCGTGGCGTAGGGGTTGCGCCGCGGGTCGAGCTGCACGGTCTCCGTGAGCAGCACAGTGCCTTCGCCGTCCACATGGATGGCGCCGCCCTCATTGACGAGGGCGGACGGAAGGTGCACCGCGCCCGCGGACTTGGCCACCAACTCCGCGATCTTGTCGTCGCGTTCCCAGGTTGCCCACGCGTTCGCGCCCCAGCCGTTGAAGGTCCAGTCGACCGCCCCGAGCACACCGTCGTCGCCGACGACGAAGGTGGGTCCGATATCGCGCATCCAGAAGTCGTCGAGTGGAGCCTCGAGCAGATCGACCTCCGCCGAGAGCCGGCGTCGGGCCTCGGCCACTGCGGACGGGTCGACCACCATCGTGACCGGCTCGAAGCCGGCAGCCGCATTCGCGACCGCTGCCCAGGCGTCGCGGGCCTCGTCGGCCGAGGTCGCGTCGTCGCCGAGTGTGTTGCCCGCGCGGGGGAAGGCCATCCAGATGCGCTCCTGCGGCGCGAACTCGGCGGGCATGGTCCAGGTCATCGGATGCTCCTCACGGGCTCGCCGTCAGCGGCGATGCTCTCATCCTGGTGCGTGCTGTCGGCTGGCGCACCCGTTCAGCGCGTGAGCGAGTAGAACCGGAAGGACGCGAAGTCCTCGATGGGGAGGATCTCGAGATCGGCGAACCCCGCTTCGCGGGCGTAGCCGCGCAGGATCTCGGGCCGCATGACCGTGCCGGTGCCCACGCTCGGGCTGTGCGACAGGCTGTCGGGCAGGCACACGAACAGGCTGTATGCGTACATGAGCCGGTCGACGTCGTCGCCGGGCGCCGCGAAGGTCTCGGCGACCGCTTCGTCCATCACGATCACCGGACCGTCGTCACCGACCGCCAGCCGCATCGCCGCCAGCACATCGACTGGTCGGGGCATGTCGTGGATGCACTCGAACGCGAACGCGGCGTCGTATCGCCCGAAGGAGGAGAGCGCGTCGCCGTCGGCGTTGTGGAAGCGAACGCGATCGGCGACCCCCGCCCGTGCGGCGTTGGCGCGCGCGAGCTCGATCGACGGGTCATCCACGTCGAAGCCGTCGACGTGCAGGTCGGGGTAGGCCCGGGCCAGGGCGATCGACGACCACCCCGCGCCGGTGCCGACATCGGCGATGCGCGCCCCGGGGCGGGTGAGCACGGAGTGGACGCCCTCCACCAGGGCGAATGCGCGCGGGAGCTCGTCGAACCACGGCCGGTTGACATCGGCCTGCGCCTCACGCGCGTCGGCGCCGAAGTCCGCCCAGCTGACACCCGCGCCCGTGCGGTAGGCGGTGAGCAGGTCGGGCAGCGCGGGACCGACGGCGCCGAACATCCGCGCCACCGGTGCGAGGTAGTTGAGGCTGCTCTCGTCGGTGAGCACCTCGGCGGCGCCGGCCGGCAGGCGGAAGCGGCGGTCCGCGACGGAGCCGTCCAGGCCCTCGACGTGGAGCACGCCGGTCACGGCCTGCTGCTCGAGCCACTCGCGGGCATAGCGTGCGGAGGTTCCGGTGCGCTCGGCGAGCTCTGCCGCAGTGCTCGGTCCTTCCGCCGCGAGGCTCCGGTACCAGCCGAGTCGGTCGCCGAGGTGCGCGGCGAGGATGTCGGCGTAGCCGAGCGCGGAGGCGAACATCCTCTCGGCGAACGCCCCCGCCGTGGGTTCGTCCTCGGCCGCCGCAGCATCGTCGGGCACAGCATCCTCCGGAGTCGCAGGCGACATCGCATCTCCCCTCAGCCGATGAGCCGCTCCCAGCCGTCGCCGTCGGCATGCTCGAAGATCAGGTTCGTCTCGGTGTGCGCCACAGCGGGATGTCCGGTGAGGTGGGCCAGCACGAACTCCCGCAGCTCCGATGCGTCTCGCGCGATCACGTGGAGCAGGAAGTCGTCGGCGCCGGCCATGTGGAACAGGCTCAGCACGCCCGGGAGGCTCGGCGCCGCGCGGCGGAACGCCTCGATCTCCTCGCGCGCGTGCTTGACGAGGCGGATCGCGATGAGCGCCTGCACGGTCGCGCCGAGCGCAAGCGGGTTGAGATCCACCCGATACCGGCGGATCACGCCGCTCGTCTGGAGCCTCCGCAGGCGCAGCGAGACCGTCGACTCGGCGATGCCGAGAGTGGAGGCGAGGGAAGCTCCGGATGCCCGTGCGTTCGCCGTCAGCGCGCGCAGCAGCGCCCGGTCTGTCCGGTCGAGATTAAGGACCTGCGTCATGGGGCCCCCTCGCCGCACGATGGATGTAGCTTCTTCGATCAAGAGTACGCCTGTGGCGGCATCCTTCAAGGTCGATTGCCGTCGAAGAAAGTTTCTGCTGTTCTGGTCGGCATGGACAAGAGGCACCACCGGCTCGAGACCCGCGCCGTGCACGCAGGGATGGCGGGCCTTCGCGAGAGCGGCGCGCACGTTCCCCCGATCGACTTCTCGACCACCTACCCGCTGCCCGACGTCGACACCGGCGGCCTCGCGTACGAGGAGCTTTCGACGGGCCACGACCTGGCTCCCGGGCGGAGCGCCGTCTACCAGCGGCTGTGGCAGCCCGGGGTCGCCCGGTTCGAGGACGCCCTGGCCGACCTCGAGGCGACCGAGGGGGCAGTCGCCTTCGCGAGCGGCATGGCGGCGCTGACCGCGTGTCTGATCGCCTCGGTCACCGCCGGCCGGCCACACGTGGTCGCGGTGCGCCCCCTCTACGGCGGCACCGATCACGTCCTCGAGAGCGGTCTGCTCGGAACGAGCGTCACGTGGGCGGGTGTCGACGGCATCGCCGAGGCGATCCGGCCCGACACCGGGCTGGTCATCGTCGAGACTCCCGCCAACCCGACCCTCGAACTCGTCGACCTGGCGGAGGTCGTCGCCGCGGCGGGAGAGGTCCCCGTGCTCGTGGACAACACGTTCGCCACGCCCGTCCTCCAGCAGCCCGCGCGGCACGGCGCCACGCTCGTGCTCCACAGCGCGACGAAGTACCTCGGCGGCCACGGGGATGTCATGGGCGGTGTCGTCGCGACCGACGCAGACTGGGTGCAGAGGCTCCGTCAGGTGCGTGCCCTCACCGGTGGACTGCTGCATCCGATGGCGGCGTATCTGCTGCACCGCGGCCTGCGCACGCTTCCGCTCCGCGTGCACGCTCAGCAGGCGACGGCCCAGATGCTCGCCGAACGCATCAGCGCACACCCCGCGGTGGCTCGCGTGTTCTATCCGGGCATGCCCGGGCAGGACCCGAAAGGCCTTCTCGGCACACAGCTCGCCGGACCGGGATCGATCGTCGCGATCGAGCTCGCGGGCGGCTACGACGCAGCGGCCCGGTTCACCGAGGCGTGCGAACTGATCGAGCACGCCGTCTCTCTCGGAGGCATCGACTCTCTCGTGCAGCACCCCGCCTCGCTCACGCATCGTCCGGTCGCCGGGCACGCCAAGCCCGGCGCCGGCATCGTCCGGCTCTCGGTCGGCCTCGAACACGTCGACGACCTGACCGACGACGTCATGGTGGCGCTGGCTGCTGCGGACGCAGACACGACAGTGGATGCCGCAGCCACGGTGTTCGCCGGCATCCGCTGAACGCAACCTCGCACCGCCTTCGGCCCCGTCACCCTCGCCCGTGGCGGGGCCGGCGCGCCCGGTCGCTAGCACGTCTCACGCGCCTGATCCAGTGCCTCGCCGACGGCGCCACGGCGGGGCTATCGTCGCGCTCGAGATCGATCGCGAGTCGGACCGCACGGAAGGACCACGATGACGAGCAGTCCGTCCCTGAGACTCGGAAGGTAGCCGCGTGGACGAGTCCGAGCATGAGATCGCTGATCGCGTGGCGACCACTCATCCGCTCGATGAGTGGCTTCGCAGTCTCGCCCAGGCAACAGGCGCCCCGGGAGGCGGTGCCGCGTCCGGGGTGATGCTCGCCGTGTCTGCGGCGCTGCTGCGCATGGTGGCGGGCTACAACCCGGAAGAGGCCCGCGCCGCGGCGAGCGCCGAGCGTCTCATCGTCCTGCGTCAGGAGGCGCTGCGCGCGGCGGAGCAGGATGGGGTGCGCAGTGCCGAGCTCGGCTCTGCCATGGCAGAGCCGAACGAGGGTCCTCGGCGGGACCGCGCGATCGTGCAGGCGGCGATCGGCGGCGCCGCATCGTCGGTCGCGCTCGGCCGCGTCGGAGTGGCGCTGGTGGACGAACTGCACGCCCTGGCCGACATCACGAGCGCAGCCCTGGCCGCCGACCTTGTCGTGGCCGCGGAGGCGCTCGCGGCCGGGATCGGGGGCGCGTCGATCAACCTGCGCGCCGATCTCCGGTTGGCGGACCAGCACGGAGGGGGCGCCACCACCGCCGGCCGGTTCGCTGCCGACGCCAGGGCCCTCCGGACGGCTCGGGACGCGGCGACCGCCGTCGCCGCGGAGCAGTCCGCGCGGTTCGGCCCGCTCTGAGCCGGCCGGATGCCGACACACGAAACGCGGACGCAACAGTTTTGGGCGACACTGTGGGAATGTCCACAAAGGTCTCGCTCACGCACTACACCGGGTACACGTTCGCCCGACCGGTGAATGTCACGCCCCACGTCGTGCGTCTCAGGCCCGCTCCGCACTC
>Ga0190275_10004130_pt1 | contig 10444 bp, 7 predicted proteins | sample Popmic550T_FD_133745 | JGI IMG/M metagenome (GOLD analysis project Ga0190275, IMG submission 133745) | Populus adjacent soil microbial communities from riparian zone of Yellowstone River, Montana, USA - 550 T | ecosystem: Environmental > Terrestrial > Soil > Riparian zone > Trees stand | place...
CGTCGCCTCGCGGGTCACGGCGCGGCGTGAGCCCGTGCCGCTCAGGCCCGCGCCGGTCTCCTCGCCTCGCCCGGTCACGCGGACCGGCACCTCGGCGCGCGGGCCCCCGGACGCCGACGTCCCTGCGTCCGTCGCGGCGGTCATCGACCGTCCCGGGCCGGGGGAGCCACTCAACACGGATCTTCGCCGCCGGATCGAGCCCCACGTGGGCGCCGAGCTCGGTCACGTCCGCGTGCGCCACGAGCCGGCCGCCGCGCGGGCGATCGGGGCCCGTGCCTTCACGGCGGGCGACACCATCTTCCTCGGCCGCGGCGAGTCCGCCACCGACGTCGAGCTGATCGCGCACGAGGCCACGCACGTGGTCCAGCAGCAGGCGGCCGCGCCCACGGTCGTCGCGCCCGTGATGCGGCTCGAGGTCACCGATGTCGTCCCCGAGTGGGTGATCGACGGGGTGCGCGAGCGCGTGCGCGCGATCCCCGGGTACACGCTGCTGACGCAGATCGCCGGCGTCGACCTCATCACCGGCCAGCCCGCGAGCGTCTCCCGCACCGAGCTGATCCAGCAGCTGCTCGCGTGGGGCCCGTTCGCCGCGGCCGCCGGGCCGGTGCTCACGACGCTGGACGTCGTCGACGAGCTGTTCACGTTCATCTCCGAAGGGCTCTCCGCGAACCGCCTCACGCTCGACCGCCTGCGCGGCGACGTCGAGGAGGCCTGGTCCCGGCTCTCGTGGACCGAGGGCATCGACGGCAACCTCGCGATCGTCCGCGGCTACGTCGACCGGCTGCTCGCCGACGTGCGCGCGTTCGTGGGCACGATCGTCGACCGTGTCCTGCAGGTCATCCGCGCCGCCGTCGCCGCCGCCGCGGAGCCGCTGCTGCAGAGCGAGCGGGTCCGGCCCGTGTGGGAGCTCGCCAAGAAGGTCCTGCACTACGACCCGCTGCTCGGGCGCGAGGTCAGCGCGACCACGGCGGAGATCCTCGCCGACTTCCTGCGCCTGATCGGCCAGGAGCAGCGGCTCGCGCAGATGGAGGAGCGCGGCACGCTGCAGCAGACCGCGGACTGGATCGACACGCAGCTCGCGACGTTCTCCGCCTTGACGGACGAGCTCGGGCGGCTGTTCTCCGACGCCTGGGCCGCGATCCAGCCCGAGAACCTCGCCGGGCTGCTCGACACGCTGCCCGTCCTCGCCGACCGCGCGTTCGGCCTGATCGGCCGGGTCGCCGACTTCGCGCAGACCGTGATCGGCAAGGTCCTGGAGCTGATCAAGAACGCCCTGCTCGGCTGGCTCAGCGAGCACGCGCACTCGGTCCGGGGATTCCGGCTCGTGACCGTGATCATCGGCCAGAACCCGTTCACCGGCGAGCGCGTGCCGCGGAGCGCCGAGAACCTGATCGGCGGGTTCATCACGTTGCTCCCGGGCGGCGAGGCGACTTTCCAGCAGCTCTCCGAGTCGGGCGTCATCGCCGAGGCCGCCGGGCGGATCGAGAGCGCGATGTCCAGCCTCGGGATCTCGCTCGAGCTGATCGTCGGCACGTTCCGCGGCGTCTGGGACTCGTTGTCGCTCGACGACCTGCTCGACCCGCTCGGGGCCTTCGACCGCATCGTCACCCAGTTCGGCGAGCCGCTCTCGCGGATCTTCGCGTTCATCGCCGTCGTCGTCGAGACCGTGATTTCGCTCGTGCTGCGGCTCATGAACTTCCCGAGCGACCTGCTCGCGAGCATCATCAGCAACGTCGCGCAGGCCATCGACAGCATCCAGCGCGACCCCGTCGGCTTCCTGCAGAACCTGCTCGAGGCGCTCAAGCTCGGCTTCACCGCGTTCTTCGACCACATCCTCACGTACCTGCTGCAAGGGCTCGGCGCGTGGCTCTTCCGCGGGCTCGGCCAGCTCGGCATCACACTCCCGACCGACTTCTCGCCGATGTCGATCCTCACGCTCGTGCTGCAGGTCCTCGGCCTCACCATCGACCACCTGTGGGAGAAGCTCGGCGAGCACATCGGCGCCGAGCGCGTCGCCATGATCCGCGGCGCTCTCGACCGCCTCGGCGAGGCCTGGGCCTTCATCTCCGACGTCCAGCAACGCGGGATCGCCGCGATCTGGGACTACATCGCCTCCCAGCTCGGCAACCTCTGGGACACCCTCCTCGGCATGGCCCAGGAGTGGATCATGACCACGATCGTCAACAACGTGGTCGCGCGTCTGTTGTCGATGCTCGACCCCACCGGCGTGATGGCCGTCGTGAACTCCTTCGTCGCCTTCTTCAACGCGATCCAGTCCGCGATCGAGTACCTCCGCGACATCCTCGAGATCATCAACCGCTACGTGACGACGCTCGCCCAGATCGCGGCGGGCAACATCACGCCGGGCGCCCAGATGCTCGAGCAGGGCCTCGCCGCGGCGATCCCGATCGCCATCGGCTTCCTGGCCAACCAGGTCGGCATCGGCAACGTCCCGGAGAAGGTCGTCGAGCTGATCGGCGGCCTGCGCGCGCTCATCGACCGCGCCCTCGACTGGCTCATCACCCAAGCCCTCCGCCTCGGCCAGGCCGCATTGAACGCGCTCGGGTTGGGCCGGGACCCGGCATCCGCCGCCGCGCCGGCTCCTGGCGCGGAGTCGGGCGCCGGGGCGGCGTTCGAGGGGCTGGGCGAGCGCCACCGCCTCTACGTCGCACCGGGGCCGCCGCCGGTCGTGATGATGGCCAGCACGCCGGTCACGCTCGCCACCTTCATCACGCGGGTGGACGCCAACATCCAGAGGTTGCCGCCGACCGATCCGAGCCGCGCGACGCTCGTGGCCGCGTTGGCACAGGTGCAGGCCGATTTCGCGGCGCTCGCTCCCGCGTTGCAGGCCGCCGGCGGCATCACGACCGCGCCGAGCGGGGACACGGATCGGCTCGGACGGCTCGCGCACCGGCTCGAGAACCTCATGACGCTCGAGGACGGCGTCGCGCACGCAGGGACGGACAGCGACCCGATCCCGATCACCTGGTACAAGCCGCAGAACATCTACCAGCCGATCACGCTCACGAGCGGCGGTCGTACGGTGGTCGCAAGGCCTTTTTCACAGACCGCGCTCATCGCTCCGCGGTCGCTCGAACGGTTGGCGATCGGCGGCACCGTGCAGATCGGTGTCGAGCGCGTCTACGCCGGCCGCGAGGGCAAGCGGGTCAGGAAGGTGGTTGCGGGCACTGCGCAGGTGGCGCGCGAGACCGGCGCGGTCCGCGACATGAACACGCTGCTGGCCTTCTGCGGCCTCGCCGTGGGGAGCGCCGGTCTGCAGACCGATCACCTCAACGACATGACCTTCGGCGGGCCGGACGACATCCCGAACCTGTGGCCGATCGCCGCCGCCGCCAACAACCGCGCGAACGAGGTCTATCGCCAGCTCGTCTGGTTCCAGCGCGACCCGACCACCGTCGAGGTGGTGCCGCTGCAGGAACTCGACGACAAGCGGTTCCGTATCGACCGAGTGATCTGACGGCTGAGCGTTCCAGTCAGCGTGCGGCGGAGCGGCCGTTCTTGGCCAGCTCCCAGCGCGTGGCCGCGCCGACGTCGTCCGCGGTGACCTCGCCGCGCTCAGCGCCGAGGTAGGCCGCGGTGAGCGCGGCCGCGGCGATGCCGCCGCCCGGGAGGTCGATCGCGGCCAGCCGCCGTGGGTCGACGCCCGACAGCGGCACCGACTCCGGGAACGCGCCGCGCCAGAGAGCCTCGCGGGCGGCGGCGTCCGGGTAGGGGAAGGTGACGACGGCGCGGAGGCGGCGCAGGAAGGCCTGGTCGAGGACGCCCTTCGCGTTGGTGGTGAGGATCGCGAGGCCGCGGAAGGCCTCCATGCGCTGGAGCAGGTAGCCGACCTCGAGGTTGGCGTAGCGGTCGTGGCTGTCGCGGACCTCGGTGCGTTTGCCGAAGAGGGTGTCGGCCTCGTCGAAGAGCAGGACGGCGGCGCTGTCCTCGGCGGCGTCGAAGACGCGGCCGAGGTTCTTCTCGGTCTCGCCGATGTACTTGCTGACGACCTGGCTGACGTCGACGACCACGAGGTCGAGCGCCAGGGCGCTGGCGACGACCTCGGCGGCGAGGGTCTTGCCGGTCCCGCTCGGCCCGGCGAACAGCGCGGCGGTGCCGAGCCCGCGGGAGGTGCGGGCGGCGAAGCCCCAGTCGCCGAGCACGGTCGCGCGGTGACTGACGGCGGCGACGAGCGCGTGGAGCTGCTCGAGCTGGGAGGCCGGAAGCACGAGGTCCTCCCAGCCCGCGCGCGGCTCGACGACCTGCGCGAGCCCGTCGAAGCCACGCCGCGCGCGCGTCCGGCACGCGTCCCACACGGGGCGTTCGTCGCGCAGCACGTGCTCGAGCTCGCCGAGCGGGAGGTCGAAGACCGCCGCGGCCGGCCCGGGGCCGAGCAGCGCGCGGCGCTCGGCGACGCTCAGCCGCCCGACGTCCACGCGCGCGGAGCCCGGCACCGCGGCACCGCCGAGGACGACCGCGGGCGCGTCGATCGGGCCGAGCGCCCGCAGGAGCCCGCCGACGTCGCCGGCGCCTTCGACGTCGATCGCCCACGCGCACGCGCCGAGGACGGACTCGCGCTCCATCAGCCGCAGGGTGCGGTCGCGTTCGAGCGGCAGTACGGGAAGGTCGGCTGCCGCCACCACCAGCAGCTGCCGCCCGTCCGCCGCGGCGGCCGCGGCCGCCACGCACCCGAGGTTGGCGTGCTGGGGCCCGTTCAGCGCGACGAGCCGACCTTCGCGCCAGCCGGAGCGCACCGCCGATGCGGCCGCGCCCAGCGACGCGGGCAGGCGCGCAGGCACGTCGACCGGCCGCGCGACCGCCGCGAGCTCGGGCTCCAGCCCGCCCGCGCCGACGAGGTGGTGCAGCACGCGCTCGTCCACTACGAGCGGGCTGCGCGTCGGTGAGCGCGGGTCGAGCAGCTGCACGAGCTGCCAGCGCCGCAGCGGCGCGGCCGGCGTCAGGGCGCCCCAGTGGGCGTCCGGGAGCAGCGACAGCGCGAGCCCGAAGGTCGGCCGCGCGTCGCCACCGACGGCGGCGATCTCGTCCGCGGTCGCGGCCACCAGCTCCGGCCCGGCGGCGAGCAGCAGCACGCCGCGCTCGAACGCCGACAGCCCGAACCCGTCCGCCACCCGATCCAAGGCGCTCGGCGGACCCAGCCGCTCGCACACCTCGACCGCCGCCGCAACGTCCCCGCCGGTGAGCCGCGCGCGCAGCACCGCGAGCTCGGCCACGAGGCAGTCGCGGTTGAGGTCCTCGTTCACGGCAGCGTCAGCTCGGGCGCGCCGTAGACGTCGCCGACGAGCTCGGGCAGGCTCTCGATGCCGTCGACCTGCACGCGCACGAGCCAGCGACCGTCAGGGATCTCGGCGCGTGGCAGCACGAGCGTGTCCAGCGGCGCCTCGTCCCCCGCCACCGGCGGGAGGACGAACGAGCGCTCGCCGGCTCCGTCGAGCCGCCCCAGCACGACCGAGGCGCGCTGCCCCTCCCGCAGCGGCGGAGCGACGGTCAGCGCGACCTCGCTCGCGGTCGCGCCGGCGACGGTGACCTCCGGTCGCACCAGCAGCGGCAGCGCGTTCGAGCTCGCGACCGTCCGCGTGGGCGGCACTCCGCCGGGCCCGGCGGCAGCGGTGTGGAGCACGTGGAGCGCGTGCAGCCCGGCGCTGACACTGTCGTCGAGCAGGACCCGCAGCTCGGCGTTCGTCGCGCCGCTCGCGGGAGCCAGGCTCGCGCGCCCGAGCCGCACCGCCGTCACCGGGCCGAGCAGCTGGCTGCCGCGCAGCACGAGCGTGTCCCCGGGACCCGCCGCGGGCGGATCGACGGACTCCAGCCGCGGCGGACCCGCCGCCGCCACGCTGAGCACGCGCCGGCGCACCGGCAACGCGACCCGCGGCGTGACGTCGGCCGCGATCAACACCACGGTCGCCTGGTACGCAAGTGACAGCACGTAGGGCGTGTCCAGCACGCCCCAGAGCTTCGACAGCTCCTCGAGCGAGAGCGGGGTGGGGGACAGCTTCACGAGCTCGACCTCCGACACGAGATCCGACTCGGTGAGGAAGCTCGTATCGGTCTCGCCGCCGTAGGCGTCGCGTGCGGCAGCGACCAGGTCGCGCGTGAACACCGACGTCGCCGCGAGCGCGACGACCACGCGCCCGAGCAGCCGCTGCGGCACGATCTGCGGCTCCAGCCCGACGCAGCTCACGAGGTAGTGCAGGTCGAGCGCCGCGACCGGGCGCTGGACGAACGACGCGTCGCTCCGGCGCGTCGGCAGGTCAGTGAGGTTCCAGGCGTGGTTCGGGGTCACCTGGTAGCAGTAGACGTTGATCCCCGGCGCCTCCTCGAGGTCGACCGAGGACAGCTCCGCCGGACGCAGCAGCGTCACGCCGGCGCCGCCGACCTGCCCCGCGTGCGGCTGCTGCAGGGCCTGATCGAGCACGTAGCGCAGCGTCGACGTGACGGCCGCGATCGCGAGCGAGTTGCTCACCGCTGGGCCCTCCGGCGCGCGAGATACGCGTCATGGTCGACCGTGGACGGGCGCGGCGGCGCCGCCGGCGCCGTGGGCGGGCGTGGCGACGGCGCGCGCGTGACCTCCACACGCCCGATGGTCACGTTGACCTGCGGCGGACCGGCCTCGGGCGCCGCCGGCTCGACCTGCGCGGGAGCCACGGGCGCGACCGACACCGTTCCGGGCCGCGGCGGAGCGCTCGGCCGGGCCGCGGCCACCACCGGCCGTTCCCGCCGCGACACGACCCCGCGCTCGACGAGCACCGGCACGACGTGCTCGCGCAGCAACGTGACGACGTCCACCGCGGGCGGCGGCGGGGCGTCCCGCTCGCCGCGCACGACCTCGGTGACCCGCTCCGGCGGCGGCGTACCCGCGACCACGAGCGGCGTCGGAGGCGGAGCCGGCGACGGCTCGGCCGGCATCTCCACCACGCGCTCCTGCACCGCTGGCGGCGCCGGTGCATCCTCGGGCGGCGCCGCGCCGACCATGGGCGCAAGCGCGGCGACGGGCTCGCGCGGCGCCTCGGTCGCGGCCGACGCGATCCCCGCCGGAGCCGTGACCCGCGGCGCCCCGACCGCCACGGACGCGGCGACGTCGCGAGTCGGCGACACGGGCGTACGCCGCGGCCCGGGGGCAGCCGGAGGCGGCGAGGGCACGGCCACGGCACGCGCATCCGGCCGCGCCACGGCGGGCGTGACCGGCGAGGCGCTGTCGTGTTCCGCGGCGGCGAACGTCTCGACCTCGCCCCAGCCGCCGCCCTCGAACGGCTGCGCGGGCCGCAGCCGCACCGCCCGCTCGGTCCCGGCCGCCCGCTCCGCCATGCGCGCGAAGAACCCGCTCATTCCCCACCCACCGGGGTGCTGGGGCCGCATGTCGGCACGCCGCTCATCTCCCTGCACGCACCAGCTCGAGGTAGGCGCGGCGCCGGGGCGGCGACAGCGCGAGGATCTCGGCCTCGCCCCAGGCGAACGCGGCCGCGAGCTCGGCGATCTCCGCGAGCACCGACGGCACCGCGTCCGACACGCGCTCCCATAACAGCGCGCCCGGGTCGAGACCGGCGGCGACCTGCGTGCCGCACTCCGGGCAATCGGCGCGCACCACCAGCCCCGCCGCGCCCGCGAGCGCCTCGGCGGCGGCCTCTACATCGGCGCGCTGCGCCGGTCCCACGGGGCCATCCACGCACCGCGCCAGCAAGTCGTCCTCGCACGGCGCATCCACCAGGTCACGCAACGTCGGCGCGCGCACGGTCACCCCGTCCACCACCACCGAGCCGCCACCACCCGCGTCCGCGGCCAGCTCGAGCAGCGGCAGCGTCACGTCCAGCTGCGCGCCGCACGCCGAGCACTCCAGCACCACGTCCGCGACCGGCCCGAACGCCTCCGCCTGCGCGGTGAGCGCCACACGAGCGGCGGTGCCGACCGGTAGGTCGAGCACCGCATCCAGCCCCGACGGCGCGCAGGCCACGGCCGCGCCCCGCGCCACCCGCGGGGATGCGGCGGCGGTCTCCCACGCCGACAGCAACAGCGCGGGCTCGCGCAGGGTCACGGCTCGACGAACGACGGCTCCGACGGCTCGGCGACGTCGTAATCGCGCTCCCAGCCCTCGTTCTCGAGCTTGAGCGACTGGATCGCGACGACGTTGGCGTTCGCGTCGAGCTCCGGCAGCGACTGGTACTCGCTGACCCAGCAGCGAAAGATCTTGTAGGCGATCGCGAGCTGGCCGGCCTCGTTGTAGAGCTCGAGGATCAGGTCCTTGCGGAAGTCGCTCAGCGACGTCTCCACGCCGAGGCCGGCGCCGAAGTTCCAGACCTTGTTGGCCCACTGCTCGAACTCGACGTCGTGCGTGACGCCGCGTTCGAGCGTGACCGCCTCGAACTCCGTCCGCCCGGGCGACTTGCGGCTCGAGCTGGGATCGCCGCCCATGCGGTGCGACACGACCTCGGTCGTGCGCTTGAGCGCGCTCACCTTGCTCACGCCCGCGACGTAGCGTCCGTCCCACTTCACGCGGAACTTGAAGTTCTTGTACGGGTCGAAGCGCGTGGCGTTGACCGTGAACTCAGCCATGACGTACGTCCCTCCCTAGGCCTGCGCGCTCGCGGTCTTCTGCTGGATCGAGACCACGACGAACTCCGCCGGTTTGAGCGGCGCGAAGCCGACGACGATGTTCACGATGCCGCGGTCGATGTCGTACTGGGTGGTCGTCTCGCTGTCGCAGCGCACGAAGTAGGCGTCACGCGGCGAGCTGCCCTGGAACGCGCCCTGCCGGAACAGGTCCTGCATGAACGCGCCGATCGATGTGCGGATCTGCGCCCACAGCGGCTCGTCGTTGGGCTCGAACACGACCCACTGGGTGTTGCGGAACAGCGTCTCCTCGAGGAACAGCGCGAGCCGCCGCACGGGCACGTACTTGTACTCGTCCGCGAGCACGTCGGCGCCGCGCAGCGTGCGCGCGCCCCACACGACCGAGCCGATCACCGGGAACGTGCGCAGGCAGTTGATGCCGATCGGGTTCAAAGCCCCGTTCTCGGCGTCCGTCAGCGCGACGGTCAGCCCGTTCGCGCCCGCGATCCCGGCCTCGATGCCCGCCGGCGCCTTCCACACGCCGCGCGCCCCGTCCGTGCGGGCCATGATCCCGGCCACGGCGCCCGAGGGCACGAACGGCTGGATCGAGCCGTCGCGCAGCGGGTCCGGGCGGCGCACGCGCGGGAAGTAGACCGCGCCGTTGCGCCCGTTGGCCGAGAGCCCGCGCGCGGCAACCCAGTCGTCGATCGACGTCGCCGTGGCCGTCGCGGGCGGATCGACCAGCAGCAGCGCCCGCTCGTCCCGGCACAACGTGAGCGCGTCCGCCCACACCGCGTCGGGGAGGTCACCCGCCGGGTCGCCGGGCGGCAGGCACAGGATCGTGAACAGGTCAGCGTCCAGCAACGCGTAGAGGCCGTCCTTGTCCGCCGCGAGCGTGCCGCCGCTGTAGTCCGTGGCGGCGAGTGGATTGCCGTTCGTCCCGGCGCCGTTGGACGCGTAGAACTGGTTGCCGGTGCCGGTCACGCCGGGGTGCTTCTGCGCCGGCCGGCCGCTGGCCGTGGGCGGCGTGAACCCCGTCACGCGGACCAGCTCGGAGGCCGCGAGCACGTGGTCGACGCGACGCGGCCCGTCCGTGAGCGTGACGTTGGTGTAGCTCTCGACGGCGCGCGGGTTCGCGCGCGGGCCCTCACGCACGGTGAGGTGGAAGAGGTCCGCGGCCGCCACGCCCTGCTGGGTGGCGACGAGCGTCGCCTCCGGATCGGCCGCGTGCATGACCTCGGCCTCGAGCGCGTCGCCCCAGGCGCCCGGCCCGCGGGCGGTCAGCGTGACGTCGCCGTCGACGTCGATCGCGGCCGAAGCGGCGCCGCCGGGCAGCCGCACGACCACGGCCTGTGAGCCGCCGTTGGCGTAGTAGTCGCGCACGGCGTAGCCCAGACCGCTCTCGCGCCAGAGCCCGCCGAAGACGCGTTCGTACTGCGCGTAGGAGCCGATCGCCACCGGCTCGTTCACCGGCCCGCGGGGCGCGCGGCCGACGAACGCCGCGACCGCCGTGGCCACGCCGGTGATGGCGCGGCTACCGCTCGGAAGCTCCTGGATATAGACGCCCGGGTAGGTGAGCGTGGGTGGCATGGGCAGGTCCCCTTGACGATCGGCGCCGGAGGGCACGACCGTCGCCCACGGGCGTCACGGCGGCGTCACGCGGCTGTCACGGTGCGGGAGACGATCTCCCACGCCGGCGGGAACCACGCGGTGAACTCTTCCTCGCGTGCGCGGGCGATCCACTCGTCGAGCTCGTCGAGCGGCACGAAGCGCCACTCCATGACCTCGTCCGGGTCGGGCGCGGGGTCGATCGAGATCTCGGTCACGAGCAGGTGGTCGAGCTCGTTCTCGACCAGGTCGGCGAGCTGGGCGCGGTAGCGCA
>Ga0190275_10004131_pt1 | contig 10443 bp, 10 predicted proteins | sample Popmic550T_FD_133745 | JGI IMG/M metagenome (GOLD analysis project Ga0190275, IMG submission 133745) | Populus adjacent soil microbial communities from riparian zone of Yellowstone River, Montana, USA - 550 T | ecosystem: Environmental > Terrestrial > Soil > Riparian zone > Trees stand | place...
CGCCGCGCCCGCCGCCGTGCCCATTCAGGTCAGCGAGGGTGACACTGGGGTCGTGTGTCGCTGTGGGAACGTCGGCTGCCTGGAGGCGTTTGCCGGCGGGGCAGCTCTGGGGCGCGATGCGGAGGCCCTTGCCCGCGAGGCCGAAGTGAATTCCTTGCAGCGCTACTGAAAGAAAAGGGCTCACTGGAGGCGGCCGACGTCGCGAGAGCCGCGACCCACGGCGACGCGGCCAGCGTCGAGCTGATCACCACCGCCGGGCGGGTAGTCGGGCTCGTCCTGGCCGGAATCGTGAGCTTCTTCAATCCATCGAGAGGTGAACGATACCTCGATCGTGCTTCTGTGCGCCTCCGATCCTTGGCGAAGTCGCTCTAACTGCCCGGGAGAGAGGGGAGCCGGGGGTGCCTCCCCTCCCTGGGTCTCGGTTGCATATTGCTAGCAGCAATCGTCGTCGTCACAGCATTCGGGTCCGCAATCACAAGGCGCAACCGTCATGAGTCACCTCCTCTCTTCACGAACTCGGCCTGGCATCGCCACAGCTCACTTTCGGTGGTCGCGGGGCACTCCAATTCGGCCATCGAAGCAAGCTCGCTTCGAAGCTGGGACAGTCGGTTCATCTCTGCGTCGATCTCGGCTAAATGACGCTCGACGAGCGTCTTGGTGTGTCCACAAGGACACGCCCCTCGGTCCTGGATCTCAAGAAGCTCCCCGATCTCGACGAGCTTGAGCCCCATCTCCTGGGCTCCTTTTATGAAGCGGATCCGGTCCGCGGTGGTTGAGTCGTACTGCCGGTACCCCGAGGGCGAACGGGGCGCTGGGGGCAGCAGCCCCTCCTTCTCGTAGTAGCGAACGGCGTCAGGAGACACGCCTGACTGCCTTGCGATGGCTGACACGTTGAGAGTCATAGGGTTCAAGCTAAACCTTGGAGTGGACTCCAAGGTCAAGTCTTGAAAGCGCCGGCCCTCCTCTGCCCTTTCGTCCGAGGGTCAGTCGAGGTCTTGACGGGCGCCGATCGTACGCACTTCAAATGGTGAACGGCGCAAGCCAAACCGAGGTTCGAGGAGCATCGCGTGCTAAACGGCATCTAGTCCGATCACGGTGCCGCTGACAAACCCGACGTCGGCATAATCCTCCTCATGCCGTACGCCAATCTCCCGCGAGAGGCGCAGTTGCTCGGCTGCTTCGTCAGTAGTGAACAGGTAACCGCGGCGGCCAGTCTGCTCGCTAACGGAGTTCTTGAGAAGCCGATGAGTGAGATTCACGGCGGGGCCGAGCAGTCTCTCACGCCCAGCGATCCTCTGAACGACTAGAGGGCCGTGGTGAAGGAGGAACTTGAGATCGAGGGTGGGGAGAATGCTGCACGCATCACATTCGTGTTTCTGGTGATGGGCCATCGCTTCGTCTATGCGCTCCCGGAATCCGCTGTAGGCGGACCGGATGGTTTGGAGAGCAGCTTCACCGTCTCTATTCAGTTGGTCATCCGTCGCATAACCGAACACCGCGTCGCCCTCGATCTCCGAAAGCCGAAAGGTCGGGGCGATCCTGTCCACGACGACGTCGAGCAGGCTGCTCATGATCGGGTAGGCAGGAGGAATCGGACCGGTCGAGCCAATCATCTCGGGATGCACTGCTGTGACGAGTCCAAGGAATGTTGTATATCCGGAGATGTCAGCCAAAAGCAGTGTGCCCTTCTCAAGGCGGGGACCCTCGAACCCGGTCGTCATTGACGCTCCTTTGACATTTGACGGCCTGCGACTCCGATCCTCGCGCAAAAAGCTTGCTGCCTACTAGCCGACGGTTTTCTGCTCAGACTTCGACAACACCCAACGCCGTGGTGGGCCAGGGGGTGTAGTGGGCTTAGTGGCGATTCATCCACTCCGAAAGACTGGTATCGGTGCTGAGAACTCTGATCGGGAGCGGCCTACTCTCGTGGAGGCGCGTCGACGACATCTACCGCTGGTGCGAGGTGACGCAGCTTATCCGGGTTGCTGATCCCGCGCACCGTCTGCACGAGACCATCGGCGATATCGAGTGAGACAACCGCGACGGGGCGTCCTTCTGGGTCCACGAACAAGGCCCCCGGCTGCCCGTTGACCTCCACGTGGCGCATGCCGCTCACTCCCAGACTGTCCGCCTGCCGGCTGAATCCGATGAACCGACGAGCGATTCGCTCCCGTCCGTAGATCGGCTTCCGGAAGGCGGGGCCCTTGCCGCCTCCGTCGCCGTAGGCGACGACATCCGCGGCGAGCAGACCGATTAGCCCCTCCGTGTCTCCCGCCCCGACCGCGTCGAAGAATCGCCTGGAAAGCTCCTCACGCTTTCTGCGCGAGGCCTCGAAGCGCGGCTTCTTCGCACCGATGTGCTGGCGTGCGCGAACGGCGATCTGGCGGCAGTTGTCCGCACTCTTGCCAACAACGTTTGCGATCTCGTCGTAGCTGTACTCGAACACCTCACGAAGGATGAAGACCGCGCGCTCGACTGGACTGAGGCTCTCGAGCAAGACCAGGAACGCCAGCGAAAGCGAGTCCGCGGTTTCGGCGTGGTGAGCGGCATCTGACTCCCCATCGGTGATGAGGGGCTCGGGCAGCCAGGTACCGACGTAGCTCTCGCGGCGCACGCGCGCCGACTGCACATGATTGATGGAGAGCCGCGTCGTGACCGTTGACAGCCAGGCCTTGGGGGACTCGATGTCTTCTCCTCCACTCGTTTCGCGATGGAACCGGAGAAACGCCTCCTGGACGATGTCCTCCGCGTCACCGGCGCTGCCTACCATCCGGTAGGCGATCGAGAAGAGAAGGGGCTTGAGTTCCTCGTACACGGTCTTCCTCATGGTCGGCGGAGCGCTTTTGACGTCCATCTTCTCCTAAGAGACAAGACAGCACTCCCTTCTGTGACACCTCTGTCGGAAAACGATGCTCATGTCACAAAAGGCCGCGCCGGCTTGTCTCAGGTTCCAAATGATCGAAACAAGGAGGCGCAAATGGGATTGACGACTCGTCTGGCTGGCGCGAGCGCGCGGCGGCCGTGGCTCACCCTAGGACTGTGGATCGCGATGATCGCGGTGGCAGGATGGATATCGTCCCAGTTCCTAGCCGACGCACTGACCACCAGCGCCGAATTCACAAACTCTCCGGAGGCCGTGCAGGCCGAGGAGTTGATCGAGGAGCGGTTCGGCGAAGAGGGGGTCACCGAGGTATTCATACTGAGCTCGGCCGACCTGACCGTTGAGGATCCCTCGTTCGAGGAGGCGGTTCGCTCGTTGCAGACATCGTCGACGGAGAAGGGAGTCCGGGCAGTCAGCTTCTACGACAGCGAGGATCCCTCCATGGTTTCGAACGATGGGCACACGACGTTGGTGCCCGTCATCTTCGACGAGCCTGATGAGATGGCCGACCTCCTTCCGGCGGTCGAGGAACTACGGAACGAGGCGAACGAAGGACACGTTGTGAGCGCACGCTCGTTCGGTCCGGTGACCATCGAGGAGGACTTCAGCAGGATTGCCGAAGAGGACCTCGCTCAGGGCGAGACCTTTGGCGTCCTGGTCGCACTCGTGGTGCTGGTCCTCGTGTTCGGAGCGCTTGTGGCGGGAATCATCCCGATCGTGATGGGTGTCGCCTCTATCGTGTTGGCCATCGGGCTGGTTGCTTTTGTGGGGCAAGCGGTCGATTTCACGTTCTTCGTGACCAACATCATCACCATGATGGGACTCGCGGTCGGCATCGACTACTCGTTGTTCATCGTCAGCCGCTATCGGGAGGAGCGCGCCCATGGGCACCCGAAGCTTGACGCGATCGAGATTGCTGGATCGACGGCAAGCCGCGCCGTGTTCTTCAGTGGCATGACCGTCGTTCTCGCCCTCTTGGGGATGCTCCTCGTCCCTACGACGATCTTTCGCAGCCTCGGCGCCGGCGCCATCTTTGTGGTCGTCGTTGCCGTGCTGGCCTCGCTAACCCTGCTTCCCGCGTTGTTGAGCCTGTTGGGTGACCGCGTGAACTCACTGAGGGTCTTCCGGCGCCGGACGGAGCTCGGCACTGAGAGCTCACACCGCTTCTGGAACGCCATCACCCGCGGTGTCATGAGGCGCCCGGTGTTCAGCCTGTTGATCGGAGCCGGAATCCTGATCGCGGCGAGCCTCTCGTACTTCAACATCAATACGGGGTTCGCGGGTGTTAGCACGATGCCCGACGACGCACCTTCGCGACAGGCATTCGACATCCTGGCCTCCGAGTTCTCGGGGGGCCTGAACTCGCCGATCGAGGTCGTAGCAGACGGAGATGCGAACTCGTCGGAGGTTCGAGGAGCGATCACGGACCTGAGAGAACTATTGGATCAGGACGAGCTCTTCGGTCCCTCCCGGGTGGAAGTCGACGGGGCAGCGGAGACGACAGTCGTTTCGTTCCCGGTGAACGCCGACCCCTCCAGCGAAGCCGCGACATCATCGATCGAGCGCATCCGCGACGATTATGTCCCCACTGCATTTCAGGGAGTGAACGCGCGGGTATTGGTGGGAGGAGACACCGCCTTCAACCAAGACTTCTTCGATATGACCAACAGCAACACCCCGGTGGTGTTCGCGTTCGTCCTGGGACTCTCGTTCCTCCTTCTGATGGTGGTGTTCCGCTCGATCGTCGTTCCCTTGAAGGCGATCGTGATGAACCTGCTGTCGGTGGGCGCTGCCTACGGGCTGATAGTGCTGGTTTTCCAGGAGGGGGTCGGCGCCGACCTATTCGGCTTCCAGCAAGTTGAGGCAATCGAGGCTTGGCTGCCGCTGTTCCTGTTCTCGATCCTGTTCGGATTGTCGATGGACTATCACGTGTTTCTCCTCTCGAGGATCAAGGAGCGTTTCGACCAGACGGGTGACAACGCGGAGTCGGTCGCATTTGGGCTTCGTACGACCGGCGGCCTCATCACGGGAGCCGCGGCGATCATGGTGGCCGTGTTTGGCGGCTTCGCTGCGGGCGACCTTGTTGCGCTTCAGCAGACGGGCTTCGGGCTCGCGGCCGCCGTCTTGATCGACGCCACTCTGGTGCGCTCGGTCCTCGTACCGGCGACGATGAAACTGCTGGGCGATCGCAACTGGTACCTACCTCGTTGGCTGGAGTGGCTGCCCAACATCTCGGTCGAAGAGGCAAACCGACCCGCCGAGCGCGTGTTCCGTCCGAGTCCGGCGACCGAGGGCTAAGGGAGAGAGAGGAATCGTCGCCCGATGGAGACCACCACGCTCTGGCTTACCAACACGGAACCTCAGCGCAGCCGAAATCGCTCAGCAGCTAGTGAGCATCGACGAGAGGGCGGCCTTCTCGGCATCGTCCACGGTCAGCGAGTAGACATCTTTCACCCAGATCCATTCCGGCGCGTCGGGGCCGGATTCACGACCAGTGTATTGAGGTTCCCGGTGTGAGGACGGACATCGAGATGAACGCTCTGTGGCTAATCCGATGTCGAGCCACCTCGATTGCAGCGGGCCCGCACTGGCGGTTGCGAGGTTACAAAGGTGGCTTGGGCGCCGCTGACAAGTGCCCGAAAACCGAATCCCTTGGCGATACTGAGTCGCCACAGGACACATTCTCGCAACACGATCCGCTTTTGGTTTCTTTCCCGGCGAGATCCCTGATACCGGCGGCGGGGACCTAGTCCCTTCCCAAGTTCCCTCTCGATGCCACTCGGCGACGAGGGACGGGGCGAGGCGTACGCGCTCGAGTCACTTCGAGCGACGCAAAGTGATCAAGATCGCCAGCGCGGCGACGGCGAAGGTCCCGGCGATGATGCGGTTGACGTCGATAGCAGGCTCCCATTTCACGATGTCACCCCGGATAACGTAAGCCCCTACCGGGTGAGCGGCGATGCCGAATCCCGTTCCGATGCCGTGGCCGGCACCGTCGGGAGCTTCCCCTTGACCGCCACCACCGCCGCCCATCACTCTCGCGGCCGGGATCACAGTTACGCCGTTCTTCTGATAAGGGTCGCCGAAGACCCTCTTGACCGTGATCGCGTCCCGGTGTCCTTCAACCAGCTTGTCTATCCTCGTTTCCACTACCTGCCTCCCTTTGAGGTGGATCACCACGACTCGCTCTATTCCTCCGTTCATGGTTGCACGCCCCTAGTGGATCGAGAGCCAGAACCCGGCAACTCTCTCGCCCGGTGAGTGATCAGGGGTCCGGGGCCATCGGGCACGAGAGGCTATGTTCGTTGACTCAAGCGCCGGTGATGCGCATCTCACGGATCGGCGCGCCTTCGACGACGAAGATGAAGTGGCTTGACCCCGTTGTAGTGGTTGCGATGTAGGACTCGATGGTTCGAGTCCGAGGCTACGGCGGGCGGACGCTAGCCGACCCCATACGCAGCGAGGAAAACGCGAACTCCTTCGTCGGCATAACGCTCGAGCTCATCGCGCGTGAACTGTGCGTCGGGGTCGAACATCGCGGTGTTCATGGGTATCGACAGGATCAGCCAGTTGAAATGTTGGGCTGCCAGGTCCGGATCCTCAACACGCAGGAGCCCCCGGCGCGACAAATCTGCGAGGCGTTCTGCCAGTTTCGCAAGCCCGCGCTCGACGCCTGTTTGGGACCACGCCCGGGCTAGCTCTGGGAAACGGTCCGCCTCGCCGATAACTATGCGCCGCACCCTCATTACCTCGGGTTTCACGATGCTTGTGATGTGGCGACGGGCGAGGTGGCGAAGATTGCCGTCAGCGTCTTCGGTGTCCGACAACGCGCGGATGAGCTCGTCCGAGCGCCGATCCATGTCCTTGGTGATGATCTCCGTGAACAGGTTCTCCTTGTCGGCGAAGTGCTTGTAAACGGTCTGCTTGGACACCTTGGCTACGGCCGCGATCTCGTCCATGCTGGAGCCCCCATAGCCGCTTCGCATGAACACTTCTCGGGCTGCCTCCAGGATCGCTAAACGCTTTCGGGTGGACCGGCCCTCCGCTGGGGCTGGGTTTTCGCGCCCGATGCTCTGGTGCATCTGATCCGTCTCCTTTGGGCCTGCTCGGTCCGCACTGTTCACTCATAGTACTGGACAGTCTAGTCTCACGATGTGGTACTGTACGGTCTAGTACTAGACCGTACACGGATCATGAGGGGGAGGGCGTTGATAGCGGCATTGGAGGAGAGGGAGGAATCGATGCACTCAGTGAGGTCGAAAGACGGGACGGCGATCGCGTTTGACCGGCTTGGCGTAGGAGCACCGGTCGTCCTGCTCAGCGGTGCGTCCACCTCCAGAACGATCCACGCCGAGCTGGCGCAGCTGCTGGCGGTGGATTTCGCGGTGTTCAACCACGACCGGCGGGGGCGCGGCGACAGCGGCGACACCCCGCCGTACTCGATCGAGCGCGAAGTCGAAGACCTAGACGCAGTGATTAACGAGGCTGGCGGGGAGGCGGCGGTCTTCGGCAACTCCTCAGGGGCGGTACTTGCCCTGCAGGCCGCAGCTGCGGGCCTGCCCATAACCAAGCTGGCCTTGTGGGAGCCGCCCTTCATGGTCGATCCTGACGCTCCCCGCCGGCAGCAGGAGTATGTCGCGCAGCTCACCGCGCTTCTCGACGCAGGTCGGCGCGGCGACGCCATGGCCCTCTTCATGAAGACCATAGGTTTGCCGGAGGAGATGATCGCCGGGATACGCCAGGCGCCGATGTGGTCGAGCATGGAGGCTATTGCCCACACGCTCCTCTACGACGCCATTGTCATGGGCGACAGCACGGTGCCCCACCGTCTCGTCGCTTCCGTCCAGGCTCCCACGCTCGTGCTTGATGGCAGCGAGACCGGGACCTGGGCAGCCAACTCGGCGCAAGCGCTCACCGCGGCGCTTCCCAACCCAGAGCACCGCACCCTTCAGGGCCAAGACCACAATGTGGCGTGGAGAGTCCTTGCCCCGGTAGTGAAGGAGTTCCTTGCGGGGTGAAGGCGTACGAACGAGAAGGCCAACACAACAAGAACGAAGGAAAGGTGTGAATGGATCAAGATCTAGGTGTTCGCACCGCCGTTTTTGATTGGTCTTTGATGAACGAACACCGGGCGAGTCTCGTAGCGGCTGGCGCCTGCGGATGTCGCTCGGCATCATCTATATGGTCTGGGGGTCGACCTACCTAGAAACTCGGGGGTTTGCGTTGCAATCCCTCGTGACAGCCCATCGCCCGTCGGAGCCAAGGTGAGGTTGCTTGAGTGGGAGGGGGCGGGCCTACTCTGAGGGAAGCTCGCTGTGATTCCTGGTAATGCCTACTGCTTGTAGTGCTCGACGGTGTCAGGGGCGCGGACGGACGCGTCTTCGGGATCGCGACCCGCGTCGATCAGCGCTCGCCGCTGCCGCAACAGGTCCCAACATTGATCAAGCCGCTGCTCTAGCCAGACGAGTCGTCTTCTTTCGTCTTTCGATAGTGAGCGGTGACCTTCCGCTTCCCGAAGGGCGTGCTCTTCGTGCGCCAGTTGTTCGATTCCCTTCACCGCATCGTCGTCTGTCAAATCAATCTCCTGACCTCTTCGGTGTTTGCCGATGCATAGCTCAACGTTGGTGCGTCATCCACGAGAAGAAGAGTGCGCCGCGTTACTTCCGTTTGCAGAAGAGTCCGCCGCGCCGTGGGAACATTTCGCGCCCAAGCCGTCCTGGAAAGGGCGCGTTCAGCTTCAGCCGGTGTCGTTGACTCAGACACAGCTCGCGCCGCCGGGTGTCGACTGAGTAATTCCGATCAGGTTGCCCTCGCTGTCTCGAAACCAGGCCGATTCTGTCGAACGTGAGTAGGCGATGGAGCCGACGGTCCTGAGATCAGGGAGATCGTATTCTTCGAACGAGACGCCTTCGCTCTTCAGATCTCCAACTTCCGCCTCGAGATCGGCGACGACGAAGCTCATTTGGGTGTGATCACTAGGGGATCGAATGCTGGTCGGATAGAGCAAGAAGCGGCCGCTGGCGCATTCGTAAAGGAGGCCTTGGGCAGTTCCTGCAGGGGATGCAGCTCCAACATCTCGTGATAGAAGCGCTTCGCCCGCTCTAGATTGAACACCGGTAGTGTTGTGGCGGAGGACACGCGGGCTTGCGTTGCAGCTTACGCGCTGTGTGGCACGTCCGGTAATCATCGGGGTCGCCTGGATCGGAATGCCCGCGCTTGTCTGAGGGTTGCTTTCCGAACAGGGCAGGGACACAAGGCTTGCTCAGAGCCCAAGGACCCTCATAGCCCAAGGACCCTAAGAGCCAAGGACCCACGAGGAGGAAAGCGTGAAGGCTTACGTGCTCATCCAAACCGCTGGTGCCGAACCCATCGGCGAGGCGCTTCGGCTGCTCCCCGGAGTGGTCTCGGTAGACAATCTACGGGGCCCCTACGATGCGATCGCGCTAGTGAGTTCGGCTTCGGAAGAGCACCCTATTGGCCGAATCATTGACGACATCAAGCATCTGCCCGGAGTAGCTCGAGCGCTGATGGCTCCGCTGGTTGGTCCTGCCGCAGCTCAGTCACCGACCGCCGGTGGTAGAGAGGAAGCAGCATGAGCAGTTACGGAAGCCGGGATGCTCTACAGGTTGCGGTCCATCTGGCTGTTGAGTTCGTGCGGCAACGTCATTGAGCGCCACTCCGGAACTTTGAAGCCACGAAGCGGCGAGAGGAGAACCCAGATGAACACCAACGCGATGCCAGTGGAACTGTCTGCCCCCTGTGACAGAGCGGGAGCACGTCCACCGTGATCGGGTCCACGAAGTCATCGAGACTGGGCGACAGAGTGGGGTGACCGGCACTCGACGTTCTTCATCAACGGCGTCGCTATCGGGTGACTCCGAAATTGGGTCCATGCTCGCCGCGATCCAAGAACAGGCCGTGAACTAGCTCCATCTGCCTGTGAAATCTAGAGGAACGATGGCGCATGGACTGGTCCTCCTGAGCCAGCACCATCCGGATCAGACGAGGTTCGCTCCCATCGCGACTGCCGAGCGCGCTTCCAGCGGATCCGGACGGTCAAGGGCCAGCCCGCCGACGGATTGATCACTGGTCACTTCGGACCAATTGTAATGACCCGTTCGAGTCATTTTCCATAATTCCCCAATTGCGTACTCAACAGGACGATGCGGCCCGTCGAAGGTTCCGCTATGGCGCAAAAAGCACCTTTGGGCGGGGCTCTGAGATCATCTCGCCCGCGACGGTCGGGATCGTCGGCCGCACCTCGCACGTGGCTGGACCGCTGGCTCGAGACGTGCGGGGACTTGGCGCGCCTGAGCGAGTCACACCCCATGCTCGACGCGGTCATCGATGCCATTGACGGGCGCATGATCTCGGTCGGTGGTCACTGGCTCGCCGACTTCGCGTCGTGCAACTACCTCGGGTTCGATCTCGACCAGGAGATCATTGCCTCGATCCCCGAGAAGATCGACCAATGGGGCACGCACCCGAGCTGGTCGCGCCTGCTTGGGAGTCCGGTTCTCTACGAGGAGATTGAGCATCGGTTGACGAACCTTCTGGGCTGC
>Ga0190275_10004132_pt1 | contig 10442 bp, 8 predicted proteins | sample Popmic550T_FD_133745 | JGI IMG/M metagenome (GOLD analysis project Ga0190275, IMG submission 133745) | Populus adjacent soil microbial communities from riparian zone of Yellowstone River, Montana, USA - 550 T | ecosystem: Environmental > Terrestrial > Soil > Riparian zone > Trees stand | place...
GCTGGGCCGCGCCGTACGGATGCTGACCGGGGTTGCTGTGCCCCACGACGCCTGGCGCCTCGATGCGGTTCCCGACCACCTGCGGGTCCGGTTCGTGGTCACCCGGGATGGCGAGCAGGTCGCCGCAGGCAAGGACCTGCCGGCGCTGGCCCAGGAGCTCGGCGGGCAACTGAAAGCCGAACTCAATGTCGGAGCGGCCGAGCACACCCACGCGGGCGCCGACACCTGGGACTTCGGAACAATCGCCGCGGAGGTCCAGGGCAGCGTGGTCGGTTATCCTGCGCTGGCCGATCGCGGTGATGCCGTGGGGGTGACGGTGTACCCGACGAAGCCAGAGGCGACCCGATCCCACCTACGAGGGTTGCGCCGGCTGGTGGTCCTGACCAGCCCGGACCCGACCAACTGGGTGATCTCGCGGTTGGGCAATTCGACGAAGTTCGCCCTGGCGGCCTCGCCGTACCCGTCGGTTCCGCAACTGCTGGCCGATGCCCGGCTGGCAGCGGTCGGCGGACTGGTCGAGGCCACCGGCGACCCCTGGAAGGTCCGCGATGCCGAGTCGTTCGGACGGCTCCGGGACAGCGTCCGCTCCTCGGCGGCGGATCGCATGCTGGCCATCGTCAACACCGCCGGCGAGGTGCTGCAGCGCCATCAGCGCATCCAACTGGAACTGCCGTCCGCGCCGCACCACGTCCGCTCCGACGTGTCGGAGCAGCTGCTCGGCCTGGTCCATCCGGGCTTCATCGCGGCCACGCCCGAGCCGCACTTGCAGCGGTTGCCCCGCTACCTGCACGCGATCGAGCTGCGGCTGGCCGCCGTCCGCTCCAATCCGGGCCGCGACCGGGTCGGCGGCGAAGTGATCGATCAGCTCGAAGACGAGTACGCCAGGCTGTGCGCCGGATTCCCATCTGGTCCGCTGCCGGACGATGTCGCGGCGGTTGGCTGGCTGCTGGAGGAACTTCGGGTCAGCCTGTTCGCCCAGACCCTCGGCACGGCGGTGCCGGTCTCCGCGAAGCGGATCCGCACGGCGATGTCGGCCCTGCGGCCCTGACCCGGGCTGGGCCGGCGAGCGGGACACGGAAATCCGTGGGCCAGTCGCTGTGTCGCAAGGGTGGGTGGGCCGGTGCGAAGAACTCGCTCGAAGTTTTCGGGATCGACCTCTGTATACCGTCGCTACTACCGGTCCAGGTAGCCGAGACCACCGCTGCAGCCTCCGCCGCCGAGCACGCTACGCCGTGGGCGAAGCGCCCCCGGAGGTGCCAATGCCTCACGGTAGGGTGGCACGGTGATCGATCCCCGGTTGCTCTACACGTTCGACCCCGAGGTGTGGTCCAGCCTGGACGGCAAGCGTCCGGTGCTGATCCACCTGTTCGAGGGTTACGTGGACGCGGCCTCGGTGAACCGCGGGTTGTCCAGCCACATCCTGCAACAGTGCGACCACGAGGTCCTTGCCGAGTTCGACCACGACCAGCTGCACGACTACCGCAGCCGCCGACCCCAGATGGTGTTCGACACCAACAAGTGGGTGGCGATGCACGACTTCTCGCTGCTGCTGTACAAGGTGACCGACTCCGTGGGCCGGCCCTTCCTGCTGCTCACCGGTCCAGAGCCGGACAACCAGTGGCGCCGAATGGCGCACGCAGTTCTGGGGATCGCCGAGCGGCTCGAGGCGACCATGCTGCTCACCGGCAGCGGGGTTCCGATGGCAGTGCCGCACACCCGTCCGACGCTGGTCACCTCGCACTCCACCGATCCCAACCTGGCCACCGGCAACCCGTTGTGGATCGACCGGATCCAGATTCCCGGCAGCTTCTCGGCGATGCTGGAGTACCGGGGCGGCCACGCCGGCATCACCGGCCTGGGGTTCGTCGCGCACGTGCCGCACTATCTGGCCCAGTCCACCTTCCCGCAGGCCACCGCAGCCGTGCTGCGCCGGATGAATGGAGCCGCCGGGCTGCGGATTCCGCTCGGTGAGCTGGAGGACGAGGCCGAGCAGCAACTGGCAACGATCGCCGCGGAGGTGCAGGAGGACTCGGAGTTCCCCGCGGTGCTGGCGGCGCTGGAGGAGCAGTACGACCAACTGTCGGAGTCGGGTAAGGCGTCGGTGCCGACCGCCGACGAGATCGGCGCGGCGGTGGAGCAGTTCCTCGCCGAGCAGGACGATCCCGGCGACGCACTTCCCTGAGAGAGGACGGCCGTGCCCCGCACCACCGGTGAGTTGCTGCGGTTGTTGGACCTGGAACAGCTGGACACGGACCTGTTCCGAGGACCACAACCGGAGACCGTGCTGCAACGGTCCTTCGGCGGTCAGGTCCTGGCCCAGGCGCTCGGGGCGGCCTACCGGACGATGGCACCCGAGCGGGTGGCACATTCGCTGAACGCGTACTTCCTGCGGCCCGGGTCGCCGATGACCCCGATCCTGTACCTGGTCGAGATCACCCGCGACGGGCGCACCTTCAGCCAGCGCCGGGTGGTCGCGCGACAGGACGGCCGTCCGATCTTCTCCATGGTGTGCTCTTTCCACACCCATGAGGACGGCCTGGACCACGCCGACCCCATTCCAGCCGGCATCGGCGACCCCGAGGACTGCCGGCCCGCCGCCCAGGTGCTGGGGGAGCGCTCCGCCAAGCGAGCCGCCTTCTGGGAGATGGAGTGGGGTGCGTTGGACGTCCGGTACGTGACCGAGCCGCCGGCAGAGCCGCCCAGAGAGTCCGGTAGCACCCCGGCGCAGCTGCAGCTCTGGATCAGGACGGAGGCCCGGCTGCCGGACGACCCGCGGGTGCATCAGATGCTGCTCGCCTATCTGTCCGACATTTCACTGCTGGCGGTCAGCACGGTGTCGCATCCGGTGGAGTTCATGTCGTCGCGCATGCAGGCCGCCTCGATCGATCATTCAATGTGGTTCCACCGCGCGGTTCGCGCCGACGAGTGGCTGCTCTACGACCAGAAGTCGCCCTCGGCGTCGAACGGCCTCGGGTTCTCCCAGGGACAGTTGTTCTCCCGCGCGGGGGCCCTGGCGGCCTCCTGTGCCCAGCAGGGGCTGATCCGGGTGCTCGACGCCTGAACCTTGAGGTGTCTCGAGACGCTCGACCAGCGGTGGTTGAGCGTGTCGAAACCGCGCAACCAACACACAAGGCGGCCCGCCCCGAAGGGCGGGCCGCTTCAGCACGAATCAGGCAGCCAGGTCGTGGGCGCTGCGCAGCTTGGCGATGGCGTGCCGCTCGATCTGGCGGACGCGCTCGGCGGTGATGCCCCACACCGCGGCGATGTCGGCCAGCTTCGCCTGACGCCCGTCGAGCAGGCCGTAGCGACGCCGGACGACGTCGGCGGAACGCTCGTCCAGCGAGGACAGCATGCCGTCCAGCCGGGCACGGTCCTCGGCGTCAAGAACCATCTCATCGGGTCCGGGCGACATCTCGCGGGCCAGCAGGTCGCCAAGGGCGGTGTCACCGTCCTCCTCGACCGGGGCGTCCAGGCTGACGTGGTCACGGGCGAGCCGCAGCAGGTCGATCACCTGCTCCTCGGTGAGGCCCAACTCGTCGGCGATCTCGGTCAACTCCGGCTCGCGGCCCAGGCGCCGCTCCAGCGTCCGGCGAACCGCGGAGACCTGATTGACCTGCTCGGCAACATGCACCGGCAGTCGGACGATCCGTCCCTGTTGGGCGATGCCCCGGGAGATCGACTGGCGGACCCACCACGTGGCGTAGGTGGAGAACTTGAAGCCCTTGCTGTAGTCGAACTTCTCCACGGCCCGGATCAGGCCGGTGTTGCCCTCCTGAACCAGGTCGAGCAGCGGCATCTGCGCCCGTCCGTACTTGCGGGCCACCGACACGACCAGTCGCAGGTTCGCGGTGATGAAGCGTTGCAGCGCCTGCTCGCCCTGCTCGGCGATCAACTCGAGTTCTTCGTGCGTCGCTACTTGCGCGTGTTCGGGTTCGAACCCGTTCAGCAGTGCCCGGGCGAACAAACCGGCCTCGATCCGCTTGGCGAGGATGACTTCTTCCTCAGCGGTCAGCAGGGGCGTCTTGGCGATCCCATCCAGGTACAGGCCTACAGCGTCCTTGCCATCGATTCCGTCGGTGCTCCGAATCCGGTGCGCAGTCGAGATCATGCGTTTCCTTTCGCTCCGTGATCAGTACAACGCAGCGCGGATTCCGTTGTTTCGCCGGACGGCCCCGAATGAACCCTGAACGCACCCGCCCGGGTCAAACCAAGACCACAGTCGTACCCGGCGGCCGACCGCGGGGGGTGTCAGGGCTTCGGGGCGACCTGGTCAATGATCCAGGCCAGTTCGAAGGCCAGGTCCCGCCAGGCCTGGTATCGGCCCGACACGCCGCCGTGTCCAGCCACCATCTCGGTGCGCAACAGAACCGGACGATCCTCAGCCGGGGTCACAGTTCGGCGCAACTGCGCCACCCATTTGGCCGGCTCGGTCACCTCAACCCGCGTGTCGTTCAGGCTGGTGGTGGCCAGGATCGACGGGTAGCGGGTGGCTCGGACATTCTCATACGGGGTGTAGGACTTCATGCACCGGTAGACCTCCTGGTCGTGCAGCGGGTCGCCCCACTCCTCCCACTCGGTGACGGTGAGCGGCAGTTCCGGGTTGAGGATCGTGGTCAGCGCGTCCACGAACGGCACGTCGGCGTGCACCGCCCGGAACGCGTCCGGCGCCAGGTTGGCCGCCGCCCCGACGGTCAGCCCGCCGGCGGAGCCGCCCTGGGCCACCAGCCGGTCGGCGCTGGTCCAGCCGGCTTCGCTCAGGTACCGGGCACAGGCGACGAAGTCGTTGAAGGTGTTGGGCTTCGCGAGCAGGCGGCCCTGCTCGTACCAGTTCCGGCCGAGCTCACCGCCGCCTCGGACGTGTGCGACCGCCCACACGAAGCCGCGGTCCAGCAGGCTGAGCCGGGGGATCGAGAACCACGGGCTCAGCGCGTACTCGTAGGCGCCATACCCGTACAGCAACGCGGGCGCCGAGCCGTCCCGACGCAGGTCGGCCCGGTGCACGATCGACAGGGGCACCAGCGTCCCGTCCGGCGCCGGCACCCATTCCCGGTGCTGGACGTAGGCCGACGGGTCGTAGGGTCCATGGATCGGATGATCCAGCACTTCGGTCTGCTTCAGGATGCGGCGCCGGCCGGTGTCGAGGCGGTATTCCTCGAGCCGTCGGGGGGTGACCAGTGACTCGTGCATCAGTCGAATCCGATCGGTCGCCGGGTCGTCCGCGGACTGCGCGCCCGCGCTGTACAACGTCTCGTCGAAGTCGATCGGCACCGGCGCGCTCCAGCTGCCGTCGGCTTGCCGCGCGAGCACCTCGATCAGCGGAAGTGCCTCCCGGCGCGACATCAACACAAGATGGCTCGCGTAGGCATGCACACCGAGGATCCGGACGCCCGGACGGTGCGGTACCAGGGTTCGCCATGTCTCTCTTCCGGAGGAACCGAACGGAGCCACGGCGAGCTCGAACTCCCGGGCCCCGTCGTTGTGCACGATGTAGAGGGCGTCGGTGCCCACCTCGACGCTGTACTCCAACCCGTCGCGGCGGGGGGCGACCAGCACCGGCGTAGCGGTGGGGTCGGCGACGTCCAGCAGCCGGTACTCGCCGGACTGCTTGCTCTCCGCGGCCAGCACCACCCGGGTGCGGTCCCTCGACTCCTCGACCGCCAGCCAGAACCGCTCGTCCGGCTCATGCAGCACCATGTGGTCCGGCTCGTCCGAACCGAGGACGTGCAACCAGACCCGCTCCGGACGGTAGGCGTCGTCCATGGTCAGGTAGACCAGGCGGGCGTCGCCGCACCAGCAGCCCCCTGCGGCAACCGGGATCCGGGGCGCGGGCAGCTCCGTCCGAGTGGTCAGGTCGATCACCCGCAGGTGGTACTGCTCGTCGCCGGAGTTGTCTTCGCTCCAGGCCAGCAGCCGGCCGTCGGGAGACACGTCGCACATGCCAAGGGCGAAGTATTTCTGTCCGTCGGCCAGTTCGTTCTCGTCGAGGACGACCTGTTCGCCGGGTGGCGCCTGGGCAACGTCGGGGATCTCCTCGGCGTCGGTCGCCGGCAACCGGCAGTGGATCGGGTAGTCCAACCCCTCAACCGACCGGCTGTAGTACCACCACGTGGAGCCGTCGTTGTGCCGGACGAAGTCGGGCACGCTCAGGTCGGTCTGCTTCGTCCGTGCGCTGATGTCGTTGTAGAGCTGCTCACGCAGGTCCTGCAGGTGGGCGGTGCGTTCCACGGTGTAGGCATTCTCTGCCGCCAGGTGGGCCAGGAACGCCTCGGAATGCTTGTCGCTCATCCAGGCGAAGTCGTCGGTGACGTCGTCGCCGTGGTGGCTGCGGACTTGTGGGCGAACGTCGGCGCGCGGCGGCTGGAGCATGCTGACAACCCTAGTCATTGCCCGTATTTGGATTGTCACCGATGGCGTGCCAGAATGGCTCAGGCGCCAGCCATTGACAACCCCCGAATGGCGCGCGCCCAAAACCAAGAATCCGAGAGGCTACTTGTGTCACCCAGCTCCAGCGCCGCCGCCAAGAACGAGACCGTACCCATGGAGGCTGCGCCGGCTCGCCGGCGTCGTCCCGCGACAGCCGCGAAGGAGCCCGCGGTCCCGCGACGCACCCGCAAGCCGGCCGGCGTGGCCGCCCCTGACGGCCCTACCGCCCCGGCCGCACCGGTCGAGGCCGAGGTTGTCACTCCAGATCAACTCGATGACGAGGTCAATGTCGCCATCGAGGTGGAAGCTGAGCCGACGGTCGAAGAGGTCCTGATCGCGCCCGAAGCGGTGGACGTGAAGTTCGCTCGCGAAGGAGATGATGTGGTACTCACCGTGGGCGGAAAGCGACGCTCACTCGATGACGTCGACGACTCCTCGTTCGAGGAAGCCAAAGAGGCGGTCGTCGAGAAGGAACTGTCCGAGGACGAGGGTTTCATCGTCTCCGACGCCGATGATGCCGACGAGCCCGAGCAGCAGGTGATGGTCGCCGGGGCCACCGCCGACCCGGTCAAGGACTACCTCAAGCAGATCGGCAAGGTGGCCCTGCTGAACGCCGAGCAGGAGGTCACCCTGGCGAAGCGCATTGAGGCGGGCCTGTTCGCCGAGGAGTCGGTGAACACCGGACGCTCCGTGCCGACCACCGACCTGGACGACTACCAGTGGATCTCCGAGGACGGCCGGCGGGCGAAGAACCATCTGCTCGAGGCCAACCTGCGCCTGGTGGTGTCGCTGGCGAAGCGGTACACCGGCCGAGGCATGCTGTTCCTCGACCTGATCCAGGAGGGCAACCTCGGCCTGATCCGGGCGGTGGAGAAGTTCGACTACACCAAGGGCTACAAGTTCTCCACCTACGCCACCTGGTGGATCAAGCAGGCGATCACCCGCGCCATGGCCGACCAGGCGCGCACCATCCGCATCCCCGTGCACATGGTCGAGGTGATCAACAAGCTCGCCCGTGTGCAGCGCCAGATGCTGCAGGACCTGGGCCGCGAACCCACGCCGGAGGAGCTGGCCAAGGAACTGGACATGACCCCGGAGAAGGTCGTCGAGGTGCAGAAGTACGGTCGCGAGCCGATTTCGCTGCACACTCCGCTGGGCGAGGACGGCGACTCCGAGTTCGGCGACCTGATCGAGGACTCCGAGGCCGTGGTTCCGGCCGAAGCAGTGAACTTCACGCTGCTGCAGGAGCAACTGCATGACGTCCTCGACACCCTCAGTGAGCGGGAGGCCGGCGTGGTGAGCATGCGTTTCGGACTCACCGACGGTCAGCCCAAGACGCTGGACGAGATCGGCAAGGTGTACGGGGTCACCCGTGAACGGATCCGGCAGATCGAGTCCAAGACGATGAGCAAACTGCGTCACCCGTCCCGGTCGCAGGTCCTGCGCGACTATCTCGACTGAGCGGTGACCTCACCGCCCGGCCGTACCGGCATTCGGCTGGCGACCCACGCGGACCTTGCGGCGTTGGGCGGCATCCGAGCACAGGCGTGGCGGGAGACCTACACCGGCCAACTTCCCGAGTCCATCATCGATGCCCAGTACGACCGCATCCCACTGGCCGTCCGGCACTGGCAACGTGCGCTGGACGAGGGCGGCTCGATCTGGCTTGCATTGGCCGATGGCGAGATCGTCGGCCACGCCCAGGCAGTGCTCACTGAGGACGCGTCCGCGCCGGTGCCGTTGGAGTTGGCTGCGCTGTACCTGTTGCGTCGGGCGCAGGGCATCGGGTTGGGTCGCCGGTTGACCTGGACGGCGATCGGTGACGCCCCGTGCCTGGTGTGGGTACTGGAGACCAACCAGTCGGCGATGGGCTTCTACCGGGTGATCGGCTTCGAGCCGGACGGTGCCCGCAGGGAGGTGGCGCCGGGCTTCGGCGGAGTCGGGGAAGTCCGGTTGGTCCGGCACTGATACGCGCCGACGGCTGGATCAGTCGACGGCCCGACGGAATGCCTGGTACACCCGGTCGCCGAACAGAACGAACCGGACCAGTTCGATGCCCGGTTTCGCGTGCTGCCGAACGGCGTCCACCGCGATCCGGGCCACGTCAGCGGCGTCCCAGCCGTAGATGCCCGCACTGATCGCAGGAAAGGCGATGCTGGTCGCGCCGAGTTCGGCCGCCACGTCCAGGCTGCGGCTGAAGCACGAGGCCAGCAGGGCCGGGTCGGTCTGGCCGCGGTGCGCGTTCGGGCCGACGGTGTGGATCACCCACCGGCACGGCAACCGGTAGGCGTCGGTTGCCACCGCCTCTCCGACGGGGAGACCTTCCGGCCAGGTCGTGCTGCGGATCTGCCGGCAGGCCTCGACCAGTTCCGGCCCGGCGGCGGCATGGATCGCACCGTCCACTCCGCCACCGCCGAGCAGGCGGGAATTGGCGGCGTTGACGATGGCGTCGGTTCGCTCAGCGGTGATGTCGCCGAGGACTGCCTCGATGATGCTCACCTCACCAGCCTGACAGCCAAGCCGCTGGTTTGCCCAGACGGGCAGCACTCCCCAAGAGGGCAGGAGGCGTGCGGCCGGGCACTATTGTGACCCGCATGCCCGAACACAACCATGAGCGTTTCAACGCGGCGGTGGCGGCCCACCTGCCAGTGGCGATGGAGGCCCAGGAGGCGATGTCCCAGGCCGTCGACCTCAACGGCCCCTACCAGGCCGACATCGAGCAGGGCACGCTGATCGTCGGGGGACGCCCGTTGCGGGTGTTGTTGCTGGGCACGGTCTCGAAGTCGAGCAACACCTGGCTGTGGTCCTGGGCCAATCAGGGCTTCTCCTCGCAGCTGCCCGCCATCGCGCCGGTGCGGCGGGCGGCCGATGTGGCCCAGTCCTGGGGACTGTGGGAACTGGCCGAGCAACAGTTCAGCCTGGACGGAATTCTGGACACCGGGTTGGGGGCCGGCGCAAGCGTCGCCCTGGTGGCCGCCCCGCTGGTCGGTGCCACCGCCTTCTACTCGGCCGATTACGGAGCCGGAATCGCCTACTTCGGCGTGGTGGACCCCGCCGTTCCGCGTCCAGTCCCGCAGGGAGTGACGTTCCCGCGCCGGATCATGGCCGCGGTGGACCTGCAGCCCGGTCATGGTCGCGCCCAGGTGCTCACCTACGCCGCCGTGCACAACCTGCGGGTGGTCGGTGACGATCGTCAACTCAGAGTTCACATCGGCCCGGACGTGCTGAGCGTCCAGTTCGACGAGCGGGGCCGGATCATCACCATCAGCGGAACTCTGAACCCCAACCCGCTGCAGTGACCATCGGCCTGCACCAACTCGGGACGCAGGTCGCACCGACGATCATCGCGGCGCTGCGCAGGGAGTACCCCAATGCTCCGCGCCACGTGATGACCGGTCCGGACGACACCCCGACGCCCCGCACGATCCATCCGGCGTTCTACGGCTGCTTCGACTGGCACTCGGCGGTGGAGATGCACTGGGCGCTGGTTGTTCTGCTGCCGGAACTGGACGATGCCGGACGGGCGGCCGCAGAGGCCGTTCTTGACGAGCATCTCACTGCGGACAACCTGCTCGCCGAAGCCGGCTACCTGCGCGCGCATCAGGGCTTCGAGCGACCCTACGGCTGGGGGTGGGTGCTGGCCTTGGCAGATGCAGCCGACGGCACCCGCTGGTCGACGCCGTTGGCACCGCTGGCGGCTCAGGTGGTCGCGGGCTTCCTGGACTGGTTGCCCCGGTCGCCGCTGCCGAACAGGCAGGGGACCCACCTGAACACGGCATTCGCGCTGACCCGGTCATGGGCATGGGCGAGCCGGTTGGCGGAGGCTGGAGAGCCGGGTCTCGCGGAGGCGATCACGCTGGCCGCACGTGGGTGGTACGGCAATGACCGCGACTATCCCGCTGCCTGGGAGCCGGGTGGCAACGATTTCCTTTCGCCGGCGCTGGCCGAGGCTGAATTGATGTCGCTGCTGCTACCGGCCGACAGCTTCCGGATCTGGCTGGACATCGCCCTGCCCGACC
>Ga0190275_10004133_pt1 | contig 10441 bp, 10 predicted proteins | sample Popmic550T_FD_133745 | JGI IMG/M metagenome (GOLD analysis project Ga0190275, IMG submission 133745) | Populus adjacent soil microbial communities from riparian zone of Yellowstone River, Montana, USA - 550 T | ecosystem: Environmental > Terrestrial > Soil > Riparian zone > Trees stand | place...
AAGGGCGCGGTGCCGAACCTCGTCCGGGCAGCGTGAACTGCGGACGAAGGTGCTCCCCGGCCTTCGAATCCTTCGCAGCATTCGCGGGCGGCGCGCACCGCCATTTTCTCGGCTGGTGCAAACCCGGAGGGCGTAACGGTATCGCGATGCCGGGCGTGGAACCAAAACATTTGATGGTTCTTGTTGTTGATTGATGTGGCGTGCGAGTACGAGCCACCAGCGTTGCCAGGTTCGATGCAAGCGACCGAACCACTCCTGCGAAAGCTCCGGCTCAGCACACCGATCGATGCCGACGACGTAAGGGCGATCGAACGCCTCCCGATTACCGTCAAGGACATTCCTGCGCACAGCATCATCGCGCGCGAGGGCGAACGGCCGGTTCAATGCTGCCTGCTGGTCGAGGGTATTGTTTGCCGCTCCAAAACCACGGACGCGGGCAAGCGGCAGATCCTCTCGATCCATATCCCCGGCGATATTCCGGACCTGCAAAGCCTGCAACTGCACGTCATGGATCACGACCTGACGACGCTCTCGCGTAGTACCGCCGGATTCATTCCTCATGACGCGCTGCACGCCCTCACACGCGAGCGGCCACTTATCGGCGAAGCGCTATGGCGTGAGACTTTGATCGACGCTGCGATGTTCCGCGAGTGGATCGTCAATGTCGGCCGCCGTTCCGCAATCAGCCGCCTCGCCCACCTGCTGGCGGAAATCGGGCGGCGGATGCAGGTCATGGGTCTCGCCGCCGGAGACAGATTTGAGCTGCCGATGACCCAGATCGACATTGCGGATGCGCTCGGGCTGACGCCGGTCCACGTCAATCGTGTGGTCCAGGAGCTCCGGCGCACCGGCTTGCTCGAGCTGCACAAGCATGTCGTTTCGCTACCGGACCTGCCGCGCTTGAAAGAGCTCGGAGAGTTCGACGACCTGTATCTGCATCAGAGCGAGATTGCGTGACCTAGCAACAGGTGCGCGAGAGATGCCTCAAAGGTGAGCGCCAGATCGTTAGCGGGAAGATTTCTTTCGGGGCACCTTTTTGCCCTTCTTGCGTGCCTTCGAGAGCCCGATCGCGATCGCCTGCTTGCGGCTCTTCACCTTCCCGCCTTTGCCGCCGCGTCCGCTCTTGGCCTTGCCGCGCTTGTAGCGGCGCATCTCGTTTTTCACCTCATTCTGTGCGCCGCGGGAGTACTCCCGCTTTTTGGCCTTGCGCGCCATTTGATCCTCCTTGGCAGGAACGTTCGCCTCCGATCCCTTAGCTCGCTCGCGAAATCTTGCTGCGCTTTTCTTTGGACTCGACCGCCACTTCCTCAAGCGGGAAAATCGCCGGACCGTTCAGCACCGCGCCATCAATGCCAAACTGCGAGCCATGACACGGACAATCCCAGCACTGCTCGAACGAATTCCAGTGCAGATGGCATCCAAGGTGCGTGCAGGCGGCTGAATACGCGTGAAGGCCACCTGACTCGTCGCGATATGCAGCCACCTTCTTCATGCCCTGCCGGACGATAGCGCCGTGTCCGGGCTCGATCTCATCGAATGAACCAACCTCGCCGGGTGCTACGTATTCGGCGAGATTCTTGATGGTGGTGAGGTTCTCGCTGATGAATGTGCTGAGCGCGCTCGCGGTCTTGCGCTCCGGCCCGTACAACTCCTGCCACAAGTCCTCTCCCTGCATGATCATGCGCGCGATGATCAGGCTGCCGACCACGCCATGGGTCAGGCCCTGGCCGGAGTCGCCGGTGTGCACGTACACATTCTTGCTGCCCGGGTTGCGTCCGCTGAAGGCCGAATAGTCGATCGTGTCGAGCACCTGTCCCGACCAGCGGTGGGTGACGCTGCCGAGGTCCGGCACGAGATTGCGAATCCATGCTTCGATTGCCTCATAGCGAACTTCCGCGTCATCCGCTTCGCCGCTCTTATGGTCGGCGCCGCCGACGATGAGATAGTCGAACTCCTTGTCCGGCTGCAGACGCACATAGTGATAGGGATCGAGCGTGTCCCAAAAGAGTGCGTCCGGAAGCTTGCCGCGCGGCAGTTGCAACGCCATCGCATAGGTGCGGTAAGGCGCCTGCTTCGAATGCAGCGCGACACGATCGTTGATCGGCGAATTGGTGGCGACGACCACGCTCTTCGCGCGGACGGTTTGCCCGCCTTCCGTCTTGACGACGACACGGCCGTCCTCCTCCTCCACGCTCAGCACGGCTGTATCGGCGAATAGCCGCCCGTTGCGCTCCTTGATACAGCGAGCGAGGCCCTGCAGATACTTGGTCGGATGGAACGTCGCCTGGTTCGGAGAGCGCAGGGAGCGCGTGCTCTCGTAACCCTTGAGCGGAACGCCTTTCGCATAGTGAACCGGCATTCCCGCCGCCTGCGAGGCCTTGTATTCATCCTCCATTTCCGATTGCTCGGTCTGCGGCCCGGGAAAGAGGAACCCCTCGACGCGCCGAAAGTCGCAATCGATCCCCTCGGAGGATTGAATCGTCTCGATGCGCGTGATCGAGACGGCATGGCTGACATAGAAATCCCGCGCGAGCTTCTCGCCGCGCCGGTCGATCATCGTCTTGAACGTGTCGTCGTTGTTGGCGGAAAGGTGTGCCGACGTGCGCGCCGTCATCCCGCGGCCGATCTTGCCGCGATCCAGCACAATGACCTTTTGCCCTTGTCCGGAAAGCTCGTAAGCCGTCGAGAGGCCGGCGATGCCCGAGCCCACCACAACGGTGTCACAGTCGGCATCCTGGGTTAATTTCGGCGTAGCGGGTGCAACGTCGACATCCATCCAGAGCGAGCGGCTTCGTTCATCGCCAACGTTCATCGGCTTCCTCCACCTTCGGTGGATGGAACCGCCAAGGTCGCGGAATCGTTCCCGGCGGCGAGGCGCGCGCCGCGCTCGAACAGAAGCTCATTGCTCCTTGCTGCGCTCAAGTTCAGGCGGGTTTGCGGACGGCGTGGACGGCGCCGCGCTTTCCCCGGTTGAACGCGCCGCTTCTCGACGTCGCCGTTCGCATATGTGAGGACAAGGGAGCGCTCGTCGCCCTCCTGGATGACCTCGATATTGACCGGCTTCCGCGGCATGCAGCGCGATACGCCCGAAAGCACATGCGCTGCTAGCCAAATCGCAGCGCAGGATTTATTTGATCAGGAAATCGTCCTTGGTGAGCTTGGTGCCCTTCATTTCCTCGCGCATCCAGACCGGCATCAGGCCGCGGCCGGACCATTTCAGGCCCTTCTGTTTCTTGCTCTGATACTTCGGCTTCGCGGGCGCGCGCTTGCCTGTCTTCGGAACGCGCATGAGGGTCCGTACCGCCGCGCCCGCCTTGTTGTCCGCATAGACCCGCAGCCCGGCAAGCTGGCTCTCGAAGTATTCGCGTTGCTGCTGCACCTTTGCGGTCAGCGTATCTTGAAGGCCGGAGATGTAGCTGCGCAGTTGCGCCACATCCATGTTGGCGACCGATTTCGTCAGGCTCTTCTTGTTCTTCGATCCGGGGGGACGACCGCGACGCTTCTTTTTGGCCATGGGGAGTGCCTCGTTGGGAATCAGGGAGGGTCTTATACGTGATCCATTCGCGCGGAAAAATGGCCGCACACCGAAAGCCAGTGATATTTCCCGGGCTTACGGGCCTTCGGCCAGCGCTTGGAGCCGGCTTGCCAGTTGCTTCAACTCCCATGACGTGGCGAGCCTGGCCGCCTTGTCCCATGTTGGGTTTTGATCCGGCAGCCGAGGCAGCGGCGCCTTCGGGTTCATGGTCGCGATCGATCGAAATAGTCGAAGCTGGTCCGCAACAGCCGGAAATTTGCCGGCAGCGAGCATTTCCTCGAGGCTGCCATGCTTACGCAGCAGGGCCGCCGCACCTTGCGCGCCGACGCCTGGAGCACCCGGCAATTTGTCCGAAGGATCGCCGCGCAGCGCGATGAAGTCCGGGACCTGATGCGGGTCCACTCCGTAGCGTTCGCGAACCTCGGCAGGGCCGATGCGCGCCATTTCGCCGGCCCGCACGGGATACAGGATCGTTGTCGCGTCTGAAGCAAGCTGGAACGTGTCGCGGTCGCCGCTCGCGATCAGCACAGTCCCATTTCGCTTCTCTTCCGCCGCAACGGCTGCGGCGAGAAAATCGTCAGCCTCGTACCCGGCGCGCTTCGCGGTCTTGAAGCCGCAGGCCTGCACGAAATCCGGCAGCACATCCAGTTGTTCGACGATGGCATCGTCGAATTCGCGCCCGCTCTGATACGCGGGATATTTTCGGTGCCGATAGGTCGGGGCGCCGAGCGTGTCCCATCCCACGAGGACCGCTCGCGGGCGCTCTGCCTGATAGAGGCGCAGCAGCATGTTGGCGAAACCGAGGATGGAGCCCGCAGGTTTTCCGTCATTTCGCAGAATGTTTTTCGGAAGCGCGTGGTAGGCGCGATGCGCGAAGGAATCGCCGTCGATGACCAGCAGCGGGCGTCTCGCCGCCGCGCCAGCGCTTTTCGTTTTTGACGCCTTTGTTCGGGTCGACGCGGCCGAGGTGCTTTGTCGTGATTTCTTCGGCGCACCAAGCTCGACCCAGACCGGCGCATGGTCGCTCGCGTTCGGCTTGCCGCGCACGGCACGGTCAACGCCTGACGCCTTCAGGCGCGCCGCAAGGTCCGGGCTCAGAAGAATGTGGTCGAGCCGCAAGCCGGCATCGCGCGGCCAGCGGTTTCGCATGTAGTCCCAGAACGTGTAGATGCGCTCGTCCGGATGCAGCGCGCGAATCGCATCGGTCCAGCCCTGCTTGAGCAGACGCGCAAATGCGGCCCGGCTCTGCGGCTGCACCAGCGCGTCCTTGTCGTAGGACTTCGTCGGATAGATATCGCGCTCCGTCGGCACGACATTATAGTCGCCGATCAGGACGACCGGCACGCCTTCGCCCTTGAGCGCCGCCGCATGCGCAATCAGGCGATTGAGCCAGGCGAGCTTGTAGTCGAATTTCGGACCGGGCTGCGGATTGCCGTTCGGCGCATAGAGGCACCCGATCAGAATGCCGTTGACCGCAGCCTCGATGTAGCGGCTCTGGTCATCCTCCGGATCGCCGGGCAACGCGTTGCGGGTCAGCACCGGCTCCATGCCGCGCGCGAGGATCGCGACGCCATTCCAGGATTTCTGCCCGCGCCACACGGCGTCGTAACCGGCCCGGCGCAAGGCGCTAACGGGGAAATCCGCGTCGGTGCTCTTGAGTTCCTGCAGGCACACGACGTCCGGCCGCGCGGAGCGCAGCCAGGCCAGCAGGTTCGGCAGCCGCTTGTTGATATTGTTGATGTTGAGTGTCGCGATCTTCATGCCGTGTCATGCGCCGATGGAAGCATCATCGCATGACACCGGCCCTCGCATCTCCCCAGCGACGCCAACCTCGTCCCCTGCCCTACTGTGTCGCCTCCATGCCGAGCGCACGGCCGACAGTTGCGTTCCACTCCTTGGCGACGTCCGCGCCGGCACGCTTGAGCCAGCCTTTGACCACGGTTTCCTGCACGAGTTTCTTGAATCGCGCCTGATCGGCATCCGACACTGGCACCATGATCATGTTGGCGAGCTTGCCGTTCTTGCACGGCTGCTTGCCGACATTGCAGTTCGCCGCATCGGCATCGAGATCCTTCATGGTCTGCCAGAACTTGTCCTCGAACTTCTTGTACTCGGCCTCGAAGAACGCCTGCACCTTGGGATCGAGCTTCTTCCAGCTGTTGAGATTGACGACGTGCACGTTGATCGCCCAACCGAGCGAGATCGGCATCAGATACCTGGTCACTTCGGTCCAGCCCGCGACGTTCCCGACCGCCGTGCCCGTCACAGCGCAGTCCACCACCTTGTTCTGCAGCGCGGTCACGACTTCGCGGAAGTTGATATTGACCGGGGCGGCACCGATGCCCTGCGTGAAGTCCACCATCGTCTTGGTGTAGACGCGCAGCTTCTTGCCCTTCAGGTCGTCGAAGGTTTTCACCTCGGTCGCACACCACAGGGCCTGGGGCGGCGCCGTGCCGATCGCCAACAGCTTCGCGTTCCATTTCTGCTGCATCAGCTTGTCGACGGTCTCGCGCCACGCATCGCAGCCCTTGCGCGCGTCGTCGAACGTGAGCGTGAGCCCGGAGAGATCGCAGCCTTCGAACTTCGGATCGTCGCCCGCCACCTTGGCGATGTCGAAGCTCGCGAAATCGAAAGCGCCGAGCTTCAAGAGGCGCAGCACCGCATCGTCCGGGATCCCGACCTGATCGTAGGGCGCGGCATCGCCGGTAATCTGCCCTTTCGAGGCTGTGGGGATCCAATCAGCCCAGAGCGGCGCCTCGAGCAGCTTCACGTGCGGCGTCGGCGAGTCCTGAATCAGAACCTTGAAATGAAGCTTCGGCAGGTCCTGTGCTTGCGCGCCGAGTGTCAGCGCCGCGAAGGCTGCGGCGGTCGCAGCCAGCTTTTTCATTTCCATGATCGCCCTCCGTGGTCGTTTACGTTCTGTCAGTTCAGCAGGTTCGGCAGCCACATCGCGATGCCCGGAAAAGCCACGATCAGGCCAATCATCACGAACAACGTGATGATGAACGGCGCCGTCCCGATGATGACATCGTTGAGGTCGCCGCGTTCGCGGATGCCTTGCACGACAAACAGGTTCATACCGACCGGCGGGGTCAGCAGCGCCGCCTCCATCAGTAGCACGACCAGGATGCCGTACCAGACCGGATCGTAGCCGGCCGCCACCACAATGGGCGTGGTGATCGGAATCGTCGCGACCATCATGGAGAGCGTCTCCATGAACATGCCAAGGATAATGTAGAACACGATGATGAGCATCAGCGTGCCGAGCGGCGAGAGGTCGAGGGATTTCACCAACGTGCCGATCTGATTCGGCAGGCCGATCGTTGTGATCACCACGTTGAGGAAATAGGCGCCGATCACGATCGCCATGATCATGCCGGTGGTGCGCGCCGTACCCTCGAAAATCTCGCCGATCACCTTCCAGGACAGGCTGCGCTCGTAGGCGGCGTAAGCGAACGCCGCGAGGATGCCGAGCGCAGCGGCTTCAGTGGCGGTCGCCCAGCCGATATAGATCGAGCCGATCACAGCCGCGAGAATGACCAGCGGCGGCAGCAGGCCGGGCAGCGTACGAATGCGTTCGCCCCAGCTTGTGACGACCGGGGTTCCGCCCCATGCGGGCCGCCACAAACATGCAATCAGCACGGTCGCCATGAACAGGAGCGACAGCACGAGGCCCGGAGTGAACCCCGCGAGATAGAGCTTCGGGATCGAGGTGTCGGTCATCGCACCGTACACGACCATGTTGATCGACGGTGGAATCAAGATGCCGAGCGTGCCGCCGGCCGCGATCGTGCCGAGGAAGAGGCGTTCGTTGTAATTGTGTTTCTTGATCTCGCCCATCGCGACGGTGCCGACCGTGACGGCGGTCGCGACGCTCGATCCCGACGGCGCGCCCCACACCGCGCAGGCGACCACATTCGAATGCATCAGCCCGCCGGGCAGCCAGGAGAACCACTGGGCGATAGCACCGTACATCCGCTCCGCCATGCCGGTGCGCAGCATGATCTCGCCCATCAGTACGTAGAACGGCACCGCCACGAGGATGAACGAGGTCGTGGTCGACCAAGTGACTTCGCCGGTGGTTACGATCAGCGAGATCGGCGAGTAGAGCTGGTTGAGCACGAGACCGAGCCAGCCGAGGCCGGCCGCGACCGGAATCGCCAGCACGAGGATGACAATCAGGACGAGGATGGCGACGAGCGTCATTTGTCGCCTCGTGCTGCCAGTCCGAGGCTTTCCCGCTCGAATTCCATTTCCTCTTCGACGGATCGCGCGCCGAGCAGTTCGCGCACGCGCCGCAGATCGCCCTTGGCAAAGGCGAGCATCGCACGCAGCAGATAGATCGAGGCCACAAGGAGAAAGATCACAAAGCCCGCAAACCAGACGGCTTGCGGAATAGCGAGCGGTGCGCCGAGCGCCGAGATCGAATGCGTGTTCGACTCGATCGACTGCTCGAGCACCTTCCAGGCATAGAAGGTCACGAACGCGAGAAAATAGATGAACCCCGCGAGCCCGACCATATCGAGTAGCGCGCGGACGCGTGCCGATAGGTGGGTGTAAACGGAATCGATGCGCACGTGCATCCGATGCACCAGCGCGACGGTGCAGCCCCATGAGCTTGAGACCGCCAGCGCGTAACCGGAGAGCTCGTTGGCGCCTCCGAGCGTGACGACGAAGATCTGACGCAACGCAATGTCGAGCCCGATCAGGAAGGCCGAGACGGTGAGCAACAGTCCGCAGATCCAGCCGCTGACGCGTGCAAGCGGAAAGGAATAGGCGACCAGCCGATCGAGGGTCGCTTCCATTGCAAGGTCAGGCTACTTTGGCGGGCTTGACGGCCTCGATGTCGCGCGGCCGCATCATGGTGCCGACGCCGATCAGCGTGTCGGGCTTCAAAAGGCCCAGCGCGCCCGCAACATGCCACCACGAATGGTCAGCGTGACGCACAATGTAGCACTCGGTCGAAAGCCCAATGTGCTGGCCCTCCAACGAGTGCCCAAGCGCAATGTGCGCGATCTCCTCCGGCAACCCGACTGAGAGGCATACATGCGCGCCGTAGACCGAGTGGCGCAGGCACGGATCGCCCGCGCGCGACGGGTCCTCAGTCCAGCGCTTGCGGTTCACCGGGTCGAATTCATAGGGCTTGCCGATGTCGTGGCAGAGCGCGCCGGCGAGCACGATGTCGCGGTCGACGTTGATCTCCGGATGCGACTCCGCGAACTCCTCGACCATCTTCATGGCGAAATGCGCGACCCCGCGCAGATGCGCCGACTGGTCGCCGCGCTTGAGCACCAGCACGTCCGGATTGCCCTCGCCGGGCATGTCGCTGATCCGCTTGAACGAGGAGCCTGTGAGCGAGAACGCCCACGCCTCGATCACCTTGGCGCGCAGATCGGCATCCTTGATGTCGTCGATCTCGGGCAAGTCCTCGACGATCGAGGCGCGCAGCGCGTCAGTTATCGGACGCCGTTGGATGGGCGGTGTTCCTCGCATGCTGCTCCCCGATGCTGCGCGTTGGTGCCGGATCGTATCGGTTTGCCGAAGGCGGTCAATTCGACGCGCCGCAAGGCAGCGATGTCACTGAGGCATTACGTCGGCGATCACCGGGAGATGGTCGGAGTAGAGCCGTCCCGCACGATCCGTGAAGCATCGGACGAAGGCGCTGTGCGGCCGGCAATAGATGCGGTCAAGGCGCAGCATGGGACATTGGGATGGAAAGGTCCGGAAGCGCGTGCGGGCCGGGAAAGCGCGTGAAAGCACGCTGCGCACCGACCCGGGCCAGAACCAGTCGTTGAAGTCGCCCATAATGACCGTTGCGATCTGCGGATCGTTCGCGAGCGCCATCAGGGTCTGCGTTTGCGCCCGGCGCTCATGGATCGAAAGCCCGAGGTGAGTTGCAACCACGCGCAGCGGTCCCGAGGGTGTGTCAATGCACGTTGCAATGGCGCGGCGCGGTTCGCGTTCGGGAAATGAGATATCGTGAATCTCGGTTGCGCTCAGCGGCCAGCGGCTGATCAGCATCTGTCCATAACCGCCACCATCCTCGGTGAGGATCGACTTTGCGCCGATGCCGTGCTCGCCGAGTTCGCGCTGCAGGAATTCGAACGGATCAACATCGCTCTGGCGCCGCGAGTCGACTTCCTGCAGCGCGACGATGTGCGGTTGCCAGCGGTCGATCAGTTCGACCACGCCGGCCAAGTCGTAGCGCGGATTGCGGCCGAACGTGCCGTGAATATTCCAGCTCAGCAGGCGGACCGTGCTCAAGCGTGCCGTCCGAATTTTGCGAACACCAGCTGCACGGCGGCGGCCAGTGAGACCCAAATGACGATCAGCGCAGTGAGCAGTGCGATATCTCCCGCGGTCGGCCCAGTCGCGATGCGCGCGATCTGATGGCCGAGCGCTGACATCAACACCCAGCCGGGCGCCATTCCGAGGATCGTGCCGGCAATGAACGGCCCCAGCCGGATTTCGCTCGCTCCCGCCACGATGTTGACGACCGTGAAGGGCGCGATCGGCACGAGGCGAATGGCCGCGATCGTCACGACGCCGCCTTTCACAATCCGGCGCTGTACGCGCTTGAGGCGCGGGCCGATGACGGCACGCAGCGTGTCGCGACCGAGCGCAAGACCAAGCGCATAGGTGACCGTCGCACTCGCGAGCGACCCCGCCGCCGCATAGAGAAAGCCCAACACAGGACCGAACGTCGCCGCCGTCGCGGCGATCAGCAACAAGACCGGGAACGCAACCAATCCACCGACGATATAGACGCCGATGACAAGCAGCGGTGCCCACGGCTGCTCGGCAAGCGCGCTCAGCATGGGTCCGATTTCGGCCGGGCTCGCGATGTGCGAGAGCGGCGGAAATTGCCACGCAATGGCCAGGGCCAGCGCGAGAAGCGGAATGGCG
>Ga0190275_10004134_pt1 | contig 10439 bp, 9 predicted proteins | sample Popmic550T_FD_133745 | JGI IMG/M metagenome (GOLD analysis project Ga0190275, IMG submission 133745) | Populus adjacent soil microbial communities from riparian zone of Yellowstone River, Montana, USA - 550 T | ecosystem: Environmental > Terrestrial > Soil > Riparian zone > Trees stand | place...
GCGCTCGGCCTCGTCCTCGATCTCCTGGATCTGGTTGTAGAAGACGGCGTTGATCGCCGCCTGCGGGCCCATCACGGCGATCGAGGCGCTCGGCAGGGCGATGCAGCAGTCGGGCTCGAAGGCCGGCCCCGCCATCGCGTAGAGCCCCGCCCCGTAGGCCTTGCGGACGATCACCGAGAGCTTCGGCACGGTCGCTTCGGAGACGGCGCTGATCATCTTGGCGCCGTGGCGAATGATCCCGTGGCGCTCGACCGCGGTGCCGATCATGAACCCGGGCACGTCGGCGAGGAAGAGCAGCGGCACGTTGAAGGCGTTGCAGGTCTGGATGAAGCGGGCCGCCTTGTCGGCGGAGTCGACGAAGAGGACGCCGCCCTTCTGGCGCGGCTGGTTGGCGACGACCCCGACCACGCGCCCGTCGAGCCGCCCATATCCCACGATCAGCTCTTTGGCCCAGCGCTTGTGGACTTCGAGGAAGCTGTCGGCGTCGAGCAGGGCGTCGAGCACCTCGCGCATGTCAAAGGGCTGGTTCTCGTCGGCGGGGACGATCTCGGCGATCGCGGCGTCGGAGGCGGGCGCCGCGGGCGCGGCCCGGGGCGGCTCCTGCTGCCAGTTCTCCGGCATAAAGGAGAGGTAGCTCTGAGCGAGGTCGATCGCTTCCTCGTCGCTCTTGACGAGGAAGTGGCCGCAGCCGGAGACGCCGGTGTGCATCTTCGCCCCGCCCATCTCCTCCAGCGTCACCTTCTCGCCGATCACCATCTCCGCCATCCGCGGCGAGCCGAGGTACATCGAGGCGTTGCCCTCGCGCATGATCACGACGTCGCAGAAGGCGGGGATGTAGGCGCCGCCGGCGGCGCTGGGGCCGAACAGCAGACAGACCTGCGGCACCTGGCCGGAGAGGCGGACCTCGTTGTGGAAGATCCGCCCGGCGCCGCGGCGACCGGGGAACATCTGCACCTGGTCGGTGATCCGCGCCCCGGCCGAGTCGACCAGGTAGACGACCGGCACCCGCAGGCTCAGCGCCCGCTCCTGGATGCGAAGGATCTTCTCCACCGTCTTCGGGCCCCAGGAGCCCGCCTTGACGGTGGGGTCGTTGGCCATCAGGGCGACGCGGCGACCGTCGATCGTGGCGAGGCCGGTGACGACGCCGTCGGCGCCGAGCCCCTCCTGCTCCCAATTGGCAAGGGCGCCCTCCTCGGCGAAGGAGCCGGCGTCGACGAGGCGCTCGACCCGCTCGCGGACCGGCAGCTTGCCCTGCTCCTCGGTCTTCTCGTGGTGGCGCTGCGGGCCGCCGGAGAGGGCGGCCTCGAGGGCCTTTGCGAACTCGGTCACGCGGGGCAGCCTATTCGCCTGACTGGTGTGCCAGCCGGTGGGCGATCTATCCGGACGCGCTGGGGTTCCACTCGACCGGCCCAGCGCGCAGCACGTGGGCACCCAGGGGCCGTCCGAGAACCTCCTGCGCGGCGCGGGAGGCGGCGATCAGCCGCGGCAGGTCGATCCCGGTCTCGACCCCCATCTCGTGCAGCATCGAGACCACGTCCTCGCTGCCGACGTTGCCGGTCGAGCCCGCCGGCACCGGGCAGCCGCCGAGCTCGCCGAAGCTCGCCTCGAAAGAGTCAATCCCCTGCTCCAGCGCCGCCAGCAGGTTGGCGAGCCCCTGGCCGCGGGTGTTGTGGAAGTGGGCGGTCAGCTCGACCCCGGCGAGGCGCTCGCGGGCGGCGGCGAAGAACTCGTGGACCTGGCGCGGGTTGGCCATCCCGGTGGTATCGCCGAAGCCGACCTCCTCGCAGCCCTCGGCGGCCAGCCGTTCGGCGATCTCGAAGACCCGCTCGGGCGGCACCTCGCCCTCGTAGGGGCAGCCGAACGAGGTGGCGATGACCCCCTCGCGGCGCAGCCCTTCCTCGCCGGCGCGCGCCAGCGTCGCCTCCAGCCCCACCAGCGACTCCTCGATCGAGCGGTTGACGTTGCGCCGGTTGTGGGTCTCCGAGGCGGAGAGGAAGACGCTGACCTCATCGAAGCGGTCGCGCAGCTCCAGCGCCCGCTCCAGCCCGCGCTCGTTCGGGATCAGGACCGAGAAGGCGACGCCCTCGCGACGCTGGGCGGCCAGCAGCACCTGGGCGCCGTCGGCCAGCTGCGGGATCACGTCGGGCCGCACGAAAGAGGTGACCTCCATCCGCCTCACCCCGGTGGCCGAGAGCAGGTCGATCAGCCGCACCTTCTCCGCGGTCTCGATCGTCTCGGGCTCGTTCTGGAACCCGTCGCGGGGCCCGACCTCGCGGATGCGGACGCTTTTCGGCAGCTCAGCCATGGAGAGAGCTTATGCCGCGGCCGCGGCCATCACCCTCGCCGCGGTAGGGGCGAGAATCGTGCGCACGTGCTCCGGTTCGTACCTCACCTGCTCATGGGTGAAGCGCAGGTTCGTCATCCCCGCTGCGGTGTGCGCCTGGTCGCGCAGACGATCTCGCGCCTGCTCCGCGGGAGTGCGGTGGTACCGCAGCCCGTCGGTCTCGATCACGAAGCCGAGCCGCGGCCAGAAGAAGTCGACCTCGAACCCGTTGACCCACTGTTTCGTCAGGGGCAGCGGCAGTCCCACGTCGGCGCAGAGAGGCAAGAAGATCCCCTCCAGGTCCGACCGGCTCAAGCGAAAGGTGCGCCGGTCGAGCATCGTCCGTAGCGGCCTCACCCCGGGTTCCCAGCGGTGAATTTCGAGCGCCCGGCGAAGCGTCGGGGGATCGATCCGTCCCAGGCGGTCAGCCTCGTTCACCGCCCGCTCCACCGCCGGCCGCTGGTGAACGGAGGCGAGGTCGACCAGAGTCTGCACCAGCCCGGTTACCGGGACCCCTTCCCATTCCGTGACGTGAGCGTCCGCCAGCGTCGGCCGCCGCCGCACTCGCACCCCCGCCCGCCGCCGCGGCGACGCCGAGCGAACGGTGACCTCGATCTCCCGCCACTCCTTCCCGATCCCCCAAAGTGCCGCAGCGCTCCCATGACTCAGCATCGCCCCGGGTCCACATGAGAGGACCGCCACCATCCACCGCCCATGGAGGCCCAGTTCGGATCTGCCAACCGCGTATACGCCCCGAGCGACTGAGTACAGGCGGCCGGTTGCCATCCGGTGCTCGATCGCCCCCCGGCTGTAACCGAGCGCCACAAGCTGCTCCCGCGACACAACCCCATGCTGAGCTTCCGCAAGCCTCCACGCCGACTCCGAATCGGCCCGGCGTTCTGCTCGCGCCGCGCGTTCACTTGACCCTGCCATGGCGCGGTTAAGTCATCGCGCGGCGCGATCTCTCCCCCCGGGGGAGGTGGGGGCCTGGGTCAGACCATGCCCAGGCCGCCGCTGACGCCCAGGGTCTCGCCGGTGACGTAGGTGGCATCGTCGGAGGCGAGGAAGGCGACGGCGGCCGCGACCTCGTCGGGCTGGCCGAGGCGGCCCATCTGGGTCGAGCTCTTCATCGTCTCGATCACCTTCTCGCCGATCTCGCCGAACTCCTTGGCGCCCATCAGCAGCGGAGTCTCTATCGGGCCGGGGGCGATCGCGTTGGCGGTGATCTCATAACGGGCGTTCTCGCGGGCGATCGCCTTGGTGAAGCCGACGATGCCGGCCTTGGCGGCCGAGTAGACGGCGGAGCCCTTGGAGCCGACCCGGCCGGCCTCGGAGGAGATGCTGACGATGCGGCCGTACTTCCCCCCTTGCATCCCAGGCAAGGCCGCGTGGGTGCAGTTGAGGACGCCGACCAGGTTGATCGCCAGCACCCGCTGCCACTGCTCGGGCGTGGTGTAGGTGAAGAAGCCGAACTCGTCGGTGCCGGCGTTGTTGACGAGGATGTCCAGCGTCCCGGCCGCGGCGACCGCCGCCCGGGCCGACTCGAGGTCGGTGACGTCGAGCTCGATCGCGTGGCCATTGGCCTCGCCGGCGACCTTCTCGGCACCCTCGGTATCGATGTCGCCGACCCAGACCTCGGCACCCTCGGCGGCGAGGCGGGCGGCGATCGCGGCGCCGATGCCGCTGGCGCCCCCGGTAACCAGTGCCTTGCGTCCCTCCAGCCTCATGCGGGGATGAGCATAGACTGGCGCGCTCGTGACGGACCGCGAACCGATACCGATCATCGGCGGCACCGGCGCCCTCGGCGCCGGCCTGGCCACCCGCTGGGCGCAGGCCGGGGTGCCGGTCGTGCTCGGCTCGCGCTCGGCCGAGCGGGCCGAGGAGGCCGCCGCCAAGATTCGCGCGGCGGTCCCCGGCGCCGACGTCACGGGGCTGGAGAACGGCGAGGCGGCGCAGCGTGGCGAGATCGTCTTCCTCACCGTCCCCTTCCGCGCCCAGTCGGAGAACCTCAACAACCTGCGCGAGGCGCTGGCGCCCGGACAGATCCTGGTCGACTGCACGGTGCCGCTGGCCGCTGCGGTCAGCGGCAAGGCGACCCGCTCGCTCGGCGTCTGGCAGGGCTCCGCCGCCCAGCAGGCGCAGGAGATGGTCCCCGACGGGGTCACGGTCGTCGCCGCCCTGCACACGGTCGGCGCCCCGACGCTCACCGACACCGGCGCCGAGCTCGGCGAGGACGTGCTCGTCTGCGGCGACAAGAAGGCCGACAAGGCTCGGGTGGCGCGGCTGATCGAGCTGATTCCCGGCCTGCGCCCTGTCAACGCCGGCGCCCTCGAGATGGCCCGCATCGTCGAGCAGCTGACGCCGATGCTGATCTCCGTCAACAGCCGCTACAAGGCCCACGCCGGCATCCGCCTCACCGGTTTGCCCGACGCCGACCACTGGGGATAGACGGGGGATGCGAGTCGCGCTACTGGCCGGCGGCACCGGCGGCGCCAAACTCGCTGCCGGCATGCAGGAGGAGCTCGGGAGCGAGCTCAGCGTCATCGCCAACAGCGGCGACGACGTCGAGGTGCTCGGCGTCCACGTCTCCCCCGACCCCGACCTCGTCACCTACTGGCTCAGCGGCGAAATCGACGAGAAGCGCGGCTGGGGCCTGCGCGATGACAGCTTCACCGTCTTCGAGCGGTTGCAGCGCCTCGGCGCGCCGAGCTGGTTCAGCCTCTCCGACCGCGACCTCGCCGCCTGTCTCTACCGGCGCCAGTTCATCGAGGAGGGCGGGACGGCTACCGCCGCACAGGGACAGATCGCCCGCGGGCTCGGGGTCGAGGCGAAGGTGCTGCCGATGTCCGACGCGCCGGTCCGCACCAAGGTCCTGACCGCCGCCGGGCGCCGCGACCTGCAGGAGTACCTGATCGTCGACCGCGGCGAGCCCGACGTGCTCGGGGTCGAGCTGGAGGGAATCGAGCACGCCGAGCCCAGCCGCGAGGTGCTGGACGCGCTGCGCGCCGCCGAGGCGATCGTGATCGGGCCCTCCAACCCGGTTATCAGCATCGGCCCGATCCTCGCCGTGCCCGGCATGCGCGAGGCGATCGCCGCCTCCCCCGCCCCGGTCGTCGCGGTCAGCCCCTACGTCGCCGGCGCCGTGGTCAAGGGGCCAACCGACCGCTTCATGCAGGCGCTAGGCCGGCCGACCACCGCTGCCGGCGTCGCCTCCCTCTACGCCGGGCTGATCGACGGCATGGTCGTCGACGAGGGCGACCCCGACCCGCCCCCGGTCGAGGTCGCGACCCTGGCCGCCCCGACCCTGATGGAGGGCGCCAGCGGGCGCGCCCGCGTCGCCCGCATCGTGCTCGACTACGCCGCTACCCTCGCCTCAGGGTGAAGGCGACCGCCGTCCTCCCAGTCAAGCGCCTCTACGCGGCGAAGCAGCGCCTTGCCGCCGGGCTCGACGGCGAGCAGCGGCGGACGCTGGCGGCGGCGATGGTCGCCGACGTGCTGGAGGCGATCGGGGAGGCGCGGGCGATCGAGCGGACGATCCTCGTCAGCGGCGACCCCATGGCACAGGAGCTGGCGGCCGCCACCGGGGCCGAGGTGGTTCCCGACCCGGAGGACGCGGGCCACGTCGAGGCCGCCTTGGCTGGTATCGCCCGGGCCGAAGTCGAGGGCGCGGAGTGCGTCGTCCTCCTCCCCGGCGACTGCCCGTTGCTGGACCCGCGCGAGCTGGACCGGCTGCTGACCGGACTGCCCGAGCGCTACGTCGGCATCGTTCCCGACCGCCACGGCAGCGGCACCAACGCGCTGGCGCTGTGCCCGCCGAGCGCGATCGTCCCCGCCTTCGGCGAGGGCAGTTGCGCCCGTCACGTCGCCCTCGCCCGTGAGGCTGGCGTCCCCTTCGGCGTCGAGGAGCTGGCCTCGCTCGGGCTCGACCTCGACACCCCTGCTGACGTCATCGCCCTCACCCGCGAGCTCGAGGCCCACCCAGGCCGCGCCCGGCGCACGGCGAAGGCGCTGGGCATATGAGCGGGCCGGCCGCCGAACTGCGAATCAGCCCGGTCGCCGGCCTGCCGGAGTTCAGCGAGGGAATGCAGGTCGGCGCGGAGATCGCCGCGCGGGCCGCCCTCGCGGACGGCGACGTCATCGTGATCTCGCAGAAGATCGTCTCCAAGGCCGAGGGGCGGATCCGCAAGCTCTCCTCGGTCCTGCCGAGCGCCGAAGCCCGCAAGCTCGCCGCGGCCCTCGGCAAAGAGCCGGCCCTGGTCGAGCTGATCCTGGAAGAGAGCGCGGAGGTGCTGCGCGCCGAGCGCGGCGTCCTCATCGTCGAGACCAAGCACGGCTTCGTCTGCGCCAACGCCGGCATCGACAGCTCCAACCTCCCCGACCCCGGCACCGTCTGCCTGCTCCCGAACAACCCCGACGCCTCCGCCCGCTCCATCCGAGAAGAAATCACCACCCCGCTAGTCGGGGACCCGGGTGGGGGGTTCGCCGGACACTCCCCGCTTTTGTCCGGCGAATCCCCCACCCGGGTCCCCCTCACCATCGCCGTAGTGATCAGCGACAGCTTTGGACGCGCTTGGCGGCTCGGTCAGGCTGAGGTGGCGATCGGGTGCGCGGGACTGGCGCCGCTGGATGACTGGCGCGGGCGCGTTGACGCCTCCGGCCGCGAGCTGGAGGCGACCCTGATCGCGATCGCCGACGAGGCGGCGGCGGCGGCCGACCTCGTCCGCGACAAGGCCAGCGGAGTTCCCGTCGCGATCGTGCGGGGTCTGGGCCGCCACGTCAGCCCCGAGGACGGCCCCGGCGGCGCGGCCCTGCATCGCCCGCGCGCCGAGGACCTCTTCCGTTAGTCCCGTTTGAGGGCGTCCTTGATCTTGTCGGTGATCTTCTCGACGCCCTCCTTGGCCTTCCCACCTGCCTGGTCGACCTTTCCCTCCCGCTGCAAGTCCTTGTCGCCGGTGAGGTCCCCAGCGGCCTCCTTGACCCGGCCCTTGGCGTCGTCCTTGTTCTGAACCTCGTCGCTCATCTCGTTCCCTTCTTGGTCGCGCGGTCTCTGTCGAGTCCCGGCTACCCGAAACGGGGACGGCTAAAGCGGTACCGGCTCGTAGCTCTCGACGACCTCGTAGAGGGTCGTCCGCTGAGCCGGCTCGCGGCCGGCGGCCCGGGCCGCCTCGATCAGCTGCCGGGGCTCGAGCCGGACCCCGTGCTGGGAGCCGGCCATGCGCGAGATGTTCTCCTCCATCAGCGTGCCGCCGAGGTCGTTGACGCCCCAGCGCAGGGACTCGGTCGCCCCCTCCAGGCCCATCTTCACCCAGCTCGCCTGCAGGTTCGGGACGGTCTTCCCGAGCGCCAGCCGGAAGGCCGCCGTGTGCTTGAGGTTCTCGGCGATCGAGATCTCCTCGATCCCGTGGGTGCGCCCGAGCATCGTGTTGAAGGGGATGAAGCTGAGCGGGACGAACTCGGTGATGCCGCCGGTCCGTTCTTGCAGGGCGCGCACGACCCGCATGTGGCGGGCCAGCTCGCGCGGCTCCTCGATATGGCCGAACATCACCGTCGAGGTCGAGTGCAGGCCGGCCCGGTGCGAGGCTTCGATGATCTCCACCCAGCGGTCGGCCGGGAGCTTGTTGGGCGAGATCCGCTGCCGCACGCCGTCGTCGAGCACCTCGGCCGCGGTGCCAGGGGTCGAGCCCAAGCCGCATTCCAAGAGGTACTCGAAGACCGCCGCCGGTTCCTTGCCGGAGCGCTCGCACATGTAGTGGACCTCCATCGGCGAGTAGGCGTGCAGGTGCAGCTGCGGAGCCACCGCCTTGGCCAGGCGCAGCCACTTGCCGTACTCCTCCAGGGTCAGGTCGGGATGGATGCCGCCCTGCATGCAGAGCTCGGTCGCCCCGAACTCGACCGCCTCCTCGATCCGCGCCGCGAAGTCCTCCTCCGAGACCTCGTAGGCGTCGGGCGAGCGCTTGCCCTGGCCGAAGCCGCAGAAAGCGCAGCCGACGACGCAGATGTTGGTGAAGTTGATGTTCCTGTTGACGACGAAGGTCGCCCGCTCCCCATGCAGCTCCGCCCGCAGCTCATCCGCCGCCACCCGCATCTCCTCGACCGCCTCCGGCCGCGTCTCCGAGAACAACGCCGTCAACTCGTCCTCGGAAAGCTCCAGCCCCTCGCGCCCCTTCGCGATCGCTTCCTCAGCTAACCCAGCCGCCAACGTCTCTTCACTTTTGCGCCCGGAGCCCTTACGTGGAATGAAGCTCCAGTACTTCAGCTTGACCACGTCCAGAACCCCCTGCTCCATCCACTCGGGGTCCATGTACTGGGGATAGACACAAAGCCGCTCGCTCAGCGCAAACCCCCGGGGCGCCAGCTCCTTCCGCACCTGATGCGGACTCGGAAACGGCTCCTCAGGCGAAATATGGTCCCCATTCGCCGACAGCCCCCCAAGGTCGGTCGCCCCAGCTTCGACCAACTCGGGCCACCAGTCCGAAAGGTTCGGCGGGATCTGCACCCCCACATCCGGCATCAACCGCTTTGACTCCTGAATCAAGCGCTTGATCTCGTCGATCCCGACCGGACTCGCCCAGCTCGGCATCGGCAACCCGCCGCCAGCGCCGGGTGATGGGGATGACCCCGGACGAGCCTCCCCATCTGTTGCGAGGGAGGGGTCATCCCCATCACCCGCCCACTGCCCCCGCGCAGCCGCATCGGCAATCTCAGCCACCTCAGCCCCGTAGTACTTAGGATGCGGCACGAAGTTCTGAAGAATGACCTCCTGCAGGTGGCCGTAGCGATCGTGAAGCTGAGCAAGTGCTTCGAGCGACTCGACCCGCTCGTCCTCAGTCTCGCCAATCCCCACCAGGATTCCGCTCGTAAACGGGATCTTCAGCTCCCCCGCGGCCTCGATCGTCGCCAGACGCTTCGCCGGGTGCTTCGTGGGAGATCCCGCATGGACCGTCTCCATCAACCGCTCGGAGGTCGACTCCAGCATCAGCCCCTGGGACGCCGTCACCTCGCGCAGACGCGCCAGGTCGGCGTGGTCGAGCACACCGAGATTCGTGTGCGGGAGCATCCCCCGCTCCAACGCCCGCTCACAGGCCCAGACGACGTACGAGGTGAAGTCCTCGTGCCCCCAGGCCGCTAGCCGCTCAGCGACGAGCGGATTGACCTCAGGCCGCTCGCCGGTCAGGACCAGGAGCTCCTTGGTGTTGCGTTTCAGCGCCTCGTCGAGCAGGCGCTCGACCTTCTCCGGCGCGTGGATATGCGCCTGGTGGGTCGCGAAGGCGCAGTACTTGCAGTAGCACTGGCAGGTGCGTGAGAGGGAGAGCGTGTAATTACGGGAGAAGGTGACCCGGCGCACGCCGCCCAAGCTACTGCAACCGCCGGGCCGGACAGGCCCGGCGGTTTACCGCAGGAATTAAGGAGCGGGGACGGTGGGGTTATCCGGCTCGGCCCGTTTCTTGATCGGAGGCCGGATGTGCTCCGGCGCTTCGGTTGGCGGCAGGCCACCGCGCTCGAGCACGAACTTGTAGACGGCGGCGGCGAGCAGGGCGCCGACGATCGGGCCGACCAGATAGGGCCAGACGTCGCCGAAGCTGTTGCTGACCAGAGCCGGGCCGAACCAGCGGGCGGGGTTGAACGAGCCGCCGGTCAGCGGACCGCCGACCATGACGATGAAGCCGAGGGTGGTGCCGATCGCCAGCGGCGCCCACTCCTTGACGCTCTTCTCGGAGTAGACCGCGGCGAGGATGACGAGGACGAGGCAGAAGGTGCCGATGGCCTCGATGGTCATCCCGGCAAAAGCGCCGGAGAGCAGGCCGCTGACTTCGGCGGCCCCGTAGTTGGTGGCGCGGCCCTCGTCCATCAGCAGCGCCTTGCAGAGCAGTGCTCCGAGGACGGCGCCGGAGAGCTGGGCGAGCATGTAGATCGCGCCGTCGAGCGGGCGGATCCGTTTCAGCACCAGCGCGGCGAGCGTCACCGCGGGGTTGAAGTGACCGCCGCTGACGACGCCGAACATGACGATCAGCCCGAACAGCAGGAAGGCGTGGACCAGCCCGATGACCGCGAAGTCCGAGCCGAACTGGGCCTGGCTTCCGGTCGAAACGAACAGCACCACCACGCTGGTGACGAA
>Ga0190275_10004135_pt1 | contig 10438 bp, 8 predicted proteins | sample Popmic550T_FD_133745 | JGI IMG/M metagenome (GOLD analysis project Ga0190275, IMG submission 133745) | Populus adjacent soil microbial communities from riparian zone of Yellowstone River, Montana, USA - 550 T | ecosystem: Environmental > Terrestrial > Soil > Riparian zone > Trees stand | place...
ACCCAATTGAGCCAAGAAGAAAGCCGCGCCGTAGCATGACCGGGTCCCCTTATTGGAAGGCAAAGACGCGCTTCCAGTCGTCTTTGATGTCAACGACCGTCCACTTGTTCAACGCAGCCGCATCCAATGCCTTGTCGAGTTGCCCAACATGGGATTGGCGATCGTACGCATACTCACGCTCAGGATCGGTGTGATGGACGATTAATCCGAAACGAACCCCGCCGCTCATCGTGGTCCATTGCAGCATCTCCAGGTCGCCGTCGGAATTGCCGAAAGCCGCAATCGGGCGCCGCCCGATATGCTGGTTGATGCCGACCGGCTTGCCGGCCTTGTCGTCGATGAAGTTGATTTCCGGCAGCCGGAAGAGCGTCGGCCTGCCGTCACGCATCTCGAATCGCGTCTTGATCGAGGAGCCGACCACCTGTTCGGGGGGGATGCCATAGACCCGCTCCGCCCACGGGCGCATGAACTCGATGCCGCCGCCTGAGGCGATGAAGGTCTTGAAACCGTTGGCGCGCAGGTAGGCAAGCAGCTCCAGCATCGGCTGATAGACGAGCTCTATATAGGGCCGCTTGAAGCGTGGGTGGCGCGCCGTCGCCAGCCAGTCGGAGACGATCTCGTGGAACTCTTCCGGCGTCATGCCGGCATGCGTGACCGCCATGAGTTCTACAAGCCCCTTCTCACCGAAAGCGGCGAGCGCCTTCATGTCTCCGTCCAGCACCGCCTGAAACGGCTGCTTGCCCTTCCAGTCCGAATTCTGCGGCGCGAGCGCCCTGACGCGGTCGAGGATGAATGCCATCTGGACGTACATCGGCTGCTCGATCCACAGGGTGCCGTCGTTGTCGAAGGTGGCGACGCGCTGATCGACCGGCACGAAGTCCGGGCCGTCCAGGGCGGTCACACGCGCGACAAACGCAGTGATCGCCTGTTTCGTCACGCCTTCGTTCCAGGACGGAAGCGGATCGGCTTGCCCGTGCGCCGCAACCCCACTCAGGCCGACAGCCGTCGTGGCGAGCATCAATTTCAGTGTCGTACGTCGGTCAGGCGCGTTCGACAGCTTGTGCATGGCGAACTCCTAAGTGGGTCTTGGGAGCCCCGCCGGGCTGATCCCCCGGCGGGGCAATATCGACCTCAGTTTCCGGTCGGCATCGCGATGGTGACGCCTTCCTTCGCCAGCTGATCCCGAACCCATTGGAAGCGCTCGTAGTTCGAGATGGTGATCGGGCCTGTGTAGCCGAAGCTCTGCAGCTTGCGGGGCGGATATTTGACGTACGTTGCCATGATCTTCTTCAGCTCTTCGCCCATGATCACACCCATCCAGGTGCGCTCGGTGAAGTTGTTCATGAAGATATCGTAGCGCTCCTGGGGGTCCGCCCAGAGGTCGAAGACCTGCGGCACGGTCGCCACGTACTTCTCGGGGCCCTTCCAGCCGAGATTCGTGTCAACGGCCATTCCGCCGGTTGCGGCGCCATCGTCGCCGCGCAGGTTGAACAGGAACTTGTAGTTGTTGACGCGCACGGCGCCCGGGCTGAGCTCGTTCTCGGTGAAATAGAACCAGCTCTTGCGGTCGCTCTTGCCGGTGCCGAACAGGACCGGCGACATGTCGTAGCTGTCAAAGATGATCGGCTGACCGGCGCGGTCGTTCTCCGGCAGCTTCACCCCGGCGAGCGATGCGAAGGTGGCCATGAAGTCGAGGCCGCCGACGATGTCGGAGTTCTTGGAGCCGGCCTTGATGCGAGGCCCCCATGCCATGGCCGGAACGCGATTGCCGCCTTCGCGCAGGGTGCCCTTGGTGCCGCGGAACGGCGTGTACCCGGCGTCGGGATAGACGTCTTGCCAAGCGCCGTTGTCGGTCGTCCAGAACACGTAGGTGTTCTGGTTCAGTCCCAACGCCCGGACCTTGTCGAGAATCCTGCCGATGCGGGTGTCGTTCTCGACAATCGAATCGGCAAACTTCGATTTCGACATCGATTTGTGCTGGAACTCCGGAGCGGGCATGTTCGGCTGGTGCACCTTCATGAAGTTCACGCTCATGAAGAATGGCTCCGGCAACTTGGCGTTTCGGTCGAGGTAGTCGAGCGCCGCCTTCTCGACGTAGCTGTCGAAGAACGGAATGCCGACGAGGCCCTGCTGTGGCGTATCGACATACTGCCCGTTGACCTTGAATTCCTCCTTCACCGGTTGCCCGGCGTTGCCCGAAACCGCACCCTTGGTCACCTTCTGGAACATCTCGCGAAGGTCCGTCGGCATGTCGGGGAACCAGGTCGGATCGGCGTAGGTGTAGGCATTGAGATGATAGAGGCCGGCGTACTTCATCTCGTCGTAACCTTGCGCGTTCGGCAGCGCGTAGTCGGCCTCCCCGAGATGCCACTTGCCGCTGAAGAAGGTTTTGTAGCCGCCGGTCTTGAGCACCGAGGCGAGCGTCCACTCCGCCGCCGGCAGACCACCGCCTTGGCCTTGGAATGCCACGGTCGTCATGCCACTGCGATTGGGAATGCGGCCCGTCTGCATGGCCGCACGACCCGGAGTGCAGCTTGGCTGAGCATAAAACGACTGGAAGGTCATGCCCTCCCCCGCAAGCCGGTCAAGAGCCGGGGTGGGCATACCGCGGTTTTCACCGCCGCCATAGGGGCCTGAATCACCGTAGCCGAAGTCGTCCGACACGATGAGGACGATGTTGGGCTTTTGGGTTTGCGCTTGCGCGGCCCCCAAGAGCGTCGCCAGGGCTGCCGCGGCAGCGGCTCCACCCAGGGCGGCGTGGATCCTTTTGCGAGTCATCGAACACCTCCGCTACGAAGGCCCCTTTGATGAGGCACGCGAAGCCTTCAGTTTCGTGATCTTCACCCGGCGTGGTGCCTGCGCCGGCGCGAAAGCTCCCAGGGGCAATGTGCGGTCTGCGCATCTGCGCATCGTCCCTCGCACGGCGGCGACGGGAATCCGTCAATCGCAGCCGCGAGCCGAAGGACCTTAGCTCACGCGAAAATCGTGCCTATTGGACCGTGGTCCAACATCGCCAGGTCCCGCGAGACCGTCACGCTCGCCTCTTGGACATTGTCTAAGGTTTTCCCGCCGCTCAGCAGATGGGCCACGATTTCGTGATCTCTTCAGGCTGACCAGAGCCGGGCAGGTTGTTAAGCTCGGCTGTGGGTGTTCTCGTCGGGTGAGACGTGTCGCTGCTCCGTCGCTGTCTTCCATTTGGAACGACCCTTTGGCCCAAGGCGCGCGCGGCGGCCATTCCGCTTTTGCTTGCCGTGCCGATGGCGGCAGCGGCCCGCGCGGACGAGGCGCCCCGGCGTGTTCTCCTGCTGCACGCCTTCAACTATACGTTCCCCGCGACCGGCTTGATCGCCGATGCAGCCCGGAAACGACTGCTCGAACGATCCGCGAGGAAGGTTGAGATCGACGCTGATTTCCTGGATCTCGCGCGCGTCTCGGATCCTGGGCACGCGGGGCGGATGGCCACTTTCCTGCGGGACAAATACGCCCGGACCCCGCCTGAGGTGGTAATGACGCTGGGAAGCGCCGCCTTGCCCTTCATCGTCGAGCACCGGGACGCTTTCGCCCCCAAGGCTCCCGTCGTCTTCACGTCGGTCTCGCCGCAGAGTTACACCACCCTGCGCCCGCCCTCGGACGTGACCGGCATCATCACGGAATTCGATCTCGACAAGACCCTGGCGCTTGCCGAACGGCTTCAGCCGGATGCCCGCCGGCTCTTCGTCATTGCCGGAAGCGGCGCCACGGATCGGCGCTGGCACCCCGTTGCCCGCGACGTCGTTGAAAGCCGCCAGCGGAAGTTCGAAGCGACTTACCTCTTTGGGCTTCCATACGAGGAGCTCTTCGCCAGGCTGAAGGAAGTGCCGCGGGACGCCATCGTGATCGTTCTCACGGTGTTCGCAGATGGTACGGGCAAGACCTTTGTTCCGGCCGAGGTCGCAGCGGCGCTGGCACCGCTTTCCCCCGCTCCCGTCTATGCGCCCTACGATACGTATCTCGGGGGCGGCATCGTCGGTGGGTTCATGGAAACGTTCGAGTCGGTCGGGGCCGCGGCGGCCGACTTGGTTCTCGAAATCCTCTCGGGCAAAGACCCGGCGACGCTGCCGCCGCGGACGAATCCCGGCCAGGCATACAGGGTCGACTCCAGGGCCATGCAACGTTGGGGCTTGGACGAAAGCCGCCTCCCCGCAGGCACCCTCGTCCTGCATAGGCCGGTCAGCCTCTGGCATCAGCATCGCGGCCTCATCCTTGCGGTGCTCTTGATCTTCGCCGTGCAGACGGCGTTCCTCGTCGCCCTGGTGGTGCAAAGGCGCCAGCGCCGCGTAGCAGAGCACCTCCTCGACGAGAGCGAGGAGCGCATGAGGTTCGCGGCCACCGCCGTGAACATCGGGCTGTGGCAGTTCGACCTGGCGACTGAGGAACTGTGGGCGACGGATCATTGCCGGACGATGTTCGGTCTGGGCAGCGATGTCCGGCTTACCCGCGAGACATTTTTGGCGGCCGTCCATCCGGAGGACCGGGAGCTCGCCCTCTCGTCGCTCCGGGAGGTTTCCAGGCCGGGCGGTTCGGTCATCGGGGACGTGAGGGTCATCCTGCCGGGCGAACAGGTCCGGTGGGTACGCGTTCGGGCTCGGTCACATTCGGAAGGTCCGACCGCTCCAACCCGCGTGAGCGGGATCTTCATCGACGTCACCGAGCAGAAGGAAGCAGAAGCGGAAGCCGCGTTGCAGCGGCAGGAAGTCACCCATCTGATGCGTGTTTCCGCGCTCGGTCAGCTCTCTGGTGCAATTGCTCACGAGATCAATCAGCCGCTGACGGCCATCCTGTCGAACGCGCAGGCGGCGCTTCACATGGCGGGTGAGGATGCGCCGAACATGGCCGAAATTCGTGAGGCCCTTTCCGACATCATTCACGAGGACAACCGCGCCGGTGAGGTCATCGAGCGGCTACGCACCCTCTTGAAAAAGGGTGAGGTAACGTCTGAGGCGGTCGATGTGAATTCGATTGTCAGGTCGACGACGGCGCTGTTGCACAGTGAGTTGATCAATCGCCGGATCAACGTCGAGGTCGATCTTGCACAGTCTCTACCGCCGACGTCCGCCGATGCGGTCCAGCTTCAGCAGGTACTTCTCAACCTCATGATGAATGCGATGGATGCGATGGGCTCCACCCCGGTTCCGCAACGGTTCGTTACGGTGTCGACCCGGACGACGCGACCGGGATCGGTCGAGGTCCTCGTGAGGGATCGAGGGGCTGGCTTTCCGAAGGCGGACGAAGGCCGCCTTTTTCAACCCTTCTACACCACAAAGGTTCACGGTCTCGGCCTTGGGCTGACGATTTGCTCGACTATTGCCCAGGCGCACGGTGGCAAACTTACGCTGGCCAGCGATAACACCGGCGGTGCGGTCGCGACCCTGTCCTTGCCAGCTCAGGAGATGCAGATCGCAGCCCAGTGATGGACAGGATGTTTACTATCTTCCTTGTCGACGACGACGCAGGAGTGCTCAAGGCATTGGGCAGGCTCCTGCGCGTGAAGGGCTACGACGTCCAGCCATATACGTCGCCGCACGCCTTCCTTGCCGATCACGATGCTTCTGTTCCCGGGTGCGCCGTATTGGATGTGGCGATGCCAGGTCTCGACGGCCTCGGACTACAGCAGACGCTGACGGCAGAAGGCTTGTCGCGCCCCATCATTTTCCTCACTGGGAAGGGTGACATTCCAACGAGCGTGCGCGCCATGAAAGCGGGGGCCGTTGATTTCCTGACCAAGCCGGTGAGCGAACATAGCTTGCTGGAGGCCATCGCACGTGCCGAGGAGCAGGATGGAAAATCTCGTCAAGTCCAAGTCGAGATGTCCGCTATCGCGGCAAGGATCACGTCCCTCACCCCTAGGGAACGTGAAGTGCTCACGCACGTCGTGGCCGGCCGTATGAACAAGCAGATCGCGGGCGATCTCGGCATCGTCGAGAAGACCATCAAGGTCCACCGCGGTAGGGTGATGGAGAAGCTCGGCGTGCGGACGATCGTGGACCTGGTGCGAATAGCGGAAAAGGCCGGCATTCGAGGCAAGCAGCCGTAGCCCGAGCCCGGCACCATTGGCCCAAGGGCCAACTCGACGGCGCCCCGGCAGGGGCCGATAACCTCAGTCGTGGAACCTCTTCCTTGGATCGCCATCGTCGACGACGACCCGTTCGTGCTGAGAGCATTGGCGCGGCTTCTGCGGACCCACGCATTGCACCCGAGGACGTTCGCATCGGCTGAAGACTTTCTGGGAACCCTGTCCGAGGGCCTACCCCAGTGTCTAATCGTCGACCTGCAGATGCCGAGGATGAGCGGCTTGGAGCTTCAGCAGCACCTGTCGCGCAGCGGCGTCGAGATCCCGACCATCGTGATCACTGCGCACGGGGACGTCCAGGCGCGAGAGCGGTGCGAATATGCCGGCGCCATAGCATTTCTCAAGAAGCCCTTGCAGGAGGAAACCCTGTTCGCCGCCATCCACAAAGCGAGCAGGGCAGCGAGGCGTGGTGATGGCCCGTGCTGAGCTGCGGTCCCCACCAGCGGGCAACGCGGGGGCGGCAAGCAATAGGTGTGTCATGCCAACTTTTGATCGGTCCTCTTCGCATCCCAACAGCGCCGAAGCGGCCCTGCTGCGGGCCGTTCTTGGGCCGGCCAGACCCGTGACCACCCCCTTGCAACTGGCGGCGCGCGGCTACCGCCGAAGCCGCCGGCGCGCCATGTTCAGGCGTGCTCTCATCGTCGTGACCCTGGCGGGTTGCTTTTCCGGCTCCGCGTTCACGATGCGCGCCAGCGGTCCCACACTGGTCGTGGAAGCGAAGCGGCTCGCGCCGGCCGATCTCGACCCGATTACGACAGGCTCCATCGTCGCCACCTCGGATGCATGCCGCGCCGATCGGGAAAAAAGGGGCGGCCGAGCGGGTTCGACAAGTTCCCGCTCCTGCGCGATGCCCGAGGACCGGGTCCCGTAAGAGCCACGGGAACGTTGAGGGGCGATGCCCTTGCCCGTCGTGCCGTGCAACTCGAGCCCTATTGCCCGGGCGACCCCGCAGACCGTCCGGGCCTGATAGCTTCCAGACTTTCTAATGGCGGGGTGGCTATGCCTAGTGCGGCTGTAGGGGCCGTCTCGTGCTCGGGGCCGCCGAGAAGCTCCCGCATTGCGAACCGCACGATCACGCCCAACGTTGCTGCGAGGGGAATGGCTATCAAGAGTCCGATGAAACCGAACAGGTATCCAAAGGCGAACAGAGCGAACATCAGCCAGATTGGATTGAGCTTGACGCGCTGCCCGATGATGCGCGGCGCCAGCACGTAGTCAGCAACGTTCTCCCCAGCAAGAAAAATACCTCCCACGATGGCGAGGGGTATCCAGTCCGGCCAGAATTGGGCAATCGCGACGCACATAGCGACAACGAAACCGGTCGCTGCACCAAGGTACGGCACGAAGCTGATCAGGCCTGCCGTGACGCCAATTGAAACGGCGTGGTTCAGACCGACTGATTTCAGAGCCGCGGCATAAAATACTGCGAGGATCAAGCAGATCACGATTTGCCCGCGCACGAAGCCACCGACTGCATCGCGGATCTCACGACGAAGAGCTTGGGCTGCCTCGCGCCGATGCGCCGGCAACCAAGCATCAGCTGTGGTCATCATTCGGTTCCAGTCAGTCAGAAAATAAATGCTGACAATCGGAACTATGACCAGCAGCCCGAGAAGAGAGATGAGACTCTCCCCGCTTGACCATAACACGCGCACAGTCTCGTCGAACCAAGCCTCACCCGTTGTCGTCGCTATTTTGACGAGTTGTTCATTCGAGTGGAGTTCCTCGCTGATCAGGTTCTGCAGCCAGGGTCGGCTGGTATCCATGACAAGCCACTGCATTCGCGCGACGTAACGCGGAAATTCGGCAACGAGGAACCTGAGCTCGCCGACTATCGCCGGTAGCATGACCAGAGTTCCGCCGGCGATGATGGCGACGAGTAGAAGCACAAGGAGCGAAGCTGCCAGCGCGCGATTGAATCCAACCCGTTCCAGCCGTTCAACGGCCGGCACAAGCAAATAGGCGAGTGCTAGTCCAAGCGCGAACGGCGTCAAGATTGGGCGGAGGAGCAGAAGCGCCAGCAATAGAATGGAAGAGATCGCGATCCAAAAGATGGCTGGGCGTGTAATCGTCATCGATTTCCGCTCCCGCTCCGCACGACGCGGCCTTGGTTCCAGGTCCGCGAGCGTTCTAGGCGAGTCCCCTAACGGATATAGCTGGACGAAAGCTGCTGTTCTATTGGACTGTGGTCCAACCTGAAGTCCTCGCCTGGATACCCATAATCGCCGGCAAGCATGAGCGTCTCAGCTACTGATCTCGTCCACGCCTCGACCCACCCGGCCGCACGCGTCACGTCGTTTAGGCCGGGGTAACGGTTCAATACAGCGCAAGAGAATTGGACCAGGGTGCAATAAAGGGTGACGTTCTTTGCAGGTAGCGTTCCTGCACGGACCGATCCTTTGCTCGGGCTTGAGGTGCCTGCGGATAGCTTCAGTTCTCAACCCCGCTGGTCGTGCGCACGATGACGAAACAGCTTCTTCTCGCAACGGGCCTTCTGACGGGTTGTCTCCACTCGGGCGCCGTGGCCCAGGCAGAGCTGAAGACCTACGCGGACAAGGACGGCTTCCTCAACGTGCAGGCGCTGACCTGTGCCCAGCTCGCCGGAACCTTTCAGGAGGATGCCGATCTTCTGACAACCTGGTACAGCGGATGGTACAACGGGTTGGCGAAGAAGCATTACATCAATGTCCCTCGCTCCCGTGAGGTAATCGTGTACTGGCCAACCCCACTGTAAAGTGATCAAGGCCATCGGCCTGACCTTCGACAAGATGCGCAAGGAACGCGGGATCGTGATGTCAAAATAATAAGGCACGCTGAGCGCGCGGGAAGTTTGCTGCTCGGCTCATGATGCCTCGTTGAGACGCCGAGCATGGGTAAAGTGACTGCAAAACCACAGCAGAGATCTTTCTTGGCTGGCGATGCGGATATGTTCTGGCCAGTGCGGCGAGCCCTTAGCACAGTAGAGGTCTGTCAGAGAAAGGGCGTTCCATGAATGCGCGTAACTGCTTCAGGGCCCTGCTGTTCGGGGCATCGCTCGCGGTCGGTGACATTTCGCTTGCCGCCGATCGGCCAGTCCGGGCGCCCGTGATCGCCGCGCCAGCGCCTGTCGCGTCGGAATGGTCTTTTCGCTTCACGCCCTACGGCTGGGCTCCGTCCATGAACGGCACCCAAACGATCCGCGGACGCAGCGCGAAGGTCGACGCCAGCTTCATCGAGGTGCTTGAGAGGAGCGATAGCCTGATCGGAATGATGGCCGATGTGGAAATCCGTAACGGCCCCTTCGCCCTTCTCGGTGACGTCGTCTGGAGCAAGGTCGGCTTCAGCGGCGACACCGTGCGGACGCGCTCCGTGGCGCCCGGCATCAACGCGAGCATCGGCGCCAGCGTCGGCCTCGACGTGCAGATGGCCATCGCGGAAGCGGGCGTCGCCTTTGAGATCGCCCGTTACGGCTCGCTCGCCTTCGACGTCATCGGCGGGGGCCGCTTCTGGTGGCAGAAGGCCGACCTTTCGCTCGATGTGACGGGAACCCTCGATATCGGCGATCTTCAGGTTGTCGGCGGGCGTGCGATTTCCCGCTTCGGCTCGGTGGACTGGGCGGATCCGCTGGTCGGCGGGCGCATTCGCTACGAGTTGGCGCCCGGACACCAGCTGTCCCTGCGCGGGGACGTCGGCGGGTTCGGGGTCGGCAGCGATTTCTCCTGGCAGGCCATCGCCACCTACGCGTGGGATTTCGCGCGGTACAACAACGTCACCTTCTCGGGCGTCCTCGGCTACCGGGCCCTCTACGTCGATTACGCCCAGGGCAGCGGGCGGCAGCTCTACGAGTTCGACATGCTCCAGCACGGCCCCGTCGTCGGGATCAGCGCGCGGTTCTAGCCTGTTGCGGCATCACCCTTGCGAGGCGTTTGGGGCAGAGCCAGGGGTGCGAAAAGGCAAGCGTCAGTCCGCACGGGTCTCGCCTTGGCGTTCGCGGGGGTTCTGTCATCGGGCAGCCTGGCGCAGGACAGCGACATTCAACAGCAACTCTCCAATCCAATAGCCTCCCTCACGCTCGTTCCCTTTCAATCCAACTTCGACTTCAAGATCGGCCCGACGCGCGACGGGTCCAGGGTTACGACGAACATACAACCCGTCCTGCCGATCAAGCTCAGTGACGACCTGTCATTGGTGGCGCGCACGATTGTCCCCGTCGTTGACCAGAACGACATCTTCCCCGGCGCAGGATCGCAGTTTGGATTGGCCGATACCCTGCAGAGCTTCTTCCTTGTTCCGCGCTCGGTGGATGGTTTCACGTGGGGAGTCGGGCCGGCAGTGCAATACCGAACGGGT